>Ga0233424_10000141_pt1 | contig 101515 bp, 80 predicted proteins | sample Watercolumn_Towu_FD_181011 | JGI IMG/M metagenome (GOLD analysis project Ga0233424, IMG submission 181011) | Freshwater microbial communities from Lake Towuti, South Sulawesi, Indonesia - Watercolumn_Towuti2014_125_MG | ecosystem: Environmental > Aquatic > Freshwater > Lake | place: Indonesia...
AAACCCAGGCCATCCGGCGCCTCGGGCGCAGTTCCGCTTCAGGAACCGATGGTGAACCAACCGGCTGCGATGGCGTCGGTGATGGCGAAGCCGTCGTCGTTCCCTCTCCCCCCGGGAGAGGGTTAGGGTGAGGGAGCGTCGCACCGGTTTGAGCTGCCACCGCCAGCATCGCCCCCGCCCCTTCGTTCCACAGGCAATGGGGATTGAACACGCAACCGGCGGCGAGGCTCAGCAGCACGAAGCTGCCGAACACGATCACTCCCGGCAGCGCACCGAATTCGACAATGCCGCCCAGTTTCACGAAGGCAATCACCACGGCGACGAAGAGCACGTCGAGCATCCCCCAGCGCCCGAGTTGTTCGACCAGCCGGTACGTGATGGCTCGGTGGCGATGTTGCAACCACCCGGCCCGCAGGCTCAAGACGAGCAACGCCAGCAGCTTTGTGGGCGGCACGATCACCGAGAACGTGAGAACCACGAGGCCGACGAACCATTCGCCGCGACTGAGCATCGAAATCGTTCCACCGACGAGCGTGTTCTCGCTGACGTGGCCGAGCCGTTCGATGCGCAGGAACGGCATCGAAATGGACGGCAGGTAGAGGAGCAACGCGGACAAAGCCAATGCGGCGGTCAGCGAATTGTCGCCGGGAGCGGCCGCGGATTCCAAGCGGCTGTGGCAGCGGCGACACACCACCACCTGCCGACCGATCACCGCCGGCAGCGTCTGGACCAGCCCGCAGCAATGGCAGCTTCGCAGTATGTCGCTCGCAGTCATGAGTCACCCGGAGACTGATACTGCGCGGTTCAGGTGCCAGTTTCAAGCTGAGGCGAGATGTGGAAGTCATCTTCGAAGGAGTCGTCCGTTGGAACCGGCGCAATCGCCGCAACTTCCCAGCACTCGCTCGGACGTCGGGCCGCGACTTTGCGAAACACGATCCACACTCCGAGCACTTCGGCAAAGACACTCGTCACGACGACTTTCGTCCCCAACGGGAATGCGAAGACGGCGGTGGCGATGATTGGCAGCAGCAGTGAGGGGAACAGCAGGCTGAGGAATGTGTTCATGCCTGTTGCGACCGGTGGCCACACCTGATGCCTCCGCGACGCATGCACCGTGGAGTCGATCCACACTTTCACGCCGTAGTGCCGCGCGCACAGAGCACCCAGCAACGGGATGATGGCTAACAGCGTGATCCCAATCGCCGCCGTCAGCCCGAGAGGCACCAATACGCGAGGCAGGCGTCCGCCGAGCATCGCCGAAACTGCCAGCAGGCTTCCCGTGAACACGAACGCCGCCGCCGTTGCTTTCCACAGACCGGTGGCTGTGAACAGCAGGAAGCACGTGCGACCTCGGCCGCGCCACGGATCAGTCAGCAGCAGCCACCGAGCCGTGCAGAATTCCTCCCACCCGAACTTCAGGCACACCACGGCGACCCCGAAGACTGGCCGCGCCGTCAGTTCATAGATCAGCCAGCCCAGTGCGATCAGCGCACCCCACGACAGGCTATCCCATAGTGCTCGGACGAGGGACGGTGAGGTTGCAGCCGATACCTCGGTTTCATCATTGGCGAACCGAGTGCGACGGGCGGCTTGTCCGTCCATTCTCCGGTCGTCCGGTGCCGTCGCACCACGCCTGGCCGAGCCAGCCGTGGCATCCGGTGTCGATTCTGGTTCACTTCTGCTGGTAGAACGCATTGGCGGCGGCGACTCCTGCGCCGGACTGAGTTTTCACACCTTGATCGGACAGGCACCGCTCCAACGCCGCGAGCAGCAGCAGCACATTGCGCGGCGAACTGGTTTCACCCATCAGGCCGATGCGCCACGTCTTCCCTTTCATCGGGCCGAGACCTCCGCCGATTTCGATGCCGAACTCGGCGAGCAACTGCTTGCGGGCCGCGGCGTCATCCACGCCGCTGGGGATCACCACCGCGTTCAGCATCGGCAGTTGAGTGCCTTCGGCGACCGCGAAGTTCAGACCGATCGCATTCAGTCCGGCCTTCAACGCGAGGTGGTTTCGCTGATGCCGTGCGAAGCGGGCGTCGAGGCCCTCCTCCATCACCAGCCGCAGCGCCTCGTGCAGGCCGTAGTTCATGTTGATGGGGGCCGTGTGATGGTAAGCCCGATCCTGCCCCCAATAGTTTTTGACCATCGTCATGTCGAGATACCAGCTCGCGATCTTCGTCTTTCGCTTTTCGATCGCAGCGACGGCGCGGGGGCTGAACGTGACCGGCGCCAGACCCGGCGGGCAACTCAAGCACTTTTGCGTGCCGCTGTAGACCGCGTCGAGTTGCCAGCCGTCCACTTCGACCGGCAGCCCGCCGAGCGATGTGACCGTGTCCGCGAGCAGCAGCGCACCGGCGTCGTGGACGATCCGCGAAATCTCTTCGAGCGGCTGCCGGGCGCCCGTCGATGTCTCGGCGTGGACGATGCCGACGACCTTCGGTTGCACGCGCTGCACCGCCTCGGCGATTTGATCGGCGGAGAACACGTCGCCGTACGGCCGCTCAATCGTCGTGACCTGCGCTCCGGCTCGCCCGGCGACATCGGCCATGCGACCTCCGAACACGCCGTTCACACACACAACCATCCGGTCGCCCGGCTCGATCAGATTGACCACGCACGTCTCCATGCCAGCGCTGCCGGTCCCGCTCACCGCCAGAGTCAACTCGTTCGTCGTGCGGAAGACGTGGCGGAGCATCGTCTGCGTTTCATTCATCACCTGAATAAAGTACGGATCGAGGTGCCCAACCGTCGGTGCCGCGAGAGCCGCCAGCACACGCGGATGCACGTCGCTGGGTCCGGGACCCATGAGGATTCGACGGGGAGGGTTGAGGGGGGCGGGAATGGTGTTCATGGTTCGTGATTTGTGGATCGTTGATCGTGCTGAAGTGAGGAGATTGATTCCTGAAGCCTGAAATCGTCGCGCAGGAGTGCAGAATCGTCGCGCCGTTGCCTGGAATCGCCGCGCAGGTAACTGGAATCACAGCGCATGGGGCTGGATTCGTTTCGCGGGTGACTGGAATTGCTGCGCAGGTGACTGGATTCATCGCGCATGTGCCTGTAATTGTCACAACAGAGGCTGTTAAAGCAATTCCTCATGCCCTCGGAACGATTCCTCATGCCCTCGGACAAGACTATCAAGGTATCGAATGTCACCACGGTGTCGGAAGCATTGTTCAGGTCGAAGAAAGTTTGATAAGTTGACTGATCCGCTTGAACTCCGGTGTGCCGGCGACTTCGCACCATTCGAACAGGACCGATTCGGTCGTCGTGATCGTGGCACCGCACGCCGACATCCGTTGCAGGGCGACATCCCAATCGAATTCGCTGCGGCTCGCGACGGAATCGGCCGGGACGAAGACTCGGAATCCGTGGGCGAGCAGATCGAGCACGGTTTGCAGCACGCAGACGTGTGCCTCCATCCCCGCAACGACGACTTGGTGCCGGTCGTCGGACTGTTCGGCGGCAAAGCCCCAGCCCAGACACTCCGCGCAACTGAATCGCACTTTCGCCGGGCGGTCTCCCAGCAGCGAAGCGAGTTCCGGCACGATCGGGCCGAGGCCCTTCGGGTATTGTTCGGTGGCGAACACGGGCACGCCGAGGATTTTCGCGCCCGTGATCAGTCGCTTGCAGTTGGAAATCATTTGATCCACGTTCGGGATCGCGGGCGTGAGTTTCTCCTGCACGTCCACAATCAGCAGCTTGCTGGCCTGTCGCGACAGGAGTTCGCTGCTGCGGAGATATGACTTGTCGGCCGCCTTGGATGTCATGCCGCGATGCTAGCGTTGGTTGACTCGCCAGTCGAGAGTCGACAGGCGGGAACGATCTCGTGCTCATCACCCACAATTCTCCCGGCTCGCGTTGAGACTCTTTCGCCGTGCGTTTACGATACGCCCCGGCTGAGGTCATGGAAATTTTTGTCGGCGATGAAGGGAGCTCAAATGGCTGAGCGCTATCAGTCGGTGCTGCTGTTCGGTGCGCCCGGTTCCGGCAAGGGGACGCAGGGGAAGATCCTGGGTTCGATTCCGGGGTTCTTCCATCTTTCGGTCGGCGACGTCTTCCGGTCGCTCGACGTCAACAGCGGCGAAGGGCAACTCGTCTACCAGCACAGCTCGAAGGGAATGCTCGTCCCCGACGACGTCACGATCCGCATCTGGCGGCGGCACCTCGATGCCCTCACGGTGCTGTCGAAGTATAAACCCGCACAGGACATCCTGGTGCTCGACGGCATCCCGCGGAATCGTGAGCAGGCGACGCTGGTGCGCGAGCACATCGACGTGCTCAAGATCGTGCATCTGGTCTGCCGCGATCAGGATGCGATGGTGCACCGCATTCGCCGCCGAGCCATTCGCGAGAACCGGGCGGACGACGCGTCGGAGGACGTGATCCGTCGGCGATTCAAGGTGTACGAAGACGAAACGCGCCCGGTGCTCGAATGCTATTCGAAGGATCTCGTTGCCGACGTGGATGCGATTGGTTCGCCCGCTGAAGTGCTGCACAAGGTGTTGAACGTTTTGATTCCAGTGCAGACGGCCCACTTCCGGCAGCAGGTCCAGCAATAACGACAACTCGCATGAGCCAGGCCGAATCATTCGATCCTTACGCCCTGCCCGCGAACGCCATCGTCGAGCCACCGACCAGCCTGTGGTCGGCGCTGCGCAACATTGGCCCCGGGATCATCCTCGCCGGGTCGATCGTTGGCTCGGGCGAATTGATCCTGACGACGCGACTCGGAGCTCGCGTGGGCTTCGCGTTCTTGTGGCTGATACTGTTGAGTTGTGTGATCAAAGTGTTCGTGCAGATCGAACTCGGCCGATTTGCCATTTCCTCCGGCAAGCCGACGCTCGGAGGACTGAACGAGCTCCCCGGACCACGATTCGGCGCGCATTGGCTTTGCTGGTGGTGGTTCGTGATGTTGTTGCTCACGGTTTCGCAGTTGGGAGGCATGGCGGGTCTGGTCGGTCAGGCGTTGGACCTGGCCTTTCCGGCGGTGAGCGATGGGCTGACGAGTTGGACCTCGGCGTGGTGGCCCGCGCTGTCGCAGGCAATTGAGGAACGGGGATCGCTTCCGTGGGCCGCCCTCACGGCCGCGGTTTGCGTCGCGCTGTTGCTCAGCGGCGGGTACAAGCGAATTGAGATCATCACGACGTTTCTCGTCGTCTCGGTCACGCTGATCACCGTGGCTTGCACCGTCGCGCTCCCGGCGACCGGCTTCCCGATTCCGTTCCGCAAGGTCGCGGAGGGGATGGTGGTGCAACTGCCGGTCATGCCGGAGGCCATCGCCGAAGCGTTCGCGGTGTTTGGCATCACGGGCGTTGGGGCCAGCGAACTCTATCAGTATCCGTACTGGTGTCTGGAGAAGGGTTACGCCCGCTTCGCCGGCGCTCGCAGCGAGGGTGACGACTGGGTGCGGCGTGCAAAGGGTTGGATTCGCGTGATGTATCTCGACGCCTGGGCGAGCGCGATCGTGTTCACGCTCGCGACGCTGGCCTTCTATTTCATGGGTGCCACCGTGCTGCACGGGCAGGGGCTGGTGCCGGAAAAGGAACGGATGATCGCCACGCTTTCGGAGATGTACAAGCCGGCATTCGGCGACTGGACCATCGTCGCTTTTCTGATCGGTGCGTGGGCGGTCCTGTTCAAGACTTTGTACGTGTCGTGCGCGTCGCACAGCCGGTTGACTTCCGACTTTCTCAACCTCGGCCGTTTTGTCACGTTCGAAACGGCAGGCGAACGCGGACGCATGATCCGGCGACTGTGCGTGTTCTATCCCTGCCTGGCGTTCTTGCTGTTTGTCGCGTTCAAGGATCCACGGTTGATGGTGCAGTTTGGTGCGCTGGCTCAGGCCGCCACGTTGCCCATCATTTCGGGTGTGACGGTGTACTTCCGTTACCGACGCACCGACCGCAGACTGGCACCGTCGAAACTGTCGGATGCCTGCCTGTGGTTGGCATTCGTTTCGATTTCGGTCGTGGCCTGCTATGCCATGTACGAGACGCTGGGTCACCTTGTGCCCAGATCGAAATAGGCAACACTGGCCTGCCCACCGTCGGAAATGACGAAAGGGCGAGGCTTCGCCAAGCCGAACGCGGCTCAGCGAACGATTCGCCCTCCCGGATTCCGTTTGCGATCACTTCGCGTTGGCGGTCACGCCCGGCCAGTCGTCGGTGCGGAACGGGGTCAGCGGCAGACCGGCTCCGCAGTACATGTTGCAGACGGGGTTGTCGGCCCACGCGTATCGAACGGCCACGGGATTGGCGACCTTTTCGCTCCCAACCTCGATCCGCCCGTCCGGCAGAATCTTTGCCGACGCATTGACGAACTTCTTGTCGTCACCGGCGATCGTGAACCCGCGCGGTTCGTACACGTCGAAGGGTCGCCATCCCCCGGCGACGTGCGCGAAACTCAAAACAATCTTGTTCCCCTGCTTTTCCATCGTTTGATACTGCGGGCTGTGGTACGGAACCTGGACTCCGTAATCCTTCGCCAAGGCCCAGCGAGCCAGGCGCTTGCCGACATCCTGCTTGTTCTTCGGATGGATGTCCTTGCCCTCGCCGATGTCGATGATGACCGCCTCGCCCGTGTTCGGCAGCTTGCTCATCGTCATCGTCTGGGCTTCGCGCAGCTCGGCCCACGAGCTGTCTGCCGGCTCCGGCTTCTCGGCCATGAAATCGGCGAGTTGCACCCAGTAGAAAGGAAAGTCTTCCTGCCCCCATTCTTCGCGCCAGCTCTTGATCATCAGCGGAAACAGATCGCGGTACTGATACGCCCGCCCGGCGTTGGATTCTCCCTGATACCAGATGGCTCCGCGGATGCCGTAACCCAGGTGCGACTTGAGCACGCCGTTGTAGATGTTGCCGGGCCGCGCGTTGCCTCGCATCTGACCAGTCAGTTGGCCGAGCTGTTTCTTCTGGTCGTCTGAGAGGTCTGTCCGCTTCGACAGATCGGCGAATGTGGTTTCATTCGCGGTCCAACGATCCAGCAGTGGTTTGTAATTCTCATCCGCCTCCAGCAGGTCGCGGCGAACCCACGCTTCGCACGCGCTGCCGCCCCACGCGTTGTTGATCATCCCCACCGGCACATTCAGCGTGCGATGCAACTGCCGGGCAAAGTAGTAACCGACGGCCGAGAAGTTGCCGACGGTCTCGGGTGAACAGACCTGCCATTGCCGATCGTGGGTCCAAATCGGTTCCTGCGTGCCGACCTGCGGGAAGTTGATCATGCGCAGGTTCGGATGCTTCGCCGCCAGTCGTTCGAGGTCCGCGTCGTTGGCCGCGTTCACCGACCATTGCATGTTGGATTGCCCCGAGCAAATCCAGACTTCGCCCACGAGGATGTCGTCAATCTTGATTTCGTTCTTCCCCTTGACCGTCATCGTGTACGGGCCGCCAACCGCGATCGGAGCGAGGGTCACCATCCACTTGCCGTCTGCGGCTGCCTGCGCCTGCAGACTCTGGTTTTGAATCGTCACGGTGACCGATTCGCCGGGGTCGGCGAGGCCCCAGACTTTGTTTTTCTGACCCTGCTGCAAGACCATGTGATCGCCGAAAATGTTCGGCAGCTTCACGTCCGCCTGCACCGAGGCGGTTCCGAGGTTGATCGTGATCAGAGCCAGATACGCACGCATCCAGGTTGTGGTTCTCGTAGCAGTTCGCATGGTGGGGTTCCTTGGCTGGGATTCTTTGGCAACGGCGGGGCTTCGCCAACGGGCGAGGCGGATTCTCGTCGCCCGTTCGATAACGAAATCCAAGGCGGATGTCCACCGTGCCGCGTAAGGTCGCCATCACTGGCTCGTCACGCGGAGCGTCACGGCTACGATGCGTTACGGCGTCACTTCCTCGCCGTCGATCAAGACGTGGCCGCCGTCGATTCGGAGCCGGTCGCCAGGGCGATCATCGAGCACAGTGTTCAGCAGCTCGGTCTGGGCACGCTCGGTGTTGAGGAGCTGTGCCGCGCGATTCCCGCCGAGCGCCGAATCCTTCAGCCCGACGAGCGATGACCCGCTGACCGACAACCCCATCCGACCGTTCTCGATCGATTTGACGTTGTCCAGGATGACGTACCGCGCAAGATCGTGTGCATTCACGCCGTCCTGCCGGAAGTGTCGGAAGGTGACGTTGCGGATGAGCACGTGCTGGACGTCATACAGCGTCAGACCGACGCTGTCGTACGCGAAGGCGAGTGGCAGGTCGGGCGGCGTGCCACCTGGCGCATCGGTCGCGTGGAAGTAGATCGAGCCATTCCAGGCACACCACTGGCCGGGTTCGAGCTTGGGCAGCGAACGGGCGGAACGCGGGCAGGGTACCTCCGGCAGAGCCACATGGCTCAGCAGCAGTTGATAAAACCCCTTGCGAGTCGGCGTCACCTTCCAGACCCGGCCGCGATGGATCGACCAGGCCCGCGGCGGAATGCTGCGGGCACCGCTGACGATCGCTCCGTGACCGTCAATGGTGAACGGATGCAGCTCGGTGCCGCTCACGCGGCGCCCGGTCAGTTCCAACGACTCGTAATACGGTTCACCGTGGTTCGCGAGGTGTACTGTGTCGCTCGGGCCTGCCAGTCGCAGAGCGCGGCGGATCGTTTTGACCGGACCCGTGCGATCGTTTCCCGGCCGAGCGGTGGAGGCATCGAAGGCGTCGTGGCCGACCATGTTGTCCACGAACAAATCGCGAGCGGCAGCAGGCTGCGCCGTCAGCACGACCAGCAAAGTGGCCGCCGCCGTCAGACTCGATCGGACGGTTGGCATGGAACAAGCCCGCCTGCGAAGGGATGCGAGGTATCGCTCCGGGTTGGTATCGGCTTCGCCTTCACCCGAGTTGCCATTGGCGTGCTCGCGCGACAGCACCCGCTTGATTTGGCGGATGCGACCGATCGGCAGCCTGTCCCGGAATTCGCCAGCTTGCGCTGTCGGAATAATCGCACCCCAAGGTAGCAGGCACTCTCCGTTTGCCGTACGCAACTCACGGCACACGGAGAGTGCCTGCTACCTTGGCCGCACGCGGTACGGCAAGTCGTCACCGCGCAGGCCTGCGAACAGGTTTTCGACGGTCATCTCGATCATCCGCTGACGGGTTCGATTCGACGCGCTGCCGAGGTGCGGAGTGATGATCAGATTGTCAAGCGCGAGCAGCCGGTGATCGCGCGGAAGCGGTTCCGGCGACGTGACGTCCACGGCGGCTCCGGCGATGGTGCGGCTTGCGAGCGCGTCGAACAGCGCATCGTGATCGACCACCGGCCCGCGAGCCACGTTGATCAGGAAGGCGGATCGTTTCATCAGCCCGAACTCCCGCCGCGAGATCATCCCGGTCGTGGCCGGAGTCAGCGGGCAGTTGAGCGACACGAAATCGCTTTCGGCCAGGAGTTGGTCCAGCGAGCGATAGGTCACACCGAATTCGTGCTCGGCGGACTCGGTGCGGTTCCGGTTGTGATAGAGCACGCGCATGTCGAAGGCCCGTGCGCGCTTCGCCACCTGCCGCCCGATACGGCCCAGCCCAACAACTCCCAGCGTGCTGCCGGTCACTTCCTGCCCGATCAGAATCGCCGGGTCGTAGTGCGTGAACTCCGGGCCGCGAGCGAAGCGGTCGCCCACGACGATGTTCCGGGCCGCAGCCAGAATCAGGGCCATCGTCATGTCGGCGGTGGACGCGTCGAGGCATCCCGGCGTGTTGCCGACCGGAATCCGACGTGCCTCCGCCGCCGCGACTTCAATGTGGTCCACGCCGACGCCGTGGTTGCTGATTACTTTCAGATGCGGAGCACGGTCCATCAACGAGCCGTCCACGATCGGGTGCCCGTAGGTGATCATGCCCACCGCCCGAGCGAGGGCCGTCGATTGCGGCGAATCGTCCCACGCGAGCACTTCGATTTCGGGGCCGAGCAATTCCACAAGAGCCGGCGGCAGACCGTCACCCATCACGGGAATCGTTGGCATCACTCGCTCCGTGACGGAGGTCGCTGTCTATCGCCGGTCGATCGGCACGTAGTCGCGATCGGCGGGGCCGGTGTAGTTGCACGACGGGCGAATGATCTTGTTGTCGGACCACTGTTCGAGGATGTGGGCACACCACCCGGCGATCCGACTCACGGCGAAGTTGCATGTGAACAGGTCGCCTGGCACTCCCATGTAGTGTTGCAGGCTGGCGGAGTAGAAGTCCACGTTGCAGTTCTTCTGGATGGCTTCCTTCACGAGGCATTCGAGCTTGACCGACATTTCGTACCACTTTGTCTCGCCTTTTTCCTCGCCGAGCTGCCGTGAGAGGTCCTTCAGGTGCTGGGCTCGCGGGTCTTCGACTTGATACACGGCATGACCGAAGCCCATGAACTTGGCCTTCTTCGCGAGCTGGGCTTCGACCCACGGTTCGACATTTTCGACGGTGCCGATCTCCATCAGCGTGTTCAGCACCTCGGTGTTGGCTCCGCCGTGCAGCGGTCCCTTAAGTGCCCCGATGGCGCCGACGATCGCGGAATAAATATCCGAGAGCGTGGCTCCGACGACTCGACCCGCGAACGTGCTGGCGTTAAAGCTGTGCTCCGCGTGCAGGACGAGGATCATGTCCATCGCCCGTGTCTCCTGCACGGAGGGGACTCGGCCGTTGAGCTGGTACAGGAAGTTAGCCGCGTGCCCGAGGTCGGTCCGCGCTGCCACCGGGTCCAAGCCCTGGCGCAGCCGATGAAAGGCCGCGACGATGCTTCCCATCCGGGCGATCAACCGCACCGCCTTCGCGCGGTTGGCTTCGGCGGAGTGAGTTTCGGCGTCGGCGTCGTACAGTCCAGCGACCGAGACGGCGGTCCTCAACACCGACATGGCCACGGCGTCTTTCGGGACGCTGCGGAGGAAAGCAATCACCTGCGGGGGCACGTCGCGCTGGCTGGCGAGACTGGCCCGGAATTCGTCCAGTTGTCGCCGCGACGGCAGTTCACCGACGAGGAGCAGGTAGGTGGTCTCCTCGAACGTGCTGTTTTCCGCGAGATCGTGAATGCTGAAACCGCGATACGTCAGGATCCCTTCCTGTCCGTCAATGAAACAGACTTCACTGTCCGCGGCGATGACACCCTTCAGACCCTTGATCGCAGTCGACACCGATTTCTTCCCTTTCGCGACAACGACGCTCATGTGATTGGTTTCACTCCTGGGGTGACTCCGCCGCGCTGCAGGCACCGTCCGTGGGGATTTGTTTGGGCAGGTTTTCGTTTGGAAGGACCGGCAGTTCACCACGCCGCCGGCATCGGAGCCAGTATAGCAGGGGAGGCATCGAGTTCAACGGTGCTACGGAAGCAGCTTGAGCCGTGCGGCTTTGATACGGTCGGTCGCACCGCGAATCTCGTCCGCGAGTTTTGAAAGAGCCTCCGTGTTTGCATTGTTGTCTTTGCCGAGCGCTTGCAGGCGGTCAATGAGAGCCTGCAGTTCCTTGCGAGCCGCCTCGATCTCCTGCAGCGTTATCTGAAGCTGCTCGAGATTCAGCGGAGGTTGGGCGGACGGCTGTATGACACGAACGGGCGCGGCGGGCGGGATGATGGCCGGAGCCTGAACCGGAATCTGCCCCGCGCCGGCTCCCACGACGTTCCCGTTCCCGGTGGCATAGCGTTCATAGAACCTGGCTGCTTCGGGATGCTGTTTCTTCAATTCGTCCAGGTCCTTCGCGGTGAATTCCTTCTCCGGCTGTTCCTTGCCATCCTTTGGCGGTTCCTTGATCTTCACGACAATGTCGCGTCCGTTCGTGTGTGAGATGGCGACCTTGGTTCCGTCCTCGTTGACGGTCAGGTCCGTGTGGCCGTTCACGGTGCGCGACGAAACCGACACCTTGCGGGCTCCACCGGCGATGGCCGGGGCGAATTGAAACTGAATACCGCCGGGGTTGACTCGGTTCGGAACCGGATTGTCCGCCGGGGGATTGAGGATCGCCTGTGCCCGCTTTGCCACGGAACCGCGACGGCTGGCGGACAACCTTTCCAATGCTTTTTTTGCCGCTTCCTTCACGCCGGGCTGCTTGGACTGCATCTGTTCCTTGAGAATGAACAGCCCGCGCATGGCGAGTTCGAGGTTGTCGGTGTCGGTGAGTTGAGCCACGGGTTCGATGGCCGCTTCGCCCGCATCCACGAGCTTCCGCGATGCCTGCTCGCGCGTGGGGAAGTCCTGACCGCTGAGATCGTTCAGCCAGCGTGCGATGTCTTCCGATAAGGCAGCGGGTTTTGGCGCCGGCTTCTCTTCGTCAGCCGGTAGGATGGACCCGCATGCGACAACGAGGATCGCCAACAGAATTGCCAACGTGACTGGTCGGTAAGGCCAACGCATGGTCGTGTCTTCCCAAAGTTGACGCGGGCACCGGACTGAATTGGCTACAGGATTTCAAATTCCGCGATGATCGGCAAGTGGTCGGACGCGGTACGGGCGATTGGTATTCGCGAGGCGTGACTGCCCAGGCAGGTCAAGTTGCCTCGAAAGTAGATGCCGTCCAGCGGACGCAGCGGGCGAAATGCAGGAAATGTCTTGATCAGGCGGGCCGCCGGAAGAAACCCGGCGGGTTCGAGGAGGCGTCGCCCGAGCGTCCCCCACAGGTCGTTGAAGTCGCCGGCGGCGACGATTGCGGTCCCCTGGTGGGCCCGATGCAGCGTTTCGTGCCCGAGGATTCTCCGCAACTGAATCGCCCGTTCGTAGCCGGCCAGCCCGAGGTGCATGTTGTAGACCAGCAGCGTCCGCGAATGCTCTTCGGTGTGCAGGTGGCAATGGGCGACAAGTGCCCGCCGCCGCTTCTTCCACCGCACGCTCAGATCGAGGTCATGAACGTCTGACAGCGGAAAGCGGCTGAGAATCGCATTGCCGTAGTGTCCGTGCTTGACGCGAACATTTTGCTGGAAGGCCCGATGTTTCAAGCCCAGCGCTTCGCCCAGCAGATTGACCTGACGGTGATGGTTGGATCGCGGCACGCCCTCGTCCACCTCCTGCAACAGCACGAGGTCGGGATCGTAGTGCGACAGCGTTTCGACGATCCGTTCGGGCTTGTACCGGCGGTCGATGCCGCCGATCCCCTTGTGAATGTTGTATGTGATCAGCAGAAACTGCATGATGCCGATCGCCAGCCGACTGTTGCCTTGCCGAGAGAAACCCGCTCGCTCTGATTCAGTCCGCGTCTTCCCGGGCCTTCATCCGAATCTTCTGGATGCCGATTTCGTTGGCGGTGTCGATGAGGACGATCACGGATTCCCAACTGCAATCGGGATGGCCATCGATCATCAGGTCGGATCGGTCGCGTGAGCGGCGTTCTTTGAGCTTGGCCATCAACTGCGGAGGAGCGACCGGCACTTCATCGACGATGTAACCGTTGCGTTCGTTGATTTGAACCACGATTGAACCGTCATCCAGATCGTCGGGGTCCTGGTCCATCGCCGAACTGGCGCCTCCCTTCGAGTCGGATTTCTGCTGTGGCGTTTGCAGAGTCTTCTGTGCGATGAACGATGCCGTGAGGATGAAGAAAATGAGCAGCAGCATGGTCACGTCGACCATCGGCGTCAGATCGAGCTCGCCAAATTCGCAGTGCCGTTTTTTTGGCCCAAACTCCTCCTCATCGTCTTCCTCGGGCTTGGGCGGTTCCGGCTGCGGGACGCGCTTTTCCTCCTTGCACGTCGGACAGGGCACCACCTTCCCCGCCATGCGCGTGGCGATGGAGATGAGCTGGTTGCACTTGTCGCAGCGGTAACGAATGGGCATGAGCGTGAATCCGACGCGGTGACGGTCGTTCGTCGTCGTTCCGTCCGATTACTTCTTGTCCTTGACCGCGATGGCGATCCGGACTCCTTCCACCTTGTTGACTGACTTGATGACCTGTTGCACGAACCCGTACGGAACCTCTCGTTCCGCCTGAATGATCACATCCTGCTTTTGCTGTTTGAGGCCGTTCTGAACGTATCGCTGGATGGCGGCGAACGAGCCATCCTCACCCGATGTGTCACCGAGGATGATCCGCGGTTGCTTCTGACCTTTGACGGCCTTGACCGAGATCACCGACGATTTGTTCTTGTCCGTTGGGACGCCGTGGCGGGCCTCAGGCACATTCGCGTCGCCGCGCGGGTTCAGCGCCTGCTGAACCATGAAGAACATCAGCAGCAGAAACGTCACATCGATCAGCGGAGCGACGTCGATTTCATCGTTGCGCGGCTTCTGCTTGCGCGGAGCCAGCACGTCGTCGGAATCGCTGGAATGCTCGTCGGCCATGATCTCAGGCTCCAATCACCGTTTGCCGCGTGACATGGCGACTTCGAGGTCTTCGAGGAATTCGGAGATGTACTTTTGAACGTCGCTTTGCAGACGGCCCACTCGGACGTGGAAGATGGCACCCAGCAACGTAAGTGGGATGGCAACAGTCAGCCCCAGCGCCGTGGCCATCAACGCCGTGCCGATACCGGCGGCGAGCGAACTGGCGTCACCGCCCGAGGATCCCATTTCGCCGAGCTTCTGGAAAGAGACGATGATCCCGAGCACGGTGCCCATCAGCCCCAGCATGGGGCCGGTTCGCACGCAGGTGGCGATCCACGCCAGACTGTACTCCAGTTCTGCGAGCACTTCCCTCTCAAATTTCTCCGCGACCATCCGCTTGAGTTTGTTCATCGGTCGCGTGCGATTGGCGAGAGCCAGCAGGATCAACTGCGGCACGGCCTTGGCCCAATACCGCGGCGAGTCGCACAGTTCGGCGACGCCGTCGTAGTTCTGCTGATTGAGCATGTCGCGGACTTCTTCCAAAAACGCCTGTGCCACCTTCTGACTTGAAAACCGCTTTTGCGTCACGCGGCGGACGAGCAGAATGCCCAGGAAGACACCGTACAGCACCAGCAAACCCAGCATGCCGTACACAAAGTGTTCGAGTTGGGTCAGCACAAATGACATGTTCATGGCGGCCACCACAAAAAAGGGTTCGAGAACTACTTGAGGTACGTTTGCTGAGTCACCGAGAATTGATATCCGTTTCCGGCCTTTTCCACAACGAAGTACGTTCGCCGGATTTCACTTGCCTTCCGCTTACGGTAGGCAAACTCAATCTGAGCCAACTGCTCCTCGATATCCTTCGGGTAAAACTGGAACAGCATTCCGCCGCCGACGTTGATGTTGGCCTTCTGGAACAGTTCGAGATCCGCCTTCCGGCGGTCGCCTCCCTTCCAGGTCATATACAGTCGCTTCTCATCCGCGCCGCTGGGCACGCGACGCACGTTGGGCGTTGGCGACGACAAATTGGAAATGTAAATGAGTTCTGTTCCGACGATGGCTCCCAGTTCGATCTTGAAGAAGTCGAGTTGCCGGGCGTATTCGGCGGTGGTGGACAGGTCGGCGTAGCGGATGTGCCAACGCATTTCGCGCGGGAAGCCGCCGGTGCCCGACCCGAAACCCAGCGGGCGCCCGCCGGTGCCTTTCGCGCTGCCAGGCTTGCCGGCATTGCGTGTGCCAAACGTTACGGCCGCTGCCGCCGGCGCCCCGCCGCCGATGGCGGCTCCGCCGGTGTCGCTGAACGATTCCGAACCGGTGGCTTCGAGGCTCACGGCTTCGGCGGCGGTTTCGACCACGGCATCGAGCGATGCTGCCACTTCAACCTTGTCCGATTCGACCTCGGCGAGCGTCGCGTCGGCTCGTTCGGGAAGCGGGGAATCGATCCGCAGTGTCTCGCCCGCCACGCCGTCTTCAAACCCACCGGGCGATTCGACGAGTTCGACCGGCACGGCAATGGTCGTTGACTTGGGAATGCGGGTCGACAACCACATCGCCACGATGGCGATCAGAACCAGGCCGATCGCCATCGTGATGGCGATCAACACCGAGCTGTACACCTCGTACCTGGTGACTTTCATCACCGGCGTGCGTTCGGCTGCGATTTCGGATGACCCTCGGGCCATGATCTCTCTCGAATTCCGTCAGTCCTTCTCATCCAAGCCGCTGCGTTCATCGTAGGGCCGGACGGAAAGGTACCATTTCTTCCACTTTTTGATTTCCTCAAGCCGTTGTTCATCCGTGGGTTCATCCGGATATCCGAAGCCATTGAGTTTCTTGCTGAGGAACTTGAGGGCGTTGCGGGCTTCGATCGTGACTTCCTGCACCGGGTCACTCAAGCCGTTGATCAGTATGGGAGCCTGTCTGAGGTCGTTGCTGCGTCCCAACGCCCAAAGCGCCGTGCGTCGCACTTCAGGCCGCTGATCGTTCACCAGTTTCAGCAACCGATCTTTCTTTCCGATCAGTTCCTCGGCGTTGCCGAACTGAATCTGTTCGACCAGCGCCTGCTGGGCATCTTCGATCTTGTCGCTTTGCAGGTTTTCCAATTCAGCCAGGAGCTTGTCGATGTCGCCCTGCGCCGCACGAGCCTTGGTCTTTGTCGCGCCGGCATCCTTAAGATTCGTGGGCAGGCCGCGACCGCCGGCGAGCAGACCCGTTCCGAAACGAGCGGTCCGAGCAACGCGCTTGGATTCCACCATTTTTGCGGTGGGTTTGGTCAGGAACAACACGGCGAAACATGTCCCGCAGTCACTTCCCCCCTGATCGGACCACGAGCCTTCCTGCGATTGCGTGGCGACCAGGTGGGCGGCGCCCTCCTGATACCAATCGCGTCCGCCAAACTTGTCGGTGTCCACGAGCGCACCCAGTCGTTCCAGCCCGTACAGATAATAGATGTGCCAGCCGGTCGGATTGGTCACCGTGAAGTTCTTACCCATCCAGCCGACACCCCGTTGAATGGCTCCATCGATCGATCCCTGTTTTGTGTTGCGAGCCTTTGGTGTCGCCTTGGGTTCGTCTTTCTTTTCGGTCTTGGAAGGTTCCTCGAAACCCTCCAGCACGCCGAATTTCGCGCTGGGCTTTTTCTTTTGGGGATCCTGATCCTCGATGACGGCTCCCGCGCCAAACAGAAACTGGCGTGCGACCAACAAGCTGCCCGTCCCGGCGACCGTCATGCTGTGAGTTGACTCCGTGTTTTGTCCGACGCTGGCGTTGGGAACCGGGTGGTAAGAAAACCCGCCGTCAGACGACTGGCGCGTGACGTGCCATTGCGCCGCCTTGTCCCACACGCCAACCGGCACTTCAACGCCCGAACGCACGGCCTCCCACAGTCCGAGCATGCCGTACTGCGAGATGCTCGTGTCACCATTCGTCTTCCCGCCATTTGCCGGGTAGTCCCAGTCGCCTTCGGAGTTTTGCTGGGCGATGAGGAAGTTTGCGATGGCGGTGATTTGCGGTTTGTACTTTTCGGGATCCGCGTTCGCCAGGGCCATCAGCGATACGCCCGCTTCGTACACGCCCTCATGCTCGCTGGCTGGCTTGAATGTGCTTCCGGCGCATCGCGTCAGGATGTCTTCCAACAGTGGTTGCAGTTCCGGGTCGTCGGCCGAAACGCCGGCCTTCAGCCAGGTCATGGCAATCAGCGCTGCCCGTCCTCCGGTTTTCCCCGTCGACCGAACATTGCCGCGCAGAAATGTAATGCCGCGCTGTTTCGCTTGCTCGATCTGTGTTTCCGTCACCGTTCCCGCTGCCTTCGCCTGGGCCTTCGGGGCTTGAGCCCGCACGGAGTCCGAATTTGCCAGACCCAGCATCAGCCCGGCGACACCCAAGACCGATTCCCAACGCCAGTTCGGATCGCGAATGGACTTGCTCATGTTTCGCACCTCGCCTTGGCGAACGCTCACGGCAGGAAAAAGAACCGCTCGGCTTCGGTCACGGTTTTGACATCGCGATTGCGGAGCTGTTCCAGGCACCGCTTCGCTTCGTTGACATGCGCGGGCACATCGGCTGGCTGCGAAACCGACGACCCTTGCCCCTCGGCCGCGGCAACCTTGGGCACGTCCTTCGTACACGCCAGCATGTAACGCACGATGGCTCGCTTGATCGAGGGGACGTTGAACTCTCCGTCGCCGTACATTGACATCAGTTTCGGCGTCACGCTCCAGTCCTTCCAGCGAGCCAGATCGGAAATCACAAGGTCGGCAAGTTCCGGCCGGTCGAGAAGCATGCGCATCGAAGCTTGCAGCCGCTCCTTCGAAATGCGTCCGTCACCGTACGTCCACATGAAACGCAGTGCCTGCATCGTTGCGTACGTCTCGCTGAACGGCACTTTCTTGTTCTGGAATTTGGTCTCTTCGATCACTTTCAGGCCGTCGTCGCCCGTCAGCAACAAGTAGCCGCCCATCACGCCATCGATCCCCAGCCGGAATTCTTCTGACTGAAGTTTGATCCGGTCTTCCATCAGGTTCGCGTCGGATGGCTCGCCGCACAGGCCGAGCATCAGGCCGTACAGGCCCAACCGAGTGGCTGACACGTTGGGGTCGGCCAGCCATTTGCGAATCTTGTCCCGCGGCATTTGCTTCGCCAGCAACACGATGTCTTTGTACGGTGCGTTCGCGAACTCGGCGTACGCGTCGTTGGACACCAACGGGTCGGGGAATTCGAGGAACTTCAAAAAGTAAGCCAGCCGCTTTTCCGGAGTCGATTCCGGCGACGGAGCCTGCACGATGTAGTTGTAGCTCGTTTCGGTGACTTCCAGCGGGCTCCCCCATTCGAGCGTTTCGAGCTTGCTGCCGAGGAGCAGACTCAGGTCTCCCTTCTTCCCCGCGCGATACCGCTCCAGCGTGATGCGGTCTCCCTTTTTAAGCTTCTTGTCCACGTCCCGCAGCACGTCGACGACTTCGTAGACGGTGTTCCCGAATTTTTCCTTTCCGTCACCCTTGTCGCCACCGACCCACTGCACCTGTACCGCCGCATCCGCCTTCGCCAACTGCTCGGTGAGCGTGAGTGACGGAGCCGCGCAAAACGGACACGCCGCCGTGACCGATGTCGAAACACACAAACACGCCGCCACGAACGCCACGGCGGCGACTTTGCTGAGATGCTGGAATTCTCTCATGGCAACCTCCTGAAAGACGTCCGCGGGCAAACCCCGCCGGATGCGATTTGGTCGCGGAACCATTCTAGCAACTGGACCAAGAAAGTCGCGAGTCGATGTTGCCCGGAAACCGTGTTCGGCCGGCGATGCGTTTCCGCCGCCGCGACCGCACGTCCTGCGATCGTCAGCGACTTTTGACCCCGATTCGCGCCGGCTGAAAGAACCGTTCGACCTGAGCCACCGTCGCCGGGTCTTTTTCCCGCAGCATCGCGAGGCACCGTTTGGCTTCGGTGACATGCGGCGGCTCAGCCCCGGCGTTCGCCTGCCTTGAATTGGCCGACCCGCAGTCATCGATCGCGGCCAGTAGAAACCTGACGATCGCCCGATTCGTTGCCTCGTGATCCGCTTTCCCGCCGACGTACATTTCCATCAGTCGCGGCGTGGTGCTCCAGTCTTTCCAGCGAGCAAGGTCAGCAATGATCAGTTCGGTGAATTTGGGCTGATCCAGCAGCAGTCGGAGCGACAGTTTCAATCGGTCTCGTGAGACCTTTCCGTTTCCGTTTCCCCACAAAAAACGGACAGCCTGCACGGCAGAGTAGGCCTCGGAATCGGGAAGCGTTTGATCGCCAAATTTGGTTTGTTCGACGGTTTTCAGTCCCGCCTCGCCGGCCAGCAGCAGGTAGCCGCCCATGATCCCTTCGATCCCGGCACGGGTCTGCGTTGTGGGCTGAATGACGATCGACTCCAACAGTTTCGCATCCGATGCGTCGCCGCACAGTCCCAGCAGCAAGCCGTACAGGCCTCGCCGATTTCCCGACGATGACGTCGCGATAACCCATCGCCGGAGGTTGTCGCGCGGGAGTTGATCGCGGACGAGGACGATGTCTTCAAACGGCGCCCGAACGAACTCGGCGAATGCGTCGTTCGCCACGGTGACGTCTGCCGCTTCGAAGTGCTTCAGGAAGTAGCTCAGCCGCTCGGCTGGAGGCGCATCGAGTGGCGGGGCTTCGATGATGTACTTGAAGCTCGCTTCCGAAACACGCAGCGGGATGTCCCACTCGATCGGCTCGCCCTCGCGGCCCGTGAGCAGGAACAGGTCGTCCTTCTTCCCGGCGTGAGTACCATCGACGGTGATGCGGCTTCCAACGCGAAGCGACTTCCCGGCGTCCCGCACGACACGCACAGCTTCAAACGTCGTCCGGCCGAGGTCTCCGTCGCGCTTCGGCTTCTCGCTGCTGATCCAACTCACCTGCAGCACGGCATCCGCCGGCGCGATCAGTTCCGCCAGCGTGGGTGTCGCCTGCCCGCACAGTTCGCACGCGGTCGAGGAAGACTCCCAAGCAACGACGGTGACCAGCCACGACGCAACGACCATTGTCTGCGAAATCGAGCGGCCTCGTGCCATGATCGGTCTCACTTGTTGAGCAGTATCGCGTCGTCGATGTGGTACGGGCCGACGAAAGTCCGATCGTCAATTTGAATGAGTTCGATGCGAAATGTGCCGACGACGTCGAACGGCGTGAGATCGCGCAGCGGCGTGGTTTTGTCCGGAGCCAGCGTCACCGTGATCAGGTAATCGAATCGCAGGTTGGGGCCGAAGCAGCACGCTCCGGTATCGCGGGCGAACACAAACTGCGTGATGTCTTCGGACTGGAAGCCAGGCTTCATGTAACCGCGCAGGCGGACAGTTTTTCCGTTCAGGTCCTTGACCCACTGCGGCAGCTTCTTGTCCACGCCCGGAACAACATTGTCGAGGTTCAACAGTTTCTTCACGTCGAGGTCGTCGTAGTTGATCCGCACCGCGCCGTTCGGTCCTTCGACTTTGAACCTGCGAGGCTTCGGCGGCACGAATTCGCCGTCCTTCGGCTTGTCGGACGGTCCGTTGCCGCTCTTCGCGGACGAAGCCGCGTCGTTCGACGACGTCGATTCCGCCGTCGTAGCTTGGGAATCAGTTCCCGTGGCGTTTCCGTTCTCGACGACAACCGGTTTGGTGGTCGTGCCGTCCGGGGACGAATCGGTGGCAGTGGCAGGCTCGGAAGGCGCCGTGCTATCGTTCACCGCCGGGTCCGACACGTTCACAGGATTGGCATTCGCCGGCTTGGGCTTCCCCACCGCAATGCCCGCACTCACACTCACCGTGCCGTTGGGCGCGACCTTGGTCGTGACGACCGGTTTCCCGCAGCCTGCGGTCAGCGAGCAAATCAACGCCAGCGCAACAAGGACGGTCGAGACCGACCATCCTACGGCACCCGCTATCGAACGTGGTTGGCTTCCAGTCGGTAGAGTTGACGGACTTCGCCGTCCTGTAGGATCGGTTCGGCTCGGAAGACTCCGGCCACCGAATACTGCCGGTATTGATTGTTGATCGGATCGTGATCCACCGTCTTCTCGCCCTGCATGTCGACGAGAATCATGTCGGAGAGCTTGGGTTGGCCGCCGAAGCAACATTGTCCCGTGTCCTTCAGAAACACGAACTGCGTGATCCCAGTCGTTTGTCGTCCGGGGTAGATGTAACCTTTGACGAAAACCTGTTTGCCGTCAAGGTCGAGAACCGTGTCGGCCAGCTTGAGCTTTCCGTCTTCGTAATACGGAGCCTGCTTGGCCAACCACGAAAAGCTCAGACGGTCGTACCCCTCGGGAACTTCCGTGGCGTAAACGTATCCGTGCCAGGTGGCTCCGCTGATCGAAAACAGCACGGCGAGGGCGAACGCGGTGAGAGTCAGCCTGCGCCCGCCGAGGTCTCCGCCGGAGCGGCGGATTTGCAGCAAACAGCACACGCTGGTGACGATGGCCGCCACGCCGATCGCGATCGCGTACGGACTCAGGAGGGACGCGGCTGCACATACGGCCAGAAACAACGACAGAGGCGCCATCACGGGGACGGGTTTGTAATCGAACTCGCCCGACACAGCCGCCTCGAACGGACGGCTTTCTGCCGGAACGACGACATCCACAGCAGCGTGCGACATTGTGAGACAACTCCTGAAGCAATCGGAATGAGAATGAATGAGCAACGAAGCTCGGAATGAAATACGTCGGAACCGAGAGTCGCCGCGAAGAATTCTACACCAGCCGTCAGGCCTCGGCCTAACGATTCTGGCCTTCCATGATATCGAGCCTTCCCGCGCCTTCCAGCCCGGAGCCCTCTTCAGCAATTAACCAAGGCGAGCCGTGTGCCATAAGGCCACGGATTTTCGTGCAAGATACCCGTGGCCTCACGGCCTCCGGCTCGCCGGAAAGACGTTCGAGATCAAACCTGTCAGATTCATTCCGTCAGCGACTTCGCCACGTCCGTCCGGTACGCCGTCAAACCCGGTAGCAGGCCGACGAGCGAAGCCAGCACGATCAGTGCCGGCAGCAGAATCAGTTCGATCCATTCAAACGACCAGGGGTTGATCAGCACGTCGGCCCGAGCCTCGACGTACGGCGCGGCTGCAAACACCAGCCCGTGCCCCAGAGCGAGACCCAGCAGCCCCCCGCCAAGGCACAGCAGGATCGATTCGGCGAGGATGATCGACAACACGGTCGAACGCCGCGCCCCGAGCGCTCGCATCACGGCAATCTCCCGCCGCCGGTCGGACATCGAATTATAGATGCTCACGAAGATGCTGACTCCCGACACGATGATGATCAGGACGGTCATCACGACCAGCATTGTGCGCACGTTGCCGACCACGTTGCGGAGCAGTTTCAGAATCTCTTCCAACGGGTTGGCCGCCTGCGCGGTAATCCCCTTGTTGACCTGCGAGCGAAAGATCGGCCCCAGCGACAGGTGTTTCATCCGGACCAGGATCGCCGTGACTTCCTTCTGCTCGTCGGGCAGTTCTCCGGGCACGAGAGGCCTTGCCGCCGCCGATGGATCGCTTGTCGCGGAGGCCGCGGGGTTGGTCGTCAGCAAGTCTCCGTCCGCTTCGCCGCGAAGCAGTTTCTCTTTTTGTTCGGCCTCGGCTTTGGGTTTCTCGTGACCGGGGATGTGGTAGAAGCCTTGCAAATGCACGAACACCGCGCGGTCGTTGGGTGTGCCGGTCGGAGCCAGCACGCCGACAACCTTGAATCGTTCGGCATGGATGTCCTCCACGTTGCCGGCGTGCGCGACCGGGAATTCGTCGCCGACCTTCCAACCGTAGGCGTTGGCCACCCGCGCTCCGATCACGGCGTCGAACGGCTTGGCCAGCACACCGCCCGATTGAAACTGAAACTTCTTGCCCGGCCGCTTGCCGCTTCCCGGCAGGTATTCGACATCGAAGAACTCCGGGATCGTCCCGACGATGCGGAACCGTGCGTCGGATGTCGTGTCGCCGAGCGCGAACGGGATCGCGTGCTCGACCGCCTTGTTCGCCTTCACCTTCAGATAAAACTTGTACGGCAGGTTTTCGATCGGCCGGTCCATGAAATACATCGTGTTGAGCACGAGCTGCATGGGGCTGCCCTTCGCCCCCAGCACCAGGTCGTAGCCCGTGGCCGATTGGCTGAACATGCGGGTCACCACGCCATTGATCACCAGCACCGTGACCATCAGCGCCACGCCGAGTGCGACGCTCAAAGCCGTCAACGACGACGCGAGCGCTCGCTGCCGGATGCTTTTCATCGCGATGCCCGCGAGCGTCATGCGAGACCTCCTCGCAACCTAGCCCATACTCCCTCTCCCCTTCGGGGAGATGGTTGGGGTGAGGGGCGGTCCAAGCGGCTCTCGGCGTGGTCGGAGCACGAAGACGCGCGCGGTCGGCCCCTCACCCCTGGCCCCTCTCCCCAAAGGGGAGAGGGGAGAAGTGGGCGATGAAAATTCATGCGGCACCTCCGGCCTGCGGTTTGTTGAAATCGCTCAGCGTCTCGACGCGATCGAACTGCCGGGCGATGTCGGGTGAGTGCGTGACGATCAACAGCGAGACTTTGTGCTCGGTGCAGACGCCGCGGATCAGATCGAGCAGCTTCTGCTGGTTGGCCATGTCCACGCTGGCGGTCGGTTCATCGGCGAGCAGGATCGACGGCCGGTTGGCGAGCGCCCGAGCCACAGCCACGCGCTGCTGTTCCCCCACCGACAGGTGCGCCGGGCGGTGATGTAAGCGGTGACTCAGCCCCACCTCGTTCAGCAGTGATTCGGCATACGTTCGATCGACGCCTCGCCCGGTGAAGCTCATCCCCAGCAGCACGTTCTCCAAGGCCGTGAACGCTGGCAAGAGGTTAAACGTCTGGAACACGAACCCGATTCTGTGTGCCCGGAACCTGTCCCGACCCGGTTCGCTGAGTCGCGTGACTTCGATGCCGTCAATCACCACGCTGCCCCGATCGGGCGACGTGATGCCCGAGATCACGTTCAGCAGCGTCGTTTTCCCGCCGCCGCTGGAACCGACCAGCGCGACCTGTTCGCCCGACTGCACCTGGAAGTGCGCGATCTTGAGCACCGGCAGAGGCATCCCATCCGGCTGACGGTAGGTTTTTTCGACATCCTTCAAAACCAGCGACATTTCGTCTCCCGTAGGTCAGGCTTTCCAGCCTGACACCCGTGGCTTACGAGTCAGGCTGGAAAGCCTGACCTACGCGGGGAGTCATCTTGGCAACCGACCCAAGGCGCTGCAAGCCAGTTGTCCGGCGACAAACCGTACGCCGATGTTCGGAGAAGCGTGGGAGGACGATGCGATACTCGCGCTTCGAATGAGAAGTCTCTCGGTGAGCCGTGTGCCGTAAGGTCACGGGTCTTGGCGCCGATTAAGAACTCGCAGCCTGACGGCGTGCGGTTCGCCGGAAGAAACACGGATTTCATCCACCTCAATTCGTGTCCGTGTAAAATCCGTGTTTCATCCGTGGCGAGGAGATGTCTCAGCGGTTGCGCTGACCGCGGTCGATGTTGCGGCCGATTTCCTGGCCCAGCAGGCGGAGAAAGGCTTCGTCGAGCTGCACGCGCAGGCGCAGGCCGTTGTCGAGCGGCTTGACGTCGATACGTAGCGTGTCGCCTCCCTTGTTGAACGCGGACCGGGCCCGACTCGCGAAGCCGTCCGAACTGCCGGTGCCGCCGCCAAAAATGTCCATCCACTTCGAGAAGTTCATCACGAATTGGAACGGCACCGAGGCCGCGGTGTCGGAGACCGGTTTGTCCACGATGTCGATCGCCTTGCGAAGCTCGACCAGCGCGTTGTCGCCTCCGATCGCGAACCAGAACGCCTTGCCACCGGCTCCAAAGTAGAAGTTCGGTTTCGTCCCATACAGCCGCTCTTCCGCTTCGCCCATGCGCTTGGGTTGGATGCGATGCAGCCGGACCCCCTTGTGTTCCGCCGCGTTCGTCTGCGCTTCGGCGAGTTCCGCGTTCCCCTTCAGTCGGGTCACGATGTCGGCGAGTGCGTTGGAGAGTTTGTCGCCGTTGGTCACTTTCAGACCACCCAGCAACACGAACGGCGTGCCCGGTTCGCCCACGAACTGGGCCGCGAAATCGAAGTGCCCCACCTGAGCCGTGTCGCGCAGCACATCGAGCAGGTCATGCAGCGCCGCCTCCGTGGTGGCATCGGCCGTCGCGGGCGCGCCGGTTCCGCTCGAATTCGACGCCTTCGCGAGCTGCTTGCCGAGCTCCATCTCAACCCCGGCGAACAGTTCCTTCATGAACTTCTGGCCGGACTTGTCGGTTTTCCACGACAGCGATGCCACCAGCGGGAACTTGCTGGTGTCTTTGATCAGGTTCGCGAACTGGCTGCGGACGGCGTTGAGCTGGTTGAAATTCGAAGCCAGCTCACTTTCCGGTGTCGCCAGTGCGATCACTTCGAGTGCGGCGCTCCGTTCGGTCTGCGACACGCTCCAGCCCAGCGTCAACTCTTCGCCCTGCGACAGCAGCAACTCGATGAATTCGAGATTCCGCATGCCGTCAGCTTTCCGAATGCGATACGCCCCTTCCGGTTCGTTGTCGCGGCGCTGGAGGTTGATCTCCGTCTGCGACCGGATGTAGCCGAGGAACAGATCGCGAGTGAGTGGCGGCAGCGACTTCAAGTTGATGCTTGCCGCGAGGTCGTACACCGCCGACAACTTGCCCGTGAACCGGGCCGGGTCGCCGAACTCGTGATCGAGGGCTTCGTCCGAATTGCTGATGAACACGTACCCGCGCTGGATTTTTCCGATCAGAGTTCGTTGCGGCCCGGCGATCTCGATCCGATCGTCAGCCACCTTCTTGGTCGTGACCGGTCCCAACTCGACTGTTTTCAACAGGTCGTCGAGGTTCTCGACCGGAGCAAAGGCGACGACCTGCGGCGTGATCCCTTGCAGGTACACGAGCAACCCAAGCGGCTTGTTACGGTCGAGCCCCTTCAGGTCGTTCACACCCTCGAGTGCCGTACCGATGGTCTCCGACAATTCGACTCGCCCGGCAGATTCAAACGCCACGTCCGCCTGCTTGAGCAACCGTTCGACGCTGGCGATGCTGACCACGACCAGCGGCCCGCTGTCCGGTACGTCCTGAGCCTTCGCCGCCGTCCCCGGTTTCTTCTGTGCGAGGGCGACGCTGGGCAGGCTGAGCGACGCCACGAGGGCGATCACGATGGCCAACCACGCGGAGGATGCAATTCGATCAGCGACGGAACAACGTTGAACAGCGACAGACATTTGGAGCACTCCTGTGATGATTCTGGTCCGAGGTTCGGCGGCGTGACGACGGCTGCCCGCTGCCCGATCCTCGGCAAAGGCATTTCCAGCGGTGAACTGTACCAAGGCCGGCCCGCGATGGTTTCGATTTTTTCGCCCGGCGCCGGATGTGCCGTCGCCGTATGACGTCTGGTATACTCCACCGCCACGGTTTGGGATAGCAACCATGGTTTCTGACGATGAGGCCTCCATGCGCTTGCCAAGAGCGATCCCGGTTGTCGTGTTGCTGACGGTCGCAGCCGGAATGGCCGCAGCGGGTAGCCCGTTTGCGACGGCGAGAGCGGGCGAGGCGGCGAACGCGATCGCCACGCGACGCCCCGCGCTGCCGGAGTCGGCTGACCCGGCGATCGCAAACCCCATCGACCGGCTGCTTCGGCCGTATTTTGAATCACACAAGTTTTCGCCGACAGCGGTCGTGGGTGATCGGGTTTTCGCCCGGCGGGCGTTCCTCGATGTCGTCGGCGTGCTGCCGACTCCGGAGGAATTCGATGTCTTCCTCCGAGATGCCCGACCCGACAAACGAGAGAGGTTGGTCGACCTGCTGTTGGCCGATCGGCGGCGGTACGCGGAGCACTGGCTCTCGTTTTGGAACGACGCGCTGCGGAACGATTATCGCGGCACGGGCTACATCGACGGCGGACGGAAACAGCTCACCGGATGGCTCTTCACCGCGCTGGCGGAAAACAAACGGTACAACCAGTTCGTGCGCGAACTCATCAGCCCGACGGCCGAATCGGAAGGCTTCGTGAAGGGGATCATCTGGCGCGGCGTGGTGAATGCGAGTCAGGTGCCGCCGGTGCAGGCGGCGCAGAACGTGTCGCAGGTGTTCCTCGGCATCAACCTGAAATGTGCCTCGTGCCACGACAGCTTTATCAACGACTGGAAACTCGCCGACGCTTACGGCTTGGCGGGGATTTTTTCCGACGGCAAGCTCGAAATGCACCGCTGCGACGCACCGACCGGCGAATTCGCTCCGCTCAAGTTCCTGTGGCCTGAGCTGGGGCCGATTAACGCGGAAGCCCCTCGCGCCGAGCGGCTCGCGCAACTGGCGACGATTCTCACCAAGCGCGAGAACGGCCGCTTCACCCGCACGATCGTCAACCGGCTGTGGGCGAAGCTGCTCGGTCGCGGGCTGATCGAACCGACGGACGAGATGGACAACACGCCGTGGAACCGCGACGTGCTCGACTGGCTGGCCGAGGACCTGGCCGATCACGGGTTTGATCTGAAGCAGACGCTGCGACTGATCCTCACGTCGCGAGCGTACCAGTTGCCATCGGTCGGTGGCGTGGAGAACGCGAAGGCGGAGTTTGTGTTTCGCGGGCCGGTGGTCAAGCGGATGACGGCCGAACAATTCGTGGACGCGATCGGTTCGCTGACCGGCGGCTGGCCGACTCCGGCCGCCGTGCAACTCGCGGTTTCCGCGACTCGCGGCGAACGCGCGCCTCCGAACGATCTCGACGCGAAATGGATTTGGTCCGAACCGGCCGCCGACCGCGCGACGGCTGGCGGGCGCATCTTCCTCCGCAAGACATTCGACATCGACGAACTGCCGACGCAAGCCCCGTGCGTCATCACCTGCGACAACCAGTTCACGCTGTGGGTGAACGGCAAGCAGGTGGCGTCGAGCGCCGAGTGGTCGAAGCCGCTGGGACTCGACTTGAAACGCCATCTCGTTCGCGGCCGGAACGTGATCGCCGTCGAAGCGATCAACTGGCCCGATCCGGAAACGAAATCGGGCCTGCAGGTCCGCGGCGACAACGCGGCAGGGTTTGTGTTTGCCCTGCAACTGTGGACCGAAGTAACCCGAAGCGTCAGCGAGGGGCTTGCCGAGAAAAACCCTCGCTCACGCGTCGGGTTACTGTCATCCAAGGAAGTCGTCTCCGACTCGACGTGGCTCTGGCGGCGCGGACACGTCGCCGGTTGGGAGAAACCGAAATTCGATGCGTCGGCGTGGCAGCCGGCGGTTGAACTCGGCGGCGTGTCGCTCGGTCCGTGGAATCTGGCGGCGAGCTTGCGGGCGGCTTTCGACACGCACGGCGGCGGAACCGGCGGAGTGCGGGCCGCGCTCACGTTCGCCGATCCGCTTCAAACGGCGCTCGGTCGAACGAACCGCGAGCAGGTCGTCACCGATCGACCGAAAGCGGCGACCACGCTGCAAGCCCTCGAACTCACCAACGGCGGCACGCTGGCCGCTCAACTGACTCGTGGTGCCCAGCATTGGCTCGCCGCCCAATCGTCATCGTCGCGCGACCTGATCCAACAACTGTACGCCGCCGCACTCAACCGCGAGCCAACCGCGAGCGAAGCCGACACCGCCGCCGAACTCCTCGGCCAGCCGCTCACCGCCGAAGCCGTCGAAGACCTGCTGTGGGTTCTCGCCATGCTGCCGGAGTTTCAGTTGGTGTATTGACGCGGCGGATCATTGGCGGAAGCGATCGAAGCCTGAAGCGCGAGCGAAGGAATCACGGGCGGACCTTCGCTCGCGCTTCAGGCTTCAATCATGAGTCAGCCCTGCGGCGGGTCGCTGGGGTCGAACAAAGTGAGCCCCCAGCGGCTCATGCCCCGCATTCCGGGGGCTCGCTCCGCTCGACCCCGGTCACCCGTCCTACAGATTTTTGCCCGTCAGATGTGATACTCGGTCCGGTCGTCGGGAGCGGCGGGTGGAGATCGCTTCCCGGCAGCGGTTCGCCGGAGCAGCCACGCGAGCAACGCCGAAGTTCCACTGGCGAGTGCGGCGGGAAGTGCCGTGGCGGGGCGGGCGGCGTCGGCGGTCATGAGGAAGACGAAGCCCGTGTAAAGCAGCATCAATCCGAAGCCGATTCGCAGCGCGGTAAATGGAACGTGCGGCCCCAACTACTCGACCGATAACGAAGCAGTCTCCGGCAACGTCGCCCCCACCGCGCCCCGCGAGTTCCTGACCCTCGACGGCCTCGCCGCCTCCGGCAACGTCGCCACGTTCAAGGTCTACGTCATCACGGCGACCGGCAACGAAAAGGGGGGCAACACCGTCGTCATCACGCGGCCGTAAATTTCGTGTACAATCTCGCTGGCCTGTCACTCGGCGTCTGATAAGAAAGGTGACAATCATGCTCGATCCCAGCGAGGTACGGGAAAAGATCAACCGGGAGATTCACTTCCTACGAAGAAGGAGACGATGGGAATTGGTATCTCCCATCATTCTTATTGCCGCCTTCAGCTTTACGAATAATGGCTCAGTGACTCAGGCGTGGATTATCGCAACCTCCGCGGTTGTATTTGCGTGTATGGCTTTGGCCCGTATCACCGAGCGTGACATCACGATCTTGGAACTCTTGGCAGCAGTCACTGCGAAGAAAGCCACCGAATCCTCGAACTCGCCTGACATGGGCCTGCAAACATGACCAACGATCTCACTCGCCGCGACTTCCTGAAGACCGCGAGTGCGGCCACGCTGGCGGCTTGGGGGGCGGGAGAAAGTCGGCAGGTCGCGGGTGACGAATCGACAGCCGACGCCAAACGCGCGGCGAGCGCGGACACCGTCGTCGTCCTCTGGATGGGGGGCGGCATGGCGCATACGGAGACGTTTGATCCCAAGCGCTACACGCCGTTCGAAGCCGGGATTGAATCGAACCGCATTCTGAGCACGTTCCCCAGCATCGACACGGCCGTCGATCACATCAAGTTTTCTCAGGGGCTGGAGCACCTCGCGCGGGTGATGGATCGCGGGACGCTCATCCGCACGTACACGGCCGGCGACTTGGGGAAGATTCTGCATTCGCGACATCAGTATCACTGGCACACGGGCTACGCGCCGCCGCAAACGGTCGCGGCCCCGCACATCGGAGCCGTCATCGCCCGCACGCTCGGGCCGCTGAACCCGGCCATCCCCGCATTCATCGACATCGGGCAATCGTTCGAGGTGGGTGAAGGCGAGGAGTTGAAGGCGTTTCACACCGCGGGGTTCCTCGGCAGCGAATACGGGCCGTTCCTGATTCCGTATCCCCAGCAGGCCGTCGAAGCGATTCAACCGCCCAAGGGGATGACGCCGTCGCGGTTCCAGAACCGGTACAAGTTTTATCGCCGCATGGTCGAGAACAGCCCGGTCGGTCAGTTCGGCAGCGAGTACCAAAAGGAATCGCTGCTGCGATCGCTCGACAATGCGTACAAGTTGCTCGATTCGCCCGCCGCCAGGGCGTTCGACCTGTCGCTCGAACCGCAGGAATCGTACGAGAAATACAACACGGGGCGATTCGGCTTGGGCTGCCTGCTGGCTCGGCGGTTGTGCGAGGTCGGGGCGCGGTTCATCGAGGTGACCACCGAGTACATCCCGTTCAAACATTGGGACACGCACGATAACGGTCACACGCGGCTGAAGGACCTCAAGCCCGAAATCGACCGCCCGATCGCTCAGCTTGTGCTGGACCTGGAGGCGCGCGGGTTGCTCAACCGCACGCTGATCGTGATCGCCAGCGAATTCAGCCGCGACATGATGCTCGAAGGCCGCCCCGAACAAAAGGTGCCCGACCAGGTCGAAGTCCCCGCCGTCGTCAACGAGCTGAAGTATTACGGCATGCACCGCCACTTCACCGGAGCCGGCTGCGTGCTGCTGTTCGGAGGCGGCCTGAAGCGCGGCTTCCTCTGGGGCAAAACCGCCGACGAGCGCCCGTGCAAGTCGATCGAGAACCCCGTCGTGATCGAAGACCTGCACGCCACGATTTTCCACGCGCTGGGCATTTCCCCCACCCTCGCCTACGAAATCGAACGCCGCCCGTTCTACGTGACCCGCGACGGCAAAGGCCAACCGATCCGCGAGTTGTTTGCTTAGCGTCCTCTCTCGCCCCCGAAGGGGGAGAGGGCCGGGGTGAGGGGGCCGAGTGATCCCCAGCTCTCATTCGTGTGAAAGTCCCGTGACAAGCGGCCCCCTCACCCCCAACCCCTCTCCCCCGGAGGGGAGAGGGGAGTCAAGGCACTGGATTTTCAATCGCCTCTCGCGTAACGTCGTGAGCACTTGATCCCGCAGACCCCGGAGAAATCGCCATGCGTTTGACCCGTTGGACACCGCTCGTCACGTTGCTGCTCACAACCGCTGCGGCCGATGCCGACGAGCCGAAAGCTCGCGACTTCCTGTTTCACTATCGCGCGACTGTGACGGACCTGAAGCCGGGTCAGTCGGCTCGGGTGTGGTTGCCTGTGCCCGCGACTCACGAAGACCAGTCCGCGGGACTCGTCACGCAAAACCTCCCGCTGCCGATTCAGATCGGCCGCGAATCGAAGTACGGCAACCTGATTCTCTACACCGAAGCGATCGCCGGGCCGGACGGGCGCATCCCGCTGTCGGTCACGTACCGCGTCCGCCGCCGAGAAGTCATCAGCGACAAAACATCTCCCAAGCCGAGCCAGCAAGAACTCGACCTGTTCCTCAAGCCCGATACGAAAGTGCCGATCGGAGGCAAACCACTGACGCTGCTGCAAGGCCGCAAACTTCCCGATGACCAGCTCGCAACGGGAAAAATTTTCTACGACATCGTCAACAACCACATGAAGTACAGCAAGGACGGCATCGGCTGGGGACGCGGCGACGCCGTGTGGGCCTGCGACAGCAAGTTCGGCAACTGCTCGGATTTTCACAGCCTGTTCATTTCGCTCGCCCGGTCGAATGCGATTCCCGCCAAGTTCGAGATGGGCTTCCCGCTCCCTGACCAGCACGGCGAAGGGGACATCGGCGGCTACCACTGCTGGGCCAAGTTCAATCCCGCCGGGCGCGGCTGGATTCCCGTGGACATCTCCGAAGCGAACAAGGTTCCCGCGCTGAAGGATTACTACTTCGGAAACCTCACCGAAAACCGCGTCGCCTTCACCATCGGCCGCGATCTGACCCTCGTCCCCAAGCAAGACGGCCCGCCGCTCAACTTTTTCATCTACCCCTACGTCGAAGTGAACCGCGAACCGTATCCCGCCGAAAAAATCGAACGCAAGTTCAGCTTCCGAGACCTGCCTGAGTGCGATTGCAAGGAGTGAGGCCGGGGGTGAAAGCGCAAGCGTCCCCCCTCGCCCCCGCGGTGGGAGAGGGGCCGGGGGTGAGGGGCAAGCGTCTCTGAACAACTCTCCAACATCGATCGTGGCACCGGCGTCCCGCCGGTGCTTTTTCATTCCTCATTCACGATCCACCGGCGGCACGCCGGTGCCACGGTCAGTCGGGGTACCCAGCGCATCACGCCCTTGCTATCTTGGTGAGCACTCGCAGTCGGTGCTGTGAACACCAACGACCCGCGAGTCCCGCCAGCCATCCCGCCTGCCGATTCCGGGGACTGAGATGCCACAACGCCGACCATCGGCCGCGCTGCTGACATCCGCAATCTGCACCACCTCGTGTGCTGCGGTGATCTGCCTCGGACTGGCATCGCTTGCGGATGACAAACCCGGTTCGCCCGTGAGCAAATTAGCATCGCTCGCCGTCTCGCCAGCGGAAGCCGAGTTCTTCGAGAAGTCGGTCCGCCCGCTCTTGCTCGCGAAGTGTGTCGATTGTCACGGCGCCGACAAGCAGAAGGGCGGGCTGCGGCTCGATTCGCGAGATGCCGCGCTGCGCGGAGGCGATTCCGGCGCGGCGATCGAACCGGGCAAGCCGGACGACAGCCGGTTGATCGAAGCGATCAGCTACCGCACGGACCTCAAGATGCCGCCCAAGTCGAAACTGTCGGACGCCGAGATCGCGCACCTGACCGACTGGGTCAAGCGCGGCGCTCCGTGGCCCTCGTCGAAGCCCGTGTCGCCGCCGAAACCAGACGCCGCCGGACCGCTGTTCACCGCCGAGGAGAAATCTTTTTGGGCGTTTCAGCCGGTGCGAGACCCCGCCGTCCCGCAGGTCAAACAATCCGCGTGGCCGAAGTCGCCGCTCGATCGTTTCATTCTCGCGGCCCTCGAAGCTCGCGGCCTCTCGCCCGCCGCGCCCGCTGACAAGCTGACGCTCATGCGCCGCGCGACCTTCGACCTGATCGGCTTGCCTCCGACGCCCGACGAAGTCGAAAAATTCCTCGCGGACGAATCGCCCGACGCCTTCGCGAAAGTCGTCGATCGCCTGCTCGCGTCGCCGCACTACGGCGAACGTTGGGGCCGGCATTGGCTCGACGTGGCCCGCTACGGCGACTCGAACGGTCTCGACGAAAATCTCGCGTTCGCCAACGCGTACCGCTACCGCGACTACGTCGTCGCCGCGTTCAACAGCGACAAACCGTTCGATCAGTTCGTCCGCGAACAAATCGCGGGGGACTTGTTGCCCGACGATCTCAACTCTCCCCCCGGGAGAGGGGTCGGGGGTGAGGGCTTGCGCGACACTTCCCCTCTCCCCTCCGGCGGAGAGGGGTCGGGGGTGAGGGGGCCAACCGCGCCGACCGACGCACTCACCGCCACCGGATTCCTCTGCATCGGTCCGAAAATGCTGGCCGAAGACGACCCGGTCAAAATGCAGATGGACATCATCGACGAACAGGTGGACACGATCGGTCGGGCGTTCATGGGCCTCACGCTCGGCTGTGCCCGCTGTCACGATCACAAATTTGATCCGATCCCGACCGCCGACTACTACTCGCTCGCGGGCATCTTCAAAGGGACGAAGACGATGGACAATTTTTCCGTCGTCGCCCGCTGGCAGGAACGACCGCTGGGAACGCCCGAAGCGATCCGCCTGCGCGACGAACACCAGCAGCGCGTTGCCGGTCAAAAGGCCGCGATCGCGAAGTTCATTGAACAGACGAACGACACCCTGCTCCGCGAGGCACGCCAACACGTTGGCGATTACCTGCTCGCGGCCGAAAACCACCGGCGGCTCGATGCGTGGCTGACCGAAGCGAAGAAGTCGCCGCTCGGCGCCGACGCGAAGTCCGCCGCACAACCCGGTGTCGTCGTGATCGAGGCCGAGAACTACACGCGCGGTAACCTCGTGAAGGATTCGACGACGTACGGCAACGGCATCGGCGTGATCTACAACAAGGGTGAGTTCCCGAACTTCGCCGAGTACGACATCACGCTGCCGGAGGCCGGGTTGCATCGGATCGAACTGCGATACGCCGCGGCCGGCGCGCGGCCTTGCAAGCTGATCGTGAACGGCCGCCTCGTGAAATCCGACGCCGCAGGCCAAGTGACCGGTTCGTGGAACCCCGACACGCAGACGTGGTTCGTCGAATCGGTTGTCCCGCTCAAGTCGGGTCCGAACACGATCCGCCTCGAACGGACCACCGAACCGATCCCGCATTTTGACAAGCTGCTGATCGCCCCCGCCCGCCAAGCCGACGGCCAGCCGCTGACGGTTCTCGCCGCGACGGGCCGCGACGCAGACGGCCCCATCGCATACGAACCGATCCCCGCACTCGTCCGCCAGTGGGCGGAGTATTTGAAGCGCGTTTCTCCCCTCGCCCCTTTGGGGAGAGGGGTCGGGGGTGAGGGGCGGTCCGCGCGGTCTTTGGACGGCCCCTCACCCCAGCCCTCTCCCCAAACGGGAGAGGGAGCTGTCAATCACTCAATCCTCGCCGACTGGTTCGCGAAGCCCGACGACATCGCGACGCTGCGCGACCTCGCCGCCCGCTACCAGCAACAATTCGCCGCGGCCGACAAGGCGTGGCGGGAATTGAAAGCGACCGACGCGGGCAGGGACGCGACGGCGCTCGGCGATCCGGTGCTCGAAGCGTATCGCGTGATCGTGTTCGATCCGCAGGGGCCGTTCACAGTGCCGAAGGATTTTGAATCGAGCTACCCCGCGGCTGCCGCGACCGATCTGGCGGCGCGGCGAGACGAATTGAAGTCACTCGAAAAGTCGATGCCGATGCTGCCGGAAACGATGGCGGTGTCGGATCAGAAACCGGAAAACCTCAAGATTCACATTCGCGGTAGCCACCTGACGCTCGGCCCCGAAGTTCCGCGACAGTTCCCGCGCATCATCGCGGGAGAAAACCAAACGCCAATTGACGACTCGCAGAGCGGCCGATTGCAACTGGCCGACTGGCTCGCGTCACCGGCGCATCCGCTGACTTCGCGCGTGATGGCGAACCGAATCTGGCTCGGGCACTTCGGCGAAGGAATCGTGCGCTCGCCCGACAACTTCGGCCGGCTGGGTGAACGGCCGACCCATCCGGAGCTGCTCGACTGGCTCGCGCGGCGGTTCGTCGAATCGGGCTGGTCGATCAAAGCGATGCACCGGTTGATCATGCTGTCATCGACTTACCAAATGGCTTCGACTTGGAACGAAGCGGCCGCGGCCGCCGATCCCGAAAACCGGCTGCACTGGCATCACGCTCGACGCCGCTTGGAAATCGAGAGCCTGCGCGATTCGCTGCTGGCGATCAGCGGCAAGCTGGATCGGACGCTGGGTGGCTCGCTGCTGCGGACGGCGAACCGAGCTTACGTCACCAGCACGGCCAGCGTCGATCCGGTGATTTATCAGACTCACCGCCGCTCGATCTACCTGCCGATCGTCCGCAGCGCGCTGCTCGATGTGTTTCAGGTGTTCGACTTCGCCGACCCGAACGTGCAGACCGGCCGACGCGACACGACCACGGTGGCCCCGCAGTCCCTGTTCCTGATGAACAGCCCGTTCGTGAGCGAGCAGACGAAGGCTCTCGCCGAGCGGTTGCTGAACGACGGCTCGCTCGACGATGTCCGCCACATCCGCACCGCGTACGAACTCATCTTCACCCGCCCGCCGACGGACTCCGAGGTGACTCGTTCGCTCGCGTACCTCGACCGCTACGCTCAGGCCGAAACCACCCGCAGCGTCACGCCCGCCGCCGCCCGACTCCGTGCGTGGCAAAGCCTCTGTCGGGCCTTGTTGGCCTCGAACGAGTTCGTGTTTGTCGAGTAGACTGACCCACCATGAAATCACACTGGTGCTGCAATTCAGACGCTACGATGTCTCGCCGCGAGATGCTGCTCGCGAGCGCAGCGGGGTTCGGGGCGCTGGCGTTGGCGGGGTTGATGGCGGATGACGCGCGAGCGGCCTCGGCGGCGAATCCGCTGGCACCGCGCGAGCCGCATTTCACGCCGCGAGCGAACCGCGTGATCTTCCTGTTCATGCACGGCGGGCCATCGCAGGTGGATACGTTCGATTGGAAACCGCTTCTCGAACGAGACCACGGGAAGCCGCTGCCGTTTCCCAAGCCGCGGGTGTTTTCGTCGCAAACGGGGAACCTGTTGAAGTCGCCCTGGAAATTCCGGCAACACGGTGCGAGCGGGGCGTGGGTCAGCGAACTGTTTCCGCACGTGGCCGGGTGCGTGGATGACATCTGTTTTCTGAAGGGGATGCACGGGTCGAACTCGCGGCACGGCGGGGCGCTCCTCGAACTGCACACGGGCAGCGACACGTTCGTGCGGCCGAGCATGGGGTCGTGGATCACATACGGACTTGGCACCGAGAATCAGGACCTGCCGGGGTACATCACGGTCTGCCCGACGCTCACGCACGGCGGCGTCAACGCGTATGGTTCGGCGTTCCTGCCGGCTGTTTTCCAGGGGACGCCGATCGGCAACGCGAGCGTCCCGTCCGATCAGGCGCGGATTCCGTTCATCGCCAACTCCGACGGCACGCCGCGCGACTTGCAGCGGCTGGAACTTGACCTGCTTCGCGAGATGAATCACGAGCGGCTCGCGCGAACCGGACCCGATTCCACGCTCGAAGCGCGGATCAACTCGTTCGAGCTGGCGTTTCGGATGCAGATGGCGGCACCGGAGCTGCAGGACATCAGCGGCGAAACCGAGGCGACGCAGAAACTGTACGGCCTCGACAACCCGGCCACGAAAAACTTCGGCCGGCAGTGCCTGATGGCTCGGCGGTTTGCCGAACGCGGCGTGCGATTCGTGCAGGTCACGCACAGCTACAAGTGGGATCAGCACGGCAATCTGCGAGCCGACCACGCGAAGAATGCGATGGAGGTGGACCAGCCGATCGCCGCCATTTTGCACGACCTCAAGTCACGCGGGCTGCTCGACGACACGCTGGTGATCTGGGGCGGCGAGTTCGGAAGAACGCCGGTGGCTCAGGGAGACGACGGGCGCGACCACAATCCGCAAGGCTACACGATGTGGCTGGCCGGAGGCGGCGTGAAGCCGGGCCTGTCCTACGGAGCCACCGACGACTACGGCTACTTCGCCGTCGAGAATAAAGTCCACCTGCACGACCTGCACGCCACGATCCTGCACCTGCTGGGCCTCGACCACCTCCGCCTGACCTACAAACACGCCGGCCGCGACTTCCGGCTGACGGACGTTGCGGGCGAAATCGTCCACGATATTATTTCGTGATCCGATCCGGACCGAATCTCGTTCCGTGGGCCATCGTCGCGCCAGCCTGATCGGCTGCGCGTGGATTTCCCTTCCGTCTTCTCTGAGAGGTCTACCATGCCATCGAAACTCGCTGCCGTGTGCTCCCTGATGCTCTTCGTTGCCGTTCCTGTTCGTGCCGATGACGTCCTCACGCCGCGGTCCGTGCTCGACAAGGGAATTGAAGCGATGGGGGGCAAAGCCTACCTGGGCAAGTTCAAGGCGTCGTCGTCCAAAATGAAGGGAGAGATTTTCATCCAGGGGGCCAAGCTCCCGTTTGCCGGGGACGTTCAGACTCAGGGGGCCGATCAGCAGAGGGTGGCCATTGAACTGACGATCGACGGACAGAAAATCTCTGTCGTTCAGGTTCTCAATCGAGATCGCGGTTGGGTCAAACTCAACGATGCAACGATGGACAAGGACAAGCTCGCTGAAACCCTGGAGCAGACACATGCCGGGTGGGTCGCCACTTTGGTGCCGCTCACGGACGAAGCGTTCAAGCTGGACACGGTCGGCGAAGTGCAGGTCGAGGGCCAGCCAGCGATCGGTATCCGTGTTTCGCACGCCGGACGCCGCGACGTGAATCTGTTCTTCGACAAGAAAACGCGCCTGCTCGTGAAGACGGAGACTCGCGTCAAGGACGAGGAGACGAAACAGGAAATGACCGAGGAAAGTTTTCTAAGTGGATACGACGGCAAGGACATCCAGCAGGCATTCAAGATCACCGTCAAACGAGACGGCAAACTGTTCCTCGAAGCCGAACTCTCCGACATCAAACTCGAAGAAAAACTGGACGACAGTGTGTTCGCCAAGCCGTGAGCCGGTCTGTCGATCAGGCCACAAGCTTGTCCGCGCGAGATGAAAACACGAATTCGCGCGTTGGCAATTCGCGCCTCGTCCGGCAACAGAGTCACCACGATCGGGACAGTCAACCGTTACTTCGACCGCTTCGAGCGAGAGGATTTGTGGCCGGTCGATGGCTTGCGTGGTGGCTTCTTGTTCTTGCGAGCGGCGGGCCTCTTCAGCCTTGCGCGGTCCATTTTTTCAAGTTCGTCGAACAGGCCATTCAAGCCGCCGAATTCTTCTACGAGCTGTTCGCGAACGTGACGGCATTGTTCGGTTACTGGATCACTCATGAGTTGGTCTCCGAACGGGTTGGCCATGGTTGACCCGCGGGATGGAATCTGGCGATACCAGCCACGGCATTCGCAAACTGAATTTCCCCACGACTCCTGCACCGCGCAACTGGGTAGCCGGGTTGGCCAAATGAGCGTAATTCCAAGTCAACAAATAATCGAATTGGTGCGCGGCAGCCAAGGCCAGTTGAATTGCATCCCCCGGTTTGTTCGCGGGGATGACGTTTGCGTCCACCAAGGCTGCGGCCAGGCGACGAGCGACCGCCACCACGGGTACGTACTTCAGCCGCCGTACGAATCGCAGGCAATCGTCCTGTCCGGCAAAGAGTCCCTTCGTCAATTCCTTTTCTGTAACCGCTGATGCGAACACTTCAAAGTAACGACGCTCCGACTCCCACCAATCTCGCGTGGTCATGCGACGCGACAAGGCATTGATGTCCACTCCGTCGTAAAGGAGGACCGACACAATGTTCGTGTCGAGGTAGATCGTCGGTTTCTTCATGGCCTTCACGCCAGCAGCCCCTCGACCACGTTCCCTTCGACGTCCGTCAACCGGAAGTCCCGCCCCTGGAATCGGAACGTCAGCTTCGTGTGGTCGATGCCGAGGCAGCGCAGGATGGTCGCGTTCCAGTCGTGAATGGGAACGGAATCCTTGACCACGTTGTAACAGTAGTCGTCCGTTTCGCCATAGGTCACGCCGGGCTTGATGCCTCCGCCGGCGGCCCACATGGTGAAGCAGCGGCCGTGGTGGTCGCGTCCGTAGTTCGTCGGCGTGAGGGCTCCCTGGCTGTACACGGTCCGCCCGAATTCACCGCCCCAGATGACCAGCGTTTCGTCGAGGAGACCGCGGGCCTTGAGATCCTTCACGAGCGCGGCGGCCGGTCGGTCCACATCCTGACACTGCCCGCGAATTTGCGCCGGCAGGCTGCTGTGTTGATCCCAGCCGCGGTGCATGAGTTGGATGAACCGCACGCCGCGCTCGGCCATTTTTCGAGCGAGCAGACAGTTGCGAGCGAACCCGCCGTCCACGCCGTCGTCCTTGATGCCGTACAGATCGAGCGTCTCCTTCGTTTCGCCCGACAGGTCGGTCAGCTCGGGGACGGACGCCTGCATGCGGAACGCCATTTCATACTGCGCTATCCGCGTGTTGATTTCCGGGTCGCCGAACGATTCCGCGGCGAGGCGATTCAAATCACCGACACCGTCGAGCAATTCGCGGCGCGCGTCGCGGTCGATCCCCGGCGGATTCGACAGGTACAGCACGGGGTCGTCGCCGGAGCGAAACCGCACCCCCTGATGCTGCGACGGCAGGAAGCCCGGTCCCCACAGGCGCGAGAAGATCGGCTGATCGGTTTTGTTGCCGCTCCCCTGTGAAATCATGACGATGAACGCCGGCAGATTCGCGTTGCCGCTGCCGAGGCCGTAGCTGAGCCACGCCCCCAGACTCGGCCGCCCCGGCTGTTGGGCTCCGGTTTGCAGGAACGTCGTGGCGGGGTCGTGGTTGATCGCTTCGGTGTTAAGCGATTTCACGATGGCGATGTCATCGACGATCGTGGCGATGTTCGGCAGGAGTTCGCTCACCCACGCACCAGACTTGCCATGCTGATCAAACTTGAACATCGACGACGCCACCGGCAGCGTCTTCTGCCCGGCCGTCATGCCGGTGATCCGCTGTCCCATCCTCACCGAAGCCGGCAGGTCCTGCCCGTGGTAATCCTTGAGCTTCGGTTTGTAATCGAACAAGTCAATGTGCGCCGGCCCGCCTGACATGAACAGGTAGATCACCCGCTTCGCCTTCGGCGCGAAATGCGTCGCCTTCAGCACGCCGCCAACTTGCGTTGCTCCCTCTCCCCTTCGGGGAGAGGGCTGGGGTGAGGGGTCGGTCGCGAACAGCTTCGGGTTCAACAGCGAAGCCAGCGCCGCCGTCCCGATGCCGGTTGCCGTCCGGCCGAACAAGTGACGGCGAGTCATCACGTCGGGAAGTTCGATTCTCCGTTCCATTGCAAAGCCTCCTGAAATTTCAAACCGTCAGTTCGTTGCGACATCGACGCCGGCACTCAGCGCCTGTTCAATCTGCGCGATTCGACGAAACGCCTGGAAGCCGCCCCACATGCTCCAGACGGCGAAGCCGTGAAACCCAGCGCTCAGCCAGTCTTGAAAGAAAACGAAAACCAACCCGTCCAGCAGGTACAGGAACATCCCCAGCGCGAACACGAATTGAAATCGCTTGCGCGACAGGAAGCCGAAGCCGAAAACGATCGCCGCGACGATCAAATCGAACCCGATGACGATCCCTTTGATCATCGTCGCCGCTTCGGGGTTCTGCTGGGCAGCAGCCAATGCCATCACATCGGCGACGAGCGTGACTCCCAGGCCGACCACGAACTGCGTGTTGCCACCGCCGAGGATGATGGCCGAATTCACGAGCGAAAGCCCCGCGACCCAGTAAAACCAGTTGGCACCGGCGATGCCGCGCTGCAGGAGCACGCCCACAGTCTCTTCAAGCGCCTGCACCGGATCGGCATCGTGGGTTGAGGCATCGTCGGCGTGGTGGTCGGTCCCGTCGTGTGGCGTCGGGTCGTCTCCGTCCTGTTGCGTTTGCTGGTTCATGCGGCCGCCTTTCGTTGAAAGCTGGAGAAGAGTCAGCCCTTCGTGACCACTTCGTCGAGGTTCAGGATCGCGCTGGAAACCATCGTCCAGGCGGCGAGTTCGGCGGCGTCGAGTTTTTCGTTGCGGGCCGATTCGCCGACGCTGAGCAGTTTCGTCGCGGCTGCCGCATCGGCGCGGTAGCGGGCGTGCTGCTGGTCGAAGATGCGTTGCAGGATCGCCGCCTCGCGGATCGTCGGCACGCGGCCGGTGGCCAGACGGAAGGCGAACACGATCCGTTCGCCCGACGTCGCGCCCCCTTCCGTCAGGATGCGTTCGGCGAGCTTTCGCGACGCCTCGACGTACGTCGGGTCGTTCCACATCACGAGGGCTTGCAGCGGCGTGTTGGTGCGGGCTCGGCGCACGATGCAAGTCTCGCGGTCCGGGGCATCAAACGTCGCCAGCGTGGGCGGCGGGCAGGTCCGTTTCCAGAACGTGTACATCGTGCGGCGATACAAATCGGCCCCGTGGCTTTGCGTGTACTCCTGAGCCGTCCAATTCTTCCCGTCGGCACGCGACATCAATTCCTCCCACAGACCCGGCGGCTGGTACGGCGACACGCTCGGCCCGCCGATCCGTCGGTCCAGCAGCCCGCTCACCGCCAGAGCCTGATCGCGGATGAACTCCGCTTGCAACCGGAACCGCGGCCCACGCGCGAACAGCCGGTTCTCCGGATCGCGAGCATGCAGCGCCGGCGTGACGACCGACGATTGCCGGTAGGTCGCGGAGGTGACGATCAGGCGGACGATGTGGCGGACGTCCCAGGAGGGTGGAGTGTCGAGGGTGGAGTGTCGAGGGTCAGCCTTGATTCGATCGAGTGGTTTTTCACTCAACCCTCGACCTTCGACCCTCGACCCTTTTATAAACTCCGCCGCCAGCCAATCCAGCAACTCCGGATGGCTCGGCGGTTCGCCTTGCGAACCGAAATCTTCACTCGTCTTCACGAGGCCGGTGCCGAAGAACATCTGCCAGTACCGGTTGACCGCCACGCGAGCGGTCAGAGGGTGCGAGGGGGAGACGAGCCACTGAGCCAACCCCAGCCGGTTCGCGGGGGCCTCGGCTGGCAGCGGCGGGAAGGCCGACGGCACGCCGGGCGTGACCTTGTCGCCGGGCTTGTCGTACTGGCCGCGAACGAGCATAAACGTCTCGCGCGGTTGCGGCATCTCCTGCATCACCATCGAAGTCGGGATGAGTTTGTCGAGGTCTTCGCGCGACTTCCGCAGCGTTGTCAACTGGTCGTTCCACTCGCGCGCCACCGGCGAGACCTGTTCGCGGTAGTATTTTCTGATCTCCGACCGCTGCGGCTCTGACCGCTGATCGGCCGCGACGGCCAAGGCCTTGGCGACACCGTCGGGCATCGTCTGCTTTCCGTGTGGCTGCGGCGATGTGGTGACGGACACGCGAAAGCGCCCGGGCTGATGGTTCGCGAAGATCGAATGGAAATCGAATTCGAGCTGCAACCGGGCCTCCTTCGCGATCGTCACCGGCTGATCGAACTCGAACACGGCGGCGTGCGGCTTGCCGACTTCGGGGTAGATCGCCCAGCCGGTTCGTTTTTTTCCGTCGATCGCGTCGTTCACGCTGAAATCGTTCTGGCTGAAGTCGGCCGATGCGGATTTGAATTTGATCGGCTTGGGTTCGGCCGCACCTGGGGTGGCCACGCTGGCTTTGACCTCGGTCAGCACAAGGTTGCCGTTTGAGGAACGACCCGGACCCTTCGCGGGGAGGCTGTCGTCGGGGAGCACCTCCAGCCGCACCGCCGTTACGCGCTCGGGGAGCGATCCGATCTCGATAGCGTACGTTTCTTCATTCGGGTTCGTGCCGGAGACGAGAAGCGAGCCGTCGTCGAGGCGCGTGAGAGTGGCCTTGCCGCGGGATTCGGCCGTGCCGGTGGGGGTCTGGGATTGCTCGCCCCTCATCCCCTGCCCCTCTCCCCCTCCGGGGGCGAGGGGGGATAAACTGATTGTCTGCCAGCGATCGGTCGGCTGCGCGAGTGCAACTTTTTCCCACTCGGATTGGGCGGCGTCAATTTCAATGCTTGGTTCCGCCAGCTTGCGTTCGGCGGCGGCGATGGAGGCGGCGAAGTCGGCGAGTTTGGTTCGCTGTTCGGCGCTGGGCACTTTCAAAAGCGGAGCCGCATTCCCCTTCGAGCCGTCGAGGCCGTTTTCGGGCACGTTGTGGAAGAACGCGAACAGTTGATAGAACTCACGCTGCGTGATGGGATCGTATTTGTGATCGTGACACTGGGCGCACGCCACCGACAGGCCCAGCCACACGGTGCCCGTGGTGTTCACGCGGTCAACGATGTACGCCGTGTGATATTCCTTGGGGATGGCTCCCCCTTCGAAGTTGATCATGTGGTTGCGGTTGAAACCGCTCGCCACGCGATGCCGCAGCGTGGCCTCGGTGTCGTCCGATTCCGGGAGCAGATCGCCGGCGAGTTGCTGGATGGTGAACTGATCGAACGGCAGGTTCTTCTGAAACGCGTCGATCACCCACTCGCGCCAGCGAGACATGTCGCGGCCGGAGTCGATGTGGTACCCGTGCGTATCCGCATAGCGAGCCGCATCCAGCCAGTCGACGGCCAACCGCTCGCCGTGATGCGGCGACGCAAACAAACGCTCGACCAGTTTTTCGTAGGCGTCGGGAGACTTGTCGGCGAGAAACGCGTCGACTTCGGCCGGCGTCGGCGGCAGACCGGTCAGGTCGAGCGTGACGCGACGAATGAGGGTTTCTTTCGAGGCGGGAGGCGACAGCGACAAGCCTTCCTTGTCGAGGCGGGAGACGATGAAGGCGTCGATGGGATTGGCGATTGGCGATTGCCGATTGCCGATTTGCGGGACAGCCGGTCGTTGCACCGGCTTGAAAGACCAGTGCGTCTGGAAGCCGGCTCCGGATTCGATCCACTTTCGGAGCAGTTGCTTGTCGGCGTCGGAGAGTTTTTTGTTCTCCTTTGGCGGCGGCATGACTTCGGCCGGGTCGGTCGAGAAGATTTTCTCGATGAGGCGGCTTTCGTCCGGTTTGCCCGGGACGATGGCGCGGTCGCCAGATTCGGCGGGTTTGAGCGCCTCGTCGCGAAGGTCCAGTCGCAAGCCCGCCTTCCGCTCGTTGGCATCGGGGCCGTGGCATTTGTAGCAGGTGTTCGAGAGTATCGGGCGGATGTCGCGGTTGTAATCGATCGCAGACTTCGACGCCGGTTCCGCCGCGGCCAGCAGAGTTGTCGCCTGGGCGACGACGACCAGAATCCGAATGGCAAACGATACGATTCGAGCCTGACGAGTCATGCGTGCGGGTTCCTCCAGTGGATCGGACCTGCGCCAGATTTCGTCGCCTGGTCGCACCGGACACTTTACCCGGCGGAAAAGGTCATCACCAGTGCGGGCGGGCGCGATGGAAACTCAAGGGCCGGGTTGCAGGATTGGGCAGCCGACCTTAATGGCGACTGGTGTAATCCGACGTGTGGGTCAAGTTGACGAGGCCCGACCATGTGCTCGTTGCATTTTTTCAGATTGTGGACGCACTGGCGGCCAGGGCGATTTCGGGCTGCGATGCCGCGCGCGAGCGGAGCAGACCCAACGTCGGAGGGATCGCCATGACCATGCACATCAAGAGTTCGGCGTTCAAACCTGGCGCAACGATTCCCAAGCGTCACACGGCCGACGGCGACGATGTGTCGCCGCCGCTGGAATGGAGCGAACTTCCCTTCGGAACAAAATGCTTTGCCATCATCTGCGACGATCCCGACGCCCCGGTCGGGACGTGGGTCCAATGGGTCCTCTGGGGCCTACCCGCTGACACGTTGCAGGTGGCCGAGGCCGTGCCGACCGATCCCGTGCTTGTGAGCGGAACCATGCAGGGGACGAATGACTTCAGGCGAATCGGCTGCTGCGGACCGTCTCCGTCGCGCGGGCTGGCGCAACGGTACTTTTTCAAGCTCTTTGCGCTCAACAGAGTGCCTGATCTCAAGCCGGGTGCCACGAAGGCCGAACTGGAACAGGCGATTAAGGGACACGTGCTGGCTCAGGGGGAATTGATGGGCCAGCACGGGAGGTACCGGAGCATCGTTCAACCGGACTGATCCGCGTAATCCGTCCGTCGCGTCGCCCCGACAAGCCAGGCTGATCCGTTGCATCGTGCCTGTTGTCCTTCAGACGCACTGGCTCCGGCAGATTCTGCGGCGAGGGCTGGGCCTGCCATTTGACAGCGGCCGATTTTCATGTTCGGACTGCCAGTCCGCGTCCCGTCGAGCTTCCGTTCGTCACAGCTCAATCTTGGCGGCCTGTCCAAGCCCGATTCGCATCGCGAGGCGGGGCCGAAGGGCAGACCTGGAGGAGGTCGCCGCGATCGTCGTCACCGATCGAGCGACCGGCGATGCCATCGCCATCCACCAGCGGCTGTCCGGCCCGCATCGATTCCAGGGAGAACAGGTCATGTCCAATCGTTTGCGTCGCACGCTGTGCGTCGTTTCCGGCGCGGTTCTGTTGGTGGGGTTGCATGGATGCCGGTGCCGGGAATGCCGGTCGCGTCCGTGCGAGACCGGATCGTACTACGGTCACACCTACGAGCAGCCGTCGTATGATCTGTATGCCGCCGAACCTGCGGGCCCGATGCTTCCGCCGCCATCTCCCGCTCCGGCAACGGGTGCAGCGGAGCTGCCGCCACCCATTCCGCAATCGGAACTCGCGCCGACTCCGAATCGGACGCTGATTCAGCCCAAGCCGGCGGTGCCAGGCGGTTCTGCCGAGCCCACCGGTGTGCCCCCGGCGATCCTGCCGGAACCGGTGCCGCCCGAACCGGCCGCACCGGTTGAGCCGGCTCCGGATGACAGCCCGTTCAAGGGGGCCATGCGATCGACGCGAGAGAAGGTCACGCGCCTGTTCCATCGGCCGCACACATCGTCAGTTCGCCAGCCGTTCATTCGATCGAGCCCGGCCGCCAGTCCCGTCAGGCAACTCGACACTTTCCCACGCAGTGCCGCGGTGTCAACACCTCGGACGACCGAACCATCGGATGAGACTTCCGCTGCCCCGGTCACGGCTTCGGCGCGTGTAGCCGCCGTTTCCGAGCAGCGTCACGCGCTCAACGCACCGCGAGCCAATCAAGACCGCGTGCCGGACGATTTCGTGTCGCCCTGGGCAGACACCGGCGAATCGCTCGCCGACCGCGAATCGTTGGAGATCGACGATCCGGACGAATATGAAACGGCTCCAATCGAGATTCCCAATTGGCCGTCGGCGGCTGCGCGGCACCCACAAGGCATGCAGGCGACATCGGCCTCACAGCCCATCGATGCCCAGCGACCGATCCCGGCCGGAACCTGGGTGCGGATTTCGCCCCGAGGCAACGTGACTGGGAATGAGCGCCGGCTCGAACCGGACGACGTCAGCGTGGAGACGCAACGATTGAAACGTCTCGATTCCCCCGGCCCGTTGCTCGTGCCGCCGAAGAGCGAGTAATCGCTGCGTGTTCGTAGTGTCGTGGGACGGATTTCCAATTCGTCCATCGCCCATTCGCATCGGACGCACGGACGAATTGCAAATCCGTTCCGCGGGCTTCGCCGACTTCACGGAGGATCATTCCCGCCGGGATGGAACGGATGGCAGCGGCAGATGCGGCACACACCGCGCCAGCTCCCGACGACCACTCCGTACTTCTCCACCGCTTCGATAAAATACCGGCTGCACGTTGGGTGAAACCGGCACTGCCGCCCGACAATCGGACTGAGCGTGAACTGGTAGCATCGGACGAGGCCGATCACGAACTGCGATGGCAGGCGGCGGATGGCGTTCAGGAATTGCATGTGATGTCGGCCGTCCGTGTGTCGCGGATCGCCAGTCGTGCTTGGTGGTTCGTGAACAGTCGGCGACGCTAAACGACTCACGATCGACGATCCACGCCTTTCCTCTCCAGTTTCGGCTGCAACTGCGCGACCGCCGTCACCAACGACTTTTGTAGATCGCCCACCGTGGCCGTGCAAGGGGGCTGCGGGATCAGCACGAGATCGAGTCCGGCCGGCAGATCGTGCTGTGCGAGACGGAAGGCTTCGCGGAGGAGTCGTTTCAACCGCACACGCCGCACGGCGGGACCGTGCTTGCGAGACACGCTTAGTCCGACACGCGTGACGCCGAGCGAGTTTTTCGCCGCGAACACGGTGACTTGTCCGCCGCGCCAGACGCAGCGCTGCGTGTAAACGCGATCGAAATCGGACGGGCGTCGCAGGTGACGTGCCTTCGAGAAACGCAGGCGAGTTACCCGGCGTTCGGGCTCGGCGGCGGTTCGCCCACCGGAGGCGGCGGGCTGTCGGGCGGCGTCCCGGTTTGGTTGTCGTCCGCTTTCGGACGCTCCGGTTTCAGAAACCACAATTCGTCTCCCCGATGGATCGGTGGCAACGGTCGTCTGATCCGCCGTCGCAGCCGGATGCCCCACAGCAAGAACATGATTGATACGAACACCGCCAGCAAGACCAGCAACAGCAACCCGGAAAACGCTCGCCGCAGTTCCCGTCGGAGCTGCTCCTTCCGTTCCCGCTCGGCCGGCGAATCGGTTGGCGATCCCTCGGCCGGTTCGTGGGCACTGGTCGGCGCAGTTGCCGTCTCTGCAGCAGGCTCATCGTCCGCGACCGCGGTCCTCGCGAGCGACGGAAGGCAAACGGACAGCACGAGCGCCGCCGTCCGGACCCCGCGCCAACGCGCGTTGCAGTTAGTCATCCGGCCACATCGCCTTCCTACAAAAGTCTCTCCCCTGGCCCCAGTTGGTCGAGGCGTGGTGCGTGCACTCGACCGCCCCGCATCCCAGGCCCCCACGGGGACAAGCAGCAGAAACTCTCAGAGTCAGTCTTCCCATTGTGAGGGCGAGGCACGTGCCGAGCCGCCAAACAAAACGAGTCTCGCATAAATCGGCTCGGCAGGAGCCTCGCCCTCCCCCAGTTAGGTCCTGAAATCGAATTTAAAAACAGTCTCTCACTGTCGCGCCTGACAACTCACCACAACCCCTCCCGCGGCTTGACGGCTTCCAGCCGGTCGAACTCTTCGATCAGCTCCTTCGCCTGCGAGCCAACTTTTTTTGGAACGACAATTTTGACGACGACCAGTTGATCGCCGTGCTCCTTGGTTTGCCGGTCAAGGCCCCCCTTGCCGCGCAGACGCAGCTTCGTACCACTGGATGTGCCGGGGGGAATGGTCATCGTCACCGGACCCTCGCTGAGCGTGGGCACTTCGACTTTGGTCCCCAGCGTCGCTTCGGCGATGGTCAGCGGGACGTCGATCAACAGGTTGTTCCCCTCGCGCCGGAAGTACGCATGCGGCAGGACGCGAAGCGTGACCAACAAATCGCCGGGCGGTCCGCCGCGTTGGCCCGGCTGACCCTGCCCGGCCAGACGGATCACGCTGCCGTTGTCCACGCCGCCGGGAATCTTGACCGTCAGTTGTTCGAGCTTGCCGTCCTTCGTGAAACGCACTTCTCGCGTTCCGCCGAGCAACGCGATTTGCAGCGGGATTTCGAGTTCCAGTTGCAGGTCGGCTCCCGGTTGCGGACGTCCGCGCGCACCAGGCTGCGCGCTCCCTCCCGTCCCACCGAACAGACTTCCAAAATCGAACTGGCCGCCGAACAGGTCGCCGAGGTCGCCCAGATCGATCGGGCCGCTTCCCGGCCCCCAGTGAAACGTCTGGCCGCCGCCTCGCGGTCCGGCTCCACTGCGGAACGCGTGCCCGAACTGATCGTACTTCTTCCGCTTCTCGGCATCGCCGATGACATCGTACGCTTCCTGAAGTTCCTTGAATTTCTTCTCGGCTTCCTTGTCGCCCGGCTTCACGTCGGGATGGTACTTCCGCGCGAGCTTTTTATATGCCTTGCGGATTTCGTCCGCCGAAGCGGTTTTCGGGACGCCGAGGGTTTCGTAGTAATCGGCCGGCATGGAGGGATTCTAGACTTGCGATTTTAGATTTCAGATTTGATGCTGGGTCGAGTCCAGAGGTCAATCGAACGATCATGCGATGCGCTGGAGGGCATGGCAGAAGCCATTCTCGCGGGCTGGTTCGGCATTTCAAGTTACCCGCAACCACAAGACATCAGCCCCATCAAAATCAGAACTCTAGAATCTGAAATCCGTCTGCTTTCCTCGATCCACCATCCTCGATATAGTCCCGCCCATGCTTCGCTTCGCTCTCCGCAACCTGTGGACTCGCCCGCTGCGGACGCTTCTCGCGCTGTGCGGGCTGACCGTGGCGATTGTCGGCATGGTCGGCCTGTTTTCGGTGGCGGAGGGGATTGAGTACATGGTCACGTCCAGCTTCGAACGCATCCCGGGGTTGGTGGTGATGCAGGCCGGAGCACCGATCCCGCTGTTCTCACGGTTGCCGTCGGACTGGAAACCGGAAATGGATCGGCTTCCGGGAGTGCACGTGGTCAACCCGGAAGTTTGGGCACGAGCTCAAAAAGTCGAGGGCAAGCCCACGATCAGCCCGCCTCGATTTCTGTTCGGGACAAGGATCGACACGGGGCTCAAGGTTCGCACGGGAGTCTACAAGCAGTCGATGGTTGCGGGACGATTCCTCACGATGGACGATCGCGGCACGCGGAACGCCGTGATCAGTCGGGCGATCGCCGAGGAGTTTCACAAGCAGGTGGGTGACACGCTGCGAGTGGACGGCCAGGACCTGGAGATCGTCGGGATGTACCACTGCGGTTCGCTGTTCCTCGATGTGGCGATCATCCTCGACATCGACTCCGTGCGTTCGATGACGCGGATGGGCGATGACTCCGTGAGCGCGTTTTACGTCGAAGCCGAACCGGAAGCCGATCGTCAGGCGGTGGCCCGGTCGATCGAGAATCTGCTTCGCGGGAGATCGCTAACCTCGGCGAGTCCGGCTTCGCTGATGCAGCTTGAGATGGCGCGATACGCCGGCGCCGGGAATCCACTGGCGGGCGTGCTGTCGTGGTGGAGTGGGATTGCGAGGCCGCCGGGAGTCGCGACGACAGCGGACTCCGGATCGAATGGCTCGTCGACCGGCGTGACGGCCGAGGGCGGCCATCCCACAGTCGCATCAAACTCCAACGAATTGCCCGTCGAGATTCGCTCATCAGACGACTGGTCGAACGAATTCCAAAAGCTAAGCGCGGACCTGGACATTTTTCTGCTGCTGATGACCGGCATCGGCGTGACGATCGCCGTGCTGAGTATCGTCAATACGATGTTGATGAGCGTGACCGAGCGGATGACCGAGTTCGGCATCTTGAAAGCCAATGGCTGGTCGAACCGCGATGTGCTCAAGCTGATCACGTGGGAAAGTGCGTCGCTCGGGCTTGGCGGCGGAGTGCTCGGGACGTTGCTGGGCTGGCTGGCGACGCAGATCATCAATGCCCAATGGGCCACACGAATTCATCTGTATGCCAGCCCGCGGCTGCTCGCATTCAGCGTGGCCTTCGCCACGGTCCTGGGTGTGCTGGGCGGGTTGTACCCGGCGCTGCGAGCGGCGTGGCTGTCGCCGATGGAGGCGATTCGTCGAGGGGGTTAGACAACTGTTTTCACCCTCTCCCCACCCGGAGAGGGGGCAGGGTGAGGTGGCGGAACGATGGGTAACGGTTCGTCGTAGCGACTGCCGCGCGGCCCCCCTCACCCCTCTCCCCCGTTGGGGAGAGGGGAGATTGCACACCGTTTGCATTCCGACTCGACATGATCGAACTTCACGACGTCACGAAGACCTACCGGCGCGGCGAAACCGATGTGCGGGCGCTGCGCGGCGTGTCCGGTCAGATCGCGGGCGGCTCGTTCACGTTCATCGTCGGTCCGTCCGGGAGCGGCAAGAGCACGCTGTTGTACCTGCTCGGTGCGCTCGATCAACCGACGTCCGGTGACATCGTGGTGCAGGGGCGCAAGCTGTCGGATCTGACACTGGCTGAGCGCGATCATTTCCGGCGCGATGACGTCGGCTTTGTGTTTCAGAATTTCAATCTGCTGAGCAACCTCACCGCGGTGGAAAACGTGCTGGTGCCGTTCTGGCCGCGAGGCATCACGCCGGACCAGCACAGCGGCGCGAGAGACCTGTTGCGGCGCGTGGGGCTTGGCGAGCGGCTCGACCACCTGCCGCGACAGCTTTCGGGCGGCGAACAGCAACGCGTGGCGATCGCGCGGGCGCTGCTCAAGCGACCGCGGTTGATTCTGGCGGACGAGCCGACCGGGGAACTCGACAGCGAAAGCGGCGCCGAGGTGTACCGTTGCCTGCGGGAGCTGCACGAGGAAAGCGGTGCCACCGTCGTCGTGGTGACTCACGAGCACGACAACATCCGGCCGGAAGACCGAGTGCTCAGTCTGCGAGACGGGCGGAACGTGACACCAGAAGGCTGACCATCGGTTGGAATCCAATCCCCAGGCATGAGCCGCTTCCGAGAAGTCGTTTCAACACCAGCTCGACGCGCCAGCGCTGGGGACCCTCTGGCAACTGAACTACAACCACCACCGCCCGCACAGTGCGTTGGCCTACCAGACCCCCGCCGCGTTCGCCGCGACGTGTGGGGGCACCTCACCCGATTATCCCAAAGTGATTCACCCAAGCCGGGCCGGAGTCAGACGCGCCGTTAGCCGTTCACCTTCAACAACTGATTGATGATCATCAGCGCGGCGGGACCGACCAGCACAACAAAGATTCCGGGGAAAATGAACAGGACCAGCGGGAAGATCAGTTTCACGGCTGTTTTCTGGGCCATTTCCTCGGCCATTTGCGAGCGTTTGACGCGCATCGAATCGGACTGCACACGGAGCGCCTGGGCGATGCTCGACCCAAACCGGTCCGCCTGGATCAGGATCGCGGCCAGAGCCTTCAGGTCGTCCACACCCGATCGCACGCCCAAGTCGTGCAGCACCTCCCGCCGTTGACGACCCATCTGCAATTGGAAATTGCACAGCGCGAATTCCGTCGTCAGATCGGGCGCCGAGTCTTTGAGTTCATCGGTGACGCGCCGCATGCCGGCATCCAAACCGAGTCCCGCTTCGACGCAGACCACGAGCAGATCGAGAGCATCCGGCAGCGTCAAAAAGATCCGCTTGGAGCGAGCGCTCTTCAGAAGGTTCAGGATCACGACGGGCAGGTAAAAGCCCGTGCCGCCGCCCAGAATCACTCCGTAGAGTGCCTTCGGCTGGACGCCATACTTTGCGAGCCCGGTGCCGCCGCCGACCAGGCAACCGACAATCAGGCAGATGAATTGGATGGCGAGATATACCGAAGTCGCATGCGGCGAATTGAAGCCGGCGTTGGAGAGCCGGATCTTCATGGCATTCTGTTCGAGTTCCGTTTTCGGTTGCAGCGCCTTCGACAACGCGGGGGCCGCCTTCTCGAAGGCGTTGCTGACACTGTTCCCGCCAGCCGATCGGCTAAGGGAAGCCTCCTTCTGCCGCAGCCGCGGGTCGCGGATTTCATCCAGCCTTTCGCTGGCCCGAGACTTCTGATTTGAAAAGAAACTGATGACGAACCAGGCCGTGCACGCGAACGCGCCAAACACCGCCCAGGGAAGAATTTGTACAAGAGTCATGTTCGGCTCCGGTAGTCGCGGCCTGTCCGGCCGCGTGTCGGATCACACCTTGATGTTGACGATCTTTTTGATGGCGAACGCGCCGATGACCTTTAGGAAGATTGCCGCCGCCACCATTTTCTTGCCCAGCGGGTCGGTGAACAGCAGCATCACATAGTTCGGGTTCAGGTAGTAAACCGCGAAGAACAGAGCGATCGGCAATCCCATCAGCACCACGCCGCTGATCCGGCCTTCACCGGTGAGGGCTTGCACCTGACCGAGGATTTTGAATCGCTCGCGAACGATGCGGCCGATCTTGTCGAGTATTTCCGCGAGGTCGCCGCCGGTCTGACGCTGGATGATCACCGCGGTGACGAAGAACTCAGGTCCATGTTCGGCATGCGTTTGAGCATGTCGCGCAAAGCCTGATCCAATCCGACGCCGAGGTTCTGCGTTTCGTACACCGAGTTGAACTCTGTGGCGATGGGAGCGGGTATCTCCTCGGAAACGACCTTCAGGCCCGATGCAAGGCTGTGGCCGGATCGCAATGCACGAGCGATCAGTTCCAGCGCGTCCGGCAAATGCCTGGCGAACTTCTTGAAACGCGTGCGGCGTCGAAACAGAAGAACGAACAGCGGAACCGTGCCCGCGGCGACGCCCGCCACGGGATACAACGGCACAGGAGCCCGCGCGATCGCGGCGCCGGCCGCTCCCAGGAGCGCCAGCACGAACGACAGGCCGAAGAACGCCGACGGGCTGAGAGCCGACTCCGACTGTTCGAACAATCGGCACAGGTTCTCGAAGTACTGCACCACCCCGTTGAACATCCCGGCCAATCCGCTCACGCCTTCCTGGAAGAGTTCGTCCTTCATCAAACCTTTCGATTCGATCTCCGCCGCTTTTTGCCCGGTGAGAATCTGCAGGCGATCCTCAGCACGAGTCGGGCTCATGTCGCGCACGAAAACCATTACGCCGCCGACAAGAGCGACGACGGCCACGAAAACACAGGTGGAGATCAGCAGAGGACTCATGGGTATTCCGATGTTTGGTCCAGGTTACCGAAGGCGATCATCGACCGAGCACGCGGCCGGCGAACAGATTCCCAGGCAGACGAATGTTGGCGGCGTCGAATCGATCCACAAAGGTCGGTCGCACGCCGGTAGCTTCGAAGTGACCGAAGGCTCGACCGTTTTCGTCGATGCCATCCTGCACGAACAGGAAGATGTCCTGCATGATGACGGTGTCCTGTTCGAGCCCCACGACCTCGGTGATGTGCGTCACCTTGCGAGGCCCGCCCTGCAGCCGGTTCGCCTGAATGATGATGTCCACGGCGGCCGCGAACTGCTGCCGCAGTGCCTTCATCGGCAAGTCGACTCCGCCCATCAGGATCATCGTTTCCAGACGCGACACGGCGTCGCGCGGCGAGTTCGCGTGGATCGTGGTCAGCGAGCCTTCCTGGCCGGTGTTCATCGCCTGCAGCATGTCGAGCGATTCGCGGCCGCGGCATTCGCCGATGATGACCCGGTCCGGCCGCATACGCAGAGCATTCTTGACGAGGTCGGTGGCGGTGACGGCCCCTTTCCCCTTGATGTTGGGCGGGCGCGTCTCCAACCGCAGCACGTGTTCCTGCTGAAGCTGCAATTCGGCGGCGTCCTCGATCGTGATCACCCGCTGATCGTTTTGAATGAAGCTCGACAGCGTGTTCAACAGCGTCGTTTTGCCGGAGCCGGTGCCGCCGCTGATGATGATGTTCAGCCGGGCCTTGACCGCCGCTTCCAGCAGCATGACCATCTCGGGCGTGAACGCGCCAAACTTCAGCAGGTCCTCCAGCGACAGCGGATTGGCTCCGAATCGCCGAATCGTGAGCGATGGGCCGTCGAGCGCCAGCGGCGGGATGATCGCGTTCAAACGCGAGCCGTCGGGCAGACGGGCGTCGACCATCGGTGAAGTTTCATCCACCCGGCGTCCGACTTTCGATACGATGCGGTCGAGAATCTGCATCAGGTGCGCGTTGTCGCGAAACACCACGTCCGACTTGACGATCCGCCCCTTCTTTTCGATGAACACTTTCTTCGGGCCGTTGATCATGATGTCCGCCACACCCTGCTCCTTCAGCAGGATTTCGAGCGGACCAAAGCCGAACGTCTCGTCCAGCACTTCTTCGATCAGGCGTTCGCGCTCGGACCGGTTGAGCAGCGGGTTCTCGGTGTCGCACAGGTGTTCGACCACGAGGCGGATTTCTCGCCGCAGCGTGTCGCCGTCGAGGTCGCCAAGACGCGACAAATCGAGCTTGTCGACCAGCTTGCTGTGGATCAGCGTCTTCAGGTCTTCGAAGGACGTGTTGTTGTTCGTGCCCGCGCCCGCACCCGGTCGTCCTCCGGCGCGGGGAGCCAGAGTGGCATTGCGAGGTGAAGGGGAGTTGAAAGCCATCGGAAATCCTTTGATGGGTCGGAAATCGAATGTGGATTCAAGTTTCAGATGCAGCCCGACAACGGGCGCGGCATCGGGCAGTTCTTCCGGGGAAAACCTAGCTTATGAATCCGAGCGGTGCGGGCTGGCGACACGGTTTTGTTGAGAATTGGGAACGTCGCGGCGCCGACATCCTCCCCTCGCCCCTTTGGGGAGAGGGGTCGGGGGGCGCACGACGCGGTTTGTGATTGTCACGACAGGAATGACGAATTCCGAAGCCCGAATGACGAATGAAGCTCGAATGACGAATTCCGAAAGGTCGATCCGGCGTCCCCCTCAGAGGGCACGACGCTGGGTCGTGCCCGAAGTCCCTGTCCAGGTGCGAAATTGACTGGCCCTGTCGATTCGTCATTCGGATTTCGTCATTCGTCATTCCACCGTCGACACGAGCAAAGTGCGTCGTGCGCCCCTGCCTGTGCGGCTTCGCACGGCCGTATTGATTTCAGACCCGGCTCTGCTATAAATTTCATTGCGATCAAGACAATCCCAACACTCGAACCAGAATGACCATCCTTCACCGGATGGGAGAGGAAAACGCCATGCCAGTAACACTCACCGAAAAGGCCGCCAACGAGATCAAGCGGATTCTCAAAGAACAGAACTCGGATACCGAAGCCATCCTGCGCGTCGGAGTTGCGGGGGGCGGCTGCAGCGGCTTCCAGTACAGCCTGAACCTCGACCGCGGCAGCGACCCGGTCAAGGACATGGTCAGCGAACAGCACGGGATCAAGGTCGCCGTGGACAAAAAGAGCCTGCTGTTCCTCGACGGCACGACGCTCGATTTCTACGAAGGCCTCGAAAAACGCGGCTTCACGTTCGACAACCCGAACGCCACCAAGTCGTGTGGCTGCGGCAGCAGCTTCTCGGCCTGACAAAATTGGCGAGCCGGGAGGCGTCAGCCCCCGGACGAACGTTGGCCGGCAACGACCTACGCGGGATGTGTGCTTTGAATCAACGAGCGGAGGGCTTGATTGACGGACTCATCCGTTGGAAATGCTTTCCGAATGTCCGGGGCCAGAAGCGCGAGATTCGTACCGGAACGATAACGTTGAAGGTACTTGCCACGGACGCCACCTTTGAGCTGGGTCAGATCGTATTCCGGCAGCAAATCGTCTTCGTCGTCTGTGGTCTGCTCATTCGTTTTCATAGGTTTTTCTCTCTTTGCGGGTTCCTTGGCGTGCGCTGATGATGCGAGTGCGGTCATCCCGATCTGTGTGCGAAACAACCAAGAAGTGACCGCTCGCAGAATGGCCAAACGTGAGAAACCGATCTTCTTCGTCCGAGTGCCGAGGATCGAAATAGGTGATGGCCAACGGGTCATCAAAGACGGTGGACGCTTCGTGAAACGAAACGCCATGCTTTTGCCAATTGCGGTCGGCTTTGTCGGGATCCCATTCGAAGTCCATGCCGCGATGCTACGTCACGCCTGTCTGATGAGCAAGAAGGGTTGTCGGCTTGGTCTCGATTTGTCAAGCGGTTCCAGAACCAATCATTCGCAAGCTCGCTTCACGACGCCATCATTCGCAATCGAGCGCAGGACACGGAATCGAATGGCGCTGACGCGCCGCCGACGCGACAGACTTGTGGTGGATTGCGGTGGATTGCGGCTGAGATCGCCCAACGTTAACGATCAGCGGGGCGTGCGGTAAAGGCCACAAAGCTCGAAGCAACCAGAAACGTCCGCCGAAGCCAAACGACTCGGAACGACCAAATCGCGAGCACGCCTCCGCTGGATCGTTTCGTTATGCGTTTTGGGTTCAGTCCTCGGCGAAGTAGTCCGAGTCGATCCGCTTGATTTCGTAAACGTGGCTGTTGCTAACGCCGACGTTGAAGTCGATCATCAATTGTGCAAGAGTCAAGCCGTCGATCAGCACGACCTTCGGATCGATGCTTGCGACATAGTCGATCGCATCGTGTGAGAACGTACTCGTGGTCAGGAAGACGCCCTTTTTCGCCCGCCGTCCGTGCAAAGCCCCCACGAATTTCTGGATTTCGGGGCGACCAACCGTGTTTTCCCATCGCTTTGCCTGAAGGTAAATCACGTCCAAACCGAGCTGATCTTCGTTGATGATGCCATCGATGCCGGCGTCGGCACCTTCATTGGTCAACGAACCCGCCTTTTCGCGCGAGCCACCATAGCCCATTTTCAGCATCAGGTCCAAAACGAGATGCTCGAAGAACGAGGGCGAGGCCGCTTTGACGAGTGCGAGGATTTCGGATGCTAGCGTCTCGCGAATCGTTTGGTACGCGGCCTGGAGAGTTTCCTCAGGAGTTTCGTCTTCAATGGTGCCGCCCGCTGGCGCAACGGTCTGTTTCTCGCGGAAATCGTCGAACTCGGGAAACCGTTTCAGGAACGCGATGTCGATACGAGCCGGGGGATCGGCCAAAACTTCCTTCCCTCGCGGCGTAATCTGAAAGTGAGCACGACGAGTTTTTGCGAATAGACCGGCGCGTTCCAAGTACACCTTGGCCCACGCAACTCGATTGTTGAACCGCGGCTGTTGTCCGCTAGGAAGCAGCTCCGCGCGTTCGTCGTCAGTAAGCCCGAATTGGTCGGCAAGTGGCGAACGACTCTCGGCCAGAGAATGCTCCGCTCCGTCGGCCGCGATTCGGAGCAGGGGCAACATCAGAGTTTGGAAATCGGGAATCGCCATTTCAGGAGCACACTCTGATGGAATAACTTGTCATTCTCCGCGATCATCGCGGATAAGAATTTCGTCGCCGTTTTATCCGCGTTGATCGGGAATTTCAATTGGAGATGCGTACCGATGTGGTGTGTGCATCGCTTGGCTCACGGTTCGACGGTGACTTTTGGGGACGGGGCTCCAGTCGCCGTTGGGTTCGTCGTCCCACCAGCGGAGGCGGTATTCAAGGGACTCGGCGGTAGGGTGGCGTCGCGTCAATGCGTCTCGGTCGGTTCGGGTTTCCACATCGAGAAATCGCCGAGGCCGTTGCGGATGCGGACGACCGTGTCGTGGTTGCGCAAGCCGCTCAGGAAGTGGCGGGCGATCCGGCAGGCGTAGGTCACGCGGCTGTCGGTGTAATCCGTGTGGGTGATGTCCGCGTGCTGAGACAGGTACGCCAGCACCCGGCCGTTCGCGACGCTGGCTTCGACGCGGGCGTCGAGGTATTCGCCGCACAGCCGATCGGTCACGGCCTGGGCGAGCGAATCGAAACCGGTCCGCTCGCGAGCGCTCACGCTGACCGATTCGTGGTGGCCGTTCCGCAGCACGTGGATCAGCGACGGATCTTCGACGGCATCGACTTTGTTCAGGACCAGGATTGCCTTGCTGCCGTCGATCCCCAATTCTTCCAGCACGCCGTTGACCGTTTTGATCTGCTCGGCGGCCGCGGGATGGCTGGCATCGACCACGTGCAGCAACAGGTCGGCGTGCAACGCTTCGGCGAGCGTGCTCTTGAACGAGGCCACGAGATGGTGCGGCAGGTCGCGGATGAACCCGACCGTGTCGCTCAGCAGCACCGTCCCCCAACGCGGGATGGTCCACGAGCGCGTGCGCGTGTCGAGCGTGGCGAACAACTGATCGGCGACGAACACGTCGGCCCCGGTGAGCGCGTTCATCAGCGTACTCTTGCCGGCGTTCGTGTAGCCGACGAGCGAAACCGTGAAGTGCTCGTGCCGCTGTTTCACCAGCCGCTCCCGCCGCTCCTCCAGTTCCTTGATCTTCCCTCGCAATTCGGAGACGCGCGTGTCGATCAACCGGCGGTCGATTTCGATCTGCTGTTCGCCCGGCCCGCCGGTGGCTCCGGTGCCGCCTTCGATGCGTTCCAAGTGCGTCCACATCCGCTTCAGCCGTGGCCGCGTGTACAGAAGCTGAGCCAGTTCGACTTGCAGTTTGGCTTCGTGAGTTCGCGCGTGCGTGGCGAAGATGTCGAGGATGACTTCGCTGCGATCGACGATGATCTTGCCGGTCGCCTGCTCCAGATTTCGCCCCTGAGCCGGGCTGAGGCTGTTGTCAAAGAGAATGACATCCGCCTTCTGCAATTCGGCAAGCTGCTTGAGTTCTTCCAGCTTTCCCTTGCCGAGGTACGTTTTGGCGTCGGGCGCTTGCCGGTTCTGAATCAGCGAGCCGACGATTTTCACGCCGGCGGTTTCCGCGAGCCCCCGCAACTCGTCCAACGGCTCGGCCTCGAATCGGTCTTCGCTCCGCAACAGGACTCCGACAAGAATCGCCCGCTGGCGGTGGACCCGCAACTCCGTCCGTTTCGGTTCGCCCAAGTGATTTCCCTTTCGCTGAATTCGTGAAGCCGCCGTGTCGCGCGCTCCGGGCTTAACGGTAGGTGTGGTGGATGTGAGTGTCAAGATGTTGCTCCTCCGGGTAGTGGGTCCGTTTGTCGCCTTTCGCTCCGCGAAAGGGCGTTCTTTCGCGGAGCGAAAGACGACGATAGGGCAAACGGACCCACTACTCTCCTTCGCTGTGGCGCTGACATCTCCCCTCTCCACTCCGGGGGAGAGGGGCCGGGGGTGAGGGGGCTGGGCGTCTCTTGCAGGTCCGTGCGATGGAAAGTCTTCGGACCGCTCGGCCCCCTCACCCTAGCCCTCTCCCCCGGAGGGGAGAGGGGACAAACTCGTCTCGCAACTCGATCAGGCTCGCGATTTGATCGGTCGCGGCGGGTGAGTCGCTTCGGCGGTTGAGGAATCTCGCGGACAGTCCGGCGGCGAGGGCGCCGGCCACGTCGCTTTCGAAATCGTCTCCGACCATGAGCAACCGATCCGCTGGACAGTTCGTCGCCCGCGACAACGCGGCGAAAAAGTGCGAGCTCGGCTTGCGATAGCCGACCACCGAAGAAACCACGCACAACTGGATCGGCCCCAGCGCCGGAAGGTTCGCGCAGATCGGAGGCAAACGCTGGTCGAAGTTGGAAGCGATCGCCAGCCGGAACCCGGCGCGTGCGAGATCGGCCAGCGATTCGGCGACGTCCGGGAAGCAACTCCACGATGTCGGCCTCGCGAAGTGCTGCCACAACTCCTCGAAGCAGGCGTCGGGATCGGCGATGTCGTCGATGACCTGCTCGACGATCCACCGCCAGCGCTGACGCTCGCGGTCTTCGTTCGTCGCCAGCGGATCGGTCGCGGCGGGCGATGCGGCACCGGCGAGGTCGTGTGTCTCGGACGCTGCCCACACGCGGCGGAATCGCGGTCGAATGTCGTCTGCGGTCAGGAAGGAACCGTGATGCCGGGCCGCTTGTCCGTACGCCACGGCAACCGGCGGGTCGGGGTGGATCAACGTTCCGACCGCATCAAACACAATCCACGTCGGCGGTGTCGAGGTGTGCATGCAGCGGCGTCACAAATGTTCCTGAGTCAGCGACTGGTAGCTGTACACCGCGAACACGCCGAACATCACGGCCACGTATTCGTCCCCCTTGGAGTACGCGTAAAGTGCCACGCCGATGGCCGTGATGATCGAAAGCTGCAGCGAACTGGCGAGGCCGCGGTGCCCCTGCCAGTGTCCGAACAGCTCGCGGCTGATCTGACCGCCGTCGAGCGGATACACCGGAAGCAGGTTGACCAGGCCCCACCAAAGATTGATGAACTCGAGGTAGGCGAACGTCACCGCCGTGTACCCGTTCAGCGTCGTGCCGGAGGCGGTGAGTAACTTGAGAACGGCTTCGACGACGCCGTACAGCACGAATCCCGCTCCCGGTCCCGCGAACGACACGGCGATCGATCGCTCCATCGAGTAGCCCCACGTGGGCGTGAACGTCGCGAAACCGCCCATGGCATGCAGAACAACTTGCGGCGGCCAGCCGAATCCCCGGGCAACGAGGGCATGACCCATTTCGTGGACGAGGATCGAGACAAAGACGCAGGCGATCCAGATCAGCGTGAGATTCAGGTCGCGGTCCCAGCCCATCACGGCACTGATCAACCAGAACAACGGGTGCACGCGCACGGGGATGCCGAGCAGCGAGAACCGCAGGTCGTACGGAGTGGGAGCGGCCAGGCCGAGCATCCGCGGAGATTACCAGAGCGTGTAGCCGCCGTCGATCACGAGCGCGGCGCCGGTCATGTAACGCGAGGCGTCGCTCGCGAGGTAGACCGCGAGCGGGCCGAGATCGGTGGGGTCGCCGAAATCGCCCAGCGGGATTTGCGAGCGAAAGTTGGCGATGACTTCGGGATGAAGTTTTGACCAGCGTTGATTCGGCTCGGTCATGAAGCCGCCGGGGCAGATGGCATTGACCGTGACGCGATGCGGCGCCCAATCGACAGCCGTCGCGCGGGTGAATTGCACGAGGGCCGCCTTGCACGTCTCGTAGTGCCGCCCCGCGATTCCGCGTCCCGCGACGAACGCGTTGATCGAAGCAATGTTGATGACTCGGCCTCCCTCCCCGCGTCGAACCATCGCGCCACCGATCAGCTTGGTGCAGAGGAACGCGCTGGTCAGATTCAGGTCCACGAGCTCTCGCCATTTTTCGAGAGGCATGTCGACGGTCGGGATGTTCTCGCGACGCCCGCCGACGTTGTTGATCAGGATGTGTATCGGGCCGTGCTTGTCGAGCGCGACCCGACATGCCCGTTCACATTCTTCCGCGACGCCGACGTCGGCTTGGATGATGTGGGCTTCGCGGCCGCGTTGCCTGATATCGGCTGCCGTCTTGTCGAGGCTGGCTTGATCGCGTCCGACGAGGATCACGTCGGCTCCCGCCTCGGCAAGCGCCAACGCCATCTCACGCCCCAGCCCGCGGCTGCCGCCGGTGATGAACAGCTGTTGGCCATCCAGCCGAAACCGGTCAAAGACGTTCATCGTATCCCTTTCTGAACCGGTGAGCGCCGGTGCATCGGTTGGGTTGGTCAAGAGATTCAGATCGCAGCGGCATCCGACGGTGAGCCATCGTGGTCGGTCAGCTCATGCGGAAGAGGCTGTTCCTTCGTTGAGTCACCAAGAGCTGCGCGACGGAACAGATGCACCTCCATGCAGGAATAGTCAAGGAGTTTATCTCGTTGCCAAACGACGGGCATGTCAAAGTGCGTGCCCTTCGCACAGCGCAGCACCAACAGCGCGCCCGGCACTGTGATTTCGTCACGTGCCAGTCGACCAAGGGCGCGATGGAGCATGTGTCCAGGCAGCAGTTTTCGTGTGACTGGGTAGGGAGGATCGAGAAACACCACGTCGAACGGCAGGAATCCCTCGGTGCCCTTCGGGCGAAACGAGCACCGGTCAACATCGGTCGCCCAGCAGAGGGTTTCGGATTCGACGCCGAGCGAGCGAATGTTCTCACGCAGAATCGCGGCAGCACGAGGATCTTTTTCGATGAATACAACGCGACTGGCACCGCGGCTCAGCGCTTCGAGACCAATCACGCCGGTGCCGGCGAAGATGTCGGCAATCCGTGCATCGCGCAATTCCGGCTGCAAGCGGTCGAACAACGAAACTTTGACTCGAGAGAGGATTGGACGCGTGTTTTGACCCGGCGGCGTCAACAACTTTCGATGTCGGAACCTTCCAGCAACAATCTGCATGACATTGCGATTCACGTGGAACTGACGGCGTGCAGCCGCAAGCGGACGGGCACTGTGTTATTCGTGCCGTTTTCGTTCGAGATGCCGCTGGATGATGTCTTGGGCTTCTTCAGCGAGCGTCTCGAATCGTTTTTGCACTGGCCAGGGATTGCTCCACATGTCGGGCGGACGAGAGACGGACGTGTCTGAGAGCTTTGAACCGGACGTGTCGCCCTCGGTGATCCAGCTCGCGACTTCATCTTCATCAAGTCTTGATTTCTTGATCACCAGTTTGTCCGACGAAACCTGGAACTGTGCCAGGCCGACCTGCAGGACGTCTCCGTGCTTCAGCAGCTGTTCATGCTGGATTTGCTTGCCGTTTACGAGAGTACCACCGGGGCTGTCGAGATCTCGAACGACCGGACCGGCGGGAGTCGCATTTATCGCACAGTGTTGAGCACCGACATCATCCGCTGTCAGTCGAACAAGGCAAGAATCATCGCGACCGATTGTGATGTCGCGATCGGGAAGGGCAATCCTGCGCCCCTTGTTTTTTCCAGATTGTATGACGAGGTAATACATGTTTGTCATCCTGCCAGGCTCAATCGCGACCAACTTTATTCGTGGCGTGGTATCAGCACTGGCTCTCCACAATCTGGACAAGTCAGTGACTTCCCACGATGCGCCGGACTGACTTTGAACTTCTTGCCGCACTTGCATGCAAATCGGATTCTTTGATCTTCGGCGGGTTGAGTCGCCTCCCCATGAGTCCGTGCCCAAACTGTCGCAGCAACTTCACGGATTTGCGACAGCAGTTGCTCCGGTTCGAACGGCTTCGTGAGATAGCCATCTGCTCCGACTCGTTTGGCAAGTGCGACCGAATCGTCGAGTTCGATTTCGGACAGGATCAGGATGGGTACGGCCTTTTCGGTCAGTTTGAACCGTTCGCAGATTTCGAAGCCGCTCTCTCCCGGAAGGATCAAGTCGAGAATAACGAAATCAGGCTTCTTCATTACGAAACTTGACTGCGCTTGTCCTCCATCCTTCGCGATATGCACTTGATATTTCTTGCCCTCCAACAGTGTTTTTATGGACTCTGCTTCATCCCGATCATCTTCAACGAGCAGAATGCGATTGACGATCACATCCCCGCGGCGCGAGTCGTTCGCGTTACTGGTCATCGCGTCGGCTCCGAACTATGGCTACCGAAGTCAGACAGCCAAGACAGTTGGGTACAGATCAAAGCACTCATGTGGGGAGTATAACGAATGCCTGGCAAGCAATCAGCCCAATTCTCTCGTCACCAATCCGGTTGTTTTGTGGTCGGGGATGCGAATCGCGTTCGGTGCGAAAGCTCTAGGAAACCACAGAAAGAGCTTGAAAATCTTGTGAAAAAATCATTGTTGCCTCATTGACAACTGGCGATGTGGTCAGTTTACTACCACCTCGTTGCACGCCCCGTGCAAGCCCGCTCTTTCGATATCACCGAGTCACAGGAGGTCTCAATGGCGAACAAGTCAATCAGCAAGACGGAATTGTTGTCGGAACTGGCAACCGCTAGTGAATTGAGTAAGAAGCAGGTTGCGAAAGTCCTTGAGGAACTGGCTAACCTCGTGGGTAAGAATCTCGGCAAGAAGGGTCCGGGCGTGATCGCGATTCCAAGTCTGTGCAAGGTTCTCGTAGTTCGAAAGCCGGCGACGAAGGCGACAATGAAGCCGAACCCTTTCAAGCCCGGTGAAATGATGGAAGTGAAGGCGAAGCCTGCTCGAAACGTTGTCAAAATCCGCCCATTGAAAGCACTTAAGGACATGGTGTAACGCAATTCAGAATCCCGATTCGGCCGACTGGGTGTGGCCGAGGTGTTGCAGTTTCCATCGGGTCGTCGATTGCCCCTGTTCTTCGGTAGGGGGTTGTTCGCGCGTCGCCAACCGCGTTTACGTAGGCGAGCCAAGGTGTCCTGCTTACATTCACGTTAACACGGCAAGTCCGCTTCTCGACTTGCCGTGTTTTTTTATCGGAGCTTCTTGTGACACCTCTTGCATCGCTTCCGTAGTCCAATCAAAGAGCCGCACTTGCCGCAGCGTTGTGTCTTTCTTTTCTTGACAAGTTGAGTTCTGGGGCGATAAACCATCGACAAATCTCCTTTGGTTCGTTGAGCTTAAGATCGTCAGTCCGATGCGAGTCTCTGTTAGAGCAAATTCAAACAGGAGGTGAGTTGTAGCTTTGGGTGCCACTGATCGCAAGCCTGTGATTGGCGACGAGATCGCACCTGAGCCAACGACGATAATGATACTCGTTTCGAGAGTTATGCGTTGTCTATTCCATTGTGCTTGCCATGCGACTTGACGGGCAATTTTCGTGCCCTTAGAATCTGTTTGTGTTGTCGCTGCTGGTATGTATCTGTCAACCAAGGCTGGATGTAACTTCCCAATTCGGGACAGAGTCCACTGTACAGTCGCAGAGTGCATACAATGCTGGTCCTATCACGCAAGAAGAATGAGAGCATAGTGATTGACGATCAGATCGTCGTCACTGTTGTCGAGATTCGCGGCGACAAAGTCCGCTTGGGAATCCAAGCCCCAAAAGAAGTCCCGGTCCATCGCAGCGAGGTACATGCTGCGATACAGACTGAACAGGCAAAGGCAGAGGCTGGTAGGGCCTCGCCGACAGAAGCTTGACCGGTAACTTGGATGCGGCAGTTGTGAATCGACGTCGAACTGAGCACCAGTTCGACGCGCCCTGTTTCTTTGCGGCCGCGGTTTTCTGCAGGTCCCGCTGATTGGTTTCTCGATTGTCGTAGTGCACCGTCACACGACAAAAGCTGGTGCATTGGTCTTGACCGATACTTTTAACTGACACTGGGCGCGATGATTTGGATTGATATCATGTGGTGGCGGTCGCCAACTCGCATGACGTAGGTGAGGGGCGAAAACGAGTTATCTGGGAACAGCAAGCCGGGAGTTCTTCATGAGCCGAATTCCAACGAGAATGCGGACTTCTCGTCGCAAGTTTGTACAGCAAACCACGGCATTTGGAGCGGCGGTCTTTGTCGGGGGAGGCATTGATCTTCGAGGGCAGGAACGTTCGGCGAACGAGGAACTGAATGTTGCCTGCATTGGCGTCGGCGGGAAGGGAGGCAGCGATTCAAGCAACGCCTCCCAGTTCGGAAAAGTCGTCGCTATTTGTGATGTGGACCGTGGAACGTTGGAAAGCAAGGGCCGGGCAAAAGGCTTTGAGGACGCCGAGAAATTCACCGATTTTCGCGAATTGCTCGACAAGCACGGAAAGAAAATCGACATTGCGACAGTCAGTACGCCAGATCACATGCATGCCCCTGCCACGCTCGCAGCAATGCGACTGGGTATCAGTTGCTACACACAAAAACCTCTGACTCGCACAATATTCGAAGCACGATTAATGGCCAGAGTGGCGCAGGAAACGGGCGTTTGTACACAGATGGGCAATCAGGGGACGGCCTTGGATTCGTCCCGGGAAGCGATCGCACAGATCAAATCTGGTGTTTTGGGAGCGTTAAAAGAAGTCTACGCATGGTCGAACCGGCCAGTCTGGGCGCAAGGTCCGGGGCGTCGGGTGACGATTGAGAAATTCGCGGCTCAGGCAAAAATGGATGATCCGGATAACGCCGAAAAAATCGTTGCAAAGAAAAAAGAAGAAATTGCCAAGGCGCTCGAAAAGGTCGATTGGAAAAGCTGGTTAGGTGTCGCGCCGGTGCGAGAATACTGGCCTGGCCTCTATCACACGTTTCAGTGGCGTGGCTGGTGGGATTTCGGCAGCGGTGCGCTGGGTGACATGGCGTGCCATCAGTTGACGGTGCCGTTTGCGTCCTGTGGACTGCGAGATCCGGTTTCGGTGGTTGCGAAATCCACCGGACACGATTTCGACAGCTTTCCCGCCAGTTCGATCATAAAGTTTGAGTTTCCAGAGACGTCGGAACGGCCTGCAATTCCGTTCTGGTGGTACGACCGTTTGGGAAATAAGCCACCTTTGGAAGTGTTCGAGAAGTGGGGCATCAAATCGGTCTCGAACAGCGGTGTGATGATCGTTGGCGAGAAGGGTGCATTCTACAGCAGCGACGATTACTGCGGTGTCTATGAACTGAAGGGCGTCGAGAAGGTCAAGGTCGAATACGAGAAAGCTGAGAACAAGGGCAACAACGACCTCAACAATATGTATGAGTTGTTCCGCGCTCGAAGGGCGGGTGATCCAAAGATCTGCAAGTCGAATTTCGTTGACAGAGCCGGCCCGCTGACCGAAACGATTCTCCTCGGCAATCTTGCGGTTTGGGCTGCCGCCACGGGAGGCGAAAACGGTGCTATGGGAGATTGGGGCGAATCGGTCGAATGGGACGCAAAGAATTTGAAGGTCACAAACCTCGCGTCTCTCAAAACACCGCACGTCGCCGACCTTATCAAGCCGAAATACCCGGAGGGGTACCAGCTCGACTAAAGCACCGCGATCACGATCAAACACACAGGGGTACGGCATGCCGTACCCTTTTTGTTTCCACGCCAACTTCAAGAAGGTGACCGACATGGTCAGAATGCAACGGATGGTCATCGTTTTTGCCGGCGTCGCTTTGAGTCTGTGCAGTATCACGGGTTGCCCGAAACCTCACGAACTGCCCGCGACTGGTAAGCCGAATGCAGTGGCAAAGAAGTCCGACTCGCAAGCACCTGCAAGCAATACCACTGCCAGTTCAGAAGACGTCCGCTCTGCAAAGGCACGCTTGGCCAGGATGGGAGCCGGTGCCAAGTACGTTCCAACCGAGGGAGACCTGTTGGCCGAGGTTGTTATTCAAGACGGCTCAAATTTGACAGCGGAAGATCTGGTCTTGTTGGGTAGGCTCGCCGACTTGCAGAAGCTGCAGGTTTTCAATTGTCGTACTCTGGACGACGAAATGGCCGCGAAGCTCGCGGGGTTGAGCCGGCTGACGAGTCTCGCGCTGACAAATTCGGTGATCACCGATGCGACGGTCGAACTGATCGTCAAGTCGTTCCCAAATCTCACCGAGCTGGACTTGTCGTCGAACACAAACATGACCAGCGGTGTGCTGAAGCCCATCAGCGGATTGAGCAAGCTCCAGCGTCTGACTCTGGTTCAAAACCGATTCAACGACATCAGCGCGCAGCGGTTGGAGAAGCTTCAGCAGCTGAAGGCACTCGACCTGCGTGGCAACATGGAAGCCGGCGACATGGCGCTGGAGGTCGTCGCCGGACTGCCGAAGCTGAGCGGATTCAAGCATCGCAGCACGGCCGTGACCGATTCGGGACTGGAGTATCTCAGCCGCAACCAGACTCTCGATTCGTTGCTGATCCAGGATTTCGCGATCAGCGATCAGTCAGGCCAGCACCTAGCGAAGTTGGGAAAATTGACACAGCTCGAGATCTTCCGGTGCCAGGGCTTTGGATCCGAGGGCGTGCTGGCGCTCAAAGGCATGAGCCTCAGCCGGCTGACACTCCGCGACCTCCCGAACGTCGATGATCGCGCAATGGAGGTTTTCGACGATCTCACCAAGTTGCGACGACTGTATCTTCACGAACTGACCTCGGTTGGCGACTCCGGCCTGCAACACCTGACCGCTTTGAATTCGCTGGAACTGCTCGACATTTGGACTGTGCCGCAGATGACTGACGCCGCCGTCGATGTCATCGCAGCGCTACCGAACCTCAAAGAACTGACGATTCGCGTCACGGGCGTCACCGATGCGACCGTGGACAAGTTGCTCGGCATGAAAACCCTGCAATCGCTGACCTTCAAGGAAAACGGTTCGGTCACCGCCGACGGGCTGAAAAGGCTCTCGAACAGGAAGTGGACGAAATTGGACATCGGATCCTCCGAGACCGCCGAGGCGGCGGCTCCGTAACTTCAACAGTTCGGCGTCGGACCGATAACTCGCCGCGTGCGTAGAAGCATCTGGAGGCGCGGCGTGATTTCTCGTGGCGCAAGCTACGAGTCGAATCAGGTCGAATGTCGTCGAATGTCATGGGAGACTCCGATGGGACGACTGAAGGGCAAGGTCGCAATCGTGACGGGTGGAGCCGCCGGGATCGGGCAGGCGACATGCCGAGTCTTCGCCGACGAAGGCGCCGCCGTTGTGATTGCGGATGTGAATGTCAAAGCCGGCAACGCCACCGAACGTGACATCACGGCGGCAAATGGCAAGGCCCTGTTTGTGAAGTCGGACGTCGCAAACGAAGCCAGCATCCGCCGCATGGTCAAGCAGTCGCTGAAGGCATTCGGCCGGATTGACATCTTGATCAACAACGCGGCGGTGTTTGTGTTGCGTGGCATCGATGCCACGGTGGAGGAGTGGCGGCAGATTCTGGATGTAAATGTCGTCGGTACGGCATTGGTGTCGAAGTACGTTGTGCCGGAGATGCGGAAGGTCGGCGGCGGGGCCATCGTCAATCTGGGGTCGATCTCCAGCTTCATCGCCCAGCCGGAATTCGTCACGTACAACGCGACCAAGGCGGCAATCTCCAACATGACCCGCTGCATGGCGCTCGACCTGGCTCCCGATAACATCCGCGTGAACGCCGTCTGTCCGGGGACGGTCTGGACGCAAATCGTCGAGAAACTCAACCGCGAGGAAGGCCGCGATCGCGCGGCGGCGGACACACATCCCGAGTGGGGCGGTGCCTCCATTCTCAAACGGATTGCCGATCCGATCGAGGTTGCGAAGGCAATTCTGTTCCTCGCGTCCGACGACGCGTCGTACGTAACCGCCGCCAACCTGATGGTGGACGGCGGCTACACGGCCGTCTGACGCTGGCGAACTCACGCCCGACGCGAGTATATTCTGCGAGCAACTTCACGGTTCACGTGCTCTCAATTTCGGAAGGAACTCCAGGCATGTCGAACGTCCCAGCCCCTCCGGCCACACCTCCGGTCGTTCCCGCTGCGGAATCCGGATCGACCCCGGAGCGCATCTACCTCGTCTCGTTTCCGAAAATCATTTACATGTACCCCACGTTCCTGCTGGCGATCGTGTCCGGGATCATCACCTCGATCTCAGCTCCGGGGTCCAACGTCCATCATGCCGTGACGAGCATCTTCCTGGTCGTCTTTGCTCTGAATCTCGTTGTGTTCGCGTTCGACTTCCCACGCACGACAGCGCTCACATTTCTCTTCATTCTGACGTCGCTGATATTGCTGACGCTGCTCCTGTTCCGGTTCAACGACCAAATCCTGCCGGCGTTGTCCAAACTGATCAAGGCGTACCATCCCGAGGCGAATTCGACGCTGTTCTTCTCGGTCGCGGGCATTCTCGGCGTGCTGTTCATCGCCGTGCGTATCAACGTGCAGTTTGACTACTGGGAGATCACCGGCAACGAACTCTTGCACCATCACGGATTCATGAGCAACCTCAAGCGGTATCCGGCGCAGCAATTGAGAACGGAAAAGGAAGTCACGGACTTGTTCGAGTACATGTTGCTTCGATCGGGGCGCTTGATCCTGACCCCGAGTCAGGAGATGCGGTCGATCGTGCTCGACAATGTGCTCAATATCAATCACAAGGAGGCTCGGATCACGGAGATGTTGCGGGCATTGAAAGTGCAAATCCAACCGGCAATGTCCAGCCATCCGGAAGGGGAGGCCTAAACTCGATGACGGCCGGATCTTCACCCAGCGTTCCCGATGGCTGGCGGATGCGGACGCTGCGCGAAGCGATTTCGCGGCTGCCGAGGTATCTGCTGGGGCACTGGCCCACACCGCTGGAGCATCTGCCGAGGTTCTCGCAGGCGCTGGGCGGGCCGCAGGTGTTCATTAAGCGAGACGACTGTTCGGGGTTGGCGTTCGGTGGCAACAAAACGCGGCACAACGAATTCCTGATGGCCGATGCCCTGCGGCAGAAGGCCGACATGTTCGTTTGGGGAGCCGGAGTGCAGAGCAACAACTGCCGGCAAACCGCGGCGGCGTGTGCCAAGGCAGGGCTGGGATGCCATCTGGTGTTGGGACGCGGCCAAGTTGGTGGCGAACCGGAACCGATTCAGGGAAATCTGCTGCTTGATTACCTTGTCGGAGCCACCGTCGAAATCGTGGACGACGGGCTGGGCCCCTCGCTCGACGAGAAGATTGCCGCGGCTGCTGGTCGTTATCGCGAGCGAGGTCATCGCGTGTACTTCTGGGACCGGCATACGGTGAAGCCGCTGGCCGCGATTAGCTACGCGGTTTGCCTCGCGGAAATCTTCGAGCAGTCGATCGAGTTGGGAATCAGACCGACGGCCGTCTACGGAAGCTCCGCCGGTTCGACGGGCGCGGGGCTCGTGCTTGGGCAGCAAGCGCTCGGCTGGGGTGGGCTGGTTCGCAACGTGGCACCAATCGAGTGGCCTTGGGACACACGGGCTGACGTGGCTCTCATTGCACAGCAGGCCGGCGATTTGATCGGCATCAGCGTTGAAATCGGTCCGCGCGACGTGGACATTTCCTTCGAACATATCACTCCGGGGTACGGCAAGGTTTCTCCGGATGGCTTGGATGCGCTCAATCTGCTGGCCCGCACTGAAGGCATCCTGCTGGATCCGATTTACACTGCGAAGGCGATGGCGGGCCTGATCGCCGATGTACGCCGAGGCCGATGGCAGCAGGACGAACATCTCGTTTTCATCCATACAGGCGGTACGCCAGCGCTGTTCGCGTACCAACGAGATCTGGTGCCGAGCGCGAACTAGTGTGGGCCGCGCGCACCAATCCGTTGACAAATCTGTGTCCGTGGGTACAGCCCGACGAACGGCGACCGCTTCGTAGCGACGTTTCGGGCTGGACAGTTTTCTCCGGCGACTCGCGTCTTGACGGTCGCATAGCAATCGGCAAACTGGGCGATCCTTCGCGGCAGACTGGCCGATATCCAACAGGTCACAATTGCGGAGCAATTGCTCAATGTGTTCGACATTCCCTGACCGTCCGCAGCTTGTGTGAGGCAACCATGTTTGAAGGCTTCTGCGGCATCAGCTCGCTCGATGCGCTCCGTGCCTTTGTCCACAAAACGTTGTGCGAACGGGAAAACATCCTTGCCGATCAATTTGCAATGACCGAAACGCGGCTCACGCGACAAGGTCAGCCGTGCGGATTGCAGTTCTCATTGCAGGGGCCGCGCGCCGTTCGATTAGGCGCGATTTGGGCGGCTGATCGAAACCTGCTGTACTGCTATGACGCGCGTGGTGAGCGATTTCTGAAGTTGCAACTCGCCTGTCCGCTGGCAGCTTCCTTCGCCTGAATCTGGATTCGAATCCGGTTCTTGGTCGTCATTTCGAGTCTTGCCAATGCGCCATGAGGCCGCTACCATCACCCGGCTCGTTACGGCAGCTTTTGTCGGTGCTGTCGGAGTGTCCTGCCGCCATAGCTCAGCTGGTAGAGCGATGCTTTCGTAAAGCATAGGTCCTGGGTTCGAGTCCCAGCGGCGGCTTTTTTCCTGTCTGACACGGCCACCGGAATCAGCCCGGTTCAACGTCCGCAACGCAACAACCTCGGTTTTCCGCGGTGCTTTCATGCTGGACCACACCGAATATCAAAAGCGGATCATCGGTCGCTACTACGACAACCGCGACCAGATTGATCAGCAGCGATTGTCAGAGCTGGTCACCGAACTCTATCTGGCCGAGGGAAAGAAGCGGGCCAGGCTGTGGCACACCGCGCGCGAACTGATGGAGCGATTAAACGTTCCAGTGCGGCGCGTCGATCATGTCGTCGGATCAAACGACCCGGCGATTCTCCTTGAAGTCGTTAAGGAAGTTGGCTCGGGTTTTTATGCGAAGCCGGCCGCTCCCGCCCGCGGCGCTCCCGACAAACCGTAGCTCAGTCGGAATATCCTCAATTCAGGAGACTGACCATGCAAGACGATACGACACCCGCCACTTCGACGTCGAATCCTGGTCCCGATGGCGCGTCGGGAGCCTCGTCAACAAAGCCACGTTCGTCCGTGGAGCGAGTCATCGTCTGGGGAGTCATCGCCGGGTTGATGGTGGTGCTTGGCCTGCAGTGGCGAGCCCACGACGGGTTCTCAAAAACTCGCGATGCTATCCAGACGGCGATCAAAGTGGCTGAGGAATCGCCAGGCGTCGAACAGCGGTCCGTGAGCATTAACGATGTGCCCGCGATGATTCATGGCAACCCACATCGTGCGACAGAGCCCATCGACATCCCATTCCACCCGGAAATGAAGGTCGATACCTACACTTGGCGGGGTGTCCTTAAGCCGTACACTCTTCGGTTGTACTTCGGTGTCGAAGGGAAGCAGGGATTTGGAGACGACCGCAAAATCATCCCGGCCGATCTTGTACGGTACGAGGTCAACTGACTTCATCGAGCGGTGCGGCGGTCTCGGCTTCCGCCTTGAGATCAATGTCGGCGTGTCGGGCGCTTGTCACGAGGTATATGGCTCCGACGACAGCACACACTGTCGCCGTCGTGCAGAACATTTGCGCGAACCCACGGTGGTCGAAGTAATCGATGATGGCTCCCAACAGCGGCGCCGAAATGATTGTGCCGACTTCGATGAACCCCAGCACCAGCGTCGTCGCCGACCCTCGGTATCGCGGAGGGAAACGGCCGGATCCGAGCGACACAACGGCCGGAAAGAGCAAAGCGTGGCCGAGGCCACACACGACCGCCGGCACCAGGAACCACAACTCCGATCTCACGGGAAGGAATGCCAGCAACCCGGCCGTCAGCGCGGCCATGCCGATCAGCGCCATCTGATGCCGCCCCACCGTTTCGCCCCAGCGGCGCGTCAGCAATCGAAACAGAAACGCGGACAGGGAGTATCCAAGAAAGAATGTGCCGATGCCGCGAATCTGGCGATCGGTTGCGTACCGAGTCAGGAACACAGTCGTGACGGAAAACGTCGCGCCCATCGCCATCGCCACCAGCGTGATCATCCCCGGCCAATGTCGTCGCAACAGCACGAACGCGCCGGGAGAATCCGACGGCGGCGCATGCTCTTCCGCTCGCGTGAGGTGCCACACGATCACGCCGTGAAGCAGTCCCATCACCGTCGTCCCGGCAAACATCGCGGTGAAACCATCGGATCCGGTGAACCACCAGAAGATCAGGTCGCCCAGTTGCGTGCCCAGAATCGTGCCCAGAAACCCGCTGCTGCCGAGGCTCGCGATCGCTTCGGTGCGGCGATGCGCAGGCACCTGGTTCTGAATGTGCACCATCGAACTGGAAAACATGCCGGCGATTGCGACCGCGTGCGAGATCCTCGCGACCCACATCAAGGGCGACAGTGCGCCCAGCAGCGTGAACGTGGAGGTCGCAACGACAAACAACACCGTGGAACTCAGCCAGACCCTTCGCGGCCCGTAACGATCGAGCGCCTGCCCCAACCAAAACCGCATGCAAACCGCGGCAACAAGTCCGACGCTCACGATCTGTCCCGACAACCGCTCCGTCCCGCCGAGGTATGCCACGAACTCCGCGAACCGAAATGTCAGTGAGTTGCCCGACACCAACAGCAGGTTGGCCGCGTACGCCATCCAGAATCCCGATGTGTACAGCCGTGGTGACGCGGCGGGATCGGACGGTGCGGTCGGTGCCTCAGCCTCCATGCCTCAGCCTCCAAACGCGCTGTAATGCCGCAGCCCGCGCAAGAACAGCCAGCGATTGATCACCCATAGCGCGACCACCCAGCCGAGCTCGACGATCAAATGCACCGCCAACTCGTCCGTCGCGTAACGTCCGAGCGCGACGGTGGCAGGAACGTAGGCCAGATATGCCATCGGCAAATGTTGCACAACGACGAAAAGTGGAGCCGGGAGCCAATCCAGCGGCACCATGTGACCCGACAGAAAATGGTTAAGCATCATAAAGATGAAAATCAGCGAGCTGACTTCCAGAAACCAAAACGCCAGCAGGCCGAGGGCGCTTTCCAGCAGGAACCCGATCAGGAACGCCATCACGAGCGACGCCACACAGGCCGCGAGCGACATAGCATCGGGCCAGCCGGAAAAGAACCCGCGGCAGAGATAGAACACCAGCACGAACGGGCCCGTGGCCACGAGGTAGTACACCAGCTTGTGAGCCATCCGCGCCCAGAAAAAAAACGCCAGCATGTCCACGGGCTGCGTGAGGTATCGCTTCACCGTGCCGTCGCGAATCTCCCGAGAGATCCCGCCCGCCAGCCCCGGCATGCTGGAGAAGGCTCGGCCGACCATCGCCATCAGATAGTAAGCCACCATGTTCGCGTACGTGTATCCATTCAGCCGCTCGATCGACTGCGAAGAATTCACCGCGTAGATGGCACCCCACAAAAAAATCTGCGTCACGACCGGGAGGAACCGGACGAGCGTCGCGAACGCAAAGTCGGCGCGGTAGGTCAGCCGCTCCGAGATGCAGGTTCGCAGGATCAGCCAGTGGGTCCGCATGGTCCGTCACTTGTGTTGAAACATTTCGGCGATCACCTCTTCGAGCGGCCGCTCGTGGACGCTCACGTCTTCGACGTCGTAATGGGACAGCAGTGAAGCCAGAACGCCGGCGACCTGGCCTCGCGAAACCTTCAGTTTCACCCGTGGAAGTTTCACATCGAACACGCTTCCGTAGCGTTCGAGATCCGCGGGCACGACCGAATCGGCGAACTGCAGTTCGATCACCTTGTGCGTGCTGAACCGGTCCACGATTTGCGCCAACGGGCCATCGTGTTTGATTTCACCCTCATTGATCACAATCGCCCGGCGACACAGCGCCTCGACGTCTTTCATGTAATGGCTGGTCAGGATCACCGTCAGCTTCTGCTCGGACTGGTAGCGCTTAAGGAAATCCTGCACGCGCCGCTGCGAAACGACATCCAGGCCGATGGTGGGTTCGTCGAGGAACAGGACGTCCGGCCGATGCAGGAGCGCGGCGATCAACTCCATGCGCATGCGCTCCCCCAGCGACAGCTCGCGCACCGGCTGGCCGACCAGATGGCCGACCTCCAGCAATTCGATCAGTTCCGCCAGCCGCCGTGCGAAATCTTCGTCCGAGATGCGGTAGATTTCTTTGTGCAGCCGGAACGACTCCTGCGCGGGGAGGTCCCACCAGAGCTGGTTTTTCTGACCCATCACCAGCGAGAAGCGGCGTCTGTACGCGTACTCGCGCTTCCACGGAATGTGACCCAGCACCGTGGCCTCGCCGGACGTGGGGTAGATCAAACCCGACAGCAACTTCAGCGTCGTGGTTTTGCCCGCCCCGTTCGGGCCGAGAAACGCCACCATCTCGCCGGTTTCGATTTGAAATCTGACGCCGGCCACCGCGTGAACTTCCTTATAGTCGCGGCGAAACAGGCCGCGAACCGAAGCCCACACCCCCTCGCGCTTGCGGAACACCCGGTAGGTTTTGGCGAGGTGTCGGACGTCGATCGCGATCATGGCGGAATCTTAGCCGGACGGCGCGCCCTTTCCAGCGATGAGGCGCAGCAAAAACCCCGGCGACTTCACGACGCCGGGGTTCCGGGTTCTGTGACAACGCGGAGTTATTTCTTTGCCGTCTTCGTCTCGCGCAGCAGCGTGGCGTAGTCGAGCGTCACCGAGAGCACTTCGTTGTTGTAGGCGTTGCTGGGGAACACCGGGCCGTCCGCCGCTTCGTCGGCATTGTCCACGAGGTCCTTCGTCTTCTGTTCTTCGTCCAGCCTTTCCTTTCGAAGTTCCTCTTCGTTCAGCGTGATCGACTTCCGTTTCTTTCGCTCGACGTAGCGGGCGATGTCTTTCTCGATCTTCTGGAACTCCTCGTTGTTCGCGATCCGCTTGCGACTGCGCTCCTGCAACGAGGAAATCATGTCGTGGTTGACCCAGCCGAGTTGAGCGTGCTCTGCCGCGGCGATGCGATCGAACCCCATCGCATTCGGCAGCGACGATTCGCCGAGATCCATGTGGTCCACCAGCGAAGGCAGCACCACGTCCGACGGCACGCCGCGTTCCTGCGTGCTGTCGCCGTTGACGCGGTAGAACTGCTGAACCGTCAGCTTGAGCGCTCCGAGGTCCGGGCCGGGGGCGAATTGGAAGAACTGCTTCGTCACGTTCATCACACTTTGCACGGTTCCCTTGCCGTGCGTCGTGCTGTCTCCAATGACGATACCGCGGCCGTAGTCCTTGATCACGCCGGCGAAGATTTCGGACGCCGACGCGGACAGGCGGTTGCAGAGCACGACCAGCGGCCCCGCATAGTCTACGCCCGGTTCCTCATCGACCAGCGACTTGGCTTTGCCGCGTTGATTTTTCACTTGGACAACCGGTCCGGAGTCGATGAACAACCCGGAGACTTCGATCGCTTCGCTCAACGCGCCGCCGCCGTTCATCCGCAGGTCGATGACAATGGCATCCACTCCACCCTGCGACTTGAAACTGCGAAGCACTTGCTTCACGTCACGAGCCGTGCTCTTGAAATTATCCTCGCCGTTTTCCGCTCCGCCGAAGTCTCGATAAAACGAGGGAATGTGGATCACGCCGATGCGGGCTTGCGTTCCCTTAAGGCGGTCGTCGGTCTTGATGATCTCGCCCTTGACCTCGGATGACTTGAGTTCGATCTTCTGCCGCGTGAGTTCGTATTCCATTGTCTCGCCGGCGGCTTCGGTGACGACCTTCAAACGCACCTTGGTTCCCGCCTTGCCGCGGATTCTGTCCACGACCTTGGTGAGCTTCATTTCGACGACGTCTTCCATCTGCGCCTTATCGTCGGTCGCGACGCCGATGATCTTGTCGTTGACCTTCAGCCGCCCGTCAACCTGGGCCGCTCCACCGGGAACGATTTGAGCGACAATCGTGTACCCGTCCTCCGAACGCAGCGCGGCACCGATTCCCTCCAAGCTGAGCCGCATCTGAATCTGGAAGTCGTTGACCGTGCGCGGCGACATGTAGCTGGAGTGCGGATCAAAACTGCTGGTCATCGCCGAGAGATACATTTCGAGCACTTCGTGCTCTTCGGTTTTGTGCCAGTTGTCTCGGATGTTCTTGTACCGCTTGTGCAGCCGCTCGGCGGGAGGGAGCAGATCGGTTTTGCTCGGCGTCCGATTCGGTTTGTCCTTCGCCGCCGTGGCGTCCCCCGGCTTCTTTTCGAGCCGCATCGCCAACAGCTCGTACTTGATCCGCTTGCGCCAGCGTTCGGCCAGTTCCTCCACCGAACCGGCCCACGGGAAGTCCTCGTGCTTCGAGTAGACATCCATCGACTCGTTCTTCGCGAAGTCGTGCGGCATGTCGATCAACTTGTCGGCCATCGCCACGCGCTCATCGAGCCGCTGCAAAAACAAGTTGAACGTGTTGAAGGCAAAGTCCACGTTTCCTTTCTGGAGCTCGTCGTCGAGGATCGCGTGCGACTTGTCCAGTTCGTCGATATCAGACTTGAGAAAGTACATCTTCTGCGGGTCGATGTCCTTCACGAAAGCCGCAATGGTTTTGGATGACGTCGAATCGTCCACCTTGTGCTGGCTGATGTGGTTGGCCTCGACCATCTGACACACCAGCTTCGCGATGTCACCCGGCTGCTTTGACTTGGGCAAAGGCAGTTGTTGGGCAACCAGAGTCGTGGCGGCCAGCATGACCAACGTGCCGGCCAAAGTCCAAACGGCTCGCGAAGATGCGTGAAATCTCATGGCGTTCCACTCGTTGTGCAGTGTAAAATGATGGTTCGCTCACCCGTCCTCCATGGCCCGATCGTGAGTCGCGGGAATCCTATACGATCCAAGAAAGTAGGGCAAGGTGCGTGCTGGCGACGTTCGACGAGGATGACAGTTACAAAACGGCAATGTTCGCAGACGGCACTCGCGATCCGCATCGAGGGTTTCCGCGGCGGAATCTCAAGTCTTTGACGCCGATCAAAAGAACCCCATCCCGAAGTTCCGCCCCGTTGTCCGAGCGGACGTCGTCGTTTCGCGCGAAGGAACATCATGCGAGTTGGTCCGCGCTCGGGCCGCGTCGATGGGTCGGCCTGCGGATTCGTAGGCCATGGCCAGCAGATCGAGCAGCGGCTGGCTTTGCTGCGAGAATCGACAGTGTTGCCAGCACGGAGAATCATGCTACTGCGAGTTGCCTCACGGACTTGGCGGCGGAGTGGGCAAGCCGCCGCCGGATTGGGGGGTGGGGCCGGTGATTTGATCGAGCAGGGCGCGGTCGGCGTCGGTGGTGAGCAGGCCGCTGAGCGTTTTGAGGGCCGCTTTGTTTTTCTCATCCAGCGGGCGCGACTTGGCGTCGATGGAGATGAGCAGCGGTCGAATCTGATCGACGAGCGCGTTGAGCGCGGTGCCGTCGGTTTCGAGAGCATCGGCTTCGGTCTGATAGCCGGCCATCGCCATGCCGGGCAGGCTTTGATACGCGGCTCCCAACTGTTGCAAGACGTTGATCTTCGCATTCGCGCGGGCGATGATCGCCTGCATCTCGGCATTCGCGAACTGCCGGTCGTACTCAATCTCGATGCGTGTGGACATGATCTTGACCTCCAGAAGTGATGCGGGGAAAGGGCTGAAAGCAGCGGCCCAACGGCTGGGCAAAAGCAGAAATCCTCTGGCACTTTCTGGATTTCATCTGACAAAAACCAGAAATGTTCAGAGTGATGCCAACAATTCACAGACATTTTCTCAAAATTCGCAGCGGATTTCCAGATTCCGGCACGCAAGTTCTGGATTGGCACAGTCGCCAGTCAGATTTCGTCTGCACGAATTCGCTTTTTCTCAGCGGAAAACGTGATTTGCTCTGCGCCCAGGCGGAAAAGGACAAGATTCCCCGAGAAAACCCGCAGTTTTCTCGATTGGCACGCGGCTTTTTCGCCCTTGTTGTTCACCAGATACGAGCAGCTTGGCAAGTGCCCTCACGAAACGCCGCTGGCCCCACTGGCAAAGCCAGTGGCAGACCAAAATGTGGCTCATGATTGACATTGCCACTCCGCCGTCCCCGTGTTGTCGTATAGCGTGACTTGCTGAGGCTGTGATGGTCAATCTTTCGGACGTGCGGGCCAGTTTTCCAGTTTGGGGTGTAGGGAGATCCACCCCATGATCTTTCGAGCAGAGTCTGGTAACACGATGTCCGTCACTTCAAATTCCTCAGCGGGTAGAACAACTTCTTTCTTGCCGTTCTCGCCGATTCGGTAGCGTGCCGGGACTTCAAAGGTATCACCAACACGAACAGTCACTTTGATTTCATAGACCACCGGCCACTTGACCTTGTCGAGAGGCACGAAGCTTTGCGGAGGTTGTTCGATCTGCGCCGCGACAATTTCTAGCTGACATGCCTTGTGGCCACTATCAGTTTTGATTTCGTGAACTTTGATGCGGTACTTGTCGTTATGCCAATCCTTCATTCTCCTCGTCGCATTACCATTCAGCGGAATCGTGAGAAGATTCTCGACTGAACGGACACCAACTGACTCCGGTGGCACCGTTGTCAGTTTCAATTCCGTATGGTCGAGGTAAGGCTCATCACTGTTGGGTTCTCGTTCATCCCAGTCGGAGATAACCACTCCCATTCGGCAAATGGTGCCAAACAGCGGGAGAACAGTTCCCTCACCAGCTTTCGGATACTTCACGACAAATGGTCGTTTCTCTTGTGAGTCCGAGACAAAGAGCCGGATAGTTGCACTTCGTTTGCCCTTCGCATCCTTTCGACTGCAGATGCGGTCGCCGAAGTACTTCAACTCGTCGGTCACAAGACGCTGGTTTTGCCGAGTGTGATTTTGATGCTTCAGTGGAAAGAATGTATCGCCGTATTGTAGGACGAATATGCGAGGTTGCTCGATTTTTTGTTCACTTGTGCCTTCTCCTGCCTGCGATCGGACTGCGGAGGAGTTCTGTAGCAATGGATACAATAGGATTGCTATGCGCAGCCAGCCGGTGGATCGTCCAACCGGCCAATGACAACGGATGCGTTTCCGTTCGAACATGGAACACCATCCTTACTTGGGAGACATTGCACCGCCGGTGACTCTTCATCCAAGACGGTCGCGGTGTTTAGTGCGCAGCTCCCATGCTACTCGTCTTCCTTTCGTGAAGGAGCGGGCCAGCCGGGCATTTTGGGTTGGAGGACGACCCAACCCATGATTTTTCGAGCGGGATCGGGCAACACGATATCCGTCACTTTGAATTCTTCAGCGGGTAGCACCACTTCTTTCTGACCATTCTCGGCAATTCGGTACCTTGTCGGGACTTCAAAGCCATCGCCGACCCGGACAGTCACTTTGATGTCGTAAACTACCGGTCGTCGCACGTTGGGATCGGGCTGCTCGATGTGCCAAGAACGGATTCCAAGCTGACAGGTCTCTCTAGGATCCGCGGCTCCGATTTGCTCGACTTTGATATAGTATATATCGTCATGTCGATCTTTCATTCGCCTGATCGCGCCACCATTCAGCGGAATCGCGAGCCGATTTGCAACGGATGCACATCCGAGCTGCTTGAGCGGTACCGTGGACATCTCCAACGTGGTCGTGTCCGCGTATGGCTCGTCACCGCCCTCAAACTCTTCCTGATCGGAGACCACTGGTCCCGTTCGGCAAATTGCGCCAAACAGCGGCAGAATGTCGCCCTCTCTCGCCTCCGGATATCTCACCAAAAATGCATGCTCTTCGCCTGAATCTGTGACAAAAAGGCGAATCACGGCGCTTCTTTTGCCCATGCTGTCCTTCGGATTGCATGCACGATCCGCATAATACGTCAGCTTGTCTGACACAAGACGTTGGTTTTGACGGGTGTGATTCGCGAGCCTATTGGGACGCGATCTCGTTACAGCGCTGCCGTATTCCAAAATAAAGACTCGCGACTGTTCCTCTTTCTGAACACCGGGCCGATCCTCCGACTCCGCGGTGCCTGTTGCTGTCAACACCGGCATGCACAACAGCAAGAGAGTACTCACTCTGGCCCTTGTTAGACGGCACGTCCAATAGCCGGGAGAATCAAGTGAATGGCGATTGGACATGGAACATCATCCTTATTCTTGGGGTGGCAGTAGCATAGCAGACACGGTGCCGAATACATCACTGTTGTTGATGTCCGCGTAGTTCAGCCAAAACTCGCTAACTGTCCGTAATCGTACATCGTAAAGCTTGATTCTCTTATTCTGGTCGTCGACTTCGAGCACCGGATAGGCATGACTACCGCCAACAGTGACGTCCTTATTGGATACCGGATCCTTGAAGTCTCTATATGGAGCGAAGATTTTGGTCGAGAGGATTACGGGGCGCTTGTAGTCTACAACCGCGGTGCGAATCTGCTCTGCCAGAGTCAGACCCGACGGAAAAGTTGCCGTGCCCTTGCCAGTCAGAATCTTGAAAATGGTTTCAAATGGGTTTCCCGCGCCGGCTCCGCCACCGATGACGTTGACGCGACCCCAGACCTGCTCGATCGCCTGCTCCATCACTTGCGGCCACACTTCCACGAGGTTAGCCCCAGCAGCCGGAAGGTAATCGCCTGCAAATTCCGCTGCGGCGTATCCATTTGAGAAATCGAGGGTGACAGTTACGAATGTTTCCTTCCCTGTTGCTCCGATGTGGCCGAAGTCGTACAGCCGCACTTGATACTTGAACGGGTCGGAAGTTGGCACAATAGCATTCTGAATCACATCTGGTCTCGATTTCGCCAGAGCGGCGAGAGCAGCCATCACGAAACAGCCACGTACGCCTCCCTGGTTGACGTCATTCGGGTGAATGCCGGGATTGCCGGCAGGCAACGGATTTCCAGGCGGGTCATCTTTCAGGTCGGGATTCGTGTTCTCTTTGGCGTACAGCGTGATCCCATCGACAATGTACGCCGTGACTGCATTGCCAGCAAATGTCGGAGACGCGGGTGATGGGAACCGACCCCAACCGAGGGCTTTGACTCTGTCATCATCGATTTCGACTTGGAATCCCTCGAGTCCTTCGGGGCCGTCATTGGCTTTGACATTCAGAATGTAGTCAACCTCCTTCGCGCCTGCAGGAAAGTAGATTCTATTCAAGTCGAAGATGGCTTTCTTTGCATCCTTGTCCTCCGGATCCGGCGAGGACGAGTCTCTCGGTGAAGGATCGAAGTCGTCTGCCGAGGCGGCATGGCCAAACTGGATTGTTCCTTCCGGCAATGTTGTGGTGCTAAACCTAATTTTCAAGGACACTGGCAGCGCCAGGAGTGTGTCCGATTTGCGCGTGAATCGCAGCTTGATCTGGCCTCGTTCACCCGCCGCTCCTTCCACGGCCTTGGTCTGGCCGCCCACCACCACAATATCTCTCGTGTCGGGGACGTCAAGCAGTGTCGCGGAGGCTTGGGCCACTGCACCGATGACGTATCCCGGGTTGTTAACCAGAGCAAACAGGATGGTTTCGGACCCTTCGACGATTGTGTCGGGGATGCCATGAATCAGAATCCGCGCAGACGACTGTCCGGAGGCGATCGTGACTGTGTTGGACGTGTTGTAATCAGAGTACAAGTCACCCGACAGTGTCTCGCGCCAGTAGTCGATGTCCGGCGTGGCGGCATTGTTGGTGTAGGAGCCGTCGGGGTTCTGGCGGTAAGTGTTCAGGTCGATGTAATACTGGACGGTCAGCGGATCGTTGAGGTACAGCGTCTGACCGGTTGCGGCGGAGCGGGTGATCGAGAATTCCGCCGTGTCGTCCGCTTCGTCGGCGGTGTCGTCGGTGGCTTGGATGGTCACGACGGCGGTTCTATCAAGGATCGTGGTGTCAGCTTCCAAGGGAGCCGGGACGGTCGCATTGGTGGCGGTGGAGATGCGGACGCGGACGGTTTCGTTGCCTTCGATCAGCGAATCGGGCAGGGCCGTGAGCGTGACGCTGCCGGTCATGGCACCGGCGGGGATGTTGATCGACGAGGCGCTGATCGTGTAATCGACGTTCGGGGTGGCGAAGCCGGTGCCGGTGGGGAACGTCAACGGGATGGTGACGGGATAAGCGGACTTGTTCGACAGCGTGGCGGAGATGGTGGCGGTGCCGCCGTTTTCGGCGGTGCCGGGTTTTGAGGGGCTGACGGAGAGCGATTGCACGCGCGGTAACTGATCGACGTTGATGATACCCACCCAAGCGGACGTGACGGTGCGTGCCAAATCGACGGTGTAGCCGCTGCCGCTGGCGAGAATGATCGAGACCGTTTCCGTCGGTTCGTACAGGTTGTCGTAGCGCGGAGCGATCACCAGGTCGGCCCACGACAGGCCGGCGGGGATCGTGAATGACGTGTTCGACGCTGCGTTAGTGAAGCCGTAATCTTGACCGTCCCCCAAGCCGTAGGTCGCGCTGCCGTCCGTCTGGAAATTCACGGTCAGCGGTTGACTCGGATTGCCGTTGCGATGGAACCGCACGCTCCCCGTCCGCGTCACGTCGTTGGCGTCATAGCCCCCTTCCTCGGCGCTGTCGTCCGCCTGCGACATCCAGACCTTCGGCGGATTGGTGTCTTCGATGTTCACCGTGGCGGAGTCGCGTCGGCCATTGACGCCGCTACGCTCCGCGATGTAGTCGCTGCCGTCGGCCAGCACGATCTTCGCCTCTTCGGTCGTGTCCCCTTCGTCAATCCCGTCACTGAATCCTTCCAACTCCCTGAGTGCTCAAATCGTACTTATGCTCGATATCATCACCCGCTCCATTTTCGTCGGTCCGATTTCGCCCAAGCGAACGGATGGTAACAATTCTCTTTTCAATGTTAACGTGAAACACGAATGGAGAACCCCAAGGATCGGTTCCCTTACGAAGCCACTTGAAATGGCTCGAATCGTCTTCGATGGAAAAAGGTGTTCCTTGTGGCATTTTCTTCCACTCCGCCATCGTTTGCGCCAAGGTGGCGGGAGGCAAATTACCTTCGTTTGCATACCACATCAGCAACTTTCGCAATTCCGCATACTCTCGCGCAAGCTGCTCTGGATAGTTAGGAGGAGCGCAACTTGAAGACCATGCGACTGTGGTGATGATCGCGGACAGCAGAATGAAACGAGTCTTCACGATTCAACCTCAATTACCACGGAACGGCTGCGCGGAAAGGGGTAATGGACCCGACCCCTTTATCGATCCTTTATCAATCGATCAGAGTTTTGGTTGGCGGGATCGTATCGAGCTTTCGAGGGCTGCGCATCGCAGTATTCGTCGCTCATTTCTGTATTAGCGGCAGGGCACCAGAGGCGAGGTCGTATTTCCGCTGCACGTCGTCGCCTGCGCCGTCTTCATCAGTCCGATTTCGGCCAATGCTACGAATCGTTACAACTCTACTCGTGGTATCGACATCATATACAAAACTCGAACCCCACGGATCTTTGCCCGACTTCAGCCAACGGCAATCGTTCGGATGACGGTGATGGGTATCGTTGGGATCGATGTGCTGCTCCCACGCCTGCATCGTTTCGGCGAGTGACTTTGGTGGCCAATTGCCGTCCTCCGCATAGCGACTGAATTCTTCCTTGATACACATGAACTCGGTGCGCAACTGCGACTCTGGCGGCGTTGTTGTTATCGGAATCAGTAGATATACAACGCCGAAGATCAGCAGCGACAGGGTGCAAAGTTCGGCAATCGTGTGCAATTTCATTTCCTTCTCCTTGCCCGTTCAACTTTCAGTTGCCACGGAACGGCTCGGCGAGATGGACATTTCCGATATCCATTGTCAGTGTCACGTTGATTCCCTTTCGATTCAAGAGTTGCTGATACATGGGCATTAGCACATTGAAGCCTAAACTCACCCCAAGTTTAGCTTTGATGTCAGAAAGGTCTGCCGCATTAAGAGCTCTGGTTTGCTGACCAGGCGGAAGCGGTCCATTGGGGTTCCACGTAACTTCAGCATTCAAAATTGAATTGACCTCTGCAATCACAAGTTTCCATGTATTCAAGGCGTTCGTGGCGTTTATCGTCCCGCTGTTGACACCATCCTCAAAGGACTTCAAGTGGACGGTGCTCGTGAGGATCGCCTCGATCCCGTAGGCCAAAGCTTCCGCCTTTTCTAGTTCGCCATTTGTTGTGTACCCGGTGATATACCAATCGTTCACGTCATCCACAGCGTGGACAGTTTCATGGACGGCAGTCAGTGGGGCCGTTTGTGCGACGTTGTTGACGAGAACAGTTCCCGTTACGGACTCATAGGCTGCGGTCGCGTTGAAAACATTGTAGTTTGGTCCGAAGGACAACGATTTTGCTCGAGCTTCAAGGGTCGCAAATAGGGCCTTGATCCCCGATGGCTCATAGTACAGATAATCTCGGTGCTGGAGTTTCTCTTTTCGGATTCGACTGATCCAAGCGGCTTTCAAGGGGCTCAACACCGTGAACACGAGTTCTCCGACGATTCGCTGTCCAAGTCCGTTTGGGTTGTTGCCGACTGTGTCCGACTGCTGAACGGCGAAAGTCACAAAGCCGTCCCCTTCGACAAGCCCCTCGACATACAATTCCACCACGGCCGTTTGCGAGCCTGCAGAATTCAGCTCGAGTGGTGATTCGGTGGAGACCCTTGCCGATTTCAGCGCATCGGTCCACACCCGAACGCCAACTCCCGTTGCCGTTAGCGCATGACCTGCCAAGCTTCCGTTCGACAAGATGGTAATTCTGACAAGCAGCAGCTCATCATCACTGACCAATAGTGGGCCGAGGTTGTTCAAATCGGCGACGCCATCGCCGTCATCGTCATCATTATTGATTGCGAGATACAAGTCCTCGTCATCGGGAACCGTGTCTGCGCTTCCGTCTCCATCCAGATCCACATCAATGATGCCCAAATAGGTTCGCTCAGTGGTGTCAAGGATCGTGGTGTCAGCTTCCAAGGGAGCCGGGACGGTCGCATTGGTCGCGGTGGTGATGCGGACGCGGACGGTTTCGTTGCCTTCGATCAGCGAATCGGGCAGGGCCGTGAGCGTGACGCTGCCGGTGGTGGAGCCAGCGGGGATGGTGATCGACGACGCGCTGGTGGTGTAATCGACGCCCGGCGTGGCGAGGCCGGTGCCGGTCGGGAATGTCAGGGGAATGGTGACGGCGTAGGCTGAGGCGTTGGACAGAGTGGCGGAGATGGTGGCGGTGCCGCCGTTTTCGGAGATGCCGGGTTTTGAGGGGCTGACGGAGAGCGATTGCACGCGCGGTAATTGATCGACGTTGATGATGTTCACCCACACGGACGTGACGGTGCGCGCCCAATCGACGGTGTAGCCGCTGCCGCTGGCGAGATTGATCGTGGCCGTTTCCGTCGGTTCCCACAGATTGTCGAACCGCGGGGCGATCACCAAGTCCACGGAAGACCAGCCGGCGGGGAAGGTGATCGAACTGGGCGCCGCGTTGGTGAAGCCGTAGTCGCCGGTGCCGGTCAGGCCGTAGGTGGCGGTGCCGCTGGTCGTGAAATTCACGGTCAGCGGCTGGCTCGGATTGCCGTTGCGATGGAACCGCACGCTCCCCATCCGCGTCACGTCGTTGGCGTCATAGCCCCCTTCCTCGGCGCTGTCGTCCGCCTGCGACATCCAGACCTTCGGCGGATTGGTGTCCTCGATGTTCACCGTGGCGTATCCATAGCGGCCGTTCCAGTACCTGCGGTCGGCGATGTACTCGTCATTCGTGGCGTCGGACAAGAGGACCTGCGCCTGCTCGGCACCCTCCACCAGACTGTCCCAGTAGGGAGCCACGACCAGGTCATCGCAGTTCAGGCCAGCTCTGATCGTGAAGGACGTGCTAGTCAGAGCGTTGGTAAAGCCATAGTCGGTGCCCGGCGGAGGCCCGCCATAGATGGCCGTTGAAGTCGGTGGCGGATTGACGGTGGCGAATCTCACGGTCAACGGTTGAGTCACTTCCCCGACGCTGCCGCTGCGACAGAACCGCACGCTGCCCTGCAGGGCCTGGAGTCCGGTGTTGGCACCCCCTTCGACGGCCTCGGGGTCGGCTTGGGACATCCAGACGAAGGGCTTGTCTTCGATGGCAATCGTCGCCATCTTGTCGGACCACGCGTAGCTCGGCCGCCCGGGGAGCGCCGCCGCCAGTTGCAGCACGACCTGCTCGGTCCCTTCTTCCAAGGCGTCCGGGATCGGACTGACCGTCAAGGCCACCGATGGCGTCCCGGCGGGAATCGTCACCTCGTTGTTTTGCACGGTCGAACCGGTGAGCGTGTAGTCGGACCCCAATGTGGCGATGTGATCCCCTCCGTCACCCACGGTGTGAAATGCCACAATCAATGTCTTCGACAGGTCTTCGCTGCCGCGGTCCACGAGGAACGACCGCGACCGCGGACCAATTTCCGAGGCGTTGTCCGTTTCGCCGGGATAGCGGGAAATCGTGACGACGCGCCTGACGCTCACGTCAAACGTGCGGTGGCACGTGTCCACTCCTCCGTTGGCGGTGCCGCCGTCGTCCTGCGCCTTGACCTTGATCGTCGCGGCTCCCGTCGCTCCGCTCACGTTGAACGACAACGTGCTTTGGCCTGAATTGGTCAGGAGGTCGGGATTGACGGTCAAACCTGAGATCACCGGTGGTGTGGTGTTGCTGGCCGACACCCAAGCCGACAACGTGATGATCCCCGTCTCGTACGGCCCCGCGTTGATACCGGTGATCGGGATCGACTGCATTCCGGAATTCGGTTGGTAGGTCTTGCTGGCGATGGGATCGAAGCAGGGCGCGTCGTTGACCGGCGTGACGGTAATCGTGAACGATCGAGTGAAGGTGTCTTGACCGCCGTTCCAAGTGCCACCATCGTCTTTCGCTGTGACCGTGATCGTCACGGGACTGTTGGTTGGCGTGTACCGGTTGGGCGCGGGAGCGAACGTCAAGGTGCGCGTCGCGCCACTGCCGGTGATCGTTGGGTTGGGTACGATCGAGGGATCGCTCGACGTCGCTGTGAACGTGACGGTCTGCCACTGGCCTACAGTGTCAGCATCACCGGCCTTGACGCCGGTGATGGTCACAGAGGACGGTCCAGAGTCTTCAAGAACTGTCTGGTTGCTCAGGCTGTTGAACGACGGTCGCACGTTCGGCGTGTTTGAGAAATAAAAACTGACACTGGCATCCCCGCTGTATGCCAGTCCATCGAAGGCCTTGTATGTGAATGCGGCGCCAGCCGCAGCGCCGGTGGTAGGAGCGGTGTACGTGAACACTCCGGGTGTGGCATTCCACACGAGTGTGCCCACCGCAGGTTGGATGTAGGAACCGACGCGGAGTGGCTGCGGACCTCCATCCGGGCCCCAGTCATTGCTGAGCACATTGGCTGTCACCTTGCCGCCCCGGATCACCCAATAGTAGGTGTTGGGTGAGCCGGGATCGGGGTTAGCAACGGGGGAGTGGTTCGGACCATGTGACATCGCCACGCGCGGCAAAGCCGTGGCGAACGCGCTGTGACTGGAGGCTGACCGCGCGGCTGCCGACCGGCCGGGGCTGGTAATCGACGAGTTCACGTGAAGGGTGACGGTCGCCGTGTTGCTGCTGGTCCCCGCCCCATCCACAAGCTGATAGGTGAACGTGTCGGTTCCCGTGAACGCGGAACCGTCGTTAGGTGTGTAGGTGAACGTCCCGTCGCCATTCAGTGATACCGCGCCGTAGGCCGGGGCATCAACCAGTTGGGCCGCGAACGGGTCGTCACTGAAGCTGTCGTTCGCCATGACGCCATCGGCCTCGATCGTGAACGAATCGGCGGGCAGGAACGAATACGCGTCGTCACCAGCCGCTGCCCAAGCTGGGTCACGGGTGGGCGGTGCGTTCACGAGAATTGTCGCTGTCGTCGGGTCACTGCTGTATCCCAAGCCGTTGATGACTCGATAGGTGAACGTGTCGCTCCCGACAAACGCGGCCCCCGCTGTCGGCGTGTAGGTGAACGTACCATCTCCGTTCAACGACACCGTGCCATGGCTCGGCGGATCGACGAGTGTGGCCCTGTACGCGCCGCTTCCCAGCGTGTCGTTCGCCAAAACGCCGTCAGTCATCGTCATCACCGACATCTCGGACGCCGGATCGAAGTTGTAGATGTCGGAACTCAAAGACGCCCCGTGTGGCAACGGTTCAGCCGCGGCCACGACGTGGATCGAAACCGACGCCATGTTGCTGGTCGTTCCCATGCCGCCCACAAGCTGGTACGTGAACGAGTCGCTTCCTGTGAAGGCGGAACCGTCGTTCGGCGTGTACGTGAATGTGCCGTCTCCGTTCAGCGACACCGTTCCGTAACTGGGAGCATCCACCAGCGCGGCCGTGAACGATTCATCGCTCAGACTGTCGTTCGCGAGCACCCCGTTGGTGAGGACCGGCAATTCCGAGGCCTGCTCGAACGTGTAGCCATCCGGAGCAGCCTGTGCCCAAGGGTCGCCTCCCAACGGATCAGTGACACTCAGGAACACGGCGACCTCGATTTCGCCACTCGTGCTCAGCCCTTGGTCATCCGTGACAGTGTAGCCAATGTGGTCGATCCCACTGAATCCCGCGTTCGGCGTGTACGTGACGCTCCCGTCTGCATTCGTCGTGACCGTGCCGTTGGCGGCTGCCGTGCCGAGCGTCGCGGTCAGCGGACCACCTTCCGGGTCCGTGGCGTTGGCCAGAACCGAAGTCGTTGTAATCGTCACGCTGCCTGGGTTCGTCACCGCGAACCCGTCGCTGCCAACGGTCGGCGGTTTATTGACCGGAGGATCGCCTTCCGACGCTGCCGCGCGCGGTCCGACGGCCACGCTCGGACTCGTGGAGAACGTCTCGGACTTCATCAACGGCGTGCCGAGCACTGAACTGGAGAGTCCCAGGTCGGGAACGGCGGGCGCTGCCGAACCGGTCGCGTGGCTCGATCCCGATTCCCCATCGCTCCCGGCCGATGGACCGCGAAGCCGGGCCGAATCCTGTCGCTCCGTCGCCGGTTGCCCCAGCGAGAACGAACCGGTGATCCACAAATCCGCCAACGCGGACGGCAACCGCGAATCGACCAGTTTGTCGGACAGCCCCTGCAAGTCATCGCGCACGGAGATTTCCGAACGGACATCGGTTCGATCGCTGTGTGACGTTGTGCTCTCGGTATCCGCAGCGTGTGACGCCGACAGATTGATCGCCAACGCGGGATCGCGGAAATGGCTGTCGAGCAAACTCGAACCAATATCGGATCGAAACACCCGTCCTGCGGTCATCGACCGCGCGTCGAAGTTGCTCGCCGAGAATCTCCAGCCAGTCGGTGCTGACGAGCGAGCGTCGGTCGTCGTGATTCCGGGCACGTCGATGCCGAGCGCTTCCATCAGCGGGATGGTTGCCGGGCCAGCCACCACCAACGATTCCAACCCGAACGTCCCCGGCGGAGCTTTGTCTTCCAGCCGCTCGATCATGCTCGCCAACTTGGTGACTTTGCGTCGTCGGACGCGAGCGCACAGGCCAGACAGATTGACGGTCGTCCGGGTCCACTTCGGCGTCAATGAACGCATCCAATCGAACCGCATGGGCCACGTCCTTTCCGGTCAAGGTGCGTCGAAACTCGAGTGCCTACTCTACAAGACAGGATTCGCGAATCACTCTGGGCGAAAAAATCGCCACCTTTGCCAGAATTCAGAAAAAGGTCGCCAACACCACCGAGGAGAAGTGACTCATGTCCACCAATGAAGCTCCCGGGGGAGTGAATCTGCATCGCACCGAGGCCCGCCAATCGCGGAGGCGCAGGATGGTTCCTTTCGGAAACCGAGAATCGAATCCCGGCCGCTTCACCAGCCAACCGCACCTCACCGATCGAAATCCTGCCGAATGACCGGACGACGATTTTCAGAAATAGCCACAATTCGGTCAGAACAACCACCAGACGGCAGCATCGCGCCCCTAGACAACACGGTATGTCAAGCGTTCTCCAGCAGTGGTGGAACCTGCCAGCACCCGGCCAGTTGCACCACCGGCGCTGGCATGGGTATCGTAGGCTCGAAACGCGGGCGGCGCGGAATCAACGGGGTCGGGAATCTTTTTCCTGTCGGCAGGGCACCGTGTTGCACTGGTGAACGCTTTGTCGCCGACAGGAAAAAGACTCCCGACCCCTTCCCTGAAACATCGACGGAGAACTGCATCATGCTCGTGAAGTCAAACAGCCACCGCCGTCGAATGTTGAGCTTGGTCGTGTTGGTTCTGGCGTCGATGGCGTTCGAGTCGCCCGTCCACGCGCAGCGCGTGGCCAAAAAGAAGGTGGCCGAGGTGGACGACAAAGCCGCTGCGACGGTGGCACCGGAGGCGGCGTTTCGCAAGTTTGACGAGTGGGTCATGTCGGTGGCGTTTTCGCCGGACGAGAAGTTGCTGATCGCCGGCAGCTACGAATCGGCGAAAGTGCTCGATCTGGCGGCGAAAAAGGAGCTGGCCAGGCTGTCGATCGGCGGTTACGTCCCAGCCGTCGCGGTCACTGCGGATTCGCACACGCTCGTCACCGCCGGCTACCAGCGCGTCGCGGTGTGGGACCTGGCGACCTTCAAAGAAACCCGATCGTTCACCGGGCATCGCGGCCAGGTGAAGGCGGTGGCGTTGTCGCCGTCGGGCGGCCTCGTCTCCAGCGGCAGCGACGACGGCGCGATCAAGCTGTGGGAGATGGCCACCGGGCGCGAACTGCGGTCGCTGGACGGGAACACGCAGCCGGTGACCGGCCTCGCGTTTTCACCCGACGGGCGGCGGCTGGCCTCTTCCAGCGGCAACGACACGCGGCCGTCGAAAGCCGGCGAGGTCATTTTGTGGGATGTCGAGACCGGTCAGATCGTGAGCAAGCTCGGTGCGGGAGACAAAGCGGTGACGAGCGTCGCGTTCTCGCCCGACGGCAGACTGCTGGCGAGCGGCAGCTACGACGAAACGATCCGGCTGTTCGATGCAGCATCAGGGCAGGTCGTGCGCACGCTGGAAGGGCACTCGCGGCCAGTGACGGCGGTGGCATTTTCTCCGGACAGCACGCGGATCGCGACCGCGGCTGGCGGCAGGTTCGCCGGGAAGAACGCTGCCAAACTGTGGGACGTCGCGACGGGCAAGGAACTCGCCACGTTCGAGGACCACGACGGACCGGTCACCAGCGTCGCGTTTTCTCCCAGCGGAAAGCTGATCGCCACCGGCAGCCGGGACAAAACGGTGCTGTTGTACGACGTGAGCAAGCTCGCCACGACGGCTGGCTCAAACGTCGCGGCCAAACTCGAAAAGGTTGCGGCGGCCGCGCTGCAAGCGGCCACCGATGCCGTGGTCTCCGCCAATCCCGATGCGGCCACCAGGGAATTGAAAGCGGGGATCATCGGTCTCGACACGTCGCACGCGATCGCGTTCACCAGGATGCTCAACGACGACAAGGCCAAGAATCACATCGCGGGCTGCCGTATCGTCGCGGCGTACCCGAAGGGAAGCCCGGACATCGAGTCGAGCGTCAGCCGCGTGCCGGGCTACATCGAGGAAGTGAAGAAGTTCGACGTCGCGATCGTGGATTCAATCGAGGAGTTGCTGAAGCGAGTTGACTGCGTGTTCCTCGAAACGAACGATGGCCGGCCGCATTTGGAACAGGTGCTGCCCGTGCTCAAGGCTGGCAAGCCGGTGTTCGTGGACAAACCGATCGCCGCGTCGCTGGCGGATGCCGTCGCGATGTTCGAGGCGGCCAGGAAATACAAGGTGCCACTATTTTCGTCGTCGTCGCTGCGGTTCGGCAAGAATACGCTTGCCGTGCGAGGCGGCTCGATCGGCAAGGTGACTCGCTGCGAGACCACCAGCCCCGCCAGCCTCGAAAAGACGCATCCCGACCTGTTCTGGTATGGAATTCACGGTGTGGAATCGCTGTTCACCGTGATGGGGACCGGCTGCCAATCGGTCACGCGCGGGAAGACGGAAGACGGAAAGATCGTGGTCGCCGGTCAGTGGACCGACGGGCGCGTTGGCATCTTCCGCGAGGACAAAGGTTACGGCGGGAAGGCGATCGGTGCGGAAGGCCAAGCGGTCGTCGGTTCGTACGACGGCTACGACCCACTGCTGATCGAGATCGTGAAGTTCTTCCGCTCCGGAACTCCGCCGGTCAGCGAAGCCGAGACGCTCGAAATCTACGAGTTCATGGAAGCCGCCGACGAGAGCAAGCGGCAGGACGGTGCGTCGGTGACGCTGGAGAGCGTACTGGTAAAAGCCCGCGCCGAGGCAAAGGCAAAGCTGCCGTAACGAGACCGGCCAGACGCCGGTGCGACGGCAGATCGAGTGCACGACGCTTCCCGTCACCGCCGTTGAACGCCCTGGCTCAGCCGGAAAGTACGCACACCGCTTCCCACTGCGAGAGGCCGGACGCTTCCGCAGCCACGGCGGCGTCGTCTTCGCTCAGCCGAATGATCTCTCGGTCGCTGGCCGGTCCGCGAACCCTGGTACAAAAGGTGTTGGCGTGATCTGGCATCGGACGCCAATCGCGTTCACGCATCCGATCGTGGAACTGTTCGCGCTGCCACGGAGTCGCCTCGGGCAGGTCCACGAACAGCATGACGTTGACCTGGGGAGTCATGGCGTCGTCCTGTTCTAAGAAATGACTTGTGACCGCGGGGAAGAAAGGAAACCACTCCGAACCGACGTCGTCGGCTGTTAGCAAGCGACTCGGCGCCGGTTCGGAGTAGGCCTTCCGTCTCTCTCTCTTCTGCCCACACGCCTGTTCCATCTGGAACCCATCAAGGAACGGATGACGGAGATTGTAGGGGTTGGATGGAAGGTAACGGCTGCGGGACACTGGTTGTCAGGAGTTTACCGAACGTCGTCGAACTCCGGTTGTGAGCGATTTGATTGTCCACGTAGGGTAAATGGGAATACTTTGCCGTCGTGTGACAGATTCGCCCGTTTTTTTTTGACAAACTTCAAAGCGTCATTTGAGCTCCTCCCGCAAGGACGGGCCGTCCGGATCGTCCGAATTCATCGACTTGCGCTTGAGTCCGCCCGGTACGGCGTCCGCTGCAACCGATGGCGACGCGGCCGGTCCGTCCACGCCGCGCGACTCAGGTTTGTTCTCCGGCGAGACGGCGTTGCCGAATCGAACGCTCTCCGATAGTTCGACCACACGGTGGCTGGAACGATTGAAACGAGGTGATGAAGACGCCGCGAGCGAACTCTGGCAGCGTTACGCCCGCCGCCTGGCCAAACTGGTGCGCAAACGGTTCAGCGCCTCGTTTGAGCGGGCGGCCTACGACGAAGAGGATGTCGTGTTGAGCGCGCTGGACGTGTTCTGCCGATCGCTTCGCGAAGGGCGGCACCCTGACCTGCAGGGGCGCGACGAGTTGTGGCGGCTGCTGGCCGTCATCACGCTGCGTAAGGCCAACGATCGTTCGCGCGCGGACAATGCGGAAAAGCGCGGCGGTCCGGAACTGCAACGTCAGGCGCTGTCGGATTCCACCAGCGGCATCATCATGTTCCTCGACAAACTCTCCGGACCCGAACGGCCGGCGGAAGTGGACGCGGTCTTCACCGAGGAATGCGAGCGCCTGGTGGCGCTGCTGGGCGATCCTGAGCTTCAGCAGGTGGCGCTGTGGCGGTTGGAGGGATTTCAGAACACCGAAATCGCCGCGAAGCTGAACTACACGCGGCGCACGGTCCAGCGGATGTTGAAGGTCATCCGTGAGGTCTGGGAACGCGAGGGGGCATTGACATGACGTCCGTCGAATTGCATTTGCCGCCGGCGGTTCCCGATGTCCGCGGCCCGTTTTTGGTGGATCGCACTTGCCGCGCGTTCGAGCGCGAGTGGCGACGGGGCTTGCCGCGGCCGCGGGTTGGCGACTGGGTCGAGCAGGCTGAGGGAGACTGGCGCGATGAACTGCGTCAGGAATTGATCGCCGTCGAAATTGAACTGCGGCTGGCGACGGGCGATCCGGCGACCGCGGCCGAGTATCACGCGGAGTATCCTGACCTGACCGTATGGATTGACACCGTGTTTGCCGATTCCGCCACGGAGCGAGCGACGGCCGCCACCCCGCAGGGAATGCCGTTCACGCCGACGCGACTGGGCGACTATCGCATCATCCGCGAGATCGGACGCGGCGGGATGGGAGTCGTTTTCGAAGCCGTGCAGGAATCGCTCGGCCGACGCGTGGCCATCAAGTGTCTTTCCACGACACCGTTTTTGACCGAGCGGCACCTGAAGCGGTTCCGGCAGGAAGCCCGCGCCATTGCCAAGCTGCACCACAGCCACATTGTCGAAGTGTACGGACTGGCCGTTCAGAACGGCCTGCATTATTTCGCGATGCAGTTCGTGGATGGCTGCGGCCTGGACGAAGTGATTGGTGGCGGTCGTCCGCGCGCTTCCATCGCGGCCGATCACTCGGCTGCAACGGCATCTACCTCGAAAGCGCAGGCTCCGGAAGTCGATTCGGCCGCACCAGCCTCCCAGTCTTTCCGGCTCGATTCGCCGGAGGTTGTGCGCACGACCGAGCCGCAGGTCGAGACGCCGCATCCGCCGCCGGTTGCGGGATCGTCCGACGGGATCAATTCCTTCCCGCGGGTGGCAATGCTCCGCGACGTGCAGTGTCGGGATCGGTACCGGTTTGTCGCCCGGCTTGGACGGCAGATCGCCGGAGCGATGCACTACGCACATTCGCGAGGCGTACTGCATCGAGATGCCAAGCCGTCAAACATCCTGCTTGATCGAGATGGCACTGCGTGGCTGACCGATTTCGGACTGGCCAAGATTGTCGGCGACACGAATCCCTTGTCGGACAGCGAAGACGTCGTCGGCACGCTGAGGTACATGGCTCCCGAAATGCTCGATCGCATTTCCGATGAACGGGCCGACGTTTACATTCTGGGCCTGACGCTCTACGAACTGCTGACGCTGCAGCCGGCCTTTCCCGAAACCGACCGCAGCCGGCTAATGTATCAGGTGCTCGAAGCGACGCCGCCCGCGCCGCGTCAATTGAATCCGGCCGTTCCCCCGGACCTCGAAACCATCGTGCTCAAGGCACTGGCGCGCGAGGCGGACAATCGCTACCAAACCGCCGCGGACCTCGCCGAGGATCTGCGGCGTTTTGAGGAGCATCAGCCGATTTTTGCTCGCCGGGTGACTCTGCTTCGGCGATTCGCTCGCTGGTGTCAACGCGAACCCGTGGTGTCGGGCCCGGCTGTCGCCTTCGCGTTTCTGCTCGTGACCGGCTTGTTCAGCGTGACCCTGCTGTGGCGAAACGCCGTCCGCACACAAGGCAACTTGCTCGAGCAGCGCGATGTGGCGATCCGATCGCAGATTGCGACCGGTCGAGCGTTTCGACAAATCGATGCCTCTCGCGAGGAGGCGGTGACCTCCCGGATCGAAGTCACCGAGGCGCGGCATGAGGCCGAGGCGGCCCGCGACGAGGCGCGACGGCACGAGGAGGCCGCGGTCGGTCATCTCGTTCAATTCCATCGCACGCAGGGGGTGGACGCGCTGGAGGAGGGCGATTTCGGACGTGCCTTGTTGTGGACCATGCAAGCTGTGTCGCAGGTTGAGGACTGGATTGGCGCGGGGGGCGATGAGGCCACAGTTGTGGCGGCGGAAAGGCACCTGCCCGGAGTCGACTCGCTGCGAGCCCGCCTGCATTCGTTGCTCAGCCAGGTTCCGCGTCCGCTGTTGATCGCCAACGCAAACGAAGTGGCCGACAGGTCGGATGCCGGTCTTGTTCCGCCATCCAGCGCAAGGGGACGTGCCGGGCCCCGGCGAGTTCAATTCAATCGCGATGGCGATCAGGTGTGGATCTCGAACGATCGCGGGACACAGTTCCAGCCCTGGAATCTGTCCGCCGGCCGCGCGGCGCCGTGGCCCGAGTCCATACCGGCCGGGTCGATGTGCATGTGCTCCGCCGCCACCGGCGCGTGGGGCGTCTCGCTGACCGACGACCTGCAATTTCAATTGTGGAACCTGACGTCTGGACGCCTCGAACGCGAGTTGACTGCGAGGGTGCCGCTTCACGCGATCGCCGAGAAAGTCTCGGGCGTGGTCAATGACGAACCGACCGCAGGACACGTGTCATCTGCCACGTCAGGCTCGATCGAGCTGCACCAGGTCTGGCTTGAACCTCGCGGTGGTTGTCTGCTGACCGCGATCCGTGCCGGCGAGCAGTTGCGACTTTGGTTGTGGGATTTGCAAACGGGCGACGTCGTCGACGAGAACCCGGTGTGCTTCATGCCTCGAGAGTTGCGGCGAGTTGAATTCAGCCGTGACGGTCGCGTCGTGGCATTGTTCGGTGACGACGCCATCCAAGTCCGGGACACCGTTCAGTTCGGCCTGATGACAACGGTCGCGCAGCCGCGCGGTGCCGTATCGGGCCTGAGTCCAAATGGAGATTGCGTTGCGATGGCGGACGAGCGCGAACTGAACCTGTTGGATGTCACGCAGGTGACACCCGAGCGGCGAGCACTGCCAGTGCGACTGCGCGGCGAACTGCGGGCGCTGGCCTTCGACTCGGAGGGACGTCGCCTGGTCGCCGTGGACGACGGCGGAGCGTGGGAATCGTGGAACGTTTCCGACGGCGAATCCATCGGGTTGCCGCGTCGGCCCGAGCAACCGGGCATGCTGAAAGTCTGCATCAGCCCTGACGGACGGTTGGTTGCCTTCGGCAGTCAGTTGGGCGTGGTTCGCGTCTGCAATTTGCACACGGGACTCCCAATCACTCCCGCGTTGCCACACCGCGACGCCATCCAGGCACTTGCCTGGGATGATGATGGCCGTCGTGTCGCCGCGCTCACCGAACGCGGATTGCTCAGCGTCTGGGATCTCACCGAAATCGCTGGCGATGTCCTGCTGGACGTCGCGGCGGAGGAACCCGTGCACATGCTGCGTTTCAGTCCGTCGGGAAAGCGACTCGCGGTGGTGACGGATCGCGGCGCCGTGCGATTGTGGAACGAAAACAACTTCGAGATGCAGGACGTACGTGACAGCCTGACCAGTCCGCCAGAGCAGCTTGCCTGGTCTCGCGACGGTTGCACGCTGGCCGCCTTGGTGGCTGGGCCTCACTCATCACTTTCGATCGACTCGCCGCGCTTGCAGATCTGGGACGCCGACTCGCAGCGCATGATCGCCTTGCTGGACTTGAGTGGTCTTCACGGCGAAGCGTCCGCTGCACCGCTCAACGTGTCGCAGTTGACGGCCGGTCTGACAGCCTGGCAACTGGCGCCCGGCGGCCTGTCGATCGCGCTTCCGCAGGACGAGCATCTCCGTTTGTTTGCTGTCGGTGGCGATGCGGGCCGCGTCGCGATCGCGGATGCATCGGGGAACATCAGCATTTTTTCCAACACCGGTCGCGAAATCCGGCGATGGCCGATCGAGGGGCGTGGCTGTCCGACGTGGCTGGGATTCAACCCGTCGAGTCGCCTGTTGGCCGCTGCTGGCGATCGCTGGTTTCGGGCTTGGGACATCGATTCGGGACGCGACGTCACGGCCGACTCTCCCATCGCCGACTCGCACGTCGAAACGGCCGTTTTCAGCAAAGATGGACTCACCGTTCTCCTGGTCACTGACGACGTGGAGTGCCAGGTGTGGAGCACTCTTGACTGGCGCCCGTTGGGACCTGCTTTGCGTGTGCGCGGGTCGCTCAAGTTCGCCGGTTTCAATTGCCGTGGAGACCTTTTGGTCACGGTGTCAGAACTGGGACAGGTGGGAGTGTGGGATTGGCGGCGAGGCGAACCCGTCACACTCTTCCGCCGCACAACCGGTCCCATCGTGTGCGCGGATCTGCATCGCGGGACGTGCCAACTCGCGCTCGGAGGCCTCGACGGCAGTGTTCGGATCGTCGATCTCGCGGCTCCCGACGTCGAATCTCTGAGCGGAGTCGATCTGCTGGTCGCCATCCTCTCCGGTTCGCGCATTGATCAGGAGCAGGGATTGCTGTTTCCGTTGACGCCGACGCAGATCGTCAAGATTTGGGACCGGTTGCGAGCGCTTCGTTTGGATCTCGTCAGGCCCAACGAGCAGGCTCGCCAGGCGTGGCATCTTCGTCAACTCGATGAAGCGCGACTCGAACAGGATTATGCCGCGCAGTTGTTCCATCTCGAACGCGTCTCCGCTGGCCGGGACGAGTCGTGACCGCAGCTTGACACGGCCTCCTTGCCACCGATAATCGGCTGTCGATGTGTCGGCGCAGTTCCGACAGACGTGACGGTGGTGACAACTACTCGCAAGGAGACGGCATGTCGCTGACGGAATCGCGGATTGCCTGCCGGCGCATCGTTGGCGTCCTGCCGCTGGTGCTGGCCTTCGGCTTTGGCAATCCGCCGTCGGTCCACGCTCAGCAAGCACTCACGCCCGACGAACAGGCCGCGATGTTGCTGGCCAGCGCCCGCAAGGCGTACAACGAGCAGACGTATCCATTCGCAGTCGAGAAGTTCCGCGAGTTCGTGCAGAAGTTCGGCGGGCACAAGGACGCTAACGCGGCTCGGTTTGGCTGGGCACTCGCACTGCTCGAAGCCCCCGACCAGAACTTCGATGCATCGCTGGAACCACTCAACCACCTCGCCGGAGTCGGCGACTTTCCCGATCGGCCGCTGGTGCTGTATTACCTCGGCTTGGCCCTTCGCGGCCAGGGCCACGCCGCGCTGGCTCTCGCCGTCGCCAAGCCCGCGGAAGCGGCTCAGCATCAAAACACGGCCAAACAGAAGTTTGAACAGGCCGCGACGCGCTTCGGCGAATCCGTCCCCGCGCTGGCCACTCGCGCGAAAACTCCGCCAGCCGCCGACGCCAAGACGCTGCCGCCTGAACACGAATGGATCGCCCGCGCCCGTTGCGACCACGCAGAATCGCTCCTGCAAGTCGGCAAGTTCAAGGAAGCCCGCGACGCCGTCACCCCGTTCGAGGCCGATCCCGTCCTGATCCGCAGCCGCTACCGTGGCCTCGGCCTGTACCTGCACGGTCACGCCAGCTTCGGTCTCAAGGAGTACGGCCCCGCCGTCAAGACGTTGGCTCAACTCGCCCCGTTCGATGACCCCCTGTTCGGTGTCCACGCCCGCTACCTGCTCGCGAGGACGCATCACCTGAACGACGAGCGGCCCGAAGCGTTCGCACTTTACGAAGCCGTGCTCACCGGCTACGAGCAGCAACGCAAGGACGCCCAGAAGATTCTCGGAGACGCCAACCTGCTCAAGCAGCAACCGCACGAGAAGCCGCGACTCGAAGCGTTGCTCCGCCAGCCGCCCGACTACGTCCAGCGCACGACGCTGTACCTCGGCATCCTACTCTACGAACAAACCCGCTTCGGCGACGCGCAGGGACGGTTCAACTCATTCATCCAACTTTACCCCACGTCACCGCTGCTCCCCGAAGTGCAGTTGCGGCTCGGCTTCGCACAGGTCCAACTGCGGCAGTTCGCGGACGCGATCAAAACGCTCACCGCGCAGCAGGACCATCCGCAACTGAGCGACCAGGCCCGGCGCTGGCTCGCCCGCGCCGTGCTGGGAGCCGCCGACCCGGCCAATCCGCAGGCGGTGACGCAGGCGCAGCAGACCGCGCTCGAACATCTCCGCGTCGCCGCCGAACGAGCCGCCGCGCTCGCCAATACCGATCCCGACGCGAAGGCCCGCCGCGGCGACATCCTGTTGGAGCGCGCGGACACGCAACAGCACGCCAAACAGTTCGCCGAATCGGCCGCGACCTACGACACGGTGCTCAAGGAAAACCTGATCCCCGACCGAGCTGACGAAGCCGCCCAGCGGCGTTGCACCGCGCTGCATCTCGCCGGGAAATACCCCGAGTCCGACGCGGCCTGTCAGCAGTTCCTCCAGCAACA
>Ga0233424_10000142_pt1 | contig 99473 bp, 82 predicted proteins | sample Watercolumn_Towu_FD_181011 | JGI IMG/M metagenome (GOLD analysis project Ga0233424, IMG submission 181011) | Freshwater microbial communities from Lake Towuti, South Sulawesi, Indonesia - Watercolumn_Towuti2014_125_MG | ecosystem: Environmental > Aquatic > Freshwater > Lake | place: Indonesia...
GGATCGTATGGAGTACTCGCTTATGACTTCGAGGGCCGCGAACAGTGGCGCAAACCGCTGCCGCGGGTCGCACTCCTCAATGGCAGCGGCGCCTCCCCTGCCCTGCTCCAGGGACGGTTGATCATCAATCGCGATCAGGAACACGGCAAATCATCCCTGCTCGCCATGAACCCGCGCCATGGCCGGACGCTCTGGGAAACGCCGCGCCCTGATTTCGCGAGCAGTTATGCGACGCCCATTCTGTGGAAACATGCCAGAGGCGAGGAGATTGTCCTCGCCGGCAGCGTGCGGTTGGTCGGATATGGTTTGAAGGACGGCCTGGAACGGTGGTCACTGCGCGGCCTGGAAGCCGTGAGTGTTTGCCCGACACCAGTCATCGGTATGGGACAGATCTACGCCGCATCGCGCAGTTTTGGCGGGAACAATATGCCTCCTTTCCGGGAAATGCTGGCTGACATGGACCCGAACGGAGACCGCAAGATTGCGCGCGCGGAGGGGAAAGGTTTGCTCGGCAACAAATTCATTTTCGACGCCACGGACACAGACCACGACGACATCGTGACCGAGCCGGAATGGAACGCGGCCCTGGCTTTCATTGCCAAAGGCGATCATGGAATCTTTGCCATGCGCACTCCGGGCCGCGGCGATCTGACCGACACCCATGTGGTGTGGAGGCAGAAGCGCGGCATCGCGACCGTGCCTTCACCTTTGTTCCATCGCGGCCGAGTGTATGCCGTGCAAGACGGCGGCCGCGTGACCTGTTTCGACGCGAAGACCGGCAATATTTTGTTCGAGCAAGAACGTCTCGACGCGGAGGGCGAATACTACGCCTCCCCAATCGCTGCGAATGGAAAAATCTATTTCGCCTCCACGCGCGGGATCATCAGCGTCATCGAAGCCGGCGACACGCTGAAGGTGCTGGCCCGAAACGACCTCAGCGAACGCCTCATGGCCACGCCCGCGATCGCAGATCATAAGCTCTACGTGCGCACCGCCAGCCACGTTTGGGCCTTCGGAAATGGGCGCAGCGCGGATTGAGGACAGTGCTGGTTGCGAGAAGCGCAGATTCGTTTTGCTGGCACTTCCACATGGCAGTAGGCAATATTGCCCGCGTCTGATATCCGCTCGTTTGCGGACATCGAATACGCGGCCATGGCAGCAGGAAAACGAACGCCCAAATCAAAGTTGCCGAGACCTAACAACATCCGGAAGCCGATCTCCTGATGCGCCCGGAGATGGGCACCCATGTGCAGTTCAAGAGGAAGAAACCGCCGACCACTTACCGCTACGACTCGTCGCTCTCTCCATCGCTCGAATGGGGCGGGCAGAATCCGGCGAGGGAAACAGGCGAAGCCCAGTTGGCAGTAATCAGTGATCAGTTGTCAGTGATCAGAAGTGCGTTGGCGGCGCTCCTCGAGAAAACCACCGACCCAGGCCTCCGGAAACTGATTACTGACTCACTGATCATTGATCACTTGCCCAAAGTCCAAGAGGCTCTCCGCACGCTCAAATCCCTCTCCAAACCTTTCCTCAACTGGTCCGGCAAAGCCGAGCGGCTCTCCTTCGACGTGCCCACCCTGCCGCTCTTCATCCACGAACGGCTCTCCACCAAGGCCATCATCGAGACCCTCAAAGGCCACAAGACCGACAAGCAGGAGGATTTCTTCCGCGAACTCTGGGGCGACCCGCAGCATTCCGTCACCGACCAGATCCTGCGCGCCTACGAATACCGCGACGACTGGGTGAACCGCATGATGTTGGGTGATTCGCTCGTGTGCATGAACTCGCTGCTGCGCTACGAATCCCTCGGCGGGCAGGTGCAGATGATTTACCTCGACCCGCCCTACGGCGTGAAGTTCGGCAGCAACTTCCAGCCGTTCGTCCGCAAGCGCGACGTGGCCCACAACGACGACGAGGACATGACCCGCGAGCCGGAAATGGTGCAGGCCTATCGCGACACCTGGGAACTGGGCCTGCACTCCTATCTCACCTACCTGCGCGACCGCCTCCTGCTCGCCCGCGAACTGCTCCACCCCTCCGGCAGCATCTTCGTCCAGATCAGCGATGAAAACCTCCATCACGTGCGCGAGGTCATGGATGAGGTGTTTGGGGCGGAGAATTTTTGTCGCGTTATCGCCTTCAAGAAAACCACCAGCCAGTCATCCGATCTCATTCCGTCGGTGTTCGATTATTTGCTGTGGTATGCAAAAGACCGTCAATCGCTGAAGACTCGTCCAGTTCTGATTCGAAGGCCGGATGAATCTACAGAGGGCGCATACACTTGGGTCGAATTCCCCGATAAGTCACAGGGGCGAATCACAGCAAAGGATTTTGAAAATCTGGAAGCGCTCGCGGGAGCGCGACGTTTTATGACGGCGAGTCTTATGTCGTCCGGGGCATCTGAAACTGGATCGCAGCCGTTTGAATTTGAAGGCCAGACTTACCAATGCTGTCCCGGAACACATTGGAAAACGCATCGCGACGGCTTGAAACGCCTGACCGAGGTTGGACGTTTGATAGCGGTTGGGAAGACTCTGGCTTACAAACGCTACGCTGACGATTACCCATTCGTCAGTCTGAACAACGTCTGGGACGACACGCTACAAAGCACATTCGCCATCGAAACCATTTACGTTGTTCAGACAGCAACAAAGGTCGTCCAGCGTTGCCTCCTGATGACCACCGACCCCGGGGATTTGGTGTTAGACCCGACGTGCGGGAGCGGGACGACGGCGTATGTGGCCGAGCAGTGGGGGCGGCGCTGGATTATTATGGACACCAGCCGCGTGCCGCTGGCGCTGGCGCGCCAACGCCTCCTCACCGCCACCTTTCCCTTTTACGAAATCAATTCGGGGAGCGCGGGCGTCTCGCCCGCAGTTTCCGGCGTCCCGCCGGAAACATCCCCGCCCGCACGTTTGTCCGCGCCCGTGTCTTCGGCGAGGACGCCGAAGACTGCGACCGAGACGGTCGCGCTCCCCAACAACCCCGCCGCCGGCTTCGTCTATCGCCGCAAACAGAACAGCAAAGGCGAGGAAACCGGCGGCATCGTCCCGCATATCACCCTGAAAAGTATGGCCAACAACGAACCGCCCGCCGAGGAAGTGCTGGTGGACCGCCCGGAGGTCGTCGGCAGCATTGCGCGTCACCGGCCCGTTCGCCTTCGAAGCCACCATCCCCACGCCGGTGGATTGGGAGGGGAGCGCAGGCGTCTCGCCTGCCGTTTCCGGCGTCTCGCCGGAAACATCCGATGGCGACAAACAACCGGAAGGGAAGTCTTCGGCGAGGACGCCGAAGACAGGACGCGAGACGCGTGCGCTCCCCGGAGAAGATTACGGCTCATTCGTCGATCTCATGATCACGTGCAAGCGACGCCGGACTTGATGATGGGCGACCTGTTGAAGAACATGCGAAGCAGTCAAATCTTCAGCGTGTGCGGCTTGCCAGAAGTGAAGTTATCCAAAGTCAAAGAGGCGAAAGTTTCCTACAAGACCAAGGCCGCGATGCAATACCAGGTCGAGTTGCTCGGCCTGGACGTGTTCGATCCCATCAGCATGGAAGTGGATCATCAAAGCGGCCACGACGTGCCCGCGTGGTTACTCGACGCGGACTACAACGGCCTGTGCTTCCACGTCACGCAAGCCTTCTTCCCCCGCACCGCCGCATGGGAAAACTTGAAGAAGGCGCTGAAGGGCGATTACGACGAAACCGTCTGGGATCATCTCGCCGGGACAACGAGCGCGCCCTTCACCTCGGGTGAGCACGGACAGGTTGCGGTGAAAGTGATTGACCAGCGGGGGAATGAATTGCTGGTGGTGAAAAGTATGACGGAGGCGAAATGATTCGGGAAGTCGTCCTATGTCGTCGCTGATACGAAGCGCTGGGAGCAGTCCGCGGCATATTTCCTCGATACGCACAGGGCGGTGCGATCGTTTGTCAAGAATTCGGGCCTTGGCTTCGCTATTCCCTACCTGCACAACGGCCAGATGCACGATTACTTGCCGGATTTTCTGGTTCGGCTCAACACAAGCGACGAGCGCCATTTGATCTTGAAAACAAAAGGATACGATCCCCTTGAGGAAGTGAAGTCGGCGGCTGCAGCACGGTGGGTGAACGCCGTGAACGCGGATGGGAAACATGGCGCGTGGGCTTACCGGCTCGTCCGAAAGCCCACGGACATTCCGCCGGTGCTCGAACGGATGATCGACTTAACTCCTGGCGGATCGGACTGATGCCGGTTCGCCCACGTTCTCCTGATACCGCCGCCGACTTTCTGCAAACGCCTACTGGTGCCATTCGCCGATAAACGGCACATAGAACCGCCTCCACTCGCGCTCGAACCAGACCGGGGACGAAGGGAATCCTTCCTGACCCAGAGCATCGACAGCCACGACGTAATAGCGCCGCGACGTTTTGCCGGCTTCCGGATCGGTGTAGGTGAGCGATGAAATCGGCTCCGTCGTCAGGCGCGGAATCGGATCTTTGTCGTAGCGGCCGTTCATCCGATAGACTCTGTAGCCTTTGATGCCTTGCTCTGGATTCGCCGCCCACTTCAACTGGCAAGCGGTCCCTTCTTCCTTTGCGAAAAGCCATTGCGGCGTCGAAGGAATCGTCAGGCAAAATGCTGAAGCACCGCTTTCGACATCTAACGCGTTCACGGCGCGGACACGATAGGCATAGACGGCGAAACGGTACGCGCGGCCAGTTTCGTTCAGTTGTTCGGCGCTGAATTTGCGTTCATACAGTGCGTCGCCGGCAAACGCCGCCGGCTTTGAAAGTTCAATCGACATATCGACGAAACGAGTCTCTTTCACCGGCGTCTGAGTGAGCCGGACGAACGAGCCGACCCGCCGGATCACACCCACCGACGGTTCGGCCGGCGGCGGCGTTTGTTTCTTCAATCGCGGCAGTTGGTCCTCCGTCAGCACTTCGACCGGCGCGCGCTCGACGTGATAACCGGCCGCGTCGTCGCTCGCTTTCCAGATAAGTTCAACTTTGTTTGCCGAAAGCACGGACACAACGGGATCTTTGGGAACGCCAGGTTGTGTACGCACGCTCAGACTGAACGCGCTCAATCTCCCATTCGCGGCCACGGAGCGGATCGCGTAAAACGTCGGCAAGCCCCGCCTCACGCCAGAGCCGCGCCAGCTTGATTCTTTGGAATCCACCAAAGAGAGGCGCTGGTATTGCGCCCTCCAGGGCGCGTCAGTTTCGCTAAACAAGATTTCATAGCGCGACGCCATTGCGGAAGGGCTGGCCTGCCACGTTAGCGTGGCGCCATTCGGGTCGGCCTTCACTCGAAGGTTCGTTGGCGGCAACAGCGACGGCTCGGGGCCCCGAGGTGTGGTTCGATAGGTCCAGATTTGCTGTTCGTTGCTGACCTTGCCGTGGGTGCGGTTTTCCAGAATCGCCGCGTTGAGTTCGGGGGCGAACATAAGAACTCGGGCCCGATTGCTGGTGGGGTCGGGTTCCGGCTGCGGATTCATCTTGGTCCAGCGATTCGCCCCTGTGTCGTAGGTCCAGGTTTCCAGGCGATGCGTCGCTTGCTCGTCCTCGCCTTGGGTGATCTTCACGACGGCCAGGATCACCTTCCTGATCGGATCATAGGTCAGCACGGCGTCATTCTTGTCGGTCGGCGGCATCGCGGGCGGCTTGAGGTCGCGCCACTGGTTTTTGGGAAGATCATAAGCCCAGGTGTGCGGGTCGTCGGTGAATTGGGAGCCAAACAAGAGGTGCAGCTTGTGCGTGGAATCGTAAGCCATGTTGCCGCCGCTGCGGAAGGCCGGCTGCGGACTCGGGTTCAGGCCCGTCCAGGTGTTGGTGTAGGGATCGTAAACCCACGTGCCTTCGCTGCTGCCTTCGCCGCCGAAGAGGACCACGACTTGGTTATCTGAGTCCCAGGAAGCGCAGCGCAAGGGCCGCGGGCTCGGCGCCGGGAGCGGCCGGAGATTGCGCCACTTGTTCTCGCCCAGATCGTAGGACCACACGGACGAATCGTTCAGGTAAATCTCCCGCCACCATTGCCAGCCGTGACTGCCGCTGAACGCGGGGAAACGGAGGTAACGCCCGCGAATTGAATCAAAGACATTCTGCTGCGCGCAACACACTCCCGGCGGCGAGGCGTTCGGCTCTTTCAATTCCCATTTCGCGGTGAGCGGATCGAAGGCCCACACTTCGGCATGCTGTTCGCCGCCGCCGCCTTGATTGTGTCCGCCGTATCGAATCAGCCGCAGATGAACGTTGTCCCAGGCGCACGCACCTTCGTATCCGAGCCGGGGTGAAACAGGAGTTGCCGTGAGCGGACTCCGCTTGACCCAGGTATTGGCTTCCTGAACCAGATCGAGCGGCTGCGCGCTCAACGCGCCGATGCTCGCGACCCACAGCGCGGCCAAAGCCAGTCGCTGGGTGATCCACGTTAGCTTAGCCATAACAATTCGGGTCCCAACAAAAGCAAACGAAGGAAACGAAGAGGAGCACCGGTCTCAATCTGACTCCGACCGCTCGTGCCCCGCCGTCGGAACGATGACTTTATGGAAGGCGGTTTGAGTCTCATTCGACGCTCGGTTTCGGCCTTTGTTCTCTTCGTCGCCTTCTGTTCAAAGGAATTCCTGCAGCTAAGCCGTATCAATCCATTGAAAACGTGACTCGCCCTCACCCTAACCCTCTCCCCCAGAAGAGGGAACCGCTCTTTCCCGCACCGGGAAACGGTCCCTCAACAGGGATGAGTCCGCGGGCGGTAAAAGTTACTCCCTCTCCCTGGGGGAAAGGGCCGGGGTGAGGGCGAGCTTTTCATCGCACTGAATAGTTGCGGCTAAGAGCGCGTCCGAAAACTCGCTCTGTGGCGCCTGGGGTCAATAAAGGCGGTTCAGGCACGGTGGAGCAATTTCGGGCGGCGCGCATCATATACGACTCCTGGCCGTGCAAGCTTTGCAGGCTCCACAGCCTTCCACAACGCCAAAGAGCGAGCACGCGGTTCCAGCGGCTCATCCCCAGTTGACGGTGGCTTGGATTGGAACCGCTCGATTTGGAATGCGCCGGCAGAGCGCAGCAGCGACGGCGCTTTCTGGTCGAATCCCCACGATCTCGGCCCGATCGGGGAGCGCCGCCTGGGTCCACGCCAAAGCGGCGTCGCGCTCCCCTTGCCCCGCTTGCCGCCGCACTCCAAGGAGTCATCGACAATTCGTCGGAGATGCGCCGAGTTCCCGGAACTTGCTTCCCCTCCAGTCCTTGGATACCTTCTGCATGCCCATGAAAATGACCATCCTCAAGCTTGGGGCGAAGACCTCGATCGCCCTTCTGCCGCTGTTTGTCCGCGTTGCCACCGGGGCGGACGAAAAAAACCCCGCAGCGAACCAACCCAAAGGACTGTCCATCGCCGAACTCAGCCGCAGCCAGCCTGTCGATTTCCAAAACGACATCTTGCCCATCTTCAAAAACAATTGCCTGGCCTGCCACAACCAGACCAAAGCCAAGGCCGAGCTGGTCCTTGAAACGCCGCAAACCATCCTGAAGGGCGGCGATTCCGGCCCAGCCGTCGTGCCCGGCAAAAGCGCGGAAAGCTTGCTCCTCAAAGCCGCCGCGCACCAGACTGATACCCCCATGCCGCCGCGGGACAACAAAGTAAACGCAGCGGACCTCAAGCCCGAAGAGCTGGGATTGATCAAGCTCTGGATCGACCAAGGCGCGAAGGGTGAAGTCCGCGCAGCCGCACCCGTCGCGTGGCAACCGCTGCCGGACGGTTTGCACCCGATTCTTGCCGTGGCCGTCACGAGTGACGGGCAATTCGCCGCCTGCGGGCGCGGGAATCAGATTTTCATTTACCACCTGCCTTCCAAACAACTGGTCACGCGCCTGACCGACCCGGAGTTGATTCGGACCGGCCTGTATCGCGAACCCGGCGTGGCGCATCGCGATATGGTTCACTCCCTCGCGTTCAGTCCTGACGGAAACCTCCTTGCTTCCGGCGATTATCGTCAGGCCAAGCTCTGGCGCCGTCCGCGCGACGTCCAGAAACTCAGCGTGGCCGGAACGAGCGGGCCCACGGCGCAAGCCTTGGCCGTCAGCCCGGACGGCAAATGGCTCGCGTTCGCGCGCGACGAGAAAACGATCAAACTCCTCGCGCTGTCCGATGGCAAGGACGCCAAACTCCTGACCGGTCACGAAAAGACCGTCACCAGCCTGAAGTTTTCTCCGGACAGCACAAAACTCGTCTCCGGCGCGGACGACAAAACCATCCGCGTTTGGGATGTCCGCGAAGGCGAATTGTTCGCGCAGGGCATCGGCCCGGCGGAAGTTCGCGCGGTCGCCTGGCTCACGGATGGAAAACGGATCGCGGCGGGCGGCACCGACAACAGCATTCGCCTGTGGACAATGCCGGAGGCTGGGAGAGGCGAATTGGTGTCTGCGAAGGAACTGAAAGGCCATGAAGGCGCCGTGACTTCCCTCGAAACCATTCCGACCGCCGCGAATGAAATCCTATCCGGAAGCGCGGACGGTTCGGTCCGGCATTGGAACATAGAGACCGGCAAAGCCATTCGCGAGATGAAGCACGGGACGCCTGTCACATTTGTCGCTGTCCGAGGCGACGGCAAGCGGTTCGCTTCCGCGGGCCACAGTTCGGCCGCGAAACTCTGGGACACGGAAAACGGCAAGTTGATCGCCGATCTCAAAGGGGATCGTTACGCCTCCGAGCTTGTGGCCACCACTGAGCGCGAGTTGAGTTTCGCGGGCAGCGAGATCAATTACCGCAAATCCTCCATCCAGAACGCCGAGAAGGAACACAAGACTCAGGTCGATCGGATCAAAAAAGCCACCGAAGCCCAGCAAGCGGCCGCAAAAGCTTGTGACGAAAAGAAGAAAGCGCTCGACTCCGCAACGGAGGCCAAGACCGCCGCGGACAAAGCTCTGGCGGAGTTGAACGCCGAAATCAAAACGGTGACAGACCAATATCAGGCCGCAGAAAAGGCCGCGCAAAAGGCGGCAGCGGACGCCAAAGCTGCCTTGGATCGGGCCCTGCAAATCAAGATTCCGGCGGATGAAGCCGCGGAGACGAAGGCTCTTAGCCAAAAGGTCGCGGCCGACGCCGCGGCGGTTGGAACCAAAACCAAGGACGCCGCCAGCAACCAAAGCGAAGGGGAAGCCAAAGGAGCGGCGAAGAAAATCGCGGCCGATGCGGATTCCGTCGCCGCCCGAGCCAAAACCGTCGCCGCGAAAGTGGCGCAGGACGCCGACGCCAAAGCCCAAGCCGTCGCCCAGGCCCAGACCCTCGTTGAAAAAGCGGTTGAGGAGGCCGCCGCGAAAGCGTTTGCCCAGGGCCAATTGAAACCGCGTTTCGACCAGATCACCAAAGAAGGACCAGACCGCAAGAAGCAGGCCGAGGAAAGGATGACCGCGACAACCAAGGCGCGCGACGACGCGGATAAGGAGTTCAAAAAGACGGAGATTGCGAAATCGGCGGCGGAGCATGAATTGGAATTGGCGAAAAATGCGGAGAAGTTGGCGGTGGAGGCTGTGGCCGCGGCAAAATCGGCGCTTCAACTCGCCGAGGAAACGCAGAAGAAAGTCGATGCCGAACTCAAGAACGCCAAAGAGGCCGCCGCCCAAGCGGAGCGTACGATTCGGGCGGTCGCATTTTCGACGGACCACCTCGCGCTGGCGACCTCGGGCGACGACACTTTGATTCATACCTGGAGCGCGGACACCGGAGCGCCTTTTGAAACGTTCAGAGGCCACAAAGCGCCCGTGGCTGCGCTAACCTTCACCAAGGCCGGTGAGCTGTGCTCGGCCTCGCCAGATCCAGGCGTCCTGGTCCTTGATTTGGACCCGGAGTGGAAACTCGAACGTGTGCTCGGGACGAGCGATGCCAATTCACCGCTCGCCGATCGCGTCCATGCGCTGCGGTTCAGCCCGGATGCACAGCGCCTGGCAACCGGGAGCGGAGAACCCACGCGCGGCGGCGAGATCAAACTTTGGGCAGTTTCCACGGGCCACCTGCTCCAGGACCTCAAGACTGTTCACAGCGACATGGTCTTCAGCCTCGATTTTACCGCCGACGCCAAATACCTCGCGTCCGGCGCGGCCGATAAGTTCGTGCGCGTGGTCGATCTGGCTACCGGCAAAGTGGCCAGATCATTCGAGGGCCACACGCATCATGTCCTGGGCGTGAGTTGGAAGCGCGATGGCCGGACGTTGATGAGCGCCGGCGCGGACAACGTGATCAAAGTGTGGGATTTCCTCACGGGTGAACGGAAGAAAAACATCGACGGCTTCAACAAGGAAGTCACGGCGATCAGTTTCATCGGCATCACGGATCAGGCCGTGGCCAGTTCGGGCGACAATCAAGTGCGCATCGTGAAGGACAACGGCGACAAAGGCCGATCTTTCGACGGCGTGTCCGATTTCATGTATGCTGTCGCCGTCACACCGGACGGGAAAACGGTGATCGCGGGTGGCCAGGACGGAGTCTTGCGCGTGTGGAACGGCACGGATGGCAAAGCGCTGGCGAATTTCTCGCCGCCGGACGCGGGCGCCAAGTTGGCCGAAGCGAGCGCAGTAACAAAGTAGGGCAGGCTTCCAGCCTGCCAGTCCTGGTAAGGACGGACTCCCTGATGTCAGGAAGGTCAAAATAGTAGCCTACCCCCACATCAAACTTGCGGTCCTGCCGTCTTGGCGGCACCCACCAGTTTTTGAAGATACTCCACGGCGTGACGTTTGGCCTGGATATAGCCGGCATCGGACGCACCGTGATCGGACAACTCCAGTTCCAGCACGGCCGCATTCAGCGGATCGGTCAGGGAAAGGTTCGCCTTGACTTCTCGCAGTTCCTTGAGTCCGGCCAGGACCGCAAGTTTCTTTGCGTCTTGAACCCGCTCGGCTCGCGCGGCTTCAAACACCCAGGCCCAGAAAGCCAGATCGCGCATGCGCGTTGTCTTGCCGCGTTTGCCTTGCGGTTTCCACTCGACGTGCACCGCCGCCTTTCGGCCGAGCATCAACGCGATTTCATCGAGCCAGGTGTCCGTGAACCAAAACGGGAATAACTCGGCGAACACGTAACCGAGCGTTTCGATCCACCGCCGCGTCAGCACCGGATAACAAACTTGAGTGGCCACGTGATACGGATCGCTGTCAGTCAAGTAACCGAGCAGGATGCCGTCGGCATGAACTCCCATCGTGCGGCGCACCGCCTCATCCCAGGCGACGCTGGTCATCACGAAATCGTCCGCCAGCGCGAGATAAATGCCGTCGCGGCGCGCTTCGCGAAAGAGCGCGTTATACGCCGCGCCCAGGCAAGGGTTGCGCGGGCCTGTGTAAATGCGGCATCTCGGGTCCAACTTCGACGGCTCGCTCGGATCGTCGCTGTCGCGATAAACATAAATGGCGAGCAATTCCGGATGCGCGGCACAGTCCAGCAGCGACTGCGTGCAAACCTTCAGCATCTCCGGACGCGCGCGCGTCGGGACCAGGCAAGTGATGAGTTCGGACATGCGTGATTATGAGCTTAATGCGGAGCGTCGCACGGGGAGCGCACGCGCCTCGCGTGCAGTGGTCGGCGCCCTCGCCGACCACTGGGTGCGATCGAACGCTCCATCTTTGCGTGCCTGATCCACACGGACCCTTCGACCGGCGCGGCGCCGGTCGATACACGCGACGGGGCGCGTGTGCTCCCCAAGTTCCGACTGCTTACTTACGACTAAACCGTATCCATTCATTGAAATGCGAATCGCCCTCACCCTCACCCTCTCCCCCAGGAGCTCGACGGATCCAGGTTCAAACGCGCTCACTCCGGGGCAACCTCCAGATAACTATTGATAGGCGGCTGAGCTATCTCGCGTAATTTTCCGTTTGGCCACCGAATTTCCACACGATCCACTCGCCCGACTTTCCCCAGGCCGAAATGGACCGTGTTGGGACGCTGGGTTCGGTAGGAATCGCCAGTCACTATCTGCTGCGTTGCGCTGCAGTTCGTGTGCCGAATCGTGACTTTCGCGCCGACCGGCGACACGCCCCGGCCCTGCTCGCGAAGGCGAAACCCAATCCAATTCCCTTCCACCGTCAGCTCATTCTTGAACACCCGGAGCGTTTGCTGTTTCCGCGGCCAGACCTCAAACGTCGTCACAAGCAAATCGACGCGTCCATCGCCATCCAGATCATCCGCGACGACGTTTCGCGAATCCGCTTCCAGGGCGACTCCCATTAAATGCCCGATCTCGACAAAGGATTCTCCGCGCTGGTTCCAAAGCAATCGATTCTTTTCGTAGCCGCCATAGGAATGCCCGCGCCCGCGCGTTCGCGGGAACTTGGCCCCGAAAAATGCCGTCGTCACCACGCCCTCGTTCGAGTTCGCGGCATAGATATCGTGCAACCAGAACTCCGGCTCGTACTCGCGGACGGATTGCTTGGTCTCGTGCCCGTTGGCGACATACACGTCCGGGAAACCATCGTTGTCGAAATCTGCCGCGCCCGCGCCCCAGGACCAGCCTGTGCGGGCAATCGAATCGTTCAGTGAAGTCTGCGCGAAGCCCGCCTTCTGATCGTTCGCCAGGAAGAGCCGGTTTCCATAAGCCATCGCGCGCCGCGCGCCGTCGGCATCCCATTCCGCCGGGCGACGCAAACCGAGGCCCTCCAGACGATCCGCCGTCGGCGAATTCATTCCGATCATCAAAAAGTCCAGCCGGCCGTCCGCGTTGAAATCGGAAAACACGTGCGCCATTCCAAATCCGCGCGACTCTCCAATCCACTCGCGCGTCACCTCGCGAAAGCGCCCTTGCCCGTCGTTGGCGTAAAGGTCGAGGCCGGCGAAATCACTCACCACGAGCAAATCCAAATCGCCGTCGCGGTCGAGATCGGCGAACGACGCGCTGTAGCAGCGGCGATGGCGCTTCTGTTCCAGCCCGGACTGGCGGGTGACGTCGGTGAAATTCCCCTTCCCATCGTTTAGCAGCAAATAAGAAGGATGGCCGTCGTTCGCGTTAGAGTAGGGCCGCGGCATTTGCCCCCGTTCAAACGGTGCCTTGTACTGACCAAGCCAGACATCCAGATCGCCGTCCCCGTCAATATCCCCGCAAGTCATGGCCTGGCCATATTTCAGGTGAGGATTGATTTGCCACACAAGCTGGCCGGGTTCTTCAAAGGCGCCGCGCGCGGAGCCGTGAAACAACGCGAGGCCCTCGAATCTCGCGCACAAAAAATCCGCGGTGCCATCCCCGTCGAAATCAGCGATCAGGCTCGTGAAAATCAACCCGGGCGAATGCCGGCACAACGCTTCGGAATCGAAACGATCCCCGGCGCGCTGTCGGAAAACCAGATTCTTCGCCGCGAGGATGATCTCGGACCGCCCGTCGCCATCCAGATCGTGCAGGATCAGCGGGTCGATGAAATAGGAACCTCTGGGCGGCGAAAGCTCCTCCACCAGCAAGGGGCGGAAACCCGGTTCGCCGTGCCGGATTCTGATTTTGACACGCGTCGCGTCGATGCGCCGGACGCCCGGAGGCTCTTCGCGTTGGCGCGCCGGGGCCCACTCGACGAGGAGATCGCCTTCCAACGCGGCCCGCGCGTTCCGGAGCGCGTTGATCAAATGGGCGGAGAAATAAAAGGCGCTTTGTTTGGGCAGCCCATTGGTCGTGGTCTCGAATCGATTGTGCCGAAGCTCAATTTGCGCGAGTTGCCACCCATCGCGCTGCTGTTGATCCAAGAATTGGCGCCAATGGTCCGCACGCCAAAGCGAACGGCCCTCGGACGGCTCCCACGCGGCGATGCGCTGACGAAGCTGCTGCGCGGGCCGATATTCCGCCACCCACAATTCCTCGAACTGAAAGCCTCGCACCGTTTCGATCCGATTGGTTGCCGCATTGATCGAATCCCAGAGTTGATCGAACACCAGCCCGCAATGTTGGGCCAACCTCTCTGGGGCCCAGAGCGTCTGGTCCATCTCCTGTTCACGCGCTTCGAGTTTCCCCAGCTCCTCCGCCAGCTCTCGAACCGAACGGCCATCGCTGCCCGGAAGAACCTGGTCTTGGCTTGGGTCCCGACGCTCCCGCAGCAACCAGGCGCCTGTGCTTGCGATGCCCAGAGCCAGCGCCAGTATTGCGAGCCGCCGTCTATGCCGAGGCTCGCCCATTGGAAAAATGCAGTTCGCGCATGAGCGCCTGATTACACAAACCGGCTTTCGGCTGGAAGTCGCGATTTTGACCCTCACGGCCCGGCGACGGCGCATGGGAGCCGAGACGAACTGGTTTCCGCGCGCCAGCGTCTTGGAGTGCGGCAGTCCTCTGCCGTTTTTGACGCGCCCAGCCCATCGAAAGCGCCAGAAGACTGGCGCAGTCCAAAACCTGGCGGTCCATGGAAAGTCTCCCTTGGTTTCAGAACCCTGCTCACGGCCCATAAACGGGTCAGGACGCATTCCACCGCGTCCTTGATCTGGTTCTTCCCATCGCAGAGTAAAGTCAGGGACTCACGGCCCATGAACCTCGCCCGCCGGGATTTCTCTGGAGTGCGCCAGCAGAGCGCAGCGGCGACGGCGCTTTGGCGTGGGCCGCGCCTTCCGGTCTCGAAACCAAAGCGGCTGCGCGCTGGGCTTGCCGGGCTTGCCCCCGCACTCCATAGGGTCGTCAGTTGTTGTCAGGTCCGCTTCCGTCAAAATCCCGGGCAGACGTCTGGGATTCTTGGCCCGCACGGCGGGAAATTCTCCAGGTGCGGCTGGGGCAATTTCTTGATGACCTTGTCCAGGGCGTCGAGGGTCCCCCGGATTTCGCCGTGGAGTTGAACTTCGCTATCGCCTTGGAGAGCGGGGGCGGCGACGACTGATTCTTTGTGAACATCCAGACCGACGGATAAGACTTTGTTCATGGGTGCTTGGTTCGGTTTTGCGTTTAAGACAGGCGCTGGTTTATCCGGCACCTCTGAACTGGTGGTCGGCCGGCACACACCGGTCACCCACGTATTCCAACCGCCATCAGGCACCCTCTTGTCCCCTTTGCCAAGCCATAGGGTCTCGGCAAAGAAATTGGTGACGTGAATGAAGATTCCGCCGAGCACACATGCGGCGCCCACCGCGATCCGCGAGTATCTGGTTCGCTGCGACGCAGACGAAGAGTTCGTCACGTGGTGGCAGGTGGAGCGCCCGCGTGATCCCCACGAAGCTCTTTGGGTGATCACCTGTCGACGGAGTTCACAGGCGTTCACCGTTTCGCGCTTCCCGACCGTGGTCCCCCATTGGAGCCACCAGATTTATGGAAGCACTTATGACGTGCGGTTGATGGAGGAGCAGTTGGCGGCAGGCTTATGGCAAGCACCTATGATGAGTCGTGCGGCCGTGACCTCATTCTTGCGAGGACTAGAAGCATCGTAAAAACGCATGAGCCGAACCAGACAGTCGCCAGCGTCGGTGCGAGTCGGTGCGTCCGGGTAGTCAAACGTCGGATTGTCTGTCGGCGTTCACCGCCGGGCGGTTGTCGGTGAGCATTTCGTTGGGCAGAAACAAGAAGTATAATGGCAACAACTGATTCGTGTGTGACGATTCACATGGCCGCGAGCCTTGACGGTTTCATCGCTCGAAAGGACGGGCGCGTCGATTGGATGGAAACCGCAGATGAATTCGCAGGCGGAGACACGATGGACCCAGGATTGGTCGAGGCATTTCTCAAGTCGATCGACTGCTATGTCATGGGTTCAAAAACCTATGAGACCGCGTTGGATTTTGAAGCCACAGGATTGGGGTGGGCGTACGGCAATAAACCCGTTTTCGTTCTCACCCGCCGGAAGCTCCCGCGAATCCGGGAAACCGTCGAGTTCTACTCGGGCGATCTTCCGCAGTTCGTAAATGGGCGTTTGCGGCCAGCGTTTCGGAGTATTTGGTTTGTTGGAGGCGGTTCAGTTTCTGGCGAATGCCTTCGCCTCGGGCTAGCCGACGAAGTGCGTTATTCCATCCTGCCGATTTTGATCGGTGATGGGATCCGCTTCTTCGAGAGGCTCGACCGAGATGTCACCCTTCATCTTACCGAAGTCAAAGGCTATAAGAGCGGCACAGTGGCGCTTTGTTACGAGGTGCGAGCTGAAACATAAAGGCCCAACAAAATCGGTCGGTGCCGGCAGGGTGGTGGCCACGACGTTTGATTCCTTGTGAACATCCAGACCGACGGATAATACTTTGTTCATGGGTGCTGGGTTTGGTTTTGGGTTTACCGACGTCACTTGGTTTTCCGGTCCCTGTGAACTTGTGGATCGGCCGGCACACACCGGTCACCCAGGTATTCCAACCGCCATCAGGCACCCTTTTGTTCCCTATGCCAAGCCATAGGGTCTGGGCGAACGTTGTAGCATGCGTCGCAAAGTGATCATTGTTGTCGCAGTCGCTGCTCTCGTTCTGAGCATCGCAATGGCGGTCTTTTGGCTGCCGCCAGCACCACCACCCGCAGGGAAGTTCCCCCCGAGTTTCTCGGCGGCTGAACGTCGGGAGATCGTTTCGGGAGCGCGCAGAGATGCGAATCGGCAGACGCTGGCAGCGATTCGGCGGGCTGAGTTCGGACTCGCTTGGAGGTGGATCGTCAATGCTAGAAAGCAGACGGTGCGCGGTGTGGGGCAGCAGCCGGGTGGGCAGATCTGGGTCCACTTCGGGATCGACGACCCAAAGGCAACGGACGGCTATGCCGTTTGGGCTCGGTATTTCATGACAAAGACGAACGGGCATTGGGATGTAGTACAGTTGTTCTGAGCATGATTTCGCCCAACCAGAGGCTGGAGCCGAACTGCCGCCCCGCCTCTCCGCTCAAGGCTGGGCTGCAATTCGAGCGTGCCGTTCATGCTCAATCTTGCCTCTCGATCGGAGTCGCTCAACTTTTGCGTTCGGGGCTAATTTGGCGCAACAGAGCGTGCTTGAGCTTGTCCCGTGAAACGATTACGGCTTGTTGATGTCATTGACCATAGACCAACTTGCTGAAGAGGCTCTGCAACTTCCTCCCGCTTCGCGAGCCTTGCTGGCGGAGAGGCTCGTCGAGAGTTTAGATTTCGCGGAGAGCGACGAGATACAAAAACTTTGGGCCGCGGAGGCTATTCGCCGCCGCGATAAGGTTCGATCCAGACGCGTCCGGCCGATTCCTGGAGAAGAGGTACTGGCCGAGGTCCGTCGCATGGTCGGGCGATGAGATATGATTTTCACCCGGAGGCGCGACTCGAATACCGAGGGGCAGCGGCGTTCTATGAGGCGCGTCGCTCTAGGCTTGGAGCGGCCTTTACACGCGAGATCGAGGCTGCGATCGAGAGGATACTCGAGGCACCAGATCGTTGGCGCTTCATTGGAGCGCTCCGGCCCTGGTCCTTGCGGAAAGTTTTTTCAACCCATCCCTTACGAGAGGCTGGCGAAGCCCCGACCCCCGGGTCGATCCCAAGAAAACGCCGCAGAAAACCCAACCAAGAGCGCCTGGGCGTGAGGCCCCCCGACGGGTGTTGGCTGAAAAACGGCGATACCCCGTGGTTCATGCGTTGCTGCGCGACGTTAGGCTTGGCCCCTTGCCGTTCCGTGGGCCCAAGCCAGGCCCAAAGTCCACGGCTACCCTCATCACCTCGCTCCGCGAGGCAAACGCAGGCTGCTCAAAAGCTGACTTGCGCCCTCGCCGCCCGGAATCAAGGAGTGAAGGTGAGGATGAAAGTCATGGGTCCAGGTGTGGAGCACGCCCAGCATCGCCAGTTGCGCGCCCAGCCGTTTGGGATCGCGGGCCAAATCCCAGACCTCACAAAAGCAGAAGAATCAGGACAGGGACTGTAAGCGATTCAATTCCCCGACTTCTCCGTTCGCTCCGTTGCCTCCTGTTCAGAAAACAGAAGGAAACGGAGCAAACGGAGGGCAAACAAAGGAATTCAGTTTCCACATCTGGACTTAACCAACCTCGCCCTTTAATGAGTTCTGAATCCTGGAGGGCCTGAGAACTGGCGGCAAAGAGCGCGTCGTATCCGAGATGAAGGATTATCGGGAAGAGTTGAGCCGACCCCTCGACGATCGCGACCCAGAGGCGTGGATGAGTCTGAAGGAGGCGGAGCGACGGCTCAAGAGCGGTGGAGGAACTTCTCCACAAGTTTCACGAAGTCCGTTGCGGCACGGCTTGAACAGCCGCGTCCTCCCCAGCCTCTTGGCGCCCTAGCCGCAGGCAGAAGATGATCGAAGCAGAAACCGCCATCGATACGCAGAGATAGTAAATCCCGCCCACAAAGGAGCCCGTCAACGTTTCGACTTTTCCCAAGACATACGGGCCCAGGAAGCCGCCGAGATTGCCGATCGAATTGATGAGGCCAATGCTGCCCGCGGCGGCCGCCTCGGTGAGAAACAGACTGGGCAAAGTCCAGAAGGCCGGCAGGTAGGCCTTGAATCCCAGGAACGCCACCATGAAACAGGCAATCGTGAGCGCCAGATTGCCGCGCGTCAGCGGCGCGAGCGCCAGCGCCGTCGCGCCCAAAAGGATGGGAGTGATCGCATGAAAGCGGCGTTCTTTGAGCCGGTCCGAGTTCCAACCCACGAAGAGCTGGCCGGCGAGCGCCGAGCAAGGCGGCAGCAGCACGAGCCACGTGATGGCGTCAAACTTCAGCGCATACCATTGCTGCAAAATGCTCGGGAGAAAAAACTCGACGCCGTAGCTCCCGGTGACCGTGCAGAAATACGCCGCCGCCAGGAGAAGCACTTTGGGATGAAGCAACGCTTCGAGCATGGTCATGGGCTTTCCGCCGGAGCGCCGGGCCTTTTCTTCGTCCAGCTTGCTCTCCAACGCAGTGATTTCTTCCTGGGAGAGCCACTTGGCCTGGCGAGGCCGGTCCGTGAGCATGAACAGGACGATGACCCCCAGGACGATGGCGGGCAGCCCCCAGAATATGTAAACCCATTGCCAGCCTTCCAGTCCGAGCACTTCGGGCCGATGCACCGGAACGCCGTTGATCACCTCGTCCGTGCCGATCTTCAAGAGCGCGTTGGAGATTTTTGGGCTGACCAGTTGGGCGACGGGCGTGGCTACGAAGAAATAGGCGAGCGCGCGGGCGCGGTCGCGGCTGGGGAACCAGTGCGTCAGATACACAATCACCCCGGGAAAGAAACCGGCCTCGGCCAGGCCAAGCAGAAAACGCACGACGTAAAACTGAAATGGGGTTTTCACCAGCGCCGTGAGGGCCGCCATGATTCCCCAGGTGATCATGATCCGGCTGATCCATTTTCGCGCGCTCCATTTCTCAACCAGCAAGGTCCCGGGAATTTCGAGCAGGAAATAGCCGACGAAGAAGACGCCCGCGCCGAAACCGATCACCGCGTTGTCGAAGCCAGGGAGATCGCGCGTCATGGTCAATTTGGCGATGGCCACGTTGGCGCGATCGACGTAGGCGATGACGTAGCAAACGAAAAGCAAGGGGAGCAACCGCCCGTACGCTTTGCGGCGGGCGCGGTCCAGGGCGGATTCGGTCGAGGAGTCGTCAGTCATGGCGTCTTGGCTGTAATCAAATGAGGGACCGGTGCGACGAATGTGCCGGAACTGATGCCCAGCGTCGAGCGGCTTCTTGCAGCAAAAAGGGGATTCGGAGTATTCGGAGCCGTGTTTTCACGCCTGCGTTTTGTGTTTTTTGAGCCTTTTCGCGGCCTATGAATCATCATGGATTGCTGTGGATTTTCCGAAAAAAGTTGTCTTCTCCGCCGCAGGCCGTAGGTTTTCGTGGGCATGGACGCAGGATGAAGACGTTTGCTGAACTGGATTTTCCGGGCCGCATGGTGGCGGTCGAGGGACTGGATGGATCCGGAAAATCCACCCAGATTTATTTGTTGAAACGGTGGCTCGAATTACAGGGAGCCAAAGTGTTCTTCAGTGAGTGGAACTCTTCCACACTCGTGAAGGATGCCACCAGCAAAGGCAAGAAGCGCGAGTTGCTGACGCCCACCACCTTCAGTTTGATTCACGCCACGGATTTCGCCGACCGCTACGAGCGCCAGTTGGTCCCGCTCCTTCGCGCCGGTTATCTCGTGCTGTGCGACCGCTACATTTTCACCGCCTTCGCGCGCGACACCGTGCGCGGCTGTCTGCCGGAATGGGTGCGGGGCAACTACAGTTTTGCCGCGCTGCCAGACCTGGTTTTTTTCTTCAACGCGAAGCTGGAGGTCTCGCTCCAGCGCATTCTCGATGGACGGCCCGAGCTGAAATATTTCGAGGCGGGGATGGATTTGAATCTGTCCCACGACCCGTACGAAAGCTTCCGCATTTTCCAGGGCCGTCTTCTGGAACAATACCTCGCCATGAGCACGGAGTTTAAGTTCCTCGTGATCGATGCCAATCAGGCGGTCGAGACGCAGCAGAGCCTGGTTCGCCAGCTCGTCGCCAGCCGGATCGACTTGAGCCGGTTCTCGAATTTGAAGCATTGAAACCTCAGCCGCCCATGACAACCAGCGCGCGCTCCCCCAAGCCGCTTCGCAAGCCGTCGGCGCCGGCCCGCGTCGTCGGCCCCAGAGTGTTCGTGCCGCACCGGTCGCCGAAACGGTTCTACGGCCATGGCATCCCGGGCGTGGATCTGGCAAAATTGTCCGGCAAATTGATCGTCGTGGAGGGCGCGGACGGGTCGGGCCGCTCCACGCAGATTGCAAAACTGGTGCAATGGCTCGAAGCCAGGGGCCACGCCACGGTGCAGGTGGGCTTGAAGCGCTCCACGCTGGTCGCCGAGGAACTCGATCAGGCGCAGCAGGGAAACATTCTCAGCCGGATCACGCTGAGTTTGTTTTATGCCACGGATTTTGCGGACCAGTTGGAAAACGTGATTCTGCCCGCGCTCAAGTCGGGCTTCATGGTGCTGGCGGATCGTTACATTTACACCTTGATGGTGCGCGACATGGTCCGGGGGATGGACGAAGAATGGCTCAAGAATCTTTACGGAATCGCGCTGGTGCCTGACGCCGTCTTTTATCTCAACGTGGCGCCCGAAGAACTGATCCAGCGCAACTTCGCCAAGAACCTCGCGCTGGATTTCTGGGAAAGCGGCATGGACCTCGGGCTTTCCCGCGACATGTTCGACAGCTTCCTCAATTACCAGTCGCTGGTGGAACAGCAATTCAAGCGACTCCAATCCACCTACGGCTTCACCATCGTCGATGGCCATCGCTTGGTCGATGAGATCAGCGTCGAACTGCAGAAGAAGATCGAAACGGTGCTGGAGAAGTGACCTGAGAGCGGTTTGAAAATCGTTCCAGATGAAACAGGCCACGTACGGGCTTAGCCGTATCTATTCATTGAAAAGGTGAATCGCCCTCACCCTCTCCCCCAGGAGAGGGAGCCGCTTTTTCCCGCACTGGGAAACGCTCACGAAACAGTGCTGAGTCCACCGGCGTGCAAAAGTTACTCCTTCTCCCTGGGGGAGAGGGCCGGGGTGAGGGCGAGCCTTTCATCGCACTGAATAGTTACGGCGTAGCGTCCTTCCGCCGTGCGCAGAGTTGCACGCTGCCGTATCCCCAAATTGCATTCTGCGAGCCACCCACAGCCAAGCGCGCCTTTGGACTGGCCGACGCCGTGCCGATTTCAAATCGGCGATACGGCAGACTGCAAGTCTGCGCTACATCGATGGTCTAACCGCTAACCACATACCAGGCCACCAGCCTGTTGCGGCAGGCTGCCGACCAATGCTCGGCGGCCAGTTATCCCGAGAACGGGCTAACAGCCATTCCACTCATTGTTGAAATGCGCTCTTAGTTTGGCGCTGTCGGCGCGCCCAAAAGGAAAGCCGCCAGCAACTGATACCAACTGCCTTGAGGCGACAGGGTGCTCTGGATCAGCTCGATTTCCCGGACTTCCCACGGTCCAAGATCGGGCGCGGTCTGTGTCCGAAGCGCCTGGCCGACTGCGCGCGCGTCGCGAGGGCTGTCCTTGACGCGGCCTAGCGTCAAGTGAGGAAGGAACTCACGTTGCTCGGAGTGGCTGCCAAATCCCGCCGTGCGCTGCTCGATGCTCTTTTGGAGGCTCGAGGCGGCCGCGAGATCACGACCGACACCGATCCAGATCGCGTGGGGCTTTTGCCAAGAAGGAAAACAGCCGATGCCGCCGAGCGAAAGCTGGAAGGACCGGGCCGTGCCGACTGCGGCTCGCAAGGCATCCGTCAGTCCGGTCAACCGCTCGGAGCCCACCTCTCCGTAAAACTTGAGCGTGAGGTGGAGTTGGGTTTCCGAAACCCAGCGCACCGCTTTCGTGCCGATGCGAGCCTGAAGCTGGCGTTGGAATTCTCCAATCCTCGCTTTCAGTTCGGCCGGCACCGGAACCGCGACGAAGGCGCGAATGGCGAACGAAGTCATGGCCCGATTCCGGGTTCCAAATTTTGAGATTTGAAATTCGAGAATTGTTCAGGGCAGCCGATGCCCCAACGCTGCTTCCAGCAATCGGTACCATTCCTCGCGGGTCAAATGCACATCGACGGCTTTGGTCAATTCGCGAATTCGCTCCGGATCAACCGAGCCCACGAGGGGAAGAATTTTTGCCGGGTGTTTCAGGAGCCAGGCAATCGCGATCACCGCGCGGCTGGTTTCACGGGAACGAGCGATCAGGTCCAGGACTTCGCGGATGTGGAGGCGACGCGCGTGATCGGCGTCGCGGAGGTCGATCGGATCGGACGCGCCCAGGCGTCCGCCGCCCAGCGGACTCCAGGCCATGGGCGTGATTTGCTCCATCGCACATTGCGCGAGCGTTCCGTCATGGAAGCAATCGAGCTTCAACAAGCTGATCTCGACCTGATTCGCGATCAGGCGCATGTGACATGCGTTTTGCAGGAGGGAGAACTGGGTGGGGGAAAAATTGCTGACGCCAAACTCGGCAACTTTGCCGGCCTGCTTAAGCCGGCTGAACGCTTGCGCGACTTCTTCGGGATCGCACAGGTAATCCGGGCGATGGAGGAGATAGAGATCAATCCGGTCCACCCCCAGCCGCTTCAAGGATTGTTCGCAAGACCAGATGATGTGCCCGGCGGAAAAATCGTAGCGGTAGGGCGAATCCGTGTCCGGGTCGCCCGCTTTGCGGATGCCGCACTTGGAGACAATGAGGATTCGCTCGCGCATGCCGGGGGTCGATTTCAGGACCTGGCCAAAAATCCGTTCGGCTTCGCCGTGGCAATAGATGTCCGCGAGATCGAAGAGCGTGTATCCGGCCTCGAACGCGGTGAGCACGGCGCGCGACCCGGCCGCCTCCCGTTCTGGAGTGATCTCGCTCGATTCGCCCGGCCCGCCAATGCGCCAGCATCCATAAGCAAGCTGGCTGGCTTTGAGCGCACTGGTCCCCAAGGAGAAAGTTTCCATACCTGAAATTCACCGAATACTAATTCGAAAGCCGCAGACACGGAAAGCCAAATCAGCCCCGGCACAGGTTGTGCTAAAATTGCCCGCAATTCAAGAACACGTCAGGTATGGAACGTGGGGTCATCCGTTGGCTTGCCGCCGGTCTTTTGGCGGTCACTGCGCACGGCCAAAGTCCGCCGAGGCCCGCATCCTTCGTGCATTGGGAGACCGCTCCCGTCCATCCTGTCGCTCAACCGTATCAAAAATGTGAATCGCCCTCTCCCTGACCCTCTCCCCCAGGAGAGGGAACCGTTCTTTCCCGCACTGAGAAACGCTCCCTAAACAGGGATGAGTCACCGGCGTACAAAAGTAACTCCCTCTCCCGGGGGGAGAGGGCCGGGGTAAGGGCGAGCCTTTCATCGCACTGAATAGTTACGGCTTAGCCCCGGCGGCGCAACGCTCGCCGTGTGCAACCTTCCGGACAACCGGGTCGAGCTTTTCACCGTTGCGCCAGACAAACTGGTCGCTGTCGGTAACGTGGCGGTGGGACTCGATCCGGTTGCCGTAAGGTTCTTCTCGGAAGACGAACTGTGGGTGGTGAATCGCATCTCAGACTGGTAGGTCGTCGCGCGCGCTTGCGTTCGGCAAAGTGTAGGGCAATCTGCCGCCGTTGAAACCCACGCTCCTTCGCTGCGTATTGAGCATCGCAGCCGGCTTGGCCATGGCTTTGTCGTTTCCCAAGGCTGGGATCGCTGGTTTGGCGTGGGTTGCGCCAGGTCTGATGCTGGTCGCGGCCCTTGGCTGCGACGGACGCGAGGCGTTCCGCCTCGGTTACGTCGCGGGGGCGGTCCACTATCTCACCTCGCTTTACTGGCTTTTGTTCATTCCGTTCCCGGCAGGCGCGGTGGCGGGCTGGCTCGCGTTGAGCGCCTACCTCGCGCTCTATCCGGCGACTTGGGTGTGGCTCTGCTGGGGCGTCTTTCCCGGCGAAATCCGAACCCGTACTTCAGGCGCAACCCGCGAAGCGGCTCACGCATCACGCGTCACCTTTCCCGTGGCACGCTGGCTGGAAGTGTTCGCGAGCACCCCGCTGTTCCAACGCGCTCTCTGGACTCTCGCCTGCGCCACGATCTGGGTGGCGCTGGAAATGGCGGTCGCGCGAATGCTCACCGGCTTTCCGTGGAATCTTTTGGGAGTGTCGCAAGCTCGAATTTTGCCTGTGACACAAATCGCCTCTGTAACGGGCGTTTATGGCGTGTCGTTCCTCGTGGCGTGGTTTTCCGCGGCGCTGGCGTGTGCCGGGTTGGTGTTGGCGGCTCGCCCGGCCGCGGCGCGTCTTTGGCTGGGCGATTTGCTGTTTCCCGCGCTGGCCTTAACGCTGGTCTGCGGGTTTGGCTGGAAGCAAATCACCGAGTCGCCTGCTCCGGCTCGAACGATCAAGCTGGCTTTGGTGCAGCCGAGCATTCCGCAAACGCTGATTTGGGATCCGAGGGAAAACACCAATCGATTCAACCAGATCCTCCGGCTCACGGAACAAGCGCTGGCGAAGAAGCCCGCCATCGTCGTGTGGCCCGAAGCCGCCGTCCCGAACCGCCTGCGTTACGAACCCGACACCTACGAAGCGGTCAAGAAACTCGCGGTCCAGCATCGGGTCTGGATGATTGTGGGGGCGGACGACGCGGTGCCGAGAGCGGAATCAGCCGGTGGACACGACTTCGACTATTACAACAGCAGCTTTCTGATCAATCCGGCCGGCGAAATTGCCGCGACGTATCGAAAGCGCAGGCTCGTCATCTTTGGCGAGTATGTCCCGCTCGTGCGGTGGCTTCCGTTTTTGAAGTGGTTCACCCCTATCGGCGATGGTTTTGCATCGGGAAGAGAAATCGCGCCGTTCTCGTTGCCGGATTTGAAAGTCAAGACCGCGACCCTCATTTGTTTTGAAGACGCGTTCCCGCATTCCGTGCGCGAGTACGTCGCGGCCGACACCGATTTCCTGCTTAACCTGACGAACGACGGATGGTTTGGCGAAAGCGCCGCGCAATGGCAACACGCGGCCAACGCAGCGCTGCGCGCGGTAGAGAACGGATTACCCCTCGTCCGCTGTGCCAACAATGGGCTGACCTGCTGGGTCGATCCGCGAGGCGGAATGCACGAGGTCTTTTTCCGCAACTCAGACGACATCTATGGCGCCGGCTACAAAATCGTCGAAATTCCCATTCTCAAGGATGAGCAAAAGCGCGAACCGACGTTCTACAACCGGCATGGAGATTGGTTCGGCTGGGGTTGCGTCGGGATGGCGGGCGGGTTGCTGGCGGCGTCGGTTTGGGCGCGGAGGCGAACGTAAAACGTAAGTTCCGAATCACGCATTACGCATCACGTTTTACGTTTTACGCGACAGCCAATCTTGCGTAAATTGGCCATCCTATGTTTGAAGCGATCAAAGAGCAGTTGGCGACGATGTCCGGGAAGTTGGCCCATCTCCGGAGGTTTCTTTGACGTGCCCGCAGTTCAGAAGCGTCTCGGCGAAGTGGACGCGCTCATGGCTTTGGAAACTTTCTGGAATAATCGCGAGCAAGCTCAGAAACTGATCGACGAGGCCGCTTCCCACCGCAAGAAAACCGACCCGCTCCTTCAAGCAGAGAAACATCTGGAGGATTTCCGCATCATGGCGGAGCTCGCGGAAGGCGAACCGGAAGCCGAGCAAATCAAGCACCAGAAGGAGCTGGAGCGCGACCTGGCCAAGTTCGCCGCCGACCTGGAAGCTCTCGAACTCAAAATCTTCCTCAGCGGCCCGCACGACCGGAATAATTGCATCCTGAGCATCAACGCCGGCGCCGGCGGCACCGAGGCGTGCGATTGGGCGAACATGCTTCTCCGCATGTACCAGCGCTGGGGCGAACGCCGCGGCTGGGAGGTGGAAGTCACGGACGCACTGGCGGGTGACGTCGCCGGCATCAAGAACGCCACCATGCTGATTCAAGGGGAAAACGCCTATGGCTTTTGCAAGGCCGAGCGCGGGGTCCACCGGCTGGTCCGCCTTTCGCCGTTCGACGCCAACAAACGCCGCCACACCAGTTTTGCCAGTGTCGATGTCATCGCGGAAATCGAGGGCGCCTCGGACGACATCGTGATTCCTCCGAACGAACTTCAGATCGACACGTTTCGCTCGGGTGGCAAGGGAGGACAAAACGTCAACAAGGTCGAGACCGCCGTCCGCATCACGCATCTCCCGACGGGGTTGGTCGTCGCTTCTCAGAACCAGCGCTCGCAGCATCAGAATCGGGCCACGGCGATGAAGCTGTTGCTTTCGAGGATTTACGCGCAGCGGCTCGACGCGCAGAAGGCGGAGATGGAGCGGTTTTACGGCGAAAAAGGAAGCGTCTCCTGGGGCAACCAGATTCGGAGTTACGTGTTTCAGCCCTATCGAATGGTCAAGGACCTCCGCACGGGCATTCAAACCAGCAACGTGCAAGCCGTGATGGACGGTGACCTCGACGATTTCGTCAATGGCTGGCTGCGCGCAGGCTGTCCGCTGAAGAGAATGGTAGGCGTGAAGGACGAGGAGGAGAATGACTAATGACGAAGGCCCAATGATGAAAGAATGACAAAGGCCCCGATGACCAAATCCGTTGCCTTCACCCGATCACTTCGGGCTTCCTTAATCATTCGTGCTAAGCCGTATCTATTCATTGAAAAGGTGAATCGCCCTCGCCCTCTCCCCCAGGAGAGGGCACCGTTCTTTCCCGCACTGGGAAACGCTCCCTAAACAGGGATGAATCCACCGGCGTGCAAAAGTGACTCCCTCTCCCTGGGGGAAAGGGCCGGGGTGAGGGCGAACCTTTCATCGCACTGAATAGTTACGGCTTAGTCATTCGTCATTTAGCGATGAGCATTCTGGACACGATTGTTGAGGAAAAGAAGCGGGAGATCGAGAAACTCGGCGCGTTGCGCGCTTCCTCCGGCGATCTGGCGCAGGCGCTCCTGGCGCGCGGCGACGACCGGGATTTCATCAACGCTTTGCGTCACCCCCGCAAGGGAACGGTCGCGCTCATCGCGGAGGTGAAGAAAGCCTCGCCGTCGGCGGGCGTGATTTGTCCGAACTTCGACCCGATCCGCATCGCCCGAGAATACGAAGCCGCGGGCGCGAGTTGTTTGTCGGTGTTGACTGACGAAAAATTTTTCCAGGGATCTTTGAAATACCTGAAAGCAATCCGCCAGGCCGTCCGGCTGCCGCTGTTGCGCAAGGATTTCATCATCGACGCCCGGCAAATTCGCGAAGCGGTGGATTGGGGGGCTGATGCCATTTTGCTCATCGTGTCCATTCTGACGGACGCACAGCTCCGGGAATTCCACACACTCGCGACCGGAGTCGGTCTGGCGGCGCTGGTGGAGGTCCACGACGCAGGCGAACTGGAGCGCGCGCTGGAGATCGGCGCGCAGCTCGTTGGGGTGAACAACCGGGACCTGAAAACGTTCCAGGTCGATCTGGCCACGACGGAGCGGCTCGCGGAGCGCTGGCGGGCTTTGCCGGAAACCAAGCGCCCGATTCTCGTCGCCGAGAGCGGTGTTCACACCCGCTCCGATGTATTGCGATTGGAGAAAGCCGGGGCGCGGGCGATTCTCGTCGGCGAGTCGCTGATGAAAAACGGGAGCATTGAATCGAAAGCGGCCGAGCTTCTGGGAGCGTAGCCCGCGGAGTTTCACAGGTGCTCTTAGAAGGAAGCGTATCGAGAAGGAATCGAGCGTGCTGGCTGACGATCTTGATCCGTGGCGCAAGCCGTCCGTGCTTGCGAGTTTACGGGGAATTCTCACCCGGCAGTACTTCAAACGGCGGGACGCCGTCTGAACTCGCAACCGGGACGGCGGCGGGACGGTCGCGCTACCTTGCCAAAATGATGCTGCTGGCCGATGGAGATTCTTGCACCATCCGCACTGTGCGCGTTAAGGTTAGCCATGATCGCAGAGAATATTCCGCAGTTACGCTCACTCTCGCCGGACCAGAAAATCCTTTTGGCAGCCGAACTGTGGCGCGATGCCGTGGGGGGAGACGCCGAGAATCCGAATCCGTCGTTGGTGCAAGCTCTTCGCGAGCGATTGGATTACTACCGTGAGCACCCCCAGGAGACTTCGACCTGGGAAGAGGTTCGAGCCAGGATCGCTCTACGCAAAGCTGGTTAAGGGATGCGTGGTGTTGTGTGGACTGGCCTCATTCTGAGATCACGGTGACAGCCGTTCGATCTGCCATTCTCGCTCTGTGATCCGTGTGTAACGGAACCGGTCGTGCAGGCGGCTTTCGCGCCCTTGCCAGAACTCGAACGCCTCCGGGGCCAGTCGGTAACCTCCCCAATGCGGCGGCAGCGGGACGTCCTTGCCTTCAAATTGCCGCGTGAGTTCCTCGACCCGTCTATCCAGTTCCTCCCGGCTGCGCAAAACCTGGCTTTGATGGGACGCCCAGGCGCCGATTCGGCTGCCGAACGGACGCAGGCGGAAATAGGTCTCCGATTCCTCGCGCGACACTTTGCTGACGGCGCCGCAAATCCGAATCTGATGTTTCAGCTCCGGCCAGAAAAAAACCAGCGCCGCCCGGGGGTTTTCCTCCAGCTCCGTCGCTTTCGCGCTCTGGTAATTCGTGAAGAAAGCGAAGCCGCGGTCATCGCAGCCCTTGAGCAGAACGATGCGGGCGGCCGGCACCCCGTCGCGATTCGCCGTGGCCAACGTCATCGCCGTGGGTTCGGGGAGATTCGCCGCCAGGGCTTGCTCGAACCAGTGCTCGAACTGTTTGAACGGGTTCGGATTCAAGTCCGAAGCCTCCAGGCGCGGCTCCGGCTTGTCCGCGTTTAAGGTCGCATTCACGGAGCGCAAGCTAGCACGAGCGGGAGATTCGCGTCGAGTCATCCTCAGGAGAATGGCAGCGGTAGCAATTCTCATTATGGGCAGTGATGTGGCGGCGGTTCCATTTCTTGCACGGAACTCGGAGCGCGGGTATGCATAGCGTTTCACGAAAATGATTCCGAAAGTCAAAATCTGCGGCATCACAAACCATTCCGACGCGCGGGCGGCGGTGAACGCGGGCGCCGACGCGCTGGGGTTCATGTTTTACGCCAGCAGCCCGCGCTTCGTCTCCGAGAAAACCGCGGCGGAAATCATCCGGGCCTTGCCGCCGTTCGTGGCGAAGGTCGGAGTCTTTGTGAATGCCGGGATCGAGACGGTTCGACGGACACAGGAGGTTTGCGGATTGGACACGCTGCAATTCCACGGTGACGAGCCGCCCGGTTTCTGCGGGCAATTCCAGGCGAAAATCATCAAGGCTTTCCGCGTCCGGGAGGAGAAATCTCTCCAGGAGATGGCCGCCTACGAATCAGAGGCCTGGTTGCTCGACGCCTTCGTCCCGGGAAAATTGGGTGGAACCGGCGAGCGGTTCAATTGGGAGCTGGCCAGGCAAGCGGCGGCCCTGAACCAAAGAATCATCCTGGCCGGCGGCCTGACGCCGGAAAACGTGAGCGACGCCATCCGCCAGGTCCGGCCTTACGGAGTGGATGTGTCGAGCGGGGTCGAAGCGGCGCCCGGAAAAAAGGATCACGCCAAGATCCGGGATTTCATCGCCGCGGCCAAGGGAGCGCTCAAATGAACCTGGTAGGGATTCCACTCCGTCCCTGACTTCGGTCTCCGATGGGAAGAAAAGGACCTGCCCACGGCTATGAACTGGTAAGGACGCGTTCCACCGCCATTTCAAAGACGCTTGGAACAGGAAACTTTCCATGAACCGTCGGCACGTAGTCCTGCCTTCAGGCGGTTTCGACGCCCCCAACCGGCTAAAGCCGGGACTACGTACAGGGCGCGGTTCATGGGCCTCGATCATGGTTCGAGAACCAAGGGGGCTTCCCATGAACTGGCTTTTGGAGTGCGGCGGGAAGCGCGGGGAAGCGCAGCGCCACGCCGCTTTGGACCCGGCCGCGCTGGGAAGATCGTCCCGCCAAAGCGGTGTCGCGGCTGCGCCTTGCCACCGCAGTCCAAACCGAGTTCATGACCCCAATGCGCGATCGAACAATCTTCTCCCTTTCACCCTTTTCCCCGTTCCGCTAGGTTCGCCCCATGAGTTCAATCGCGGCAAGCACCGTGCCGGACGCGCAAGGTCACTTCGGACCGTACGGGGGCCGTTTCGTTCCGGAAACGCTCGTGCATCCGTTGCAGGAATTGGAAGACGAATACTTGCGGTCGCAGGCTGATCCAGAATTTCAGCGCGAGTTCCAATATTATCTTCGGGAATTTTGCGGGCGGCCCACGCCGCTTTATTTCGCCGAACGCCTCACGAAGGAATTGAACGGCCCGAAGATTTATCTCAAGCGCGAGGATTTGCTCCACACCGGCGCCCATAAAATCAACAACTGCATTGGGCAAATCCTCCTCGCGAAACGTATGGGCAAGTCGCGGATCATCGCCGAAACCGGCGCCGGCCAACACGGCGTCGCGACAGCGACGGTGGCCGCGATGTTCGGCTTGAAATGCGTGATCTACATGGGGGCCGTGGATTGCAAGCGCCAGGCGCTGAATGTTTATCGCATGAAGATGCTCGGCGCGGAAGTCGTGCCCGTGACGGCCGGTCAGAAAACGCTGAAGGAAGCGATCAACGAGGCCATGCGCGATTGGGTGACGAATGTCCGGACCACGCATTACATCCTGGGGACGGCCTACGGCGCACACCCTTATCCGGTTATGGTGCGGAATTTTCAGCGCATCATCGGGGACGAAGCGCGGCGGCAGATTTTGGAGAAGGAAGAACGCTTGCCCGATTGGCTGATCGCGTGCGTCGGAGGGGGGTCGAACGCGATGGGACTTTTTTATCCGTTCCTGAACGACGAAGCGGTTCGCATGGTCGGCGTCGAAGCCGGAGGAGAGGGAATTGTCTCCGGCAAACACGCGGCGCGGTTCCAGGGCGGCTCGCTTGGGGTGCTTCAAGGCACGCGCTCCTATCTTCTGCAAGACGACGACGGCCAAATCCAACTCACGCACAGCGTCTCGGCGGGCCTGGATTACGCGGCGGTCGGCCCGGAACACGCGTGGCTGCGCGATCAGAAACGAGTCGAGTATTCCTACGCGACCGACACCGAAGCGCTGGAGGCGTTCACCAAGTTGGCCCGGATCGAGGGCATCATTCCCGCGTTGGAATCGGCTCATGCCGTGGCCGAGGTGGTCAAACGTGCGCCGGCGCTGCCGAAGGATCAGTTGATCGTTGTGAATTTGTCAGGTCGGGGCGACAAAGACGTGGCGCAAGTCGCGGGCAAAGTGAAGCTGTGAGTTTCCGCGCCGGAGAGTGATCAGTATTCAGTCGTCAGTAATCAGTCTGAAGTGAAGCGGCGCGTTACCGTTTCCCTTGCGGTGCTTTGGCCGCGCGTGCTTGAGCCTGGAAGTAGGCCTCCACCTGACGGGCCAATTGCTCAAAGTTCTTCCATCGCTCGGGATTCGTCGCGCGATCCAGGTCGAGCAATCCGGAACGTTCCGCGGCCTTGAAGCAGCCGACGATGCTGTCGCCCCAATTCTGGTAAAACACCTCTCGAATTCGCTCCTCCGCTTCGTGCAGGAGGATTCCCAACACGTCGTACGCCGAGCACGCCCGCCGCGAAGGACGAACCAATTCCTCCATCTGGGCCGAGCTCAGGCTGCGAATCTCGCCGTCCTTGAGCGAAAGCAGGATTTTCCGGTCTTCCGGCAGATCGTCCTTGCGGATGTAATCGATAAGAGGGATTAGAACAGAAATAGTGTTGGCGCCCCGAGAGTTGATCAGCGCGTCCTCCAAGTGGGCCAGGCGCCGTTCGAGCGCGTCGATTTTGGCGGACAGGGAGGCTTCATGAGTTGGTGGTGTCATACGCGAGTCGGGCAGAGCTAAACAACGCTTTCAAGTAGATGCAATCGGAATCGCGATCCGGACCATACGGCGCAGATCCGTTAGATGGGTCAAAAAGGTCAAATCGTGAGAACAGGAACTCGATCCCCTTCACTCGTCACGGTTGCGGAATCGGCTCTCGCCATCTTGCAGAGCGTAGTAAAGAAACACTTGATCGAGCGACTCGGTCTTCGCTCGCAGCGCGTAGAGTGACGACCTATCGCGCAGGTTCTGCGGCCGAAACAGTAGCTGCCGATTTCCTGCTAGAGCGTTTCTGGTTCGACCTTCACCCCGCGACGTTCAAGCCGAAGCAATTCACCGAGGCTGACTGTTGGCCATGCTTTGCTCATGCGACCCTTACGTTTCGCGCGGCTTGGCCTTTGCCGCCAGCGCAACGATTGCATCGAGTTTGGCGACGACTTCCAGATCGATTTGATCCGCCGGCACCAATCCGGCCAGCACGTAGTAGTCGGTCTTCCGCAGCAAATTGGGCAGGCCAAGTTTCTGAAAGAAGCGGTCAAAGAGCGGGTTCAGGAAGTCGTCGCTGGCCTTGACATCCGCCGACCAGGGATTGGGACGACCGAGCGTTTGGAGGGCCGCCGTGACTTCCTGAATACACTTGCGCATGGCTTGCTCCCTGCGACCAGCCTCGGCCCGGCCAAAGAGATCGTCGGGCTGATCGTTCCGGGCGTAGGTCAGCAAGACCTGCTCCCGGCAGAGGTAGTTCTCGATCTCGCGCTTCTGCCACATGGTTTCGATCAAGGGCGTGCCCGTGGCCAGCGGCTTATCGATGCGGTCGAAGAGGGCGAAGCCCACAAGATCGGTCTTTGCTTCCTGCAACCCGAAAAAGTGTTCACGCGCCCGCGCAGGGAGGTTGGTCGTCAGGTAATGCACGAAGGGCCGCTCCAGGACGCCGGCAGCCGGGTGGCCCAGTGTCACCGCGAACGCCTTGAGAATCGCGAAGTCGGTTGAGCCTTCCAAGTAGACTACCCAGCCTTTGATTTCGGCCTGGTAGTATTGGTCGAAGCCGATGTCCGTAAGCGCCTTGACCACCTGCTGTCCGCGGTCGTCCAGGCGATGCGGCGTGCCGACGAACGCGACCACCACGTCGCGATTGGCCGCCTCGTTGAGGACGACTTCCGAGTGGCTGGCCGCGATAATCTGCGAGCCTTGCCGGCTGGCAACATCAGTCAGGAGTTGGTAAATCTGACGCTGGCGCAGCAGTTCGAGATGCGCGTCCGGTTCGTCCAGCAGCAGCACCGCCTTTGGATTGGCGTAAAGGTGCGCGAGCAAAAGGAGTGTCTGCTGCAATCCGCGCCCGCATGGGAAACAGGCTACCTTGTCTGCGCCAGCATTGCCGCTAAAAAAACTTGTCTGCGCTTGTTCATCTGTCGTGCTTCGCGAGGAGGTTGCGGATGTTACCCATGATTTCCGCGATGCGTTGTTCCTTTTTTAGGATGTCGGCTGCGAGTTGATCGGGCGGCAGGTGCGTTATGTCTTCCCTGGCGCGCGGGTTTTTGCGGTAGGGATGGTGTCTGGAAATCCATAGAGTTGACGAGGCGCACGAGCACGACGTTGCGGCAGGTGGGCGCGTCGAGGCCGGTGGTGAGGATGACGGGCGTCCGCGTCTCCACGTCCTGAAACTGCTGCATGTGGCCGCGCCCGATGTCGCCTTCGTCGGCGGTGACGCGGCAGACGTAGCCGGGGTAGCCGCCAGAAAGAGAAGGCCTCCTCTCCCCGGACCTCTCCTCCAAAGGAGGCGAGGGAGACGGAGCCTCACCCCCAGGGGTGAGGGCGAGCCTCGGGCGAGCCTCTCATTGCACTGAATGTTACGGCTAAGCTTGAAGCGCCTGCTCGAGCAAGGAAAGCTCCCGCGAAGCAATGGCGGCGCCAAACGAATCGCCAAGAGCATGCAGGAGGGCGATCAACCTCCGGCGCACCTCGAGATTCCAGGGCTGCCGTTCGAGCGCTTCCTGATAAGCCGCACACGCCAGAGGGTTTTGGCCCAGTTGCTCCAGCGCTCGCCCCAACCCCGCGCAGGTGTATTCCAGATCGCGCCGCGCCGTGCTCGCCCGCGCGTAAAGGTCTTTGGCCTCCTCCGCCCCTCCGAGACTGAGCAACGCGTCCGCCAACCGCCGCGCGCATTGCCAGCGCAGCAAGATGGCCAGTTCGTAAGACAGCCGCACCGCATCGGATGCGTAAATCGAGACCAGCCGTTCCCACTCCACTCTGAAGACGTTGAAATCGGTTTTGTTCTCCAGCGAGGAATCCACGAAGAAGCAACAACCTTCCCGAAAAACCATTTCCTCCGGATGGGAGGAGAGCAAATCGAGCGCTTGGCGGAGCGCTTCCACGCCGGTTTCGCGCCGGCCGAATTCAAGCCGGGCGAATCCAAGGTTTGCCCACCCCAGCAAGTGCGCCGGGCAAAGCTCCACCAGTCTCAGCCAGTGCCGCTCCGCGTGGGCGCTGAAAACGCGCGTGCGCTCCGACGGGTCGGAGATCTTCGTGGCTGCGATGGCTTCAGCCACGGCCACCGCGTTCCAATGCTCCGGCTCGGCGGGATCGGCTTTGACGGCCTTGACCAATTCGTCGTGGCCCAGGTGAATTTTCGGGCCGGCACACGCGAGCCAACGTCCGTAAAGATAGGATCGCTCCGCGTCTTTGAGATCCGCCCAACGCCGCGGGCGCCTGCGCAGCTTAACCCAATCCAGCGTTTCAAGGTGGCTCACCAATCGCCCGACGTGGGCCTTGAACGTCTCCGGTTGTATCCGTTTCCAGCCCGCCTCCGCGATTTGGGCGCGCAGCGGTTCGTTTTCGAGGTAACAACAGAGCAGTTCCTCCACGTTGTCTTCGCGGTACAACACGCATTCGCGGCCGTCCTCCAGGAAATCCCGAACTTCCAGGTTGCTCGCTTCCATGAAGAGCAACGCGCCGCATGCGGGCGCTTCGTAGCCGCGCAAATTCATTTCGCGCCGCACGGAGTAATTCACCACAATCCGGCTTTGTCTCAGCAGCTCGGCGTATTGCTCCCCCCAGACGCCGGTGCGGATGGTGACGCGATACCGGTCTCCCAGCTTGGCAATCCGGGCCAGAATCTGCGCCCGAGCGCGATGAATGTCGTGGTTGTGATTGCCCACGAAGGAAATGTCGTAGCGAGGCGCGCGATCCGGCAAACGATGAAAAACTTCCGGATAGAGCCCGTAACCTGCCCAGTAACTCGCGTGTTGGATGCCGAGCGCGCGCAATCGCTCAAGCCCAAGCTTGTCCGTGACGACGTAATCACACCGGTCGAGCGCTTCGCGAAACGCGCTGAAGTAAAGGCTCCAGTCGTTCAGGATCGCGACCAGCGGGACGGGACAATCGTGATGGATGGGCCAGGGATTCGAGTCAGGATACCGCCACACCACCGCATCCGGATAAAAGCCGCCGGGCAAGCGCTGGAAGAGGTCATTCCAGGTTTCCCCGATCCGGTACGGCAGCCCGCTTTCGCCAAACTCGACGACCTGGTGGGGTGGATCGACTGGCGCGTAAATCGGCAGCGGTCCCCAGAGAAGTTTCACTGGTGCTACGGACTACCGATCAGGTGAAGCAATGTCAACGCCGCGCTGCCTGCCCAAATCCGCGCGCAATTCCGTCGCGTTTGCCAGCCCTATGCCCCGGGAAAGTATCTGCTTAGTGTGGCTTCAAGATTCCGGCGCGCTGATCCCTCACGCTCCTTTCCCCTCACCCTGGCCCTCTCCCCAAGGAGAGGGAATTCAGCCCTCCGCGACTGGATGAAATCGCATGCGTTCCGAGTCCACAACCGCCGCCATGGATTCTCCCTCTCCCCGAGGGAGAGGGCCGAGGTGAGGGCGAGCCTTTCATTTCACTGAATAGTTACGGCTTAGCCGGCTTTGCCGTGAGTGCCGGCCTGGCCTCAAAGGCCGGGCGGATTTGTGAGATAGGCGATAAGGTCCGCCATGTCTTGTGGCTTCAGCGATTGCTCAAAACCTTCTGGCATCAACGAAAGCCCTGAACTGCCCAGTTCGGACAAATCGTTTCTCAACAGGACTTCTTCGGCGCCGCTCGCGTTGCGTAGGGCGAGGCTGGTGGGTGTCTCGGCGGTGATGATTCCGGTCACCTCGCGGCCGGATTTGGTGACGGCCGAGTAACTGATGTAGCGTGTCTCCACGGCCTGGTTAGGGTCGAGAATAGCCAGCAGCAACACTTGTGGCGATTTGCTGGCCAGGGCGCCGAGATCCGGGCCGATGGCAACGCCTTCATTCCGGAACCGATGACAAGTCGCGCAGTGCTGGCGGAACAGGCCCGCCCCGTTGACGCTGTCGCCACTCAATCCCAGCGCCAATTCGTAATCTTTCACCACTTTCTTTCGATCTTGCTGGGCGGCGAAGAGCTTTTGCGCGCGCTCCCGCAGGGCCGCTTGCGAGTGGCCGGTCAGTTTCTGCCGCTGCGGCATGGTCAATTGTCCGGCGGCGAGTTGCTCCTGTTCCAGCGCGGCGAGGAGCTTCTCGGTCCAGGTTGGACGGCTGAGCAGGAGATCGAGCGCGTCGGTTCGCAGGGCTGGCAAAAAGGTTCTCCAACTCTGAAGCAACCCCTCCGCAATGGCAGGGTCACCAAGTCTGGAAAGGTTGCTGAGAGCCGCCTTTTGCAACGCTGTCGGAACCTGGGGCGCCAACAATTTCACAATGGCGGCGATGTCCTCGGCGCGCCGATTCAATCCGCGGCCCATCAAACGCATCGCGGCGACGCGAAGGGCTTCCGGCGCGCGCTCATCCAACGCCGTTTGAGGGGCGCGGGCGAACAACCTCTCGATCCGTCCGATGGCCTCCTGAAGATCGGCCCCTGCCTGGTCTCGGTAGCCCGCGAGATTCCTGTGCATCGCCTCAGCAGCGTCGAGGAAGCCGCCGGCGGCGGCGAATTGCCATAAGGCCATGCCTTGACCGCTGTCCCTGGAGGATTGTCGAAGTGTTCTCGCGACCGCGTTCTGCTTGTCCAGGCGCGTCGCTGTGTCCATGAGCCGTTCGGCCAGCGCCGCCGGAATGTCCCGTTCGGGGCGGTCGAGCAGCGTCTCCACCATCGTTTCGATGTGCGAGGGCGCCGAACTCAAGACGGCGGTTTGCAATTCCGGATCTGGAAGGTCTTGGAGCGCGAGTTGCAAAAGCGCTTTGCCCGCACGCGGACTGCCCCACTCGCCGAGCGTGAAGGCCAACTGGTAGCGCACCGCCATGCTCCGATCATTCACGAGGTCCAGAAGCGCGCCGGTGAGGGTCGGATGCTGCGGAGCCGAACGGCCATTGGCGGTCCTCAAGAGCGGTTCGCTCAGGCGCACCGCGTGTTGACGGACGCGAGGATCGCTGTCGGTCAAAGCGATTTTCAACACGCCGGGCGTCAAGACGCCGAGTCCGTCGAGCGTGCACAGGGACTGGAGACGCACCTTGGGATTGGCGCTCCGGGCCGCGAGTTTCTCCAGTTGCGGGACGACCGTTCGATTGCCGGGACGTTGGGCTTCACCGGAGTGAACCAGGAGGCGTTGGGCGGTGTCGCGCTGCCATCCGTTCGAACTATCCAACGCTTGCACCAATCCGGCGGCGTCAAGCTGGTCGAGCCGCGGGATGCTCCGCAGTTTAGTTCCTTCCGGATAAACGCGGTAAATGCGCCCCAGGTCACTGCCCGCCCGCAAATCGAAGCTCTTCTGAGTGTCCGGCGGAATCCATTCCGGATGTTCCAAAACCAGGCGATACATGTCCGCGATGTAAAGCGCGCCGTCCGGCCCCGTCTTGAGCGTGATGGGCCGAAACCAGTTGTCGGTCGAAGCCAGGAATTCGCGATCCGACTCACCGTCGGCGCGGTGGCTCTTGAACGAAACGCCGTCGGGTTCGAGCACTTCGCGATGCACGACATTGTGAACTGGTTCGCTGATGAAAATGCTGGTCGCGAATTCCGGGCCAAACAGAACGTCTCGATACGGCGCGGCGCTACAGCCGGAGGTAACGTGATTGAGCATCCCAATGTCATTGAATCGTTGGAGGCTCCGACTGATGGCATGAACGCGCGTCGATTCCGGATAATTAGCCAAATACTTCTTCAACGTCCGCACGGCCAGATGCGGGTTCCGCGCCAGATAATGCTCCGGCATGAAATAATGCCAGGCCCAGGTGGGATTGTTGTTGCCGAACCAGTTTCCCCAGTCGTCGCGCCGCCGGCCAAACTGAGTTTGGCCCTCGACGGTTTCAAACGCGGCACGGTTCGGCGCGTCTGGGCGGAATCGAAAATCGCGGCCGCGCAGATCCACGCTCCGGTCTTCGATGATCGCAGCACTGGACATGGGACCGAGCGTGCCAACGGAGCGAATCTGCCCTCCGCTGTCGCCGTTCGCCCCATAGATCCAGTTGTCCAGGCCGTATTCGAAGCCGTTGACTCGATGCTGTTGGTTGCCCTCGCGAAATCCGGTGAAGATGGGCTTGCGCACGTCCGCCTTCCCATCGCCGTCCGTGTCCTCGGCGTAAAAAACTTCGGGCGCGGCACTCACTAAGACGCCTTTGCGCCACGGCATGACGCCAGTCGGAAAATTCACGCCGCCGAGGAACACCGTGGATTTGTCATAGCGTCCGTCGCCATCGGTGTCCTCCAGGAAACGGACCACGCCGCCGGATTTTCCCTTCCCATCCATTCCCAGCGGATAGTCGCCCATTTCAACGATCCAGAGTTTTCCATCGGCGCCCCACTCGAAGGCGATGGGATCTTTGACCAGGGGTTCGTGCGCGACCAGTTCGATCTTGAATCCAGCCCGAACGCGCATCGATTCGAGCGAGGCCTGGGGTGACTTCGGTTTGGGCTGCAAGCCCCCAATCAAGTCGGCGTACGACCGGCGATCTACCAAATCCTTGAGTGCGGCGGTGTCCTCGTTCTGGACCCAGAGGTGGCGGGAATGAAACCAGGCGCCGTTGTTCGGCGCGTCCCCGCCGCGAGTGATCATCGGGATTTCGCCCGCGTCCCCGCGTTTGCCGGAGGCGACTTCGCGGCTCCAGCCAGGCTGAAATCCCAGGTAGAGCTTCGGGACAAAAAGATGGACGGAAAAAGCGCGTTCGTTCGAGAAAACGGCGTCGTTATAGCCATCGTCATTCAGATCGACGAAGCGCAGGCCATTGTCGCGTCCCTGGGCGTCCACGATCGCTACGCCCTTGGGCAAGGTGTAAGCGAGCTTCTTCCAGGTGCTCTCCGGCGCGGACCACTTGAAGACGGCGTTTTGCGTTTCATTGCCGACGACCCACTCGCTGAGGCCGTCGCGGTCCACATCGCGCAAGCGCACGCCGCGATCCGCGGATTTAGAAGTGGTCAAGATGGGTTGCCCATCGAGTTCCAAGCCGTTCAACAGCCATTTGTTGGTCACCCATCGTGTGCCGTCGAACTGCCACGCGCCCTTTGCCGAGCCATTCACGAGCATCGTCGCGAATCCGTCGGGCGTCAGAACGCCAAATTTCACACCGGCGCTTTGGCTATCGCCCGCGTGGCTTTGGAACACGAGCCAGGTCGGGAACTCCGATTCAATCCATCTGCGGTCGTTGGGCGCCCAGACGCGCGTCTTGCGGACCGTGCCATTGCCGATCACGACATCCAGGTAACCGTCGTTGTTGAGGTCGATCAAGCGGACGCCGTTGTCCTGGCCGTTGGCAGCGCGCAACGGCTGGCCAGTCAGAAGGAACTTGTCAATGCGCTCCTGGGCTTCCCGAAAATTCAGGAACTTTACCCTGGCGCCGTGTTTCTGAACGGCGTAGTCGATGAATTCAACCATCTGATCGGGCCGAATCCAGCCGTGCGGATGGAAAATGAAAGTAAAGAGACCTTGCTTGAGCACCGTTGCGTCCAGCGCGGCCTTCCAGTCGGCAACGGTCACGGGATTATTCGTGCCGTGCAAATGTTGCGCTTCCCAATCACTCGGCGCCATGGCGGGGAATTCCCAGCAGAATTTCCCGATCACGTAAGGATACGGATAATCGTCAATCGTCGTCACGAAGGAGGGGAAGGGAACGTATTTCCGAAATTTCTCGCGGCCATCCGCATCCACGACCAGTTCACGAGGCAGCGACTTGTCCTTGGGGGTCGAGATGTTCATGACTGACGAATCGATCGTGAGGAAGTTGCCCGCGGAAGTCACGCGGTTGAAAATCTCGGCATAGAAGCGCGGGCTGGGACTGTTGATCGAGTCGCAGCACGGCATGCGATACGCGACGGCTTTGTTGTTCGGAATGCGATTCAACAGGTCGATCCCGCCGTTCACGGTGTCCACTGCGGCCTTGAAATTTCCCTTCGCCAAGAGCGGGCATGGATGGCTCAAGGTGTGGACTTCGAGCGAGAGGCCTTCCTTGAGCCAGGTCTGGAACTGTCGTTGCTCCGGGTCCAGCGCGTTGCAGTAGATGCTGACCGGCGCGCGGCCATCGATTTTCTGCAAACGATCCAGGATCGGGCGCAGGTAGGTTTCGTATTTCTTGGGGTCGCGAAGGTCGTCGATGGCGAGAATCACCGCGGCCTCGACGCCGGGCTCGCCGATCCATTGCGGGGTGGTGAGTTTAGGGAAATCCACGTGGACGTAAAATGGATCACCCTCCTCCAAATACGCCAGACGGCTGCCGAGGGAAGGCGCGGCCGCAGTGGTGGTGCATAGCGCGAAAAGGGCGAGCGCGGTGCTGGTGAATTCACGGAACGAGATTGGTTCAGGAAAGGAATTGATCAGTTGTGCGCGCATAATGAGTCTGAAATTTCTGTGAATCGCCTAGCTGTTTTGAGCAGCCATCGACTCAAATTCACCGAAGAGCGCTGGTTCTTTTACCTTGCGCGACGTGGCGAGGCCAGAGGCAATGCCGCCAGGTTTGCAGGGCGCTGCCGGGTGTGCATTCAGAAGTGACTCTTTGGAGTGCGGCGGCAAGCGGAGCGCGACGCCGCTTTGGCGTGGGCCAAGCGGCACTCCTGGGTCGTCCGCGATGTGGGGATTCGACAAGAAAGCGCCGTCGCCGCTGCGCTCTGCCCTGCTTCTTACAGGCAACTCTCCTGGCTTGGCTAGAATCCCAACGGGATTCTGTCCCAAAGCTCTACCCTGGGTAGCTCGTTCCTCGCAACCCTGGGCTGGAGGACGCAATCCCTTTTGAGATTGGCGAAAGCCGTGCACAGATCCGTGTAAGGAGCAGGCGCTCTGCCGACGCACTCCAAATCGACCTGTTCCAGTCCAAGGCACCGTTCAACTTGTGGATGCACTGTGCCGGGTGCCGGATTGGCCTTTGATCTGCTAAGAGAAATCGGGAGGTTTGCTGACTGTCTGGTAGAGTCCTGCCCGTCCCGCTCGGGACGGGCTTTCTTTTGTGGATCGAGACTTTTTTCCGTGAGGTAGCCCCCAACGAAGTCCTCCCCATTGGGAAAATGTCCCCAACGCATGACAGAGTGTCAGCCGTCCAGCGATAATCGATGGCGATTAGCGAATGCAGCGCCACTCCGACTTCTTCCGATTTTCGCCTGAACCGATTCTCCCGCCGGGCGAACGTCTCCCTGGCGGAGCCATCCGAGACCTCCCATTTGGATCGGGCAGGTCGTGCGCAAGAACGTCGTGACAGGGGAAGCGATGAACGGTCCAATGGAATCGGGCCTGCGTGTGGGCGTGACTGCGCCAGGCTCAAATGAAGATTGGCATGAATCCTGAGATCGATTCTCACCCATCCGGGCGACGCGGACTTCGGATGTTTTGGTGTGCGCTGGTGATCCTCGTCGGCGGTGTGGTGGCTTTTGGTGTTTGGCAAAACCGCCGCGCCGATTCCCAATTGGACGCGATTCGCAAGGCGGGATACCCGGTAAGTCTGTCTGAACTGAATGATTGGTATCCTGCCGTCACGGTGGGGGAAAACGCCGCTTTCCAGATCCTGGAAGCCGCTGCGCAACTCTCCGCGCCGGTCGCCTCCTACAACGGAGAGATCCCGCTGACACCGGAGGTTCGGGCCGAGCTTCATCGATTCTGGACGAACAACCAGGCTGCGCTCAATCTGGCGCACCAGGCTGCCAGTCTGAAGAACTGCCGCTACCTGGTCAATCTCAACCAGGGCGTGAATACGCTCTTGCCGCATTTGTCGCAACTCAAGCAGCTCGTGCAGCAGTTGCGAAATATCGCGGTCCTGCACTCCGAGGAAGACAGGCTGGAACTCGCGCTCCAATCCTATCTCGACGCCCTGGCCATCGCTCAGTCGATCGCGCCGGAACCGTTGCTGATCTCCCAACTAGTTCGGATCGCGTGCGTCATGATCGCGCAATCCGCGCTGGAAAAGATTTTGGCCCGGCACGCATTGGCTGAGGCACAGATCGAGTCCCTCATTTCCACGCTGCGCCATGCCGAATCATTGGGCCGCCCTTCCTTTACCCGCTCCCTGGCCGGGGAACGATGCCTGGGCGTGCATGCCTTTCGCATGCCGCCAACCCAGTTCGTGCGCCTGATGGACCCGAACGCGGGGCGCGGCCCAACGCTCGGTTTCGCCGCTTTGTACAACCTGGCCAAAATCACCGGTTTGCGGAGCCGCGATTTCTCGTTCTTCCGCCGAATCATGCAGGACTGGATTGAATCCTCCGAACTTCCTTTCCCTGACGCTCTCGAAAAAGCGAAAGCGGCCAGCGTCCGCCTGGCCGAAGGCTTGCAGGGATTCTCTCGATTTCTTCACCCGGTGTCCGGAATGTTGATGCCCGCGATGGAAAAAGCGCTGGCGAATGAGGCGGCTTGTTCGGCTGCGCTCCGCAGCGCGCAAACCGCCCTGGCCATCGAGCGATACCGCTCGCGGAACGGCGGCAAGATACCCGAAAAGCTCGAAGCGCTCGTTCCGCAACTGATCGCCAGCGTTCCGCAAGATCCATTCGACGGGCGGCCCCTCCGTTACGTGAAGCTGGAGAATGGCTACGCCGTGTACAGCGTCGGCAGCAACGGCAAGGACGATGGCGCCGTGTCCAAAGGGGCGCTGGATGTCGTGTTCCGAGTCGAGCGATGATCACGGTTCTTAGGGTGAGGGGGAAGTTAACGGTCGCAAACCAGAACGCGGGGACAGAACCTGGGGCAGAGTGGAATGGCGCTTAGATTGATAAGGCTTCGAATTTCTAGGCTGATTCAGGCCATGAATACTTGTGCCGCACCTGCAATTTGTCCCGGAGGGACAACGACAACACGTTTTCGCTGGAAATCACCACACCGCAGAAACCTGTCCAGTAAAGTTTTGCGCCTTATCTAAGCGCCATTCGGGACAGAAACGTCGAGGAAGCCCTGATTCCAAAGGAGCGATCAAGATGAGACTAATCGACTTGAAAACGTTGTCAGAAAACCCCTCCCCCGCCCTACGGACACCCTCTCCCCATCGGATGGGAGAGGGCTGGGGTGAGGGGCATTCGCCTCATTTTGAACGCGACGTGGAGCGAGAATGCTACGGCTCGGTTTCGTCCGACGCTTTCTTCAAAATCGCCGTGGTCGATTTTCCAGGGACGAGCGGAATGATCACGATCCGGCCGCCCGCTTGTTCCACGGCGCCGCGTTCTTCAGAATTCAGTGTCTCCAGCGTGTAGTCGCCGCCTTTGACATAGACGTCCGGCTCCGCGAGTTCGAGAAAATCCGTGGCGCGGGTCTCGCGAAAAATGCACACGGCATCGACTGAGGCCAGGGCCGCGAGCACGGCGGCGCGGTCTTGCTCTGAGTTGATGGGCCGCGCGGGGCCTTTGAGCGCGCGCACGGCCAGGTCGCTGTTCAGTCCCACCAGCAGCAGGTCGCCGTGATCTCGCGCCGCTTCCAGATAGCTCACGTGCCCGGCGTGAATGAGATCGAAGCAGCCGTTGGTCACCACGAGCTTTTTTCCGGCAGACCGGACGGCGGCGCGCCAGGCAGAGAGATGTTCGATCGGAATGATTTTCTCGCGCGACGGCACGGACAAATCTTTGGCGGGGCGATACACTTGTGGCAAATCATTTTGGGAGGCACGCCTTTTGACGGATTTTGACGGACATACGGGGACTTGTCTTTTCGCTTTCTGGCCATATGCTTTGGCCATGAACAGAGACGTTGTGCCAATCGCGATCCGGGGCATTCTGCCCGCGAACAGCGGGTGCGCCATCTTCGTGGGAAACGAGCACAAAGTTTTCGTGATCCAGGTCGAGCACAACATGGGGGCGATCATCGGCATGTTTTTGCGGGATACGCCGAAGGAACGACCGCTGACCCACGATCTGATCACGAACATTTTGAAAGGCTTCAACGTCACGGTCGAGCGCGTCGTCATCACCGAGTTGAAGAACTCCACCTATTACGCCCGCCTGATCCTCCAGCAGCAAAATGAACTGGGCCGCAAGATTGTCGAGATCGACGCGCGCCCCAGCGATTGCCTGGCCATTGCCTCGGCGCAAAAACGGCCCATTTACGTCGCCGCTCCGCTCTTCGAGCAAGTCGAAGACATGACTGAAATCCTCGAACGGATCAACGAAAACGGAGGCGAAATGGCCTGAGCCGATGGCCTCGGAAGCCGCTAGCCCTGACCTGCCCGTCGCCCTCGTCTGGGGCGAAGATGAGTTCTCAGTCAAACAGCGCGCCCGCGCCCGTTACCAGCAGTGGTGCGCCGACTGCCCGGGCCTGGACCACGAAATCATCGATGCCAGCGTCTCGAACAGCGGCGAGGCCTTGAACGCACTGGCAAAGCTGCGCGAAGCGCTGCAAACCCTGCCTTTCTTCGGCCGCGGCAAAGTCGTCTGGTTCCAGAATTGCAATTTCCTCGGCGATGAACGGGCGGCCAGCGCCCAGGCCGTCACCGAGTCGCTCGGCGCTCTGGCGCAAGAGTTGAAGAGTTTTTCCTGGAACGGCGTCCGCCTGTTGATCTCGTCCGGCAAGATCGATAAGCGCAAAACGTTTTACAAAACCCTGGAGAAAATCGCGGCCGTCGAGGCCTTCGCCGCCTGGACCGTGGAGGATCGTAATTGGACGGCGGAAGCCGAAAACATGGTGCGGTGCCAGATGCGTTCTTTGAAGAAGCAGATTTCGCCCGAAGCCGTCTCGCGTCTGGTGGTCCTGGTCGGGCCCAATGCGCGCCAACTGAACGGCGAAGCGGAGAAGGCCGCGCTGTATGCCGGCGACCGTCCGACCGTGAACGTCGAGGACGTCGAAGCGGTTGTGTCGCGGAACAAACAGAGCCGCGCGTTCGCTCTGGGCGACGCGCTCGGGGCCCGGGATTTGCCACGCGCGCTCCGCGTGCTGGACGAAGAACTGTGGGGGATGAAAACGGACAGCCAGAAATCCGAAATCGGTTTGCTCTACGGCTTGATTTCCAAAGTTCGTGTCATGATTTTCCTGAAAGGGATGTTGCGCGAAGGCTGGATCAAGGCCGAGTCCGATTATCCGCCTTTCAAGGCGCAGTTGGAACGCGTGCCGGCGGACGCGCTACCAGAGGACCGAAAGTTCAATCCCCTCGCGATGAATCCTTACGTGTTGTTCAAAGCGCTGGACCACGCGCAGAATTACACCTCGGCGGAATTGGTTCGAGCGATGGAACTGCTGTTGCGCTGCAATCAGCGCCTGGTGCTGAGCGGATTGGACGAGGCGCTGGTTTTGCAGGAAGCGCTTGTGCAAATCGTTAGACGCGCTCCGTCCCCTTCGCGGCCAGCGCCTGAGGCTTCATCGTGAATGCAGGACCTTCCAACTTGGTGGCGGCGGTGGCTAACGAAGCGGGCTTCGTCAAAGTGATCGGCCGGGCCAACGTGGCGCTGAGCGTGCAGTTCAAGATGCTGATCGGAAAATTGCAGGGTAATGGCTTCAGAAGTTTCGTCATCGACCTGGGGGAGTGCGCGACGATGGACAGCACGTTTTTGGGCGTGCTGGTCGGCGCCGTTATGTACCCTGCAGGGGCGCCTCCTGGCGCTGGCGCGATTTGCCTGCAGTTGCTCAATCCCAATCAGCGGATCGCCGACTTGCTGGAGAATCTTGGTGTAGCCCACCTCTTCACGATGCTGCACGGAGCCAATCCGGCGGAAGCCGCGCTGGCGCCTTCAACTCCGGCCAGCGTCCCCGCAAGCAAGGAGGAAATCTCACGGACCTGCCTGGAAGCGCATCAGCTCCTCATGGCGGTGAATCCGAAGAACGTGCCGAAATTCAAGGACGTCGCGCAGTTCCTGGCCGAGGATCTCAGGAAGTTGAAGCGGGAAGCGGAAGGGTGAATCCGTTAAATGGGTTAAAGGGGTTAAAATAGTTAAAAGGGGTGAAGGAGCGTAACGTGGCTTCTGCTTTGAACCCATTTGACTCATTTAACTGGTTTAACGCTGGGGATGCGATTCCGTAACAATCGTCACCGATTTTTAACTGGCATCCGTTGCAGCCCGCAGGCATAAATACCCTCACGGCAAACGAACCAGGCTAGTGATGCTCCAACCGAAACCCACCCATCCAAAGCTCGCTCGGAACGACGCTCCATCGCGCCTCCCTTCGCGTTTGGGTGTGCTTCCCGTAGCGCAGATTCTGAGTCTGCCGTATGGCGGAATTGAATTCCGCACGGGCTCGGCAAGTTCCGACGCCTTGAAATCTCCCGGAGCGCCGCCGATTTCAGGTCGGCGATACGGCAAAGTGCGGTGGAACCGCAACCCAAGCGGCGCGCGGCCTTCCAGGCCGCAGCGGTTGCGATCCGAAGTTTGCGTCGGAAGGAATTCGAGCGTCGCGAGTTCATGGAGGTGCTGCGGCCTGGAAGGCCGCGCGCCGAGCAAATCGTCGCGGCCCGCGACGATCTCGGGCGATACTCATAGAGTGCAATTCTGTTGCGCTACGACAGGATCTCCGCTAAGCGGGTCCCTCGGTTTCACTTTGATTGAGCTTCTAGTCGTCATCGCCATCATCGCGATTCTCGCCGGTATGCTCTTGCCCGCGCTGAGCAAAGCCAAGGAACAAGGCCGTCGCGCCAAGTGCACAGGCAATTTGAAACAGATCGGTCTTGCCGCGTCGATGTACGCCGACGATCACAACAACTCCTTCTTTCACCTGAACGGATCGATTCCCAACGACGGGCAATGGACCCTGAATCCGCGCACCACTGCGGTCCTACCTAAGGAGCATCAGTATGCGTACTGGGCCATTGGCTACTGGGATTACTACGGCGGCGTGAAAGAGGTGTTCGGTTGTCCGAGCGCCAAGACCGTCGATGAATGGCACGATGACAATCGGTATTATCCGAAAGATTTCTGGAAGAATTCCACTTACGGCATCCCAGGCAACTTGATCATCCCTTACAGCGCCGCGGCGGGTTCTGGTTTTCTCAAGGTCAACAGCTACAAAAGCCCGCAGACGACGATCTTCTGTCAGGACGCCGCCGAGCAAAAAATGGAAGGACCAGACGACAGCATTGGTTTGTTCCCGGGAAAGACTCAGGTTCTCGAGCAATGGATCGGCAATCCGCCCGGCAGCGGGGGCCTTGGGCGCTCGCTTTATAACGGCTTCCGATTCGAGTGGGAATGGTGGCGGCATGGCCGCTTTTGCAACACGCTTTGGGTCGGGGGTAATGTCTCCGGGATTAAGTTCAAAGACTACAAAGGCGTCGATTATCGCTGGTACACTGGCGAAGAGCCGAGGGAGCAGCCCCGATTTTGAGCGACCGCCCGCTGACTTCACTCGCATGCGTTTCCACTTTTTACGAGAATCCTGCACTAGCCTCTGCGCTGCGCTGATCCTTGTTGGCGGTTGCAGCAAAGAAGCCACTCCGCCTAAACCCCTCGCGATCGATCAGGCGCCCGCGAGCTTGCAGGAAACCTTCAAAGGCGCCGGCTCGGAATCCAAGAAGCTGGTGGACGATGCCGTGGCCGCGCTCGGGGCAAAGGATTTCGCAAAAGCCCTGTTCGCGCTGCAAAGCTTGTCGGGCCGCTCGGATTTGACGGCGCCGCAGCGTGACGTGGCCTCCCGTTCTATGCTCGCCGTCAATCAGGCGTTGTCCGAGCAAGCCAGCACCGGCGACCAAAGCGCGCAGCAAGCGCTCCAATTTCAGCGCAGCAACAAATAGAATAGTTTAGTCTAGTCCATTGAAACCTCATGAAATCTAACTCCACCACAACGCTCGCGGCTCTGGCGCTCCTGGCGAGTGTTCTCACGATTCGCGCCCAGGTGCAGATCACTCTGCCCGCTCCGATCATTCGCGAGACGTTCGACTCCGTCGAAGAAGGAAAGCTGCCGCCCGGTTGGTCGGTGGCGAACTTCACAGATTCTCTGACGGGCGGAGAGGATCTGGATGATCCCAAGTCCGACTCCTATTTGAATTGGCTCGTGATTTCACGGGAGCGCGTGCTCGCCATCGGCGAGGCGGGTCGCTGGGAAGGACCCCGGCGATTGATGGTTGCGCCCAACCAATTCTTGAACGGAGCCCCCGTCACGAATCTGGTCGAAGGTAAATTCATTTACGCGGAATCCGATGTCCGCGGCGCTAATCAAGTGCAGTACCTTTTCTCGCCGGATTTCAATCTTACAGGCAAATCCAACGTCTTCGTCTTCTACAACAGCATTTACGAGCAGAATCAGGATAGCCTCGGCGCAGTGGAGTATTCGATCGACGAGGCAAAAACGTGGCTTCCGATCATTTACATGCTCGATACCCCGGATATCGCTCGCAAGGCAGACGGGAGCATCGATGGGTTTGAGACCATGAACCGGATAAACGGTGACACCGCGGCTCTGCTGGACCCGGCGACGGGAGAGGACATCGGGCGCAAGTACGGCGCCTTTATCGGGGTAAAGTCTAATCTCTGGTCCACGCTGGGTCCTTTCATCAGCGGCCGCATCAACGATGATCCGGTGGAATCCAAGCGCATCGAGTTATTCCGTCTGCAGCAGGCCGACAACCAACCCAAAGTCCGCTTTCGTTTCGCCCAGGCCGGAACGGGAAGCTGGTACTTCGGGATCGACAACTTTGGGCTCTACTCCATCGAGCAAACCAAACCCGGCCGGCCCACTATCTCCGGCGCCGCCACCATCAGCTTTTTCGGCAACGCGGTCTTCAACGGGTCCGCCTTCAAAGCCACTGCTCCGGGCCAGACACATTCCTTGAGTGTTTGGCAGGTCTCCGATTCGGCCTCGCTTACGGCGGACAAAGGCTTCGCCAACGTCCTCCAGAGCATCACTTCGCGAACGGGTTTAACGAAGTTCGACGCGCTGCTCGGCTTGGTGCGGCCGGGCAAGACCTACTATGCGTCGGTCCAATACAAGGATCAGGGAGGCGCGGCCTCAGATTTTGCCGAGCCTGTTTCCTTTACGGTTTCCGGCAGCATACCGCAGCCTCTGGTCTTCGAAGATTTTGAATCAACTCCCGAAGGCACCGTCCCCAAGGGCTGGATCGTGAACAACCAGACGGACGGCGCAGGCGTGGGGGAAGATCCGGCGAATTTTCGATCGGACACCTACCTGAACTGGTCTGTGGTCACTTACGAACACCTCGCCGGTTTCGGCGCAGAGCGCATTACCGACACGAACGTCGTGAGCGGCAAGAGCATCTACGCGAACTCCGATTCCCGCACGGGGAACCAGATTCAATACCTGACCACGCCGGATTTCAACCTGACCGGCAAGACGGATATCTGGCTCATGTTTAAGAGCAATTACATGCAAAACCAAGACAGCTTCGGCGGGCTAGAGTATTCGATTGATGGTGGCACGACCTGGCGCCCGATCCTCTACATGATCGACGCACCCGACATCCTCGTGAAAACCGATGGCACTGTGGACGTCCTCAAAACCTTGACCACGACCTATGGCGACGTAGCCAAAGTGATCGACCCGGCGACAGGCGACCGCGTGGCGGCCGGCAAGTACGCCGATTTCATTCTCGCCCGGCCCCTCGATTCACTGGGGCCGTTCATCAGCGGTCGCATCAATGACGACGCGCGGGAGTCCAAGCGCGTCGAACGATTCCGACTCACGGCGGCGGATAATCAGGCCAAAGTGCGGTTCCGTTTTGCGCAGGCGGGAACGGACAGTTGGTTCTGGGGCGTGGATGATTTCGGTCTGTATTCCGTTCCGGCCGCGCCAACCCGCAGCAAGCCTGATGCGCCGGTGATCACGCCGCCCGCATCCCTCACGGTTTTCGACACGAGGCTGAATTTCACCGGTTCCGCGTTCGCCGGCATCAAGCCGTCGGACGCAAATGCCCAGACGATCCTGCAGATTTCGGCTACTTCGGGGTTCAGCCCTACCGCGGGGTTGAGCAACGCGGTGGTGTCCGTCACGCTGACGAACGGGGCTACCTCCGTGGCCGCTTCCGCAGGACGCTTGTTCCCTGGCGTGACCTATTACGCCACGATGCAATATCAGGATCAGACTGGAACCAAATCGGACTTCGCGGCCCCGATTCAATTTACACTCGCCCCGCCTGCCGCCGCGCCGATCACGCTGGAGACGTTTGAATCAACAGCCGATTTCGCCGTTCCCACAGGCTGGAGTGTTTCCAACCAGACGGATACGGCTACGGCCGGAGCCAATCCCGCCGATCCCAAGTCTGACACGTACAAGGACTGGGTGGTCGTTCCGTTCTCCACGTTGGTGGCGTTTGCGGGCGGGCGCGCTGACAATACGAACGTCGTCAGCGGCAAGAGCATCTATGCCGAGTCCGATAATCGCGGCGGGAACCAGATCCAGGTTTTGCGCAGTCCGGAATACAACTTGACCGGGCGAAACAACATCTGGGTCGCATTCAAGAGCAATTACGTTCAAAACCAGGACAGCCTTGGCGCCATGGAATACACGATCGATGGCGGCAAAACCTGGTTGCCGATCCTCTACATGATCGACGACAAGGCCAGCGGCGGAGACGTCGTGCGCACCAATGGCGTCATCGATGCCACGGCGAGTCTGACGAAAACCGCGAACGACATTGCCAAAATGATTGACCCTGCGACAGGCCAACGCGTCGCCGCCGGAAAGTACAGTGACTTCATCCTGGCTCAACCGATCGGTGTCCTCGGACCGTATATCAGCGGACGGATCGATGACGACAAGACTGAATCCCGGCGCTACGAGCGTTTCCGGCTCGCGGCCGCGGACAATCAGGCAAAGGTCCAGTTCCGTTTCGTCCAGGCCGGGACTGGCAGTTGGTGGTGGGGCATCGATGATTTCGCGATTTATAGCTACCCGTCGGAACCGTCCTTGATGCAGGATCTGGCGGTGCATTTGACCTTTGACGCCGATTTGAAGGACACTTCCGGCAACAACAACCACGGCACAGCCGTGGGCAGCGTATCGGTCGGGCCAGGCAAGATTGGTTCAGGCGCGCTGGTGGTCAATTCCAAGAAAGACGGGTCTTCGTTCAATTACGTCACGCTGGGAACGCCGGACCTGTTGAAGTTCGGCACGAACACGGACTTCACCGTTTCGTTCTGGGCCAATTACAAGACCTGGACCGGCGATCCCTCCTTCGTTTCCAACAAGGACTGGAACAGCGGCGGCAACACCGGCTTTGTGATCGCAACCCACGATGACGGTCGTCTGCAATGGAACTACCGGGTCACGGGAGGCGCGGCTCGGAAAGACTACGACGGTCCGGCGGGAACCTTCACGGGCGGAGGCTGGCATCATGTCGTAGTCAGCTTTGCCCGCAACGGCGACGCAAAGTCCTACGTGGACGGGAAGTTGGTGAATGCCACCGCCATCGGCCCTAGCACGGGGACCATCGAGTCCGGCCTTCCGGTCAACGTCGGTCAGGACGGCACAGGCAAGTACACGGACGGCGGCGCGGTCGGAAACGAAAATGCACTCATCGACGATGTCGCCATCTGGCGCCGAATCCTGAGCGATGCGGATGTCCAAAAAATCTTCGCTGCCGGACAGAGTGGGATGAGCTTTGACGGAAGCGGCGGCGGACCAAGACTCAGTGTTGGGCGTAGCGCGGCTGGTCTGAGCATTACTTGGTCTGGCGGCGGTGCCCTGGAAGCGGCGGACTCGGTGAGCGGCCCATGGTTGCCCGTGGCGAACGCGACGAGCCCGTTCACAGTGCAACCGAGCGGAACCCAGAAGTTCTACCGCCTGCGCCAATAGAAAGTAGCTTGCCCTTCCGGTTGAAGGGTCGCGGGTTTTGGTGATGTGAATCGTGTGTCATCCCAAAACCCGTTTTTTCTGTACGGAGACGACACCTCCAACGGAAGGTTGGTGTGACAGAAGGAAACGGAGGCAACAAAGAGACTCTGCTTGGGTTCGCGGGACGCCACCCAAAGTGCCTGTTCTCTGTTGCCTCCTGTTGAAACAAGACTAGAGCAACTGCCGTGAACGACTCCCTCGCTCGTTCGGGTTTGGCTACGCTGCAACGCTTCACCGACTCTGGGTTCTCGCGGGAAACTTTTCGTTGAAATCGCGAATTCGTTTACGCGCCTCGGCCATCTGATCTGAACTGATCCGGCGTCCCAAACTGACTCTCGCGGCAGCGGCCTCTTTAAGTCCACGCTCGGCGGCCAGGCTATGCCACTTATAGGCCTCGGCCAAATCGGGCGCTACGTCCTTGCCGCGCTCGTAACGTTCAGCCAGGTTGTAACGCGCCAAAGCGTCCCCTTGCTCCGCGGCACGCTCGTACCAGCGCAAGGCCTCCTTCGGAACTCTGGGAACCCCACGGCCCAGGCCATACATGCTGGCCAGGGTGTATTGGGCATCCGCACTGCCTCTTTCCGCGGCTTGCCGATACCATCGGGCCGCTTCGGCCTCATCCTGCGGGACGCCCTGACCGATGTCGTAAAGCACGCCAAGATTGTATTGGGCTCGGGCGAGCCCCTGGTCCGCGGCTTTTCGATACCATTGGATCGCTTCCCGGAAATCCCGTTTCACCTGCTTGCCTTCCGCGTAAATCTCGCCCAGGAAATTCTGCGCCTGAGCCTCGCCGGCTTCGGCGCGGGCTCGTGTCTGGTTGAAATCCGGAAGCAGTTCAGCCGGCTGGGCCGGGCCACCTCCACCGGGCTCACGATAGATCAAGATCGCCGTTGCCAACCCGCTTGCGACCAGGAGACAAAAGAATGCAATTCCGATCCAACTCTTCGAGGAGCGCCGCATGCCTGTTGAGCTAATCGAGCCACTCATTGATGTCCATGAAATTTCACTCGCTCTACCGCGACTCCCACGGTCTTGATTTTGCCGCTGGCTTCATGAGAATTCCCGGATGCGCGTGGCGGGAGTTTGCTGTTACCTGGCGCTGGCTTTGTCGATGCTCGGCTGTCGATATGATTTTTCACAGGCGCGCCGAAGCATGGTTTCCCAACCGACTCCCGAAAAGCGCGCCGTGGCTTATCTGGCGCGGGAGGTTCCGCGATGGCGGCGGGAGAACCACTGCTTTTCCTGTCACAACAACGGCGACGCCGCCCGCGCACTCTACGTGGCGGCGTCGCTGGGTTATGCGGTTTCTGCGAGCGCTCTGGGCGACACGGCGGCCTGGCTCAGGCGCCCGGACCAATGGGAAAACAACGAAGGTGACCCCGGAATCAGCGACAAACGGCTCGCGATGATTCAATTCACCGCGGCGTTGGCCACGGCGATCGAAACGAAACAGGCGCCGGGGCGAGAACCATTGCTGGCTGCGGCGCGCAAGTTGGTGCCCGAACAAAACGCCGACGGCGCCTGGCTCATCGAGCCGGTAAGCGCGCTCGGCTCGCCCGCGACGTACGGGACACACCTGGCGACGGTTGCGGTTCTGGAGGCGCTGGCGGGTGTGCAGGAGAATGAAATTCTCGAGGCCAGGCGCAAGGCTGAAGCGTGGCTGCGGCGCACTCCTGTGGTCACCGTTCTCGATTCGGCGGCCGTCCTCATGGGCTTGAGAGGGCAGAACGATCCGGCATCCGTGGCGAAACGAAAGGAGTGCTGGAACCGCCTTCGGCAATCTCAAACTCGCGATGGCGGTTGGGGGCCCTATGTCGATTCGCCGCCCGAACCATTCGACACGGCGGTTGTTCTTCTGGCCTTGGTGTGTTTGCCTTCCGACCCGGAGGTTGAGGCGCTGATTCGGAGTGGCCGCGAATATCTCTTCAAGACCCAATTGCCCGACGGAAGTTGGCCGGAGACGACTCGGCCTTCCGGTGGGGAAAGCTACGCGCAGCGGATTTCGACAACGGGGTGGGCCGCGCTGGCGCTCCTGCGGACGACAGTTGAGAGGAGATAGGGGTGAGAGTTGAGAGCGGTTTGTATTGAGAGTTCTCCGGTATCCTTGCCGCGTCATTTGCGAGCAGGATGCCTCGCGCTGGAGTTTGGACGTTTTCAAGTGCGACTCCGCAAATGAAAACCGTGCGGACTTCTCTCGAATCCTGAAGGGACTCGCTTCGCAAAAAACAAACTCCAGTGCATGGCAGATGCCTCGTGAACGGGCAGGCTGGAAGCCTGCCTTACGTTTGTTCAGCGACTTCTCATTTCGAACGGCAGAACCACGGTCTTCTTCAATGGCTTCACATCCACTTGCTCGAAGACATCCACTTCGAACGGCTTCTCCAGGCTGTTGCCGGCCAGGTCTTCCAGCCACGTGTCCGCGACGATTTCGTAAAGACCCGCCTGCCAGTCGCGCTCCGGCACGAAACTCCATTCCTGCTCTAAATCGGCGAGCGCAACATTGCCGGCTAGCTTCCGTTGGTTCGCGTCGATTACCCAAATTAGCCGGCTGGCGAGGGCATGATCCATCGGCTCGGCAAAGCGAATCACGACAGGTTCGCGGGTATTAGCTCTCGGGATTCGGAGCCTCCACGTCCCCGAGGCCGGCGGTTCGCGATCCGGAGGGCCGACGTCGAAACTTCTCCGATACGTCGCCTTCAACGGAGCGCCCTCGCCGTCCAGCCAATCCTTGTCGATCACAAGCGTGTAACGTCCTTCGGCTTGCATGGATGGCCCTATCTCCTCCAGCGGGCGGACGCCTCGTTTGATCCGTCCAGGATCGACAAAAAGCGTCAGCCGCGTCATCTCCGGATTCCAGAGTTCCTCATCGAGTTCGAGGAAGGGCAATTCGACGGTTTTGCCGGCGCCGTCGAGCAGATGGATGTGTTGATAAATCCTGCCCCGGCTCATCGGACCCGAGAATTGAATGTAAAATTTCAGCAGATTCTCCGGCAGGCGGGTTGAACTGGGATAAACGTGTTGAACGACGGTTTTGGGGACGCGCACCGGAGCCGGCAACTTAAACCGAGCGGTGATCAAATGCGTATTCCTCGAAGACGCGTCGGGGAGCGCTTCACGGTGAACCTCCACTCGATGAACCACTCCGGGTTGCACAGGGAACCGCGGCTCGAAACGGACGCAGTTCTTCAGGATTTCGTAACGGCCTTGGATCGAGGGTAGTTCATTCTTGTCGATGGGAGGCGGAGGTTCGACAAACACCCGCAGGAATTTCGTCCACTGCGCCTCGCTCCATGAAGCGCGCGCCAAAACGCCCAGAGTTTCAGAACCGAAACCTTCAAGCTCAACGTCCAATCGCTTGTGATCTGATGGATTGCGCACCCATCGAATCGTCAGGCCGTTCTGGATGGCTGTCGCAACCGTAGTCGATCCTGCGGAGTCGTTCGTTCGCGAAGACGAGGAAGATAGGCCAGAGCAGCCCGCCACGAGCAAAAGCAGCATCGCAGAGATTACTCTCCATCCTGATGGGGCTGCCGGGCAGACTGCCTCAGCTTGTAGCGCAGATTTGCAATCTGCTGTAACGCCGATTTCAAATCGGCAATGCGCTGGGCGTCTCCGAGAACCTCGGGACTGGCTCGTGCCCTGGCAGGTTGAAAACCTGCGATACGGCAGATTGCAAATCTGCGCTACGGTCCAGCGGGCGAACCGCAGCCCAGCGAGCGGACTGGGCGGAAACCGGCGGCGACGGGTGAACAGGGCGCGTTCGCTGGCCTTCATAAATGCGGCAGGGCGGACCTTCAGGTCCGCCCTGCCAAATGCATGGCTAGAATCAGGTGTGATCCGCCCTGTTTCGGTTCGTCACGGAAGCGGGAGGGACTCCAGATTCAGGGCGCCGGCTTCGCCGCGCCGCAGGACGAGAGCGAGTTGATCATCCAAGAGATCCAATTGATCGACGCCGGTCCAGTCCTTGATGGTTTCGTACGGCAGGCCTTTGGTCGTGCCGTCGGCGACGTGGGCAAGAATCGGTTCGGTTTTCTCAATGTTGTCCGTCGTGATCTTCATGACGCCTCGGCTGCTGTTGGCCATCAGCAAGTAGTCCTTGCCGCCTTTGTGATAGACAATCATGTCAAGGGGACGATTGCGGTTGCCCAGTTCGGCGATCGTCGTTCCTTTGATTTTGGCGCCGGGCTTAAGCTCGGAGATAGGGAACCGCACCAGCGGCGTGCATTGATAGGCAGCCAGGAGGCTCGGTTCGGTCCCGACTTTGAACGGAACGAAGGTGCGCACGGGGGATTTGGTTTCAAATCGGCCATGAGCGCCGTGATAGATTTCGACGCTCGTGCCATTGGCAACGGTCTTAAAAGGGAACGGAACCGCGCGCAAAGTGGAGGAGAATTCTTCATTCGATTGTCCCGCGATCAGGACTCGATCTTCCAGATAGGCGAGATCGGTGATCGATTCCAGGCGCGGGTTGCTCTGGCGGTTGCCCTGGCCAATCACGCCATCGGTGGGCGCATCCGGGAGCACGGCTTTGGCAAACTTCACGTGGTCGAGCGACACGGATTCCAGTTTGCCGTCGGCTTTGACTCGCACGAGCACGGGCATGGCTTCTGGACCGCGGCCGCGCGAAACGGCGAGATAAGCGTTCCGCGAGATTGGATTCACGGCCAGATCGCTGATCAGGATTTGGTCGGCAGTGGTTCCAAGGAGCGCAGCGACCTTTTGGTTGATGGCTTCCACCTTCAAGGGATGGCTGCCGTGCGCCGGCGACGTGTCTTCAGTGGCGATGGCGAAGATCGCGGCGCCTTTCGTGTCGGCGGCGAACAATATGCCTTCGGGCCCGAAGGCGAGAGGGCCGATGGATTTCAAATCTGGTTTGCCGGCTTGCAATGAGTCGGTGAGTTTGGCCTGGGCCGTGGCGGCCAGCAGGCCGGAGGCCAGAAGGACGAGGGCAGCAGACAGCAGTCTTGATTTCATAGTTCCTTTCTTTCCGGTTAGAGACGCGCTCTGTTAGGGGCCTGATTACGAGAACGTAGGCATCATTTGCGGATGCGGTTCGTCCCGTCAAGCGCGAACGCAAGAGCGGGCGCAACTCCAGTGCATCTTTCGCACTCGGCAGACCAATCGAAAGTGCCAGAGAACCGGATAGTCCAAAACTTGGCGGTTCAGGGGAAACCCCCCGTTCCAAAGTGTCCGCAATTGTGAGGAACCAGCGTCGCGCCCGCGCGCGGCCTTGCCGATCTCAATGGCGGCCCGCGCCTCTGAACATGGCCGGGCCTATTGGCTCGTCAGACGGTAGAATTTCGTCCCGGCGCCGAGGGCCGCCCTGAACGAGTTGGCCGTTGTCGTTTCTTTTGTCCAGGGTCCAGTCACATTCGAGGCGGACTCAAGCGCAAAGCCGCTTCCATCCCAGGTAATCGTCAGATTGTTCCCGTCCCTTGCCAGAGCAAGTCGCGGACGCGGGGGCGGCGTGACTTGAATGGGCTTGCCGAGCTGAACGACTCCGGAGAATAGCGTCGTCAACGTCGCGGCATTGTGCGTGCCCGCCGGTTCCTGGGAGAAATTCGCCGTGACCGTGACTCCGGTTTCCACAGCCAGATTCAGTTTGCTGATGTCGAACTCGAATTCGCCCGGTTTAGGATTCAAGTCTGCGCTCGATCCTTCGACATACGAGCCTAAGTACGCCGCGCCTTGAATGAAACCTCCGGGCAATTCGGGCACGCGGCTTGCCAGGCCTTCCGCGTCGGGCAGATAAACATCCACGATCGTTGCGGGGAAGAGATTCGTATCTGCCACCGGGACGGTGCCGATCAAGCGGTTCGCGGCGCTGTTCGTGGACAGGATGGGCGCGATTCCCAGGCCCGGATCCAGCAGAGCTTTCGCATAATAGTTGGTGATGAAATCGCCGTTGCTGCGGAGCGGGCTGACAGGCGGCACGAAATTGTTGACCAGCTTGTTACCGCGCAAGGACACGAGCGCGTCCTGGCCCAGCCCGTCCAAAAAATCGCGCACGAGCGCTGCGGGCGTGATGAGACTCGGGGGGTAGTTGTTAAGAATGAGATTGCCTTCCACGGCGTCACTCTTGCCATCGAAATCGGAGCCGATTCGAGTCGTTGCGGTCTGACCGCTGACCAACGGGACGCCGTTGGTGAACCGCGTTTGCCCGTCGATGCCAACGCCGAAATAGTTTCCGGCGATCACCACGTTGGTGCGCGGGCCGCCGCCGTAAAACTCAATCACATGGGTGTAACCGTTCGGATTGACGGTGCGCGGAATGACCCCGCCGAAAACATTTCGTTCGTTCTCGTCATTGACGCCGTCGCCGTCTGTTCCGATAAGTGTGCCGCCCCCGTGTCGCCCTACCTGAATGCCGCCCTCATGGGGAAGTTGCGCCAGCGAAAGGTTGTAATCGTTCGTCCCGTTCGGCAGCACGCCGATGAAATTGCCGGCGACGCGGAGGTTGGCTCCTTCGACGATGACGGGGATTTTCATTCCGACGATGACGTTAAAATCCGCCGGCGCATTGGTGGACTTGGAGGGCACGCCGACCACGATGTTGTCGCTCAAAAACGGGTCGGGGCCTTCGCGGAAGCGAAAGCCCGTGACGCCCGCGTTGGCGCCCGCGACAGTTTTGCCGTCGGCGTCCACGCCCATCCAGCAACCGTGCACGCGGCCGTCAGTCGCCTTCACGGCGAAGGAGACGCAATAAAGCGCTGGATCGGCATCAGACGGCTCGACCACGATGCGTCCGAGAAAGCCGAGGCCGCGCACGGTGAAGTGGGTGCCGCCCACCACGCCCAGGATCGCGCTCTCCGACGTGCCGTAGCCGTCGTAATCCAGCACCGTTCTCCCGCTGGTTCTCGAATCGAGGAAGACGCGGATTCGGGCATTGTTCGGCGCGAGGATAGGATTCGTATTGGGGGCCGATCCGGGCTGGCTGTACCCGTCCAGCGTAACGTTGTTCTTCTTGATTTGAGGGTAACCGTCCGGCGGTGTGGCGATATAGTGGGGGCCAGCGCCCGGAATGTTGAATTGGATCTGGTCCCCGTCGGAGACCCGCGCCAGCGCCTGAGCCAGCGAAGTCTCGCCTGCTGCGGGGCTGATGTTATTGGTGGTCGTGACAGTGATGACCGCGGCGTTCGCAGAAAGGAAAAGTGAAGCGCCTCCCAACCAGGCCAGCGGCAAAACGGCTCGTCTCATAAATTTATGGCGGCGGATTATAGACGAACGGCGCGATTGACCAAGTGTTAAGAAAACAAAAAAGGCACTCTGACGAATCAGAGTGCCTTCGCGAAACGGAGTTCAATCACTTGCCGCCAAGGATGGCGTCTTTCGCCGCTTTGGCGACGCGGAATTTGACTACCCGTTTGGCGGGGATTTTGATTTCCTCTCCCGTGGCCGGGTTGCGGCCGATGCGCGCTTTGCGATTCACCAACACGAGCTTGCCAAGTCCCGGGAGCGTAAAGCTGTTTTTGGCATTCTTGTAAGCCAGCTCAGCCACGTGTTCGAGGATTTCGGCCGCGGTCTTTTTTGTGAGGCCTGCTTTATCGGCGATCGCTGCTGCAATCTGAGATTTTGTCAGTGGTTTTGCCATAGTCTCTATAGTTTAGGTTTGGTAAAGTCTTTCAGACTCTGGCGTATGAAACCCGTTTCATGCCAATGGCGCAAGGACAAAATCAAACCTTTTGTGCAAAGATGCGCAAAAAGCCGCTCGCGCACACCGCCGCCTGAACCACGCGTCATGCTTCTCAAACGCGAATAGACGTCAATGAAATCGAGCGCTTCAAGGAACGCCAGACTTCTTTCTCGACACACGACTACCATGCAGAGTTGATTTGCCTTTCCCCGTTCTTCGCGTTTATTCGCGGCCATTCGCGGTTAAAGAATCTTTCTCCGAAATTACGCGTGGATTTGGGGCAAGCGCTGGTCGCTCGTCAAAACCACGAACGCGGATCATCGGCTTGATTCACCAGAAACGCGCGTCTTTTCGCCGAATTGCCTTCGGCAGGCGCTGGACCAGCGCGACGCGCGGCGGATTTGAAATAGGCCTTACCGCGGGGCTTCTTTTTCCATCGTCATCCGGCTCCGGTTTGATCAAAATTCGCCGCATGTTATCCGAGAAACCCTGGAGACCGGACGTGGTGTTGCGATTTCTCCTGGCGTTGTTCACCAGCATCTTTACGGGCGTGCTCCTGGTGGGCTGGCTGAATTCCCGGTCGTCGCCGTTTGCATTCGATCCCCGATTCCTGACGGTGGTGGTGGGCGCCGTGACGTTTCATGGCATGGCGCTGGCGCTGACTTACTTCTTTTTGCGGGAGCACGAAGTGAGCTGGGCGGAGGCCTTTGGATTCAGCACACCGCGTGTGGGCCGGTCGCTGTTGTTGTCCGTGACGATAGGAATTGTTGTCCTGCCCATCGCGTGGTCGCTGGCGCGGGTGTCCGCGAAGCTGATGGCGAGGTTGCACTTTGATCCGGTGGTTCAGGACACGGTGCAGACGCTGCAAATGGCCGAATCCACTGAACTGAAAATCCTTCTGGGCGTGCTGGCCGTGTTTGTCGCGCCCATGGCCGAGGAACTGGTTTTCCGAGGGATTCTTTATCCCGTGATCAAGCAGCAGGGATTCCCGCGCTTGGCGCTCTGGGGAACCTCCCTGCTCTTCGCCGCGATCCATGACAACGCGATGATTTTTCTCTCCCTGACCCTGCTGGCGGTGATCCTGACGTTGCTGTATGAGACCACGAACAATCTGCTCGCGCCGATTGTCACGCACAGCTTGTTCAATCTGGCCAATTACTTCTGGCTCATCCTCCAGCCTACCGCGCGGTGAATGAAATCGAACTCATCGCTCGCTTGATTCCCTCACTGGCCACAAACGAATCTGTTGTGGCCGGTGCAGGGGATGATTGCGCCGTGCTCGACCTGGGTTTGCCCAACGATTTCGTCCTTTTCAAGACGGACGCTATCGTGCAGGGCGTCCATTTTACCTCTGAAACCGAGCCGGAGAAGATCGGACACAAAGCTCTGGCGCGCTGCCTAAGCGACGTGGCCGCGATGGCCGGGAAGCCGACGCATGCTCTAGTGACGGTGGCTTTGCCTCGGGAAATCGAGATCGAACTTGTGGAAGGGTTTTACCGGGGGCTGAACGAGTTGGCCGCCCGACATGGCGTGGGCGTCGTGGGCGGCGAAACAACCACTAATCCGGAGCGTTGTCTCCTTTCCATCGCGGTCTTGGGCATAGTGCCGAAGAACAAGTGTTTGCTCCGGTCTGGCGCGAAGGCCGGCGATGCAATCTTCGTCACCGGAACGTTGGGAGGCTCGCTCCTGGGGAAACATCTCGAATTCGAGCCGCGCCTGGATGAGGCGCGGTGGCTGGCGCAGCATTTTGAGATTCATTCGATGATGGACCTCAGCGACGGACTGGCGACGGATTTGCGGCATTTGCTCAAGGCGAGCCAGGCGGGCGCGGAGTTGCTGGCCAGCGCCGTCCCGATCAGCCGCGAGGCGCGGGTGGCCTGGAAGGACTCTATCAACGGCCAGCCGAAGTCCCGAATCCTCGACCGGAGTCCCAGGCCGCCGCTTCTGGCTGCCTTGACGGACGGCGAAGATTTTGAATTGCTGTTCACGGCGGCGAGCCGCGACGCAGTGCGGTTGCTCGACGCGTGGAAGAAGCAATTCCCGGGAGTGCCGCTGAGTTGCATCGGCAAGATCACTGCTACGCGGGGCTTGTTTATCAAGGACAAGGAGGGCCTGCGTCCGCTCACTGAGCATGGTTACATTCACTTCTCATAACCCGGCGGAAACGGAAGCGTTCGCGGCTCGGATGGCCGCGGAAGCGCAGTCGGGATGGGTCATCGGGTTGAGCGGCGAATTGGGCGCGGGCAAAACGCAGTTCGTCAAAGGCTTGGCCCGGGGCCTGGGCATCACGGATCGCGTGCATTCGCCGACCTTCGCGCTCCTGAACATCTATGATGGAGGCCGGCTGCGGCTGTTTCATCTCGATCTGTATCGGCTCGAAGATCAGGAACAAATCGTTGCCGCCGGGTTGGAAGAATACTTTTCTCCGGGAGGCGTTGCCGTCGTGGAGTGGATTGAGCGCTGGCGAGGGCCAAAGCCCGCGAGTTACAGGAAATTCAGCTTCGAAATCGTGAGCAAAACTGAACGGCGAATCCTTCAGCAGGACTGAACGCATGAAGGTCCTGGCGCTTGAGTTCTCATCGGCCGTTCGCAGCATAGCGGTGATCGCTCTGGAATCGGGTTCCGCGCCCCCTGTGATTATGGCGAGTGCCGCGGAGGAAAAAGGAAAAGCGTCCAGACCGATGGCGCTAATCGAACTTGCCTTGAAAGCCGCCCGCCTGGAACGTGAAGCCATCGAAGGCCTGGTGATCGCGCTGGGGCCAGGTTCGTACACGGGCGTGCGATCGGCGATCGCGCTGGCGCAAGGCTGGCAACTGGCGCGCTCGGTCACGCTGATCGGCGTGAGCAGCGCGGACGCTCTTGCGGCAGCGGCAAAGGAGAAAGGCTGGTTGGGACACGTGGGCGTGGTGATCGACGCGCAGCGCGGCGAATTCTATTTTGCTGGCTACGAAGTCGCCGCGTCGGGATGGCAGTTGGCGGACCCGCTCCGCATCGCCACGAATGAGGAAGCCGAGAAGCTGGCGGCGGACTACGAAACAATCGTCGGTCCTGAGGCGACAAAGTTCTTCGAGCGGGCCCGTGTTCTGTGCCCAGAGGCGAAACTTTTGGGCGGACTGGCGAAAGGCCGCTCGGATTTCACGGCGGGCGAAAACCTGGAACCGATTTATTTGCGGGAGACCAGGTTCCTCAAAGCGCCGCCTCCCCGCGTGGCGCGGGGGCTTTGACGAGCGCCCCTTGAAACTGCCCCCAAACCGAGCGGCGTGTGCAAGTTATTGCAGCGCAGATTTTGAATCGATTTTGAATCTGCCGTATCGCGGAACTCCGCTCAGGTGCGACCTCGGACTGGAGAGCGCGTCGCCGATTTCAAATCGCCGATAACGGCCTGGCGTGGTGGAGCTGCGACCAAAGGAGCGCGGACAGCCATGTCCGCGAGTCGTCCGCAGATGCAAGCAGCGCGCGGACAAGGCTGTCCGCGCTCCGAGAATCGTCGCGGCTTGCGACCTCCTCAACGCGGCGTCGGGCTTGCTCGCTTCCCGTCAAATCTGTATTCGTCTCGTCATGCACAATGAACGGCGAGCTCACCCCTCCGATCGGCGAAAGCCGCGGCTCCGAGTTTGCTGTTCGTTGTTCGCTGTTCAGCGTTCGATCTTCGACCTCTTTGATGATCTCGTCTCAGAGGAGGCTGCGTTGCGACGCACCCGACTTCGAGTGGCGGGGGCGCGGCCGCACCGTCCAGTCGGCTTCTGCCTTTTCCTCCTTTTGCTTCTCCCTCTGGTCTGCCTGGGCGCGGAGCGCGAGTGGCATCGAGATAATGGATTCCGCTGGGCGGAGTTGAACGTCCCCCAGGGCGGAAAATCAGGATTCAGTCTCCTGTCTCCGGGACAAACCGGCGTTCTCTACACCAACACCCTTACCGAACTTGAAGCGGCGGCGAATCGCACATTGCTGAATGGCTCCGGGCTTGCGATTGGAGATTACGATAAGGACGGGTGGCCCGACCTCTTTTTCTGCGGACTGGACACGCCTGCTGTTTTATATCGGAACCTTGGCCAATTTCGCTTCAAAGACGTGACGGAGGAAGCCAGCTTGCGGTTGCCCGGAAAGAACTTCCGCGGCGCGGTTTTCGCCGATCTCAATGGCGATAACTGGGACGATTTGCTGGTCTCTGCAACAGGGCGTGGCGTGTTTTGTTTTCTGAACGATGGCCGAGGCAAATTTCGCGATTCGACTCAAAGCGCAGGCACGAGCACGAAATTCGGCAGCATGACCCTGGCGTTGGCCGATGTGGATGGAAATAGCACGCTTGATCTTTACGTCACGAATTACCGCGCGGAGGACATTCGCGACCGCGGCCAAGTGAACATGCACATGGTCAACGGCCAACTGGCCGTGCCGCCGGAATTCAAGAACCGCCTGCTCGTGTTGAACGGCCAGGTTCTGGAATATGGCGAACCAGACCAGCTCTACTTGAATGACGGCCGGGCGAATTTCACTCCGCTCTCCTGGACGCACGGCGCCTTTCTGGATGAGGATGGGCAGCCTTTGAAACAGCCGCCGCTTGATTGGGGTTTAAGCGCGACGTTCCGTGACTTCAACAGCGACGGCGCGCCGGACATTTACGTCTGCAACGATTATTGGCCGCAGGACCGAATCTGGATCAACGACGGCCAGGGGCGCTTCCGCGCAATCGCCAGACACGCGCTGCGCAACACGAGCGCCAGTTCCATGGGGGTGGATTTCGCGGACATCGACCGCGACGGGCACCTGGACTTTTTTGTGGTGGACATGTTGCGCCGTGATCCGCGGCTCCGCAAACGGCAGATGCCCGCTTATCGCGCGGCCGAAGTTCCGCCCAGCGCGCTCGAAATTCGCCCGCAGTTCATGAGGAACACGCTCTTTCGCAATCGCGGGGACGGCACGTTTGAGGAGATCGCGCCTTTCAGCGGTCTGACCGCGTCGGATTGGTCGTGGCAGCCGACGTTTCTCGACGTGGATCTGGATGGTTACGAGGATTTGCTTATTCCGGCGGGGAACCATCGGGACGTGCAAGACTTGGACGCGACGGCGCAAATCGACGCTCGGCAACATTCTTGGAAGGGTTACCCCAACGAGGCGGAGCGCCAAAAGGCCTTCACGCAAGAGCGGTTGCTCCACAATCGATTTTATCCGTTCCTGCCGCTGCCGATCGTCGCGTTCCGCAATCAAGGCAATCTTACCTTTGCCGAAACAACCCGGCTGTGGGGCACGGATCAACCCGGTGTGCATCACGGAATGGCCGTTGGCGATCTGGATGGGGATGGGGATCTGGATTTCGTCGTGAACAATTTCGGCGGGGCGGCGAGCCTTTATCGCAATGACAGTTCCGCGCCTCGCGTCGCGGTGCGGTTGCGCGGCGCGCCACCGAACACGCAAGGCATTGGCGCGAAAATCACGCTCCGTGGTGGGACCGTGCCGAAGCAAACCCAGGAAGTCGTCTGCGGAGGACGCTACCTGTCCGGCTCGGAGCCGCTGCTCGTTTTTGCCGCAGGCCATGCAACCAATCAGATTGAGATCGAAGTGGTATGGAGGAATGGGGGACGCAGCGTCATTGCATCGGTGGAGCCAAATCGTCTGTACGAGATTGAGGAGAAGGGAGCGTTGCCGCGTCAAGGCGTTCAAGGGCCGGCGGCTCCAGCGTCACCTATCACCCACCACGCTTCGACGCTCCGACGCTTCGACGCTCCGACGCTCTTCGAAGATGTCAGTCATTGGCTGAATCACACGCACCGTGACGAACCGTTCGACGACTTCACGCGCCAGCCGCTTTTGCCGCGCAAGCTCAGTCAGCTTGGCCCGGGCGTGGCGTGGTTCGATTTGAACGATGACGGGCGCGAGGATTTGATTGTTGGGAGTGGTCGCGGCGGGCCATTGAGCATTTACCTGAATGATGGCGGAAACGGCTTCAAAGCGGAACGGCGTTTCTCCCAGCCGGCCACTCGCGATCAAACCGGGATCATCGGGATGCGGCGCGAGGACGGATCGGCTGTCCTGCTGGTTGCATCGGCCAATTACGAGGATGGCCTGGCGGTGGGAGCTTCCGTCAGGCAATACGACTTCGCGCGCAAGACAATCGAGGACTCGTTGCCAGGCCACGCCTCGTGCGCGGGATCGCTCGCGCTGGCGGATTTCGATGGAGACGGCGATCTCGATTTGTTCGTCGGCGGACGGGTGGTGCCGGGCCGATACCCCGAACCCGCGTCGTCCCGGCTTTTCCGAAAGACGGGCGTCCGTTGGGAGTTGGATGGCGAAGCAACCAAAACGCTGGCAAGTGTTGGTCTGGTGAGCGGCGCCGTCTGGAGTGACCTGAATGGAGACGGATTCGCGGAATTGATCCTGGCGTGCGAATGGGGGCCGATCCGCATTTTCCAGAATGACCGCGGCCAACTGAAATCATTCGATCCCCCACTCGCATTCCCCAACCGCGAACGTTCGATTCTCGACTCTCAATCCCCAACTCTCACCCAACTGACCGGCTGGTGGACCGGTGTCACCACCGGCGACCTCGACGGTGATGGAAGGATGGACATCATTGCGGCGAACTGGGGGCTGAACAGCCCTTATCGCGCCAGCCTGGAACAGCCGCTTCGACTTTACTTTGCGGATTTCGCGCAACGCGGCGCGCTCGACTTGATCGAAACGGAGTTTGATTCGGCCACGCGGACTGCGCTGCCGCTGCGCCTGCTGAATCCACTCGCGCAATCGCTGCCGTTCCTTCGCGAGCGCTTCGCTACGCACAAACTCTTTAGTGAGGCATCTATTGATGAGGTCTTGAAGGCGTTGCCAGCCAAAGCGACGGAAACGCATGTCGCGACGCTGTCCTCGATGGCTTTTCTCAATCGGGGCAGCCGATTCGAGGTGGTCGAATTGCCCAGGGAGGCGCAGGCCGCGCCGGCGTTTGGCGTGAGCGTGGGCGACTTCGACGGCGACGGGAGCGAAGACGCCTTTCTCAGCGAGAATTTCTTCGCCACACAACCGGAGATGCCAAGGCTGGACGCGGGCCGCGGCCTTTTGTTGCGGAACGGCGGCAAAGGACAGCTCTCCGCTGTTCCGGCGTGGGAATCGGGGCTCGAAGTCTATGGCGAGCAGCGCGGTGCGGCCGGGGCGGATTTCAACGCGGATGGCCGCCTAGACCTCGTCGTCACCCAGAATCGCGAACCAACCCGCCTGTTTCGCAATGTCGGCGCGAAGCCGGGGCTCCGCGTCAAATTGAAAGGGCCGCCTGGAAATCCGAGTGGCATCGGCGCAGTGATTTGGCTGGTTTTCAAAAACGGAAATGGACCTGCGCGCGAAATCCACGCCGGCTCCGGCTACTGGTCACAAGACAGCGCCGTGCAGGTGCTCGCTCTTCGCGATGAGCAGATCAGCGTGGCAGTGCGGTGGCCGGGAGGACGGACGACCACTACCGAGGTTGCTCCTGGAGCCAGAGAAGTCACCATCGATCCTGCCGGGAAGCTCGTGCCATAGTTGATGCTCTTGCGGGCAAAAGAATCCGAATGCCGAATCCCGAATGTCGAAAGAAACCCGAAATCCGAATTCCGAAACCTCCTCAGATCAGAATTCGCCTCTTCGCAAAATTCAGAACTCACTAAAGGGCGATGTTGGTTAAGTCCAGATGTGGAAACTGAATCCCTTTCTTTGCCCCCTCCGTTTGCTCCGTTTCCTTCTGTTTTCTGAACAGGAGGCAACGGAGAGAACGGAGAAGTCGGGGAATGGAATCGATTACAGTCCCGGTCCTGATTCTTCTGTTTTTGTGAGGTCTGAAGTTTGGAAGTTCTCGACGAACGCGTGGAGAAGCAGCACCACCACCGAGGACGAACTTTTCTTTTGGCCGTTTCAGGGCAATCGGAGGTTGTGTTACGGGATGGGTTGGAGTTCTGGCAATGGATGCCTATCAGGTTCAACGGCCGCCAGGACTGGAGGGAGCAGAGTCGAGGCGATTTCTCTGAGGCGATCTTCGACCTGGTCGATCAAGTAATCCGGCGTGGACGTGCCGGCGGTGATTCCGGCCGTGCGCGCGCCATAGAACCAGTCTTCGTGAAGGTCTTGAGCGGACTGGACGTGATAAACGCGCGAGCAAAATCGGCGGCACGTGGCGACAAGTTCCCGCGTATTGTTGCTCTGGGCGCCGCCGATAACGACCACGACATCGCAGCGGCGCGCGAGGCCCAAGGCGGCGGTCTGCCGTTGTTTCGTCGGCTGACAGACCGTGTCCGCAAACCGGAGTTCTGAGTTAGGAAAGCGGCGTTGGATTGACGCGACCAGTTGCCGAACCTTCTGAATCGGTTGTGTCGTTTGCGCGGCTACGCCGAATCGCAGGTATTCTTGGAGGAGCTCAACGTCGGCCTCCGTGAGGATGACATCGAACGCCGCCAGATCTTCGACGATCCCGCGGACTTCAACATGATCGCGTTGGCCCACGATGACGGGATGATAGCCCTCGCGAACCAACTGGCGAACGGCTCGGTGCGCGTGGTGGACGAGCGGGCAGGTCGCCTCCACGATGTCGTGTCCACGTTCGCGGACGCGGTCCATCGCTTTTTCCGATGCGCCATGGGCAGTGATCATCACGGTTGAGGTCGTGACGTTTTCCAGGTGATGTTTGATTTCAACACCCTGGTGGCGCAGCGTTTCCAAAACGCTTTCGTTGTGGACAAGCTCGCCGAGGACGGTCAAGGGCTTCTGCGTCGCGGTTTTGAAGGCGAGGTTGATCGCGTCACGCACTCCAAAGCACATTCCTAAATGTTCAGCACGAAGAATTCTCATATGCGTCAATGTTTCTTGAACTTGAAAGGCAATCCAAAGCCGGGATGCAGAACCGGTCAAACCGCTTGACCATGTGCGATTGAAGGGGATCAAAAGCTTGTGGTTCAACGACGATGTCCGCTGCGGTATCCACTGGAAGCCAAGTATCCTGGAGTTTGGCCACCCTGCTATGAGACATGCCCCCTGCTTGGGACGGCTTGCGGCCTGCCCTGGCTGGCTCCTGTGGCTTACACCTTTGGTCGGAGTTGTTTGCATTGCAAAGCAAATGCCGGCGCGGCCGAATCAGATGTGAAGGGCGGTTCATTTTCTCCGGTGTTGATCGACGAACTGCGAGAGTAGTTCGATGTAATTGGCGAAGGCGGCCCTTCCGTTGGGGGTCAGGGAGCACGTGGTGAGGGGGCGGCGTTCCTGGAAGGTCTTGGTGACGGCGACGTACCCTGCTTCCTGAAGAGTCCGAAGGTGAACGCTCAGGTTGCCGTCCGTCATGCTTAACGTATTTCGCATTTCAGTGAAGGACAGTTCCGGCGTGGCCGCGAGAAGGGACATGATAGCCATCCGGCCTTTTTCGTGAATGACGCGGTCTAAATTGAGGAATGGGTCCGGATTCACGCTTCATTCTTCCTGACTTCCGTAAAATAAAGGTAGATCCCGTAGAGCAAGTGCAGTCCCCCAAACGATGCCCCCATCACCGCGTGTCCAGCGGCAGACGATCGCGGAATCCAGGAGAACGCCAGAGCAGCTCCAACCGTGCAAGCTGCAAAGATGAACAGCCACCCGAAGAGTTTCATGCCTCGCGGCATGAAGAAGCCCGCCGCATGAATGGCACAACCGTAGAGTGCCATCCAAATCGGTGGAAGCGATCCTGCATCCACGCTGGCCTGCGGCAGTTCCTGCAAGATCAACACACTCACGACAAATCCAATGAACGCGGCCGGGAGCGCCGCCAGCGTCACCCGTCGCGTGGGGGGAGACCAAAAAGGCTCGGCATCCCGCAGCGACTGACGGCGCACCATCAGATAGGCGCCGGAGATGCCTACGATGCTCACGGCTATCCAGTACGTTCCAAACGCGCGCGAGGCCGACACCGAAAACCACCACCCTGCGACCCCGGCAGTGATTCCCAAGATTCCAAGAAGCAGCATCACAGGCGCTAAGGCTCGCCGGTAGATCGCGGAACGTTCCATCAACGTGCGAATGACCTGAAGGTGCTCGGCGGCCCAATTAGGATCCATAGCCATTACTTTGCAATACAAAGCAATATTGTCAAGCCGGACCGTGCGCAAATCAGTTTTTGGATACGAGCTTACTTTGCCTCGCAGAGCGAGGCCATGATGGTAGCCGGGGCTTTCAAGCCACGGATCGCATGACCCATACACCCGCGTCGCGGAGCGACGCATGAATCAGCGACCGATTTCAAGCGTCGCTCCGCGACGCAAGTCCCTCGAACCTGGCCAACCGTGGGATAAATCCCACGGCTACTGTCATTGAGTCCCTCCGCGACTTTCCAAAACCTGATTCAGCCAGACCTCAGTTCAACTTCGGGATGCACCGGCCAGACGGCCAGACCTTCTCTCGCAATTCTCATTTTACAAAGCGCCAATTTGGTCTATGGTGAAGGGCACTGTGAATTGTCCTGAAGCTTTGTATCGACCGGTCAAAACCGACCGGGCTGCGATCAGGAGGCTGACTCCCTTTCTGGCGACGGGATTGATGATCCTTTGCGTTACGGCGGAGGTCGGCGCGGGCGAGAAAATCCAGATCACCGAGGGCAAGGAGAAGATTGATCTGCCGAGCCGCGTTCCCAAGGACGATTTGTTTTCCAAGCCGCTCGATTTCCTGAGGCCTAGCGCTGGTGGCGGAGGCTCGCTCATACCCGATCTGCCCCCGCCCGTGCAGACTTCGCCGTTGAACAAGGATCAATTGGACAAGAAGAACTGGTTGAAAAGCACTTCCGAGAATTTCGATCCGGACGCCGCCCTGAAGCAAATCTTCGGTGTCCGCGAGTATAAGTACGAGAATCTGGAGAAGCGGTCGAAAGGAAGCCTGGACGATTCGTGGGGGGGAACCTCCGACCGCGAGGCGCAAAAGTCGCCCGGCGGCCTCCTCGACAAACCTTTGTCTCGCCGTGAACTTGAATGGGACAGAAGGGGTCTGGCGGCTGACCCCTTCTCACGGCTTCGGGAACGTGCCCAGACGGGCGGCGACAGTGACGATGAGATAGGCCATGGATCGATTTCCGAGTTGAATCTGAACAACCTTCTTCATCCCACGCAAGTGACTGATCCGCTTTCGCGCGTGCCCGGAGGCATGATTCGGGCTCACGGAGACGCGAGTGGCCTGGGCCAGTTCTACAATCAATCGTTCAGCGGCCAATCCGGACGGAATCGCGAGCAGGAGTTGCGCGCGCTGGAGTTCGAGAAACTTTTGAAAGGGCCGGCTGCAATTCAAAAACCCGTCAACGATCCGATCAATTCCGCCGCCGACAGAACCCGGCAGGAGATCAATCCCATCCGAGGGAATCGGTTGGATGAGTTTTCCGGGCCGGCGGTTTCCGCGATCGGTTCGGAGTCGCTTCCGGGATTTGGCAGGCCTCCGCGGCAGGGTTTTCTGGACAACCTGAACACGAAAGTGCTCGGTTCCTCCAGTCTGACTCCATCGATCGTCGCGCCTCCTCCTGCGCGCACCACGGAAGCCAAGCCTCCGGTTCTGGAAATTCCACGACGGAAGTTCTAAGGCCTTTCTCAGGCGCATCAGCGCGCTTGAATGAGAACTTTGAAGGAACGCCCCAGGTGTTCGGGGTGGGTCAAAGTCTGGAATTGTCGGAGGCGCGCGGGCGTCCAGGTTGAGAACGAGCCAGGCGACCGTTCAGTCTGTTGGAGGATTTCGGTCAGGAATTTAGCTTGCGGAATCAATCCTTCCGTGCGCAGGCCTGCGGCTTCGCCCTTCTGAAGAAGGGCGTTGAAATTCACCTGGCTGGTCAAATCCTGTTCGCCCACGTGGTCCAGCAAATCCGAACTCAGGTGATGGCGATGATAGGCGCGCAGAGTGCCATGAGCACGCTGGGGCGCAAAGAACTCCTCGGCGGCGAGCCCATAGTCGATCGTCAACAGTTTGCCGTGAGCCAGGCGGGAGGCGGCTTGCGACCACCAAGCCTCCGCCGCGGGAGAGATTTCGACCGTGAAGCCGTCGGGCAACTCTGCGGCAAGTTCCGAGGGAACCGCCGGGCCGACGCCGCGTCGCTTTGCCCACACGAAATGTCCGTCCTCCCAGGCGACGGCCCATTCGACCCAATGACGCTCGGCAGCATTCCACCCGAAACGACGGACCGGAAACGCATCCAGTAACTCGTTGGAGTAGATCACGCCGCGGATGGATTGAGACGGGATTGAATCCCAGGAAGCAACCCATCGGATGTTTTCCTTGAAGGCGCGCAACGTCTGCGCCTGCGCTTGCTGCCGCGGCGCTGAGGGTTCCAGAATCCAATACTCCACGTGAGGCAGAAGGTCCGATCGGCACTGACGAATCCAGGACAGGACATCGAAGGCCAACCGACCGTCGTGCGCGCCCGCTTCCAAGATTTGCAGGGAACGAAGAGTGCCTTGCGCCAACGGAAGTTCATCCAGCCAACGGACGAACTGAAAGGCCAGCAGTTCGCCGAAGAGACTGCCGACGCTGACGCTCGTGAAGAAATCTCCGGCCCGCCCGACGGTTTCGGCTTGGCGCTCGTAATAACCAAGGTTCGGATAATAGAGCGCCAGGTCCATGAAGCGGTCGAACGGCATGGGACCGCGCTCTCTGATTTCGTGCCGCATGATTTCAACCAGCCTATTCACGGGCTTGCAGTTCGGACTTCATTTTGGTACACAGCCGCGACGGTCGAATTAAGTTCTTATGGCCAAGATCGACGCTTTCTTCAATCTGATGTTCGAGCAGAAAGCCTCAGACCTGCACCTGGCGTAAGGCAACCCGCCCATGCTCCGGATCAACGGCGAACTGCACCGCGTGAATTACCCGCCGCTGGAGAGCGACAATCTGAAGGCGATGCTTTACGAGATCGCCCCGGAATACAAAATCAAGGTGTATGAAGAAACGGGGGACGTTGATTTCGGTTACGAGATTCCGAACGTTTCGCGGTTCCGCGCCAATTTCTTCAACCAGAAAAATGGCGTCGCGGCCGTCTTCCGGCAGATTCCATCAAAGGTCCTATCGTTCGAGGATTTGGAGAAATTCGATGCCCCTTTGCCTGCGGTCCTAAAAAAGTTTGCCATGCTAAACAAGGGCCTGGTGGTCGTAACCGGTCCGACCGGTTCGGGCAAATCGACCACGCTGGCGGCGATCATCGACTACGCGAATAAGAACCTCCGCGACCATATCCTGACGATTGAAGATCCGATTGAATTTGTCCACGAAAGCAAAAACTCCCTGATAAATCACCGGGAGGTCGGCATCCACACGCGATCGTTCGCCGCGGCCCTCCGCGGGGCCTTCCGCGAATATCCGGACATCATTCTCGTGGGTGAGTTGCGCGACCTGGAAACCATCGAGTTGGCGTTGACCGCCGCCAGCACCGGCCACCTCGTGTTCGGCACGCTGCACACGCAAAGCGCCGCCAAGACCGTGGACCGCATTATCGACGTGTTCCCTGCGAAACAACAAAACAAAATTCGTGCGACCTTGTCCGAGTCGCTGCGCGGTGTGGTGGCGCAGAACTTGTTTAAGCGGATCGACAAAAAGGGCCGCGTCGCCGCGCTGGAAATTCTCGTGTTCACCACCGCCATCGCGAACCTGGTGCGCGAAGGCAAAACCCACCAGATCCCCGGCATGATTCAAGTCGGCAAGAAGCTGGGCAATCAGCCGCTGGACGACGCGATCATGGGGCATCTGCGGATGAAACGGGTTTCACCCGAGGAGGCCTACGAGAAATGTCTGGACCGAAAGAAATTCCGCCCGTTCCTGGCGCATCCGCCGGAAGACGAGGACGCGTAGCCGCATCCCCGCAATTCAACCGCAAAAATCTGAGATTCCGGTATGCGCCGCAACGAACTCGACTACGTCCTGGGCACGATGCTGGATTCCTACAAGGACGTCTCCGACCTGAAAATCAAGGTCGATAAGCCGCTCCAGGTCGAGTCGGCCGGCCAGCTCGCGCCCGTGACGGTCGAACCGCCAATCGAAAAGTTGACCCCCTTCCAGACCGAAACGCTGGCCATGAATCTCGTGGCCGGCAACCGGCGCCTGACCGAAGACCTGCTCCGGACCGGCTCGTGCGATTCCTCCTACACGCTCACGGGCAAGGCGCGTTTCCGGGTGAACATTTTTTCACAGCGCGGGAATTACTCGATCGTCCTGCGCAAGCTGGCCACGAAAATTCCGACGCTGGCCGAGATGAAGTTGCCCGACATCTTCCACCAGATGGCCAAGGAAAAGACGGGCTTGGTCCTCGTCACGGGCGCGACCGGTTCCGGCAAATCGACGACGCTCGCCGCGTTGCTCAACGAGATCAACGAGACCAAGTCGATTCATATCATTACGCTGGAGGATCCGGTGGAGTTGCTCGCCGCCTGCCGGAAGGCTCTCGATCAAATGGGTTACAAAGTCCACCCTGCGGCCTCCCACGCCGAATTCCTTTCGCGCTTCGCGCAGATTCAATATCAGGTCGCCCTTGTGGAGGACGTGTTCGACGCTGCATCGGCTCTGGAGAATCGCGCTTTGACGTCGCTTCAAGCGATGCCCTTGAGTCAACGGCGCCACGCCGTCAGCTTCCTTCTTGGGCGCTCATTCCAAACTTTGAATCCGATGCAGGCGTTCCAGCAAAGCGTCCATGCGGTCGTCAACGCCGCGGACCTGGACAAGCTCCCGCAGATCGTCCAGAAAGTCACCGCCGACAACGATCTTTTCTACAACATCTTCCGGGACTCCCAAAGCCGCCTGGCGCAAGGCAAGTGAGCGGTTTGAACTGTCCGGCCTGAACGTGAACTCGCCTCGATCTCGCCTGGATCAGGTCCTCGTCGAGCGCGGCCTCTGCGAAAGCCGCGAACGCGCCCAACGCGCCGTTCTGGCTGGAGTCGTCCGCGTCAACGAACAGCTCGCGCGCAAGCCGAGCGAACAGGTCGCCGCGACGGATCTCGTCACCGTCCAAACGCCCGACCGCTACGTGAGCCGCGGCGGCTACAAGCTGGAGCACGCCTTGCGGCATTTTCGGGTCGATCCGCGTGGCGGTGTGGCGATCGATCTGGGCGCATCGACCGGCGGCTTCACCGACTGTTTGCTGCAGCACGGGGCGGAGAAGGTTTATGCGGTGGACGTCGGCCAGGGCCAGCTTGCCTGGAAGTTGCGGCACGACCCGCGCGTCGTGGTGATGGAGAGGACCAACGCGCGCGATCTGACTCCGGCACGATTCCCTTCACCGTTCCAGGCGGCGGACCTGGCGGTGATCGACTGCTCCTTCATTTCGCTGCAAAAGATTCTTCCGGCGGCGCTCGGTCTGGTCCATAATCGCGGCCAGATTATCGCTTTGATGAAACCGCAATTCGAAGCGGGAAAAGCGGAAGCGGATAAAGGCGCCGGTGTGATCACCGATCCGGCTGTACATGCCCGTGTGCTGCGAGAACTTCAGGATTTCGCCGGGACGCAGCCGAAGCTGGCCTGGCGCGGATCGACCGAGTCGCCGCTGCTCGGTCCTGCTGGAAACAAAGAGTTCCTGGTGTGGCTTGAAAAGGCTCAGTAAATCGATTCAACGAGTCGCCATCGTCGCGAATTCGGGAAAAGTGAATTCCCGCGATGTGGTGCGCAAAGCGGCGAAACTGATTGCCCGCAGCGGCCGCGACGTCCTCACCGATGCCGCCACCGCCAAGCTGGTTGGATTGACGGCGCCGACCTTTCCGGACGCCGCCAGCCTGACCAGGGAAGTTGATCTCGTTCTCGTGTTTGGGGGCGACGGCACCATGCTGCGCGTCGCGCGCGAGACGGCCGGGTCGAGAACGCCGCTGCTGGGCATCAACGTCGGCGCGCTGGGTTTCTTGACCGACGTGCCATCGTGGGATTTGCCGCACGCGCTGCGCCAGGTGTGGAATGGCGATTTCCGCCTGGAATCGCGCGCTTTGATTGAGGCCAGTGTGGATTGCCGGGGCCAGGGTTCCCGGACGATTGCGCTCAATGAATTTGTGATCAGCCGGCACATGGTCTCGCGGCTGATCGAACTGGAAGCCAGCGTGGATGGCGAGATTCTGACCCGTTACCGCGGGGACGGATTGATCATCAGCTCGCCCACGGGATCGACCGCTTACTCACTCGCGGCGGGCGGAGCCGTGGTTTACCCGACGGCGGAAGTCTTCACGCTGACTCCGATTTGTCCGCACACGCTTTCGAATCGCTCCGTCATCGTCAACTTGAGTTCGACCATTAGGGTCAAAATCATCAGCCAGAAACCGGAAGCGGTCTTCAGCGGCGACGGCCAGGACGACCGGAGGTTGAACGCGGGAGACAGGGTCACGATTCGCCGGAGCCGCCATTCGGTGCGGCTGATTCACCTGACGGGAACTTCGTTCTTCGAAACGCTCCGGCACAAACTGAACTGGAGCGGGACGAACGTTCCAGTGAAGTGAATGCGTTCGCCACCGCGCATCCTGAGTCCAAGTCGTCTCAGATCATGGTTCGTTTGAAGGACATCGCGGCCCGCGCCGGTGTGTCGGTCATGACTGTTTCCAAAGTCATGCGCGACGCGCCCGACATCTCCGCCGCCACCAAAGCCCGCATCCGAAGCCTCGCCGACAAAATGGGCTATGTCCCTGACTCGCTCGCCCAAGGACTCCGCACGCGGACGACGAAACTCTTCGGCCTGGTCATCCCCTCTATCACCAATCCGATCTTCGCGCGCATGACCCGAGCGATTGAAGAACTCGCCCATGAGCATGGCTACGACCTGATCCTGGCGCACACCTTGAATGCGCCCGAACGGGAAGAAGCGTGCCTGCGCAAGCTGCTTTCGCGCCGCGTGGATGGCTTGTTCATTTGCCCGGTGTACCAACTGGTGCCGACGGCTCCCATTTATGAAGAAATCCAGAAGAACCGCACCCCGACGGTGATTCTGGGACAACGGGCGCCCTTCTGCAGTCCGTTTCCGAATGTGGCCGGAGATGACCTGCCCGCAAGTTACTCCGCCACGAAACACCTTCTCGAACTCGGCCACAGGAAGATATCTTTCTTTGCCGGCTTCGCGGCCGCGCCCTGGTCTCAAGAACGCTCCGACGGGTATCGCCGTGCTCTGCGGGAGGCCGGCCTGAACGTGGAAGATCGTTTGATCTTCGCTTCAGGCGGAAGCATCGGAGACGGCGAGAAGGCGGCGCTGCAAATGCTCCAGGAATGCGACGATGTGACCGCGGTTCAGGCCGCGAGCGATCTGGCGGCCATCGGCGCGGCCAACGTGTTTCTTTCCCAGGGCCTGAGAATTCCGCAGGACATTTCCGTGGTGGGCTTCGGCAACATTCTGGCCAGCGAACATTTCAAAGTGCCGCTGACCACTCTGCGCCAACCCAAGTTCCGCCTGGGCGTCGCAGCCATGGAATCCATGCAGAAGCTGTTGAAAGGCGAACGCGCGGAAGACAAGCGGCTTCCGGCACCGCTCGTGATCCGCGCCAGCACCGGCCCGCTCGCGGTCACGCCGTGAACCTTCCCGATAGAGCCGCGCTCACGGCCGATTCAAGAGTCCGGCGAAAGGAGCGGGGCAGCTTGCCCGCGCGACTCAGAAAAGAAACCGGCGAACCGACTCGCGGGCAGGCTGCCCGCGCTCATGCTTGACCCGCTTTCACGGGAATCACGTCACCCCAAATCGCTGGTTGAAAAACGCCGCCTGGCGGTTGATCTGCGCGAGCGTCTGTTCCATCCGGCGAAAACTCTCGAATAACGTTTCCTGACTCGCCAGGACGGCCCGCTCCATCGTTCCCAGTTGCTCGTCGATTTTCGCGGACTGGCTCGCCACGGCATCGCGGTGCCGCACCATTGAGCCGTCTGGCCCCACGAGGCTTTCCAGGTAGTTCCCAATCCGTGAAGCGATGCCCGATGTGGAGTCGCCAAACAACGCCTGGACATCCGAAAGGGAATTCGCCAGCGCGCTTTCGAGTGCGCCCGGATTGGCCAGGGAAATCGTGTTCGAATAGCCGTCCGTCTTGTACCCGAGCGATTCCAGGCGCTTCAGTCCGGAACCCAACTCGGACGCATCCAAAGCGACCAGGCTGCGCAACTTCCGGGAGCTTTCCGTCACTTGCGGATCTGATGCCAGGAGGCCTGCCGTCACCACGCCCTTCGCATCGGTCGAACTGGCGGTCTGGACCGAGATTAGACTCTGGACTTTGTTGTATTGGTCGATGAAATCCGTGATCGCCTGCTTGAGCGGAGAAGTGTCGTTGGAGACGTTGACCGTGACGCTCCCGGTTGTGAGAGCCGTCACGGTCAATCCTTCGATACCGTGGCTCTCGTTCTTGATTGTGTTTGTTCGACTGGTGAGCGAGGCCCCTCCGTTGACCGTGAACACGGCGTCCTGCCCGTTCACCAGCGCGCCCCCGGAGGACGAGGTGAGCTTCGCGGCGGAAAGAAAATTGCTCGTGCCAGCGGCCAGCGCGATCCCAAGGTCTCCAGTAGTCTTGTTGGTTGGCGTGAAACGGTCGTTCACCGAATCGTAACTTGCGATCACGCCGGCGGAGGACTGATTGATCTGGTTGAGCAAGCCGGCCACCGTGTCCGTGGCGGCGTCGATAGTGAACGAAACACCGTTGATTTCGAAAGTGCCGGAGCTGACGGCGGTGTTGAATCGCGCGGAAGCCAGCGTGGCCGTCGTGTTGAGGGCACCCAACGCCTGCCCGCTTGCGACCGAGCTCGTGCCGTTGTTCGACAGGCGAGCGGCTTGAAGGAAATTGCTCGTGTCTGCCGCGCTTCCCAGGACGATTGGATTTCCGCCGGCGTCCGAAAGCGTGACTTTGTCGGCACCCGAATCTTAATTGGCCGTCAGCCCGGTCTGCGCGGCGATGTGGCCCAGCACATCGTTGAGCGAATCGAAGGCTTGCACGTCGATCTGCCGCCCATTGATGGTGAACCTCCCCGCGGAAACCGAAGCTCCAAAGCCGGCGGCACCGGAGGTCAGATCCGCATCGGCGTCGATTCCCAGCCCTACATTGATTCCGCCCCGCTGTGAGGCGGCGGTCGCGAGTTGGGTAAAGTTGAAGAGGTAAGTTCCAGTGGAAGCGCTCGATCCCACACTCGCGGTGGCGACATGGCTGTCCGTGGAGGCAACACCGCGAGTGTTATACAGTTAAGCGTCTTTCAGCGATTTCGCCTTGCTCAAGAGACTTTCCATCTCTTTCGCCAAAGCGCCCAGCGCTTCGCTGGCGCGGTTGAGATTCGATTGATCCGCGCGAAGACGCCGCTGTGGAGCACGCTGGACATCCGCCAGTTGCTCCACCATCGATTTCCAATCAAACCCGGACGCTAGTCCTGTGAGAAAGAGTTCCAATCGTCGCCTTGAGCATTGCGCCGCTCGCTTCCGTTCACACCTACTCTACTATCGGCTCATGTGCAGTGGAACTTTAGTCACTTCTGTCGCTGGGCTTTCCCCTCTTCCCCACCCCGGCCCTCTCCCGAGGGCCGGGGTGATGGCGAGCCTTTCATCGCACTGAATAGTTAGTTAGTTACGGCTTAGCAGCCAAAATTGATTTCTTCCCACTTCCACAAGAATCCACTACATATTGCCGCATGAAACCGGACGCACTCAAACAGTTCATCCATCTTCGCAACCAACTCACCCAAGAACGCGCCCGCCTCGAAGCCCGCATTCGTGAAATCGACAAAGTGCTCGGTGGAGAAATCCCCACACCGTTCCACGCTCAGGGACGGGAGCCCAGGAAACACGGGCGGCTGCACCTCGCCGCACTCAGGCCGGCATCACGCCAGCGGACGAATTGGGGCCCGCGCGGAAAACTCAAAGAACAAATCGTCCGCACGCTGAAGGCGGCGGGCAAAGACGGCGCGACGGTCAAGGCGCTGGCGGAGAAGATCGGTGCGCGCTACAACAACATCTCCATTTGGTTTCTCCGCGGGGGCAAGAAACTCAAGGCCATCAGGAAGATTGGGCCAGCGAAGTACGCATGGGTCGGTGAGTAGTCCCCTCCGAAAGATTTAAGGAAGCGTCGCGCCCGTGACGGTGAGCCGCACGATTCTCTCCAAAGGCGTTTCCGGTTTGAATCCGACGGCACGAAAAAGCTTCTCGACGATCGGCTTTCGCCTTTGCATGTCCTGGAATCCAGCCGCGTAAGCTTCGCTGTAGGGGACGGATTCAATCGGCGATTTGGATTGCATGACGCGCACGACCAGGCCTGCCAGGTCCCGAATGCTGATTTCCTCCGATCCGCCGATGTTGAACACGCCGCCTCTGGCTTCGGTTGATTTCTGCAAACGAATGAGCGCTTCCACCGTATCTGCGACGTAACAAAAACAGCGCGTCTGCTGCCCGTCCCCGAACACTTTCAGAGGCAAGCCCGCCTTCGCCGCGGCAATGAATCGCGGCAAGACCATCCCGTAGCGGCCCGTCTGCCGCGGCCCGACGGTGTTGAAAATGCGCGCGATGACCACCGGCAGCCCCTTTTCCTGCGCGTAGGCCAGGGCCAGGAACTCGTCCATGAGCTTCGAGCAGGCGTAACTCCACCGCCCCAGAAAGGGCGGTCCAATGAGCAAATCGTCTTCTTCGCTGAACGCCGGCTTCTGGCTTTTGCCATAAACCTCGGAAGTGGACGTCAACAAGACGGGGACGCCCTTCGCTCCGGCGGCTTGCAAGATCAGTTCCGTCTCATGCAAGTTGGTTTGGATCGTGCGAATCGGGGAGTGCACGACCAACTCCACACCCACGGCCGCGGCCAGATGAAAAATGAAACTTGAGTTCGCGACGACGGTGTCGAGATCGGCGCACTCGGAAACCTTCGTGCGTAAGACGCGAAGATCCGGGTGCGAGATCACCGACTTGAGGTTGTCCACGCTTCCGGTTGAACAATCATCGATAACCGTCACCGCGTGGCCGTCGCGCAACAACCGTTCGACAAGGTGCGATCCGATGAACCCGGCGCCGCCGGTGACGAGAATGTAGGTATTCAGTTGTCAGTTATCAGTTGTCAGTGTTCAGGAAATCGAGTTGATCAGGCCATTGACGAGCCGACCGACTTCCGCCGTTCGCGTTAGCAAGCCCTCGGTTTGCGCATCTTCGAGATATCTCAGTCGGCGTGCGATGATCAACTGCGTCTCGGATTCCAGGAGGGATCCATGAGCGATGCGAAGTCCTCGGACAAATTCGTTTGGCGTTCCTCGACCCTGGCCTTCAGCGATGTTCGACGGCACCGACACCACGGCACGTCGAACTTGGCTGGTCAGAGCGTATATCTCGCGTTGTGGAAACTCCTGAGTCGCTTCATAAACGGCAACAACCAAGTCAATCCCCTTTTGCCAGGCAATCAAGTCTCTGTAGTGTACGCTCTTCATCTTTCCTCCTTGATTTTGTTTGTTCGATGTTATTGCCAGCCCGCTCGTCGGCAAGCCAGCAATCAAAAGCATTTCTTGCCCAGAATGCTCTCCACTGGCAACTGAAAACTGAAAACTGACAACCGACTCACTCCAACGCCTTCGCCAGCGCTTCGGCCAGCTTTTGCCGGTAAGCCGCGCTGGCGATCAAGCGGGCCTCGTCGGGATCGGACAGATAGCCGGCTTCGAGCAAGACCGCCGGGCGATTTTGTTCGCGCAACACAGTCATGAACCGCGCCCGCTTGATACCCCGGTCGTTGCGCTCCGTCATTTGCACCATGGCCCGATGCAACCGCACGGCGTGTTGGAGGTTCTGTTCGTCAAAGTCGTTGTTCGGATAGACCAGGGTGGGCAGGTCCTTGAACTGGCGGACCAAATTGGAAGGCATGCCCGACGGAGTCAGGCAATAGGTTTCGACTCCGTGGTGTTCCGGCCTGGCCGATTCGGAATCGACCGAATTGAAGTGCAGGCTGACGAACAAGCTCGCATTCGCTTGCTCGGCGATGCGCACACGCTCGGGGATTGACACATCGACATCCGAAGTCCTCGTCAACACCACGCGCCAGCCTTTCGAGTTGAGAATCGGCTTCGCGCGCAGCGCCCAGTCCAGCGCATAGTCCTTTTCGAACCCGGTTTTGAGCACACTGCGCGCACCGGTCTGGTCCCCGCCATGGCCAGGGTCGAGGACAATGATGCGGCGGCCATCCAGCGCCGGCCCCGAGGAGGCGAGCAGTGGAGCGAGGTTTTTCTGCAAATCTAGCGCGTGCAGGAACGGAAGGCCGTTGCTCAGGCGCGGGACAAAGCCCAGCGCAAGCGCCAGGCCGTTCCAATACGCGACGCGGCTGCCCATCGTGATCGAAAGCACACCGTGGGTGCTGCGGCACTGGAAGGTCGGCCCCCAGCCGTTGTCGAAGCGCTTCGGCGCGTCCAGGCCAGTCATGCGACTCCAGGTTTCGAGAGCGACCCAGCCAGTTTGAGACAATGCGATCGGAGCGGAAGCCAGGTTCGGAGCGGATTGCTGCGAAACACTCCCGGTCTGGGTCTGGGCCCGAACCGGCGGCAGGAGGCCCCGAACACCAACCTTAGAATTGGCCGCTCTGTCTTCCGGGGGCGCTTCGTCTGGCGGCAAGGTCGTGCGCAAGGGAGTAATTCTTGGGGGCGCTTTGGGCGGTGTCGGACACGCGGTCAACAAAACGAGCGCTGCCATCAACGCAGCGAACAACCAGGGCTTCAGCACGGGGACATTTTGCGTACGGCGACTTCCGACTCAAGCAGATGTTTCGGCGGTTTCAGCGGAAGCCTCTTGCTGAAATGATTTCCCCTTGGCATAGTCCGGGCGCGGGCGAAGCCAATGGAAACCCGGCGCGGCAGTGCATCCCGAGGTTGTCGGTGACTGTTTGGAGCGCGACGCCGCCTTGGCGTAGATCAAGCTGGCGCTCCCGGGTCGTCCAAATCGTGGCGATTCGACAAGAAAGCGCCGTCGCCGCTGCGCTCTGCCGGCGCACTCCAAAATGACCGGTTTCAGTCCATGCGATGAAGATACTTGTGGCGATGACCGGCGCGAGCGGAGCGCTCTACGCCCAGCGCCTGCTCGATAACCTCGACGGCGCTCCGCATGAAATCCACGTCGTCCAGAGCAGTTACGCCCGGGCCGTGATCGAGCAAGAGTTGCCCGGCGGTTTGCGCCTGCCTCACGGGGCCCAATTGCACAGCGTAAAAAGCATGAACGCGCCTTTTGCCAGCGGCTCGAATCCGCTGGACGCCATGGTGGTGATTCCTTGCACCATGGGCACCCTGGGCCGCATCGCTCACGGATTCAGCGAAGACGTGCTGCTCCGCGCGGCGGACGTCATGCTGAAGGAAAAGCGGAAACTGATCCTGGTGCCGCGAGAAACACCCTTGAATCTGGTGCACATCAAAAACATGGAATTGCTCGTCCTGGCGGGGGCGATCGTCCTGCCGGCGAATCCGTCTTTTTACACGCATCCCACGACGATCGAACAGGTCGTGGATACCGTCGTCGCGCGCGTGCTCGATCACTTGGGCGTCGCGCAAAAGATCATGCCGCGGTGGCAGGAGGAGAGGGAGTGAAGGTACGAAACTCTCTGAAAAGCAGAGTGAACAAACAAATCTTGGATACCGAACGTCGATTCCGGAACACCGAACTCCTGACAATGGAAACAGCGATGAGACCTTCGCGCGCGGCCTTGATCCCATCTCATCATTTGAGCCTTGAAGCAGGTGTGACGCCCCCTTTCCCCTCACCCCGGCCCTTTCCCCAGGGGAGAGGGAGAATCGTTTTCTCACTAAACGATCAAACACCCGCAACGGATTGTTCGAGGGGCAGACGGCCTACTTCTCTCTCCCTCAGGGCCAGGGTGAGGGGAGCGTTTGGAGTTCGACGTTGGAGGTTCGACGTCCGATGTTCATAGTTCTTTCCCAAGTCCGTCGCTGGGGGGAATTCGTCAAGTTCTCCCACACAATCTTCGCCTTGCCCTTCGCGTTGGCGGCGATGGTCGTCGCGGCACGGGAGCAACGAGGCTGGCCGGGTTGGCGCGTGTTCGTATTGATCCTCGCCGCCATGGTCTGCGCTCGAACATGTGCCATGGCCTTCAATCGCATCGTCGATCGCGAGTTCGACAAACTGAATCCACGCACGGCGGCGCGGCATTTGCCCACGGGCCAGGTCTCGCTGGCGAGCGCCTGGACGCTTTGTGCGGCCAGTGGACTCGGTCTGATCGGCGTGAGTTACTTCATCAACAGGGTGTGCTTTTACCTGTCCCCGCTGGCGTTGGTGATCATTTGCTCTTACTCCCTGACCAAGCGTTTTACGGATTTCACGCACTTCTACCTGGGCGTCGCGCTGGCGCTGGCGCCGGTCGGAGCATGGCTGGCCGTCCAGGGGGCCTTTGGGCTTCAACCGTTCATCCTGGCTTTGACCGTGGTGGCGTGGCTGGTGGGCTTCGATATCATTTACGCCTTGCAGGATTATGAATTCGACCGCCAACACGGTTTGCACTCGCTGGTGGTCCGATGGGGACCGAAGAACGCGCTCATGTTCGCTTTTCTCTCGCACATGGTGATGTGGGGATTGCTCGGCCTGTTCGGGTTGATTTCAAACTTCCGCGTGGCATATTTGGCGGGCCTGCTGATCATCCTGGGCAGTTTGCTTCTCGAACATTGGCTGGCGCGAAAGCGGAGTTTGAAATGGATCAACCTGGCGTTTTTCCGGCTGAACGCGCTCATCAGCGTGGTCTTCCTGATCGTCACCGCGACGGAAGTGGTCTTTCCCAGATTCCAGGTGTTTCGATGAATTTTTTCCTCCGGCACAGCGAATTGCGGGACCTCCACGAAAAAGTTGCCGAGGGTCAGCGGATTTCGGAGGCCGACGCGTTGCGGCTGTTTCAGACGAAGGACCTCAATGCCCTGGGCACCATCGCGAATTTCCTTTGCCAGCGGAAGACTCAAAACCGCGCCTCTTACATCATCAACCGCTACATCAACTATTCCAACTACTGCATCTTGACCTGCCAGTTCTGCGCCTTCGCGCGGAAGAAGCGCGACGCGGACGGTTTTCAGCACACGATCGAAGAGATCATCCAGAAAGCGCGCGAGGCGCTCTCCCTCGGAATCACGGAATTGCACATCGTCGGCGGCCTGCATCCGAGCCTGCCCTTCAGCTATTATACGGACATGTTGCAGGCTCTAAAGAATCTTGACGCCCGGCTTCAACTCAAGTGCTTCACGGCGATCGAGATTCTGCACCTGGCGTGGCTGGCGAAAAAGTCCGTGAAGGAAACTCTGCTGGAATTGCGCGCCGCCGGGCTGAACTCCTTGACCGGCGGCGGCGCTGAAATCTTCCGCAAAGAAGTCCGCTCCGCCATCGCCAAAGGCAAGGAGTCCGCAGAGGAGTACCTTGATGTGCATCGAACCTGGCACCATCTGGGCGAGCGAAGCACTTGCACCATGCTCTACGGCCACGTCGAATCACTGGAGGATCGCGTCGATCACTTGCGCCGCTTGCGCGAGTTGCAGGATGAGACGCGCGGTTTTTCCGGGTTCGTCCCGTTGCCGTATCAGCCGGAGAACAACCAGATTCCCGTGACGACGACGCCCACGGGTTTTGACGCGCTCCGCACCATTGCGGTCAGCCGGATTTACCTGGACAACTTCGATCACATCACGGCGTACTGGGTTGGCCTGGGCCTGAAGCTCGCGCAAGTCGCCTTGAGCTATGGCGCGGACGATTTGCACGGGACCATTGTGGAGGAAAAAATATTTCACATGGCCGGGGCGAAATCGCCGGAATTGCAGACGGAAGCCGAGATGATCAAGAGCATCCGCGAAACCGGGCGCGTGCCCGTGCAACGGGACACGTTCTACGAGCCGATCAAAGTTTGGCAAACCCCGGGCGCAGCCGCTGCCGAATCAACTCCCAATCGCTCCCCCGTGCTGGAAGGAAACCTGGCGACCGCGTGAGTCCTGGGGAGTAAGCCAGATTGGAGTAACCACTCATTCACACTAATGGACACTAAGTCAAAGGGAGTTTACCCACCTGACCGCCGGCATGGTGCAGGTGCGTCGGTGCATTTCTCCATCCATTAGTATTTAACAGGGTCAATTGGTGGTTGAGAAAATCTCAGTCGCTTTCAGCACCAAGCTTCAATGTCTTCCTCGGAACAGCCGCCCAAACTTCGCCTGGCATCCGCTCAACCGGCGGAGGATCTCGACCAACGGCACGCGCGCGAAAAGCGCGCCGCCTTTATGCAGCGAGAGGAAGACCTCGGCCACTCGCTCGCGCCGTTCCGCGTCGGATCGGTCCCCTATCTGAACGCGGTTCCTTTGACCCGCGGTCTGGAAGAGCAGGTCCTGTTTATCCCGCCGTCCGCGCTGGCCGAAAAGCTTCGCCGAGGTGAATTGGACGCGGCATTGTTGAGCGTCACCGAGGTTCTCCTCAACGACTGCTACGACGTGCTGGACGGAATCGCCGTGGCATCGCTGGGCGAAGTCAAGAGCGTGTTCCTGGCGCACCGCCGACCTCTCGAAGAAGCGAAGGAAATTTTTTGCGACCCCGCGTCCCTGGCGAGCGTGAACCTGTTGCGGGTCTTGCTCGCGGAACGCGGGCTGCGGCCGGAGTTCAAGCCGCTCTCGAGTTACGACGCGAGCCGGTTGCCGGAGTTCACCTTGTTGATTGGCGATCCGGCGCTCGATTTTCTGCTCGGCCCGCACGCGCACGAGATCTGGGATCTGGGCGCAGCGTGGTTCGAATTGACCAGGCTTCCTTTTGTCTATGCGGTTTGGGCCTTGCGGCGAGGCGTGGAGAACGAGCGGTTGCGCCGCCTGCTCCGCGAGGCCAAAGACTTCGGGATGGATACGCTGGATGCCATCATCGGCAGCCGCACCGATTACGATTACGCGTTCCGCAAAGACTATCTCGGCTGGCATATCCATTTCCACCTCGGTGCGGATGAAAAGCGCGGTCTGTCCCGCTTCATCGAATTGCTCCGCCAACACGGCTTCGGACCCGTCTTCGAGCCAAAATTCGTTTGGTGAGTTCATTTTGACCGTAGCGCCGAAAATCTCCGCTGCAAACCGCGCCTGACATGTCACGCGCAGGCACCCGCAAGTTCAGTCCTCCGACCCGCGCAGCCTCAGGACTCCTGACTTCGTGGAATTGCCCGCGCGGTGGTGCGCCGAGATTCTGGAAAAACTCGCGGGCAAGCTGCCCGCGCTCCTTGGGCTGGATTCTTGAAGCAGCCGTGCCCCCGGCCCACATTTGCGATTTCGAGTTTGCTCATTGGCCGGAGAGCCGCTAAGAACGCCGGCAATTTATGTTCGGCGAAATCACAAACCAGCAAGGCGAACGCATCGATTACTCCTTTCATCCTGGAAAGGCGGATTCCAAAGACCTGGTCGTGATCGGCCACGGCGTCACGGGCAACAAGGATCGGCCTTTCGTCGTGGCCCTCGCGGAAGGCCTGGCCAACGCGGGAATTCCTGCTCTGCGGATTTCCTTTTCCGGCAACGGCGCTTCGGGAGGCAAGTTCACGGACTCGACGGTTTCCAAGGAAGTCAGCGACCTGGGTTCGGTGCTGGAAGTTCTTTCGGATCGGAGGATTTGCTACGCCGGGCACAGCATGGGCGGCGCGGTTGGAGTGCTGCGGGCAAGCCAGGATAGTCGAATCCGGCTCCTGGTTTCCCTGGCGGGCATGGTTCACACGAAGGCTTTCGCGGATCGCGAATTTGGAAGCGTGAAGCCCGGAGAAGGATGCATGTGGGACGAACCAGCTTGTCCGCTTTCGCAGGCCTACATGGATGACATGGCGAAGATCGATTCCGTGGCGGACCGCGCTCCTCAGATCAAAGTCCCGTGGCTGCTCGTCCACGGAATTGAAGACGACGTGGTCCCGATCCAGGATTCCTACGACATTTTTCGCCAAGCCAACGATCCGGTTGAACTCATTGAGATCAAAGGCTCCAACCACGTCTTCGCCGGGGAATTCGCGGCCATCATGGTTGAAAAGGTCACCGCCTGGGTCAAACTTCAGCTCACGCGGATGAAGTGATCGGTGATTCGCGAAGGCGCGGGTGCCCTCCCCATGAGCTGTTCGCCATGCCGCCAAGTTTTGGAGTGCGGCGACGAAGTCTGCGCAGTCGCCGCTTTGAATCACCGAGAGATCGAACCCCGCGATTTGCATCTCGCTACCGACGCGAACTTGTCCGCTCTTTGAGCCACTCAAAATCGGTGGCTGGCAAAGCGTCGAACGTGCCCCCCACACCTCCCTGGCGCGCGGGCCGGATCGTGCCGGTTGGACCGCCCACGACCCACCGGCGCGGCTCGGTGTGCCCATCGGTGTACGATAGGCTTGACGCGCCGTTGTGATAGGACGCTGGAAGATTTCCCCATTTATACTCGTCCAGGGTGTTGACGAAGAAGCCGTCGTTGATCGTGTCCTGATGCTCATCGATGAAGAGGAAAGTGAGCGAGGGACTGAGCAGATCGGAAGGCTTCAGGAACTGGCGGTAGGTGGGGTTGAATCGGTTCGTGAGCGTGCCGGTCTGGCCGACCATCGCGTTCATCGACATGCTCCGGATGCGTGGGCCGCATTCGGCCACGGATTTGTCGGAGGGACATTTGAACACAACGGCAGAGCGGCTCAGATAAGAAGATAATTTCGCTTCGGTCAGGTAAATCAAATTGGTGTTGTCCGGGCTGTCGGTCCAATCCTGCACGTTGTTGGCCCAGCTTTGGCGCGTGGCCCGCGTTTCGTCGCGCCCGTGATTGTTGACGAAAAAATCGTCGTGATCATCCGTGTAGATCGACCAGGCCAGAGCGAGTTGCTTGGCGTTGCTCAGGCAGAGAATTCCTTGGGCCTTGGCTTTGGAGCGGCTCAACGCCGGCAAGAGCATGGCCGCCAGAATGGCGATGATGGCAATGACCACCAGCAGCTCGATCAAGGTGAAGCCGGACTGACACTTTGGGTTCGCTGATTCCATATGCATTGGGGCGGCAGCCTACAAACACCGGTTCAAGGTTCAAAGTGCAATGTTCAGGGTTCCGCCTTGCGGTGCATCCAGAAGTTTATCAGTGACTCTTTGGAGTGCGGCGGCAAGCGGGGCAAGCGGAGCGCGATGCCGCTTTGGCGTGGGCCAAGAGCGGCGCTCCCGGGCCGTCCGCGGTGTGGGGATTCGACAAGAAAGCGCCGTCGCCGCTGCGCTCTGCCGGCGCACTCCAAATTGACCGGTTCCAGTCCAACCGCCGTCAACGGTTTGTGGAGGCGCCCCGGCTCATGAATTCCTGATCGCGTTTGCGATCAGATCGCCCATTTCGGTTGTGGAAAGCTTCCCGCCCAAGTCCGGCGTGCGGTGGCCGGGGGTTTCAAAAACTCCGGCGACGGCTTTGTGGATCAGGCTCGCGCCGCGTCTTGTTTCGGCGTGCGGCAGCCACTCCAGCATCAACGCAACGGACAGAATCGTAGCCACAGGATTCGCGGTGCCTTTGCCCGCGATATCCGGCGCCGTGCCGTGTGATGGTTGAAAAACGGCGTGGCGCTCGCCGATATCTCCTGAAGGCGCCATGCCCATGCCTCCGACGAGTCCCGCGGCAAGGTCGGAAAGAATGTCGCCGAACATGTTCTCCGTCACGAGCACGTCGAAGCGCTGCGGGCGTTGCACCAGGTAAAGCGCCGCGGCATCGACGTAAACTTTCTCCGTGCGCACAGAAGGAAACTCCCGACTGACTTCGTCGAAGACGCGGCGGAAAAATGCCATCGAAGGCAACACATTCGCTTTGTCCACGAGCGTCACCAGGCCGCGGCGGCGAGCGGCCGCCTGGAAGGCGGCCCGGAAAATTCGCTCCGCGCCTTTGCGCGTGATCCGCATAGTGTCCGTGGCTTCGGAGTCGCTGGCGGGTTTCGTCGCAAGACGATCGGAGAACAAGCCTTCGCAATTTTCGCGAAAGATGAGGAAATCGATTTCGCCCGCACCGTAGGATTTGAGTGGCGTGTCGTGGGTGTGATAAAGGCGAATCGGGCGCAGGCCGCAGTAAAGGTCGAGCTTTTCCCGCAAATCGAGTTGCGGCGTCATTTCGAGTCCGTTCGGCCAGCGGACATCCGGCAGGCCCATGGCGCCGAGGAGAATGGCGTGGTGCTTGCCGCAGCGGGCCAAAGTCTCCGCCGGCAGCGGATCGCCGTTGCGAAGGTATTCGCCGGCGCCGACCGAGAATTCTTCCAGTTCAAATGTCACCTCATTGAGACGCGACTCGGCCGCTCGAAGCGCCTTGACGCCCTCGGCGATGACGTCGGCGCCAATCCCGTCGCCCGGCAACACTGCGATTTTGAATTTCATGCGGAGAGAAGATGAACCACCCATGAACGCTAATCCACACCAATCAAATCGGCGAAGAGGAGGACTGGTTTCGACGCATTCCCGCGCGTCCCTGAAATGGCTCCTTCGATCGCAAAGCAAAGTCAGGGACGGAGTGGGCAAGCATCCTGTCTGCCTCCTTCACTCGGATACCGCATAAAAGGCCGACTGAAACCCTGCCCAACCCTGCCCAATCCCTTCGACTGAGTTCTGAAGTTGGAAACCAAGCGGGGCTCGGATAGCGTCACGCAAGCTCGTATGTGTAAATGACGACTGCGCCGCATCAACCCGCGTCTCTCGCGCTTACGCTTGCCATTTGCTTCGGGCGATTGTGCTTGGCCAGCTCGGCGTTTGCAGCCCCTGCTTCGAACCCGGTGGACCGTGCTCAGGCTGAAAATCCCTCCCAATATTCGTCCGCATCCACCGCTACCGCTGCCGAAACTCTCCCCGGGCTACTGGCAGAATATCATTCACAAAATCCCACGACCGGCGCGCCCCCGCTGGTCCGCGTGGACGCCAAGCCGGCTTACAATTGGGGCCCCTCCAGCCCGCATCCTCGGATTCCGCCCGGTCCCTTTCGCGTGCTTTGGCAAGGGCAGCTCGTGTTGAAAGAAACGGACGCGATCCGATTCTCCGCTTTCCTCGGAGGCGAACTCAAGCTCGTGATCGATGGAGTGGAAGTCTTCGACGTCCGGAGCGCCGAGCCGAGCCAAAGGATCGAGTCAACCGCAATCTTAAGGCGCCCAGCAGGAACTTACGCGTTGGAAATTCAGTATCGCTCACTCCCAGACACTCCGGCACGCGTTCAAATCTGGTGGGAAGGGGAGAGTTTTTCACGCGCCCCGCTGCCTGCGTCGCGTCTGCAGCACGCGGCCAACGGCGTTCCGCCAAGACTTCACTTTCAGGAGAAAGCGGAGGAAGGCCGCGAATTGGTCCGGCAATTCGGCTGCGCGCAATGTCATGCGGAAGCATTTCCAGGTGTTGCCGCGGCGCGGCTTGGCCCTTCGCTGGAAAAACTCGCGAGCCGTGTCCAGCGTGATTGGATGGTCGCCTGGCTGCGGAATCCGAGTGAACTCCGATCTCAGGCTCGCATGCCGAGATTGTTCACGCCGGATCGCCGCGGCTTTGTCGAGATTTCTTTGATCGTGGACTTTCTGTTGCGGCGTCCGTCCGACGAGACGCAAACGCGCAAACCTGAATCCGGAGATCATCGAGCAGGCCGCCAGGCGTTTGTCGGATTGGGCTGTGCGACGTGTCACCTTTTGCCTGAACCGGGCGAAGCGTCGTCTCACAACGCCGTCGCGGGAAACCTCACCGTCCCCAGGGCCATCCGGAGAAGTCCGTTGGACCGACTGGCGGACCGATTCACCCTGCAACAGTTGGCGAATTTCATCGCCGACCCTTACACGCGATATGCAGACGGCCGCATGCCCCGCTTGCCGGTGGAAGCGCGAACGGCTCGCGACATCGCCGCGTACTTGTTGATGTGGTCGAAGCCTGCGGCGCTTCCGCGTAACGAAGACGGCCCACCGCGTGCCGAGGAGATCAAGACGATCGGCGAAAACCTTCAGGTCGCTGCCGATCCCGCGGCAATCGGCGCGGCGCTGGTCAGGCAAAAGGGCTGCGTCGCTTGTCATTCCGGCCTTACCGGGGAGGCTGTGCAAACCTCGCTGCGCCTCACGGAACTCACCAATCTTTCTGAATCAGGCTGTCTAAACCCTGCTCATCTTCCCTATTTTTCCATCCCGCCATTCGACCGAGAAAAGATCGCAGTCTTTGTTTCGGTCGCTGGATTCGAACTGCACAAGTCCCCTTTCGATGAACGCCAGCAGCTTTTGAAACATTCGGGCTGCTTCGTTTGCCACCAGGCCGACGGAGATTCGCCGCCGGCCATCGAGCAAATTGGTCAAGCATTGTGGACGCCGCATCTGATGCGTTTGCCGTATCAGCGGACGCCACGTTTGACCGAGGCGTGGTCCAAATACACGCGCTCCTATTTGCTTGAAGCAATCCGCGACGGAGTGCGCGGTGTCCGGCCTTCCTGGTATTCGTACCGAATGCCCGCATTTGGGGAAGAGGCCGAGGAGATCGTTCAAGCGCTGGCTGAACGGGACGGCGAGTTGATTGAAAGTGATTCGCGACCGGACCAGGCAATTTCGGAGCCGACGTTGTCGATGTTCGGCGCCGGGCTGGTTGGTTTTGAAGGTTACTCCTGCGTGTCGTGCCACATCTGGTCGGGTACGGAACTCACCGGGGTTGATCCCGGAGCCGTGGGTCCGGAGTTGACGAGCGCCACGCGACGTATTCGGCGAGACTGGTTCAAGCGTTGGCTGGAGAACCCGGCGCGGATGCACCCGGGCACGCCGATGCCGGCGTTTTTCCCGAAGGGCGAGCCGGCCCCGATTTCAGCCGTGTTGAATGGAGATGCGCTCCAGCAGAAGGAAGCGATCTGGTCCTATTTGTCGCTGGGGACGAATGCACCGAATCCGCAGCCGCGTCCTTTGATCCCAGTGCATCTGCCGGCCGCCGGCGAACCGCCGATCTTCGCGCAGATCCCGATTCGGATCGGTGGCGGTGAACTAATGGAGAGCCTCTGTGTCCAGTACGGAAATGGCGCCGTGATCGTGTACGATCTTGGAAAGGCGACACTGCACAGCGTGCGAATGGGGTCCCAAATCTTGAGGAACCCAAATGGCTGGCGAGGCTTTTCGCTTTCGGATGCGTCGAACGTCGTCGCGTTCGCGGCGTCGCCTGCGGTTCAATTGATCGACGTGGACGGCGCTGTGATCGGTGCGTCGGAGAAATTCCTCGGCTATGAGCGGATTCCTGACGGCGTAAAGATTCGATTCAGGCTGCTCCACAAAACACGTCCCTTCGAGCTCGCGGAGTTGCTGAAGATGGAATCCACCGGAGCGGATCGCCAGTTGCGCCGCGAATGGCACGGGCGTGAAATTCCGCCAGGCTGCTCGCTTCAGATTCGATCAAGGTTGACTTCCGGTGAGGCGGGCGGCCGGGATCAAGCGGATGTCGCCGGCGCGATTGGCTGGACGAATCTGCAAGGACAGTCGGCATTGCAGATTCAAGGAGATATGCTGAACGTCTCGGCAATTCCGGAGGGCAATGCCGAATCCGGCTCCTGGGCTGGCGGTTTGAAATGCAAACTTCCAAAGCCAGGCAGGCCGAATGCGGCGACGAATTATGCGTTCGCGTTCTCTCAAAATCCCGCGCAGCGCGACGCGGAGGTTTCGGGCAGTCTTGAACGCCCGGGCTACCGGGCCCTGCGATACGCGATGCCGAAAACTTCCAATGGAGAAGACCGCATCATGCCATCGGCGCTCGCCGTGGATCCGAGAAGCGGGCGGCTCTTTGTCGCTTCGTTGAAGTTGGGTGAGATTTTTGCCTTGCACGATCCCAAAGATGACGGCGTGGGCGCCGTGTTCAAAGACTACGCCCAAGGTTTGTTCCAAGATGCCTACGCGATGCTTCACGAGGGCGACGCGCTGTACGCGTTGCACCGGCGCAATCTGACTCGAATCACCGATGAGGATCACGACGGAGTGGCCGACCGATTCGACCGCGTCGCCGCTTTGCCGCACGCGCTGGGAAACAAGTACGACTGGGCTTATGGGCTGGTTCGGGATCAGACTGGAGGTTTTGTCCTCAGCTTCGCGCCCCATGCCGATGATCGCAACTTGCCCGGAATGGGCGGCGTCTTGCGCCTCACCCTGGACCGCGGGCAAGCGAGTTTCGCGGAGATCGCGTTCGGATTGCGGAACGCTGTTGGTTGGGCATCTGGACCGGGCAGCGAAGTCTTCTTCAGCGACAATCAAGGTGAGTGGGTGCCGGCCAACAAGCTATGTCACGTCGTGGAGAGCCGATTCTACGGCTATCCGAATTCCGCGCGTCCCGAGGCCACGAAAAGGAAGCCGGGCGAAACGGCGATTTGGGTTCCGTACGCCTGGGCCAAATCGATCAACGGAATCGCTTACAGTCCGGACGACGGCAAGTTCGGTCCGTTTGGCGGCCAGTTCTTCATGGCCGAGTTGATGCACGGCGGCGCGATCATTCGGGCGAACGTGGAAAAAATTAACGGAGTGTATCAAGGCGCATGTTTTCCATTTTGGGGACGCGGCTTGCTTGGGCCGCTCGTGCTGGCGTTTGATCCGAAAGGCCGGCTTTACGTCGGTTCGATCACTCAACCGGCCTGGATGGCGCAACCGGATCGAGGAGCCTTGTTCCGGATTGAATTCACACGCGCGACCCCTTTCGAGATTCAGTCGATTCACGCACTGCCTTCCGGATTCCGGCTGCGTCTTACCCAACCGGTGTCGCCCGCATCGGCGTTGGAGCCGACGTCTTACTCAATCGAACACTATCGGTATGAATTCACGGGCGCGTACGGTTCGCCGGAGCTCGATCGGACGCCGGTTCAGATCAAAGGAATTGAACTGATTGAGGACGAAAAGGCGGTGGACGTGGCAACCGATTCTTTGATCCCAGGCAGAATCTATTCCGTTTCCGCCAAGGGTCTAAGGAACGCGGGCGGCGAACCGCTCGTGCATCCAACCGGAGTCTATACGTTGAACCAGGTCCCCGAGGGCAAGTTCCGGTAATTCGATGGAGCAGGATGCACCGTATTCATGTTGCATACGCATATGCAACATGAACATGGGAATCGACCGCGAGGGAGTCTGTCGCTGAGGCCGGGAGCGCCGGGTCAGACTTCAACGCTCTTACCTGGTTCTGGTTGGATGACTTTGATCTTGGGGTAGCGGGAGCGAATTTGGTCTTCGACCCACTGACGCGAGTCCGGTTCACCATGGGCAAGGAGCACTGCTCGCGGGCCAACCTTTCCCACAAAATCCACCAACTCCTCCCGATTGGCGTGCGCCGTGAGGTCGAAATCATCGACTTCGCAGCGTCGCGTCACTTCACCGCCGCCGGCGCTGAAAAGAAACGCCTGGCCTGGCTGGGCCGCTTTGAGCCGGCCTCCCGGGGTATCGGGGTCCGCGTAACCGACGAAGAACACCGCCTGCCGTTCGTCGCCGATCATGCGCAAGGCGAGATCGTGCGCGGCGGTCTTCTCGCTCATCATCCCGGCCGTGAGCACGAAGAGGCGGCCGCCGGTCAGCTTCATTTTCTCGAGTTGATCTCGCTCCAGCACGATCAGGTTCAACGCCTCGGTCAGCATCAAATTGGTGTGTTGTCGGTGGGTGCGATGAGATTCGAGGTCGTAAATCTCCGTGAAAACGCGACCGAGCCCACCGATATAGACCGGCTGTTTGCGAATTCTTCCGCTGTGCATGAGAAGGGCGAGCAGGGCGAGTATCTCCTGGGTCCGGCCCAGGGCGAAAACCGGGATCAAAACGCACCCTTTGCGCTGCAGCACGCGTTCAATGGCTTGGGCCAGCCGTTCGATTTCAGCCTCGCGCGTGAAACCAGGCGGCGTGGGACGATTGCCCCGGGTCGTTTCCATGATCAACACGTCCGCTTCCACGTCCTCGAAGCGAGCCCCTTTCAGAATCGTTTGGGCCTGGAAACAGACATCGCCGGTGTAAAAAACCGTCTCGCGCTGCCCTCGGACCATGATGCCGGCAGACCCGAGCGCATGGCCGGCGTCAAAGAATTCGAGGGTCGGCGAAGGAAAACCTGCGCGCATTTTCTGGAAGGCAGCCCAGGAGATTTCGCGGTTATATTTGTAGCCCTGAAATAGATAGGCGAGGTCATCGACTTCGGTGTGGCTGTAGAGTGGATATTCTTTGATCCCCAACTCCTCACGCTGCCGGATCATAACGTTCACTGAATTGTGCAGGACACGTTCCACCAGAAAATAGCTCAACTCGCTCATCAAGACATGAACTTTGGGGAAATACCTCAAAGCCACAGGCAACGACCCGACGTGGTCATGATGGCAGTGGCTGATGGCGATCGCGTCAACTGACTCATCCCCAATCGAATCGAAGAGTGGCAAAGCATCCCGACCTTCCCGTTTGGGGTGAATGCCGGCGTCCAAGAGCAGACGGTGATTCTCGATTTCGACAAACCATGCGCTGGCGCCAATGTTGATCGAGCCATTGAGATTGATGATCCGCATAGAACAAGATCTGCCGGATTCAGGTTCGCTCAGGCCGGAGCAATTTGGACCGCAAATCGCGGCTTCCTACTCGAAGTCTTTGATGAATTGGAATCCGGCCCTGGTCAGCAAAAAATTTGAACATTCCTTGGGTCGCCAGCGTCATACCAATCGCATTAACTGCAATTTTAGGCGGGAGATGGCTCCACAGCCGCTCGCCGAAAAATTTCCGCCACCTTATGGCGGAGAATAGGTACGTTTGGTTGTTTGGGTTGGGCGGGCACCGCGAGGTGCCCGCTTTTCTTTTGCGTTTTATACGATTTCCCTGCTCCCGTCCGCAAGCGGTTTGCGTCATCACTTTAAGTTCTTCACGAAGGTCATGGCTGGAAAATGCTGCCCCGGACAGCGGGTGTGAATGGGATTGATTTGTTGGTGCGTTTTGACGGCAGACGCCGCGAGACGGCAGCGCTTGAGCAAGTAACTCACGAGAGATTCGAGGCTGGCCAATTGCTTTTGAGTGGGTCGCTCTTGATCAAAGTTGCCCACAAGGCAAATCCCGATGCTTTTTGTGTTGAGGGATTCGCTTGCAAGATGGCCGCCGTCCAACTGATCGATCCAACGTTTGCCGATACTGACTTTTCCGTCTCCCATGCCGTGGCCATTGCCGATGACAAAATGGTAAGCTAACCCATTCTCCATGTGCCGTTCCTCGCGGTGATAGCGATCCATGCCAGCCACAGTCCCTGATTCCGTCGCACTGTGATGGACCACGATGTATCGCCACTTTTTCGGGGTAACGGAAGCCGAGTCGAGTTTCTTCCGCAACACGGCATCGAGGGAACTCGTCGAGCCCTTTTCCTGCGGTCCGGGAATCCTAATCAGCATGCCGGGGTGAATCCGATTCGCTTGATCGATCTGGTTATGCTTCATCAACGCGGCCACGGTGACTTGGTGTTTGCGGGCAATCTCGGTCAAGGTGTCGTTCTTTCGGACGACGTATTGCTTGCCGGAAATAGCCGCGGTTAGCGAAGTGGCGAATAGAGCAAAGAGGAGTAGAAAGAGAGGGACTCGTATGGCAGTTCGCACGCAGAAGATCGGGGTCATGTCTTTCGCAATTATCCAGTAGCACGATTGGCGCGCGCTCACCAGTGTTTTTTTGCGGCTTCTGACCGCCAGTGGCCAGTGCATCTATAAGTTGACGGTGGCTTGGGCTGGAAGCGCTCGATTTGGAGTGCGCCGGCAGAGCGCAGCGGCGACGGCGGCCGGCTGCCGCTCACCGTGGAGTTCGAAGTCTTCGACGGAATCCTGCGACATCACGAGCGCGAACGGACGTTGTCGCTCCCGCATGCCGTCCTCCGCGCGCTGGATCGTATCGCCGATGGCTGAATCTTCCTTGGGAAAAGGGAGCCAGGGAATCTCCAGCGTGTCTAACAAGCGGTGCATAATCCGTCCCATTTGCTCGTGCTGAGGTTCATCTTTGACTCCAGGCTCGCCGCGCCACGTGACTGTCAACAAAGTGGGGACGCGAAAAGGATAATTCAACGAAGTCAGTGGGTTGACCATATTGCCGAGCCCCGAGTTCTGGCACAGGGTTACGGTTTTTTGGCCCGCGAGATACGCGCCGAAGGTGATCCCCAGCGCTTCCCCTTCGCTCGTCGCCCCCACGTAATTCAGCGCCGGATCCGCGATGACGTAGTTGATGAACGGCTTCAATAAAGAACAGGGGACGCCCGCGTACTGGCCATAATTCAGCGCCGCAACGGTTCGATGAATGACGAGGCTTTGATCATGAGGAGTCTAAAACGCTTGGGCTTGCGCCAGGTCGTCCTGTTTGAACTGAGTCGTTTTGTTCACGTCCCTGAGATTTGTAAGAACCGGATAACGCGGATGCAACTCTGGATTCTGATTTGATCCGGCTTGCTTTCGGTCGGCAGCGCATGTCAAAAGTGCAGCCATGGAAGCAGGCCCGGAATCACGGGGCGCAGTGCTCTCGAAGCTAATTGCCCGGCGTAAAGCGGGCTTCAGCCTCGAACGTGACTTCTACGCGGACGAGTCCGTGTACGGCGTGGACGTTGAACGCATCTGGCGGCGCGGCTGGCTGTTCGCAGGACATTCCTGCGAAATTCCCAATCCGGGGGACTATGTTAGTCTGGAGGTGGATGCGGATTCCATCCTGCTCATCCGGGGTGACGACCATCAGTTGCGCGGGCTCCACAACGTGTGCCGGCATCGCGGATCCTTGATTTGCTCCGAAGCGTCCGGGCACGTGAGCCGCTTAGTCTGTCCGTATCATCAATGGACGTACGACCGCAGTGGCGCGTTGGTCGCTTGCCGCGGCGCGCTGGGAGACTTTGACAAAACTCAATTTGGTCTGAGGTCCGTTCACGCTCGCGAAATCGAAGGACTCATTTACGTCAGCCTCGCGGAGCAGCCCGCGGATTTTGCGCCGGCCTTGGAAGTCCTTTCGGCCCTGGCGAAGCCCCAAGGTCTGGCTCGCGCGAAAGTCGCCGCAACCATCGACTACGCCGTGCGCGCCAATTGGAAGCTCGTCTGGGAAAACAACCGGGAATGCTACCACTGCAACGCCAATCACCCGCAATACATCCGGGCGAATTTCGATCACTACAACACCGACGACACGTCGCCGCGCATTCAGAAAGAGATGGAAATCGCCGTCCGCCGCAGCGAACGAAAGTGGGCCGCGTCAGGACTGGCTGCGACGCACAAGCAGACGGGCATGACGCGCTTTCCAGACGCGGAGAACGACATCTGGTTTTCCGCCAACCGCACGCCATTGGTCGAAGGTTACCTGAGTGAAACCATGGACGGCAAACAGGTCGCGCCTTTAATGGGCGATTATGCCGAAGCCGACGTGGGCACGCTTCGCATTCGCACGCTGCCGAATTTCTGGAATCACTCCAGTTGCGATCACGCCGTCAGTACACGCCTCTTGCCAGGCGGACCGCAGTTGACTCGGGTTCGCGTGACTTGGTTGGTTCATCAAAACGCCGTCGAGGGAAAGGATTATCAATTGGAGAAACTCCTCCCGTTCTGGCAACTCACCTCGGAACAGGACTGGGAAATCTGCGAGCGCCAGCAACGAGGCGTGAATTCGTCCGCCTATGTCCCGGGACCGTATTCTCCATTCAAGGAATACAACGTCGAAAGTTTCGTCCGATGGTATTTGAAACTGTTGGCGCCTGACGCGTCATGCGTGAAACGTAAATCGTAAAACGTAAGATCGAGGTTACGTTTTACATTTTACGCATTACGAATGACTCAACCACTCCCCAACGCTGAAATAATCATGGTCGGCAGCGGCGC
>Ga0233424_10000144_pt1 | contig 99374 bp, 84 predicted proteins | sample Watercolumn_Towu_FD_181011 | JGI IMG/M metagenome (GOLD analysis project Ga0233424, IMG submission 181011) | Freshwater microbial communities from Lake Towuti, South Sulawesi, Indonesia - Watercolumn_Towuti2014_125_MG | ecosystem: Environmental > Aquatic > Freshwater > Lake | place: Indonesia...
GGCCACGCCGGTGGGGTGGAACTGCCAGAACTCCATGTCTTCCAGCGGGATGCCGGCGCGCGCCGCCATGCCCAGGCCGTCACCGGTGTTGATGAAGGCGTTGGTCGACGCGGCGTAGATGCGGCCGGCGCCGCCGGTCGCGAACAGCGTGCACTTGGCCTCGAGGATGTAGACCTCGCCGGACTCCATCTCGAGCGCGGTCACGCCCAGCACGTCGCCGTCGGCGTCGCGGATCAGGTCGAGCGCCATCCACTCGACGAAGAACTGCGTGCGCGCCTTGACGTTCTGCTGGTACAGCGTGTGCAGCATCGCGTGGCCGGTGCGGTCGGCGGCGGCGCAGGCGCGCTGCACCGGCTTCTCGCCGTAGTTCGCGGTATGGCCGCCGAACGGGCGCTGGTAGATGGTGCCGTCCGGGTTGCGGTCGAACGGCATGCCGAAGTGTTCCAGCTCGTAGACCACCTTCGGCGCCTCGCGGCACATGAACTCGATCGCGTCCTGGTCGCCCAGCCAGTCGGAGCCCTTGACGGTGTCGTAGAAGTGGAAGTGCCAGTTGTCCTCGGACATGTTGCCCAGCGACGCGCCGATGCCCCCCTGCGCGGCCACCGTGTGCGAACGGGTCGGGAACACCTTGCTGAGCACAGCCACGTTCAGGCCCGCACGGGCCAGTTGCAGCGAAGCGCGCATGCCGGAGCCACCTGCCCCGACGATCACCACGTCGAACTTGCGGCGCGGAACGTTCGAACCCACTTGCATCACAGTCTCCACAGAACTTGGATCGCCCAGCCGGCACAGCCGACCAGCCACACGATGGTGAAGACCTGCAGCGCCAGCCGCACGGCCACGGGCTTCACGTAATCCATCCAGATGTCGCGCACGCCGACCCAGGCGTGCCACAGCAGCGAGGCGATCACCACGAAGGTGAGGAACTTCATCCACTGCGCCGAGAAGATCGCCGCCCAGCGGTCGTAGCCGAGCGGGCCGCCGAAGATCAGCTGCACCAGCAGCACGACCGTGAACAGCGCCATCAGCGCGGCGGTGACCCGCTGCGACAGCCAGTCGCGCAGGCCGTAGTGCGCGCCGACGACGGTGCGCTTGGAGCCGTAGTTTTTAGCCATTGATTTTTTCTTCCTGCCGAGGTCGATCAGTACAGCCCGAACAGCTTGGCGCCGAGGATGACGGTCAGGCCGATGCTCAGCACCAGCGTGGCCACTGCGGAGCTCTTGCCGAACTCCTTGCCGACGCTGTGGGTGGCGTCCATGTACAGGTGGCGCACGCCGGCGATGAAGTGGTGCAGGTACGCCCAGATGATCGCGAGCGTGACCAGCTTCACGAACCAGCCCGGCACGAAGCCGATGCCGGCAACGAAAGCCGAGGTGAAGCGCTCGTAGCTGATCTCGGAGGTGAGGCTGACGTCGAACATCCAGACGATGAACGGCATCAGCAGGAAGAGGATTGCGCCACCGACGCGGTGCAGGATGGACACCCAGCCGGCAGCTGGAAGCCGGTAGGTGGCAATCTGCGAAACGTGGATGTTGCGGAACTCAGGCCGCTCTTTGAGGGTGTCTGCCATGGGGACCTTTCACGGTACCTAGTTGTGATCGGATCAAAAAAACTTGTGGATTTTATTGCAATGCAGCAGGCCCGCGCAGCATCTCGTGACACCTCTGCGACACTCTGTCAACTCAGCTCATTGCGGTAGTAGTGGCTGTCAGTGCGGTACAGCCCGCGCCGCAGCTCCACCGGTTTCTCGCCGTAGGTCAGCGACAGCCGCTCCACGCTGAGCAGCGGCGTGCCCAGCGGCACCTGCAGCAGCGGGGCGCTCGCGGCATCGGCGGCCACCGCACGCAGCTTCTCTTCGGCGCGGATCATGCGCACGCCGAACTCGGCCTCGAACATGCCGTAGAACGGACCGCGCCACTCGCCCAGCCGCTCCGTCGTGAGGCCCTTGAACAGGTGGCCCGGCAGCCAGATGTCGTCCAGCACCAGCGGCTGGCCCTCGACGGCCAGCGTGCGGCGGATCTGCACCGCCGCGTCGCCGCTGCGCAGCTCCAGCGCCCGCGCCACGTCGGCCGGGGCGCGGGCCCGGCGGCATTCGATGATGCGCCGTGACATGCGGGGGTCGGAGCCGTCGTCGGATTTCAGCCGCAGGAAGCGGAACTGGATCTTCTCCTCGCTGTGCGTCGCGACGAAAGTGCCCTTGCCCTGCCGGCGCACCAGCAGGTTCTCGGCGGCCAGTTCGTCGATGGCCTTGCGCACCGTGCCCTGGCTGACGCGGTAGCGCTGCGCGAGTTCGATCTCGCTGGGGATGGCCTCGCCGGGCTTCCAGTCGCCCTCCTGCAGGCCGCGCGTGATCAGGTTCTTGATCTGCTGGTACAGCGGGCTGAACGCCGGAGACACCTCACCCGCGCCGGATTCGGCGGACGCAGCAGTCGACACGGGGGCGGTGGCCATGGGCCGGCATTGCAGCACAAGGCCCATGGGGTCGCAAGCCTTTTTGATTGATGTCTTATATAAGACATATGATCCTTGACGACATCAGGGTCTTCCTTCTAGACTGCGCGATACTCTGCGTCTTGGGCGCACGAGCGCGCGCTCCCCTACCCAGCCCTTCCATCCCTTCAGGAGTCTCGTCATGAGCAAGAAAGCCGTCCGTGTCGCCGTCACCGGCGCAGCTGGCCAGATCGGTTATGCCCTGCTGTTCCGTATCGCCTCGGGCGAAATGCTGGGCAAGGACCAGCCGGTCATCCTGCAACTGCTCGAGATCCCCGACGAGAAGGCCCAGAACGCGCTGAAGGGCGTGATCATGGAGCTGGAAGACTGCGCCTTCCCGCTGCTGGCCGGCATCGAGGCCCACAGCGACCCGCTGACCGCCTTCAAGGACACCGACTACGCCCTGCTGGTCGGCGCGCGTCCCCGCGGCCCCGGCATGGAGCGCTCGGACCTGCTGGCCGCCAACGCCCAGATCTTCACGGTGCAGGGCAAGGCCCTGAACGCCGTGGCCTCGCGCAACGTCAAGGTGCTGGTGGTCGGCAACCCGGCCAACACCAACGCCTACATCGCGATGAAGTCGGCGCCGGACCTGCCGGCGAAGAACTTCACCGCCATGCTGCGCCTGGACCACAACCGCGCGGCCTCGCAGATCGCCGCGAAGACCGGCAAGGCCGTTGCCGGCATCCAGAAGCTGACCGTCTGGGGCAACCACTCGCCCACGATGTACGCCGACTACCGCTTCGCCACCATCGACGGCCAGCCGGTCAAGCCGCTGATCAACGACGAAGAGTGGAACCGCAACACGTTCCTGCCGACCGTCGGCAAGCGCGGTGCGGCCATCATCGCCGCGCGTGGCCTGTCGTCGGCCGCCTCGGCCGCCAACGCCGCGATCGACCACATGCGCGATTGGGCCCTGGGCTCGAAGGGCGAGTGGGTGACGATGGGCGTGCCGTCGAATGGCGAATACGGCATCCCGAAGGACGTGATCTTCGGCTTCCCGGTCACCACCGAAAACGGCGAATACAAGATCGTCGAAGGCCTGGAGATCGACGCGTTCTCGCAAGAGAGCATCAACAAGACGCTGAACGAACTGCTCGAAGAACAGAACGGCGTCAAGCACCTGCTGTAAGGCGGGGCGCCCACCGACCGCGCCGCGCGCGGCCGGTCCACAATCGAAGGGTCGACCGCCGGTCGGCCCTTTTTTGTTCCGATCCTGCCCGACGCCCATGAACGCCCTCTCCCCGGTCCACCCGCGACAAGCGCTGTTCGCGTCCGACGATGTCGGCTCGATGCTGCCGGTCTGCGATCACTACAGTGGCGTGCCGGAGCGCATGCGCAAGAGCCTGGCGCTGCAGCAGCAGCTCGGGCCGGTGTTCGACGTCACGCTCGACGGCGAGGATGGCGCACCGGTGGGCGGCGAGCGCGAGCATGCACACCTGATCGCCGAACTGGTGAACGGGCCGGACAACCACTTCGGCCGGGTCGGCGCCCGTGTGCAGGCCGTCGACCACGAGGCGTTCGACGACGTCGTCGATGTGCTCGTCTCGAAGGCCGGTGCCCGGCTCGCCTACCTGATGGTGCCCAAGCCGCAGCACCTCGCCGACGCCGAACGCGCCATCGCCGCCATCGACGCGGCGCAGCGCCGTCATGGCGTCGCGCGACCGATTCCGGTGCACACCCTGATCGAGACGCACGGCGCGCTGGCCGACGTGCACCGCATCGCGGCGCTGCCGCGCATCGAATCGCTGTCGTTCGGCCTGATGGACTTCGTCTCGGCCCACCGCGGCGCGATCCCGCAGACGGCGATGAGCGCCGCCGGCCAGTTCGAGCACCCGCTGGTGGTGCGCGCGAAGCTGGAGATCGCCGCCGCCTGCCACGCCCATGGCAAGACGCCGTCGCACTGTGTCGTCACCGAGTTCAAGCACCTGTCGGCGCTCGAAGACGCCGCCGGCCGGGCGGCGCGGCAGTTCGGCTACACCCGGATGTGGAGCATCCACCCCGATCAGATCCGCCCGATCGTCGAGGCGTTCTCGCCCACCTCCGCCGAGGTCGACCAGGCCATCGAGATCCTGATGGCCGCCCAGGGCCAGGACTGGGGTCCGATCAGCCACCGCCACAACGGCCGCGACCAGCTGCACGACCGGGCCAGCTACCGCTATTTCTGGCATGTGCTCGAGCGGGCGCACCGCACCTCGCTGGCGCACGGCGCACAGCTTCCCGCCGAAGTGCGCGCCGCGTTCTTCGGCGACGCGCCGGCGGCCGGCTGACCGGCGCGCCCCGGTGCGGGCAACACCTTCTTCTCGCGCCGCGACCGCTGTGCGATAGTGCGCGGCGCACGGTGACGGCGCGTAAGCAGCTGTGCCGTGCAGAGGGCTTTGGAAACATCTGGGTGTCCTGCACACCCCACAATCCGGCCCGCTGCATCCACCGCCGGAAAACGCCCCGCCCATGAACACTGCCCTCCTGACCCGTTCCGCCGTCACCGCCACCGTGGCCGCCCTGCTGCTCGGCGCCACCGCCGTCCCCGCGCTGGCCGCGAAGAAACAGCGCAGCGAGGCCGCGCCGGCAAAACCGGCCGAAGTCACGCTGGCGGCCCTGACCGACGAGCAGATCAGCAGCGCCGAGCGCGTCGTCGTGGGCCCCGCCCGCTGCGATGCCAACGAAAACGTGCACCTCACCGCGATGAGCGACCACCGCGGCTACTTCAAGCTCGAGTACAAGGGCAAGTCGTACATCATGTCGCCCGAAGTCACCAAGACCGGCGCAGTGCGGCTCGAAGACAAGCAGAACGGGCTGGTCTGGCTGCAGATCCCCGCCAAATCCATGCTGATGAATGCGAAGCTGGGCCAGCGCATGGCCGACAACTGTCTCGCGCAGGCGCCGCTCTGAGGCGTCGCGCCTCCGCGCACCGCAAGGCCGCCCTCGGGCGGCCTTCTTTTTGTCGCGCCGCCGCAAAAAAGCTTGGCAAGTCTTATATAAGACATAGAATCCCGGCGCGGTCACGCTGGACCGGCGCTGCGGCGCGCTCCTTGCGTGACGTTCGAACCCTTGCCCCTTCAGGAGCCCCATCCATGCTGCAAGCCTATCGCCAACACGTGGCCGAACGTGCCGCGCTCGGCATCCCGCCCCTCGCGCTCGATGCCAAGCAGGTCGCCGAACTCATCGAGCTGATCAAGAACCCGCCGGCCGGCGAAGAGGCTTTCCTGCTGGAGCTGCTCACGCACCGCGTGCCGCCGGGCGTCGACGACGCAGCGAAAGTCAAGGCCTCGTTCCTCGCCGCCGTCGCGCACGGCGACCTGGCCGTCGGCCTGGTCTCGAAGGCCAAGGCCACCGAGCTGCTGGGCACCATGGTGGGCGGCTACAACGTGCACCCGCTGATCGAACTGCTGGACGACGCCGACGTGGCCGGTGTCGCCGCCGAGGGCCTGAAGAAGACCCTGCTGATGTTCGACTACTTCAATGACGTCGCCACCAAGGCCAAGGCCGGCAACGCCAAGGCCCAGGAAGTGCTGAAGTCGTGGGCCGACGCCGAGTGGTTCACCTCCCGGCCGGAAGTCGAGAAGAAGATCACCGTCACCGTCTTCAAGGTGCCCGGCGAGACCAACACCGACGACCTGTCGCCCGCCCCGGACGCCTGGAGCCGCCCGGACATTCCGCTGCACTACCTCGCGATGCTGAAGAACACCCGCCCCGATGCGGCGTTCAAACCCGAGGAAGACGGCAAGCGCGGCCCGATGGCCTTCATCGAAGAGCTGAAGCAGAAGGGCCACCTGGTCGCCTACGTCGGCGACGTGGTGGGCACCGGCTCGAGCCGCAAGTCGGCCACCAACTCGGTGATCTGGGCCACCGGCCAGGACATCCCGTTCGTGCCGAACAAGCGCTTCGGCGGCGTCACGCTGGGCGGCAAGATCGCGCCGATCTTCTTCAACACGCAGGAAGACTCCGGCTCGCTGCCGATCGAGGTCGACGTGTCGAAGCTCGAGATGGGTGACGTGATCGACGTCTACCCGTACGACGGCAAGATCGAGAAGAACGGCACCACCGTCGCCGAGTTCGCGCTCAAGAGCGACGTGCTGCTGGACGAAGTGCGCGCCGGCGGCCGCATCAACCTGATCATCGGCCGCTCGCTGACCGCCAAGGCCCGCGAGGCGCTGGGCCTGCCCGCCTCCACCGCGTTCCGCCTGCCGAAGGCGCCGGTCGACACCGGCAAGGGCTTCACGCTGGCGCAGAAGATGGTCGGCCGCGCGTGTGGCCTGCCGGAAGGCCAGGGCATCCGCCCGGGCACCTACTGCGAGCCGAAGATGACCACCGTCGGCAGCCAGGACACCACCGGCCCGATGACCCGCGACGAGCTGAAGGACCTGGCCTGCCTGGGTTTCTCGGCCGACCTGGTGATGCAGTCGTTCTGCCACACCGCCGCCTACCCGAAGCCGGTGGACGTGAAGACGCACCGCGAGCTGCCGGCGTTCATCAGCAATCGCGGCGGCGTCGCGTTGCGCCCGGGCGACGGTGTCATCCACAGCTGGCTGAACCGCCTGCTGCTGCCCGACACGGTCGGCACCGGTGGCGACTCGCACACCCGCTTCCCGATCGGCATCTCGTTCCCCGCCGGTTCCGGCCTGGTCGCCTTCGGCGCCGCCACCGGCGTGATGCCGCTGGACATGCCCGAGTCGGTGCTGGTGCGCTTCAAGGGTGAGATGCAGCCGGGCGTGACGCTGCGCGACCTCGTGCACGCCATCCCGCTGTACGCCATCAAGGCAGGTCTGCTGACCGTGGCCAAGGCCGGCAAGATCAACGCCTTCTCGGGTCGCATCCTCGAAATCGAAGGCCTGCCGAACCTGAAGGTCGAGCAGGCGTTCGAACTGAGCGACGCTTCGGCCGAACGCTCCGCCGCCGGCTGCACGATCAAGCTGAACCCGGAGCCGATCAAGGAATACCTCACCAGCAACATCGTGCTGATGAAGAACATGATCGCCGACGGCTATGCCGACGCCCGCACGCTGCAGCGCCGTATCGAGCAGGTCGAGGCGTGGCTGGCCAACCCCCAGCTGCTGGAAGCCGACAAGGACGCCGAGTACGCCCACGTCATCGAGATCGACCTGGCCGACATCAAGGAGCCGATCCTCTGCTGCCCGAACGATCCGGACGACGCGAAGACGCTGTCCGACGTGGCGGGCACCAAGATCGACGAGGCGTTCATCGGTTCGTGCATGACCAACATCGGTCACTTCCGTGCCGCGGCCAAGCTGCTGGGCGGCCAGCGCGACATCCCGGTCAAGCTGTGGGTCGCCCCGCCGACCAAGATGGACCAGAGCGAGCTGATCAAGGAAGGCCACTACGCCGCGTTCGGCACCGCCGGCGCCCGCACCGAGATGCCGGGCTGCTCGCTGTGCATGGGCAACCAGGCCCAGGTGCGCGAAGGCGCGACCGTCGTGTCCACCTCGACCCGCAACTTCCCGAACCGCCTGGGCAAGAACACCAACGTGTTCCTCGCCTCGGCCGAGCTGGCCGCGATCGCGTCGAAGCTGGGCAAGATCCCGACGGTCGAGGAGTACCACGCGGCGATGGGCGTCGTGAACAAGGACGGCGCTTCGATCTACAAGTACATGAACTTCGACCAGATCCCGGAATACGCGGACACCGCGAAGGGCGTGACCGCCTGACGGCGGACGCGCACCGTCGCTCCTGCGCGTAAGCCCGTGGCCTTGCGGCCACGGGCTTTTTTGTGGCCGCTCCGTTCCGCTGCGCGGAATCATCACGAGGGGCCGTCCCTCCAAGGGCGGTGTCGGCTATCGTCCCGCCATGACCTCCGCGCCGCGCATCGCCCTCATCCACGCCCTCTCCCATTCGGTCGCCCCGGTGAACCAGGGATTCGACGCGACGTGGCCGGCGGCGCGGCGCATGAACCTGCTCGACGACAGCCTGTCGGCCGACCTGGCCGCCACCGGCACGTTGGACGAGGCGATGTTCCAGCGTTTCCACACGCTGGCCGACTACGCGGTCGCCACCGGCGCCGACGCGCTGCTGTTCACCTGCTCGGCCTTCGGGCCCTGCATCGAAGCGGTGGCGCGCCGGCATGCGTCGCGGCCGGTGCTGAAGCCCAACGAGGCGATGGTCGAGGCAGCGGCGGCCCGCGGCCGCCCGGTGGGGCTGATCGCGTCGTTCGCACCGACGCTGGCGAGCATGCCGCCGGAGTTTCCCGCTCAGGTGCCGCTGCAGACCGCGCTGGCCGCCGAGGCGCTGGACGCGCTGAACGCCGGGCGCCCCGACGAACACGACCGCGCCGTGGTGGCCGCCGCCCTGCGGCTGCAGGCCAGCGGCTGCGAGGTCATCGCGCTGGCGCAATTCAGCATGGCGCGGGCCCAGGCCGCCGTCCAGGCGGCCACCGGCCTGCCCGTGCTGACCACCGTCGACAGCGCCATCGCGAAGCTGCGCCGGCGCCTCGGCTGATCGATCACTGCGGCGGTGCTGCCAGCCCGCTGCGCCACAGCACCGCGGCGCGCTCGAACAGGTTGCCGCGCGGACCGCTCCACACCGTCGGGTCTTCGGCCAGCTTCACCCACGCCCGGGTGTCGTGGTGCGCCCCTTCGACCGGCTGGTCAGCGCGCACGCCCGTGAGCCAGCGCTGCACTGCACGGTAGTCAGCGGGCCGGCGCTGCTGCACATAGGCCAGTGCCACCAGGTCGGCGAACCCTTCCTCGCGCCGCGTCGCGGCCATGCCGGCCCAGTCCGCAGGGGCGCTGCCGTCGGCGGCCGGCATCGAAAAGCCGGACGGCCAGACATGCCAGTCGCCCTGGCGATAGCGCCAGCAGTGGCCGAGTTCATGGGCGGCCATGGTCTCGATCGCCAGCCCGGCGAAGGCGTCGTCGAGTCCGTCCAGCGCTTCCTGCACCGCCGGGTTGCCCCGCATCGACAGCACCAGCTTGCAACGGCCGTCGATGTACGCCAGCGCCAGCGGCGCCAGGCCGGCCGTCTCTTGCGGCTGCACCACGATGTCCAGCGGCAGGCCCTGTTCTTGTGCGTAGGCGCGCACCGGCGCGGCGGCCTGCAGCCAGCGGGTCTCGTCGGTCGTCAGCGTCGCGGCCGACGCACCCATGCCGGCGCCGGCGAACACGGCCGCCAGTGCCCTTGATCCCGTCCATTGCCACCGCTTCGGCCACCGCTTCGACATCGCCCATGCTCCAGACTGCTGTGTCTGGCAGTAGGCCTGTGCACGATGCGGGCCAAAGCGCGGATCAGCGGCGAGCTGTCAGCCTTCTTCGGGTGCTATCTGCTCGGCGTATTCGTAGAGGGCGCCCAGCAGGTCCTGGCCCCGTTCGTCGTCTTCGCTGAGGCGCTCACCGAGCGCGTCGATCTGCTCGAAGAAGGCGGGCAGCGACAGCGCCCCGCCGGCACCGTGCAGCAGCCGGTCGGCGCAGTGCCGCTGCCAGCGCGCCCGTTCCTCGTCGCCCAGCGTCGCCGGGAAGTTGCGCGCGCGGTAGCGGAACACCAGTTCGTCGAGCCGGCTGTCCTCGAACGCGAGGCGCTTCGCCGCCAACGCCTCGGGCGTGAGGCCGAGCAGGCGCTGCAGCGTGCGGCGGTCCTCATTGCCGACGAAGCCGCCGTAGAGGTCTTCGTCGACGTCCGCCGGCTCGCCGGACTTCGGCCGCGCGAACACCTCGGGCCACAGCCCCGCCATCGAGGCCCCCTGCTGGGCCGCGCGCTCGGCGTGGCGCAGCGCCAGCGTGACGTCGAGCCCGAAATGCGCCGCCCGCTCGGCACCCAGCGTCTTCAGGTTGCCGATGACGATCGGCGACTTGTTGATGTGCACGGTCTTGATCGGCAGCCGCGTCTCGCCCTCGGGCAGCTCATCGGCGCGAGTGAACAGGCGCCGGGCGATGTCCTCCGCGCGCAGGCCGAGCAGTTCGGCCGGGTCGTGCGCCAGGTCCCAGACGATGATCTCGTTCTTGTTGGTCGGGTGCGGCGCCAGCGGCCAGACGATCGCCATGCCGCCGCGCTCGACGCCGTACATGCCGCTGATGTGCAGGAACGGCCGGCCCACGCCGATCTCGGCCAGCACCGCGTCCTTGCGGCGCAGCTTGAAGCAGAAGTCCCACAGCCGCGGCTGGCGGGTCTTGATCAGCCGCGCCAGCGCGATGGTGGCCCGCACGTCCGACAGCGCATCGTGCGCGGCCTCGTGCGCCAGGCCGTTGGCGGCGCTCAGGTGCTCGAGCTTGAACGACGGCCGGCCGTCGTCGTGCTTCGGCCATTCGATGCCGTCGGGCCGCAGGGCCCAGGTGCAGCGCACCACGTCGAGCAGGTCCCAGCGGCCGCACTGGTTCTGCCACTCGCGGCCGTACGGGTCGACCAGGTTGCGCCAGAACAGGAAGCGTGTGACCTCGTCGTCGAAGCGGATGCTGTTGTAGCCGACCCCGATGGTGCCGGGCCGGGCGAGCGAGTGTTCGATGGCGGCAGCGAAGGCGTGCTCCGGCAGCCCGCGCTCCAGGCAGGTCTGCGGCAGGATGCCGGTCAGCAGGCACGACTCGGGGTTGGGCAGGTAGTCGGGGGCCGGCTGGCAATAGTGCATCACCGGCGCCTCGATCTCGTTCAGGTCGGCGTCGGTGCGGATGCCGGCGAACTGCGCCGGCCGGTCGCGCCGCGGCACGGCCCCGAAGGTCTCGTAGTCGTGCCAGAAGAAGGTCAGGTCGTCGCTCATGGGGCGGCACGATAACGCATGGGCATGCGCAGCCTCACGGATCGTCGCGCACGCGGAGGAAGCTGGGAAAGCGCGGCAGGCCGCCGCCGGTCAGGCCGCGGTGGGTGTAGGTCACCCAGGTGCCGACCGGGGGCGGCGCCGCGCGCTGCGCATCGCTGAAGCCGGTGCCGAGGCGGAACACCGCGCCGTCGTCGCCGCGGCGCACCGTCAGCGCCCCGAGCCGGCCGCGGTGCCGCCCCTGCCCGGGCACATGGCCGATCACCACCGCCTCGGCGTCGTCCAGCGGCTTCAGCTTCAGCAGCGCGTCGCTGCGGCCGGCCCGGTACGGCGCATCGGCGCGGTGCAGCACGAGGCCTTCGCCGCCGCCGGCGACCACCTCGCGCAGGCGGGCCTGCAGCGCCGCGAGGTCTTGCACCCGGGCCTGCGCCAAGGCCTGCCACGGGGCGCTCTCCTGCGGCGGTGCGAGGCGCCGCAGTGCCTCAGCGCGTGCCGCGAAGTCGCCCGGATGCGCCGGCAGATCGAACAGCATGTAGCGCACGCCGGCCCACTCGGCGGGGTCCGGCACGGCGCGGCGGACGCAGCCCACCAAGGCCTCGAACCGGCCGCGCCCCAGCCACAGCTCGCCATCCAGCGGCTGCGGCGGCAGCTGCCGCAGCCAGGCCGGCGGCGCGGCCACCGGCAGCCCGCTGCGAAAACGCAGCTGCGCGCCGTCCCAGCAGGCGCGCACGCCGTCCAGTTTTTCGCTGACCAGGTAGCGGTGCAGGTCGAGCCGGGTCGCATCGGCCGGGAACGGCAACGCCAGCGGCACGGCCAGGGGCGCGGCCCACGCGCGGCCAGTGCCCACGGCGCCCAGCACGCCGGCCAGCGGCGACAGGCACACCGAACGGCGGCGCACGCCTGGGGAGGCGCGTTCCATCTGTGGCAGCATTCCGGGTTCCTCCTCTTGCGCAACGTTGCTGCGGAGCCCCCTGATTGGAGGGCTGCGGTCGACTCCCGGGCCGAACGGCACCCGTGCGGCCGACAATAGCGGCGTCGTCGGCCGGCGCGTTTCCCCCTGAAGGGGGTCCGGGGTGTGGCATCCGGCCAGATCGGCCGTTTTGTCATACCGTCTTACGAACGCGGCGCCAGGCTTGCGCTACCCTCCCGCGCAATTCCGTTTCTGCATCTCCCAAGGGAACTTCACGAATGAAAGTCACCGTCGTCGGCACCGGTTACGTGGGCCTCGTCACGGGCGCCTGCCTCTCCGAAATGGGCAACCACGTCGTCTGCCTCGACGTGGACCCGGCCAAGATCAAGGTGCTGAACGAAGGCGGCATCCCGATCCACGAACCCGGGCTGCTCGAGATCGTGCGCCGCAACGTCGCCGCCGGCCGCCTGCAGTTCACCACCGACATCGAACACGCGGTCGCCCACGGCACCATCCAGTTCATCGCGGTCGGCACCCCGCCCGACGAGGACGGCTCGGCCGACCTGCAGTACGTCACCGCGGCGGCACGCAACATCGGCCGCCTGATGACCGACTTCAAGGTGGTGGTCGACAAGAGCACGGTGCCGGTGGGCACCGCCGACAAGGTGCGTGCTGCCATCGCCGACGAGCTGGCCCAGCGCGGCCTGCCGGAAACCAAGTTCGCCGTCTGCTCGAACCCCGAATTCCTGAAGGAAGGCGCCGCGGTCGAGGACTTCATGCGCCCGGACCGCATCGTCGTCGGCTCCGACGACGAACAGGCCACCCTGCTGATGCGCGCGCTGTATGCGCCGTTCTCGCGCAACCGCGACCGCATGCTCGTGATGGATGTCAAGAGCGCCGAGTTCACCAAGTACGCCGCCAACGCCATGCTGGCCACCCGCATCAGCTTCATGAACGAGCTGTCGCGCCTGGCCGAGCGCGTCGGTGCCGACATCGAACTGGTGCGCCTGGGCATCGGCAGCGACCCCCGCATCGGCACGCAGTTCCTGTACCCCGGCGTCGGCTACGGCGGCAGCTGCTTCCCGAAGGACGTCAAGGCGCTGGCCCGCACGTCGGCCGAACACGGCCTGCCGGCGCGGCTGCTGAACGCGGTCGAGGACGTCAACGACGAGCAGAAGCTGGTGCTGGTCGAGAAGGTGCTGGCGCGTTACGGCAACGACCTGAAAGGCCGGACCTTCGCCCTGTGGGGCCTGGCGTTCAAGCCGAACACCGACGACATGCGCGAGGCGCCGAGCCGCGTGATCATCGACGAGCTGCTGAAGCGCGGCGCCAAGGTCCAGGCCTACGACCCGGTCGCCACCACCGAGGCCCAGCGCGTGATGGCCGGCTGGGACGGCCTCACTTACGCCGAAGGCGCCAACGCCGCGCTGGAAGGTGCGGACGCGCTGCTGATCGTCACCGAGTGGAAGGAATTCCGCACGCCGGACTTCGACCTCTTCAAGACCACGCTGAAGGACAAGGTCGTCTTCGACGGGCGCAACCTGTACGAGCCGTCGCTGATCCGCACGTTCGGCCTGGAGTACTTCGCCATCGGCCGGCCCTGAGGCCTCCGGCCGCCGCGCCCCTCGAGCGCGGCGGCGAACAACAAGAAGGCCCCGCACTGCGGGGCCTTCTTGTTGTGGGGTGCGCCCGACTCAGCGCAGGTACAGCTGGCCCGAGCAGGTGACGTTGCGGGCGGTGTACGGGAAGCTGATGGTCGAGCTGCCCACGGCGGACACATCGCGGTCTTCCCAGCCGAAGCCGCAGCCCAGTTCGACGTTGCGCAGCGGCATGTAGCGGAACGAGATGTTGGCCATCTTGGTGCGGTCCTTGCCGCTGCCGGGCTGGAAGCCGGCCTGACTGACGGTGATGAAGGAGTTGTCGAGCGTGCGGCGCGTGTACGACAGGCTGCCGTTCAGCGCGATCTTGCTGGTGAGCTCGTAGGCAGCCTGCAGCGACAGTGAATTGCTCAGGCGCGTGTCGCCAGCGTAGTTGTTGGTCAGCTGCGCGTACTGGTTGACCGAGCCGACGCTGTTGTCGCGTGCCGCGGTGAGCTGGAACTGCAGCTTGCCGGTGGGCCGCCAGTTCCAGCCGACCGAGCCGGTCCAGCCGCGGAAGTCGCGGGCCAGCGCGTTGTCGTAGTTGGTGCGCGTAAAACTCACGCGGGTGCTCAGCGTGCTGACGCCCGACAGGTCGATGAAGCTGTCGAAATCCAGGTCGTCGCGCGTGAAGTCGTTGTTCGTGGCGAGGTACTCGCCCTTGGTGCGCCGCACGCCGGTGCGCAGCGACAGCGCATCGCTCGGCCGGTAGCGCAGGCCCAGGCCCCCGGCGTTCTGGCGGATGTCGAAGCCGCTGGTGATGGAGTACGTGCTGCGGTTGGTCGACAGCGCCCCGTCGAGCGACCAGCGGGTGACCGTGCCGACCACCACCTGCAGCGCCGCGCCGCGGTTGTTCTGGAGGTTGCGCTCGGTGCCGGTGTAATACGTGCTGCGGTACAGGCTGCGGTCGGCGTTGGCCGACACCGTGCCGGAGATGTTGCCCACCGTCGACCAGTCGAGGCGGCCATTGGCGCCGTACTCGGTGTTGTTGTACTGCGTGTTGGTGTTGTAGATGTTGCGCTTGATCTCCATGCCCACCAGCGCATGCTGCCGGCCGAAGCTCTGGTCGATGCCGGCGCGAAGGCCGGTGGACGAGATCGTGTCGCTGATGGCGTTGGAGCGGCGCAGGATGTTGCTGTCGCGCGTGAACGCCTGCGAGACGCCCAGGTAATAAGGGCTGCTGCCCTGCTCCTGCGCCAGCGCGGCCTGGGCAGTGCCGGCGCCGAGCAGGCACAGCAACAGGCGCGGCGCAACGGAATGGGCCGAACGAGCGGAACGAAGCTGCATCATGTTTGTTTGTGATCGTGATTGCGGCGGTCCGCCGCGGGTCGGGCGTCGTGGGTCAGTATGCGTTGCGGTCGAACAGCATGAGCCGCACCGTGCGCGCGATGATGCGAAGGTCCATCGCCAGGGACCAATTGCGCAGGTACTCGATGTCGTATTCGACCCGGGCCGCCATTTTCTCGACCACCTCGGTTTCACCGCGGCATCCGTTGACCTGCGCCCAACCGGTGATGCCCGGCTTGACCTTGTGGCGCACCATGTAGGCGCGGATGATAGGCCGGTACTGCTCGTTGTGGGCGACCGCGTGTGGCCGGGGCCCCACAATGCTCATCCGCCCTTGCAGCACGTTGATGAACTGCGGCAGTTCATCCAGCGAACTGCGGCGCAGGAAGGCGCCGAACCTGGTGATGCGCGGATCGTCGCGGGTGGCCTGCTTGACCACCGCACCGTTGTCCTGGGTGCGCATCGAGCGGAACTTGTAGACGATGATCTCCTGCCCGTCGAGGCCGTTGCGGCGCTGCTTGAAGACCACCGGCCCCGGCGAGCTGAGCTTCACGCCGATGGCGCAAGCCAGCAGGACCGGCGAGATCAGCACCAGGATCAGCGTGGCCAGCACGATGTCGCTGACCCGCTTGACCAGGCCGTTGATGCCGACGAACGGGCTCTCCAGCAGGCTCACCATCGGCACGCCGTCCAGGTTGCGCATGCGCCCCTGGATGACGCTGACGCCGAAGACGTCCGGCACGAAGTAGATCGACACGGCAGTGTCCTGCAGCGCGCCGAGCAGCCGCACGATGCGCGGCTGCGAACTCAGCGGCAGCGTGATGTAGACGTCGTTCGCGCCGGTGCGCTTGATGCAGTCGACCACCTCGTTGAAACCGCCGATCACCCGATCCCGCGTGTCGGCGTGGCGACGTTCGGGCGCGCGGTCCTCGATGTAGCCGACGAAGTCGTGACCGTAGGCCTGGCGCGACGTCAGCGCCTTCGCGACCTTCACGCCCAGCGCCCCGGCGCCGACCACCACGGCGGTGCGCCGCGAGCCCGGCTGGCCGGCGTGGTAGCGCATCACGGCGCGGCCGGCCTGCACCGCGCCGAACTGCACGAAAGGCGTCACCACCGCCCAGCTCAGCAGCACCGGCGTCGTGAAGAACTTCAGGCTGTCGGTGGCGTAGCCGCACAACGCCAGGATGCCCAGCACCGTGACCCAGGCGCTGACGATGTCCACCGCGCTGTTGAACGGCCGCTCATAGAAGCGGTTGGTGCCGGGAAACACCAGCACCAGCACCAGGATGCAGAGGATCATGGCCGCGCGGTCCACCGGCTCGCCATGGCCGACCACCGCCAGCAGCAGGCAGAGCACCGCGATCAGCGGCTCCATCACCGCGGCGACGAAGACCGGGATGGATTGCGGCGCGGACGCGACGAACCCCTGCGCGCCACGCTCGTCCATCGGGTTGCCGCCGTTCATCGGACGGTCCATCCCGCGCGCCGAGGAAAACTCCAAGGCGCCCCTGTCCACGGCCATGCATCACCCCTCGATCAATGTGAATGGAATCGATTCTGGGTGCCGCCGCCGACCCTTCGATGACCGGCCGGTGACCGGCCCGCCGCGGCCTTCTCAGCCGATGCAGGTCCGGTTCTTGCCGTTCCGTTTGGCCTCGTAGAGCGCCTCGTCGGCGCGCTGCAAGGCCGCTTCGAGCGGCTCACCGGGCCGGTACAGGGTCACCCCGGCGGAGAACGTGACGAAGGTCTGCTTGTTCTCGTGCATGAACAGCTCCGCTGACAGGAGCCGCTGTACACGGGTCAGCACCTTCTGGCCTTCCTCCACCGGCGTGTCCGGCAACAGCACCACAAATTCCTCGCCACCATACCGCGCCAGGGTGTCGGTGGGCCGTAGGCCGGCGCCTACACGGCGTGCAAGAAACTTCAGCGCTTCGTCGCCGGTCTGGTGACCGAGCGTGTCATTCAGTTTCTTGAAGTTGTCGAGGTCGAGGATGCTGACGCACAGCGGGCTGGCCTGGCGCTCCGACAACGCCGACATCGACTCGAACTGGCGCAGCAGGCCGCGCCGGTTGGCCACCTGCGTGAGCTGGTCGGTGCTGACCTCGTCCGACAGGCGCTGCAGCTCCTTCTCGAGGTCCTGCACGCGCGACGCCAGCGCGGTGGCCTTGGCATGTTCATCCTGCAGCCGGCCCGAGGTCTCGGTCACGAGCGTGTGCACCGAGCGGGTCTCGTCGACCATCTCGCGCACCACGTCGGCCAGTCCCTCCAGCGAGTCCGCCTGGCCGATCACCTCGACGTAGCGGCCGAGGTGGGCGTTGAAGCGGCCGGTGTGGTCGTTCAGCTGGCCGAGGTCCTGCAGCATGCGGTGGATCAGCCCGCGCAGCGCGGTCTGGGCCTGGGTGCGCTCCTCGCGCACCTGCTGCTGCCGCTGGCGGGTGCCGCGCAGCAGGTCGCTGACGGCGCGCACGCCGCGCGCGCTCAGGCCTTCGTCGAGCTCGGCGCGCATCGCCTCGCACTGGCCGCGCACCCACGAGTCGTCCTCGCTGAGTTCGCTCAGGCCCTGCGTCAGTTCGCCGGCGAGGTCGCCCAGCAGCGCCACCAGGTGGTGGCGGTGCTGCAACATGCGCCGCACCTCGTCGCAGGCCTCGTCGAGCGCCGCCAGCGCCTCGGCGGTCGGCCCGGGCGGCACCAGGCCGTCGACCAGGCCCTGGAGCCGGCCACCCACCTCGGCAGCCCGCGCATCGCCGCTGGGCAGCGCGCTGGTCACGGTGCCGGCCAGCTGGCGGCAGACCTGCTGCCAGGCCCCCGCGTCGGCCTGCGACCCTGCCGCATCGACGGCATCGACGGCATCGACGGCCGCGACGGTGGCGCCCGACGCCGCCGCCGCCGCGGGCGCGACCGCCGGTTCGTCACCGGCCTCGGCGGCCGCGCCGTCAGCGGACGCGCCGGCATCGTCCCAACTCGCCACCAGCTGCTTCAGGCGCTGCTGCAGCCGCACCACGTCGCTGCGCGCCGAGCTGAGCACGTGCTGCAGGCCGTCCTTCTTGCGCGCCGCGGTCCAGCCCTTGCTGCTGCGCTCCAGCTGGCGCACCAGCCGGTCGATCAACTCGGCCCAGCCCTGCGCCTGCTGCGCCGGCGTGGCCACCTCGTCGGGCAGCAGCCGGCCGAGCTGGTCCCAGCGCTGCGCCGCCATCGCGTCGACCAGCGGATCCTTCGAGACGCCGGAGGGCAGGATGCGCGCCGCGAAATCCTGCAGCGCGGCGCGGCCGGCCGGGGTCGGCGGCTCGGGTGGCATCTCGTCGCCGCCCTCCTCGCGCCAGGCCCGCGCGTAGTTGGCCGGCGTGGGCTCGAGCTGGCGCATCGCCATGCGGCGCAGCGTCGCCTTGGCGAGCATCGCCGGGGTCTGCTTCTCGTTCTTCTGAGGGGACGCGGCGGGAGTGGTCTTGTCCATGGAGGTCGTGGCGGTTCGTCTTCTCAGTGTCCTCAGTGTCGGCGGCCCGGGCCGCGCATTGAGGGCCGGCGCGGCGGCCGGCGTGCAGAACTCGACGCGCCGGTCAGCGCGTGTGCGCGATGCGCGGCGTCAGCGCCTGCGGGGTGCCCCAGACCGGATCCTGCGGCGTCGCCCACGGCGCCCGCTCGGCCTGCTGCACCGTGCGCACCCAGCGCGCCATGTCCGGGCCGGCGAGCGGCCGGGTGAAGAAGTAGCCCTGCATGAGGTGGCAGCCGAGCCGGCTCAGCACCAGCATCTGCCGCTGCGTCTCGACGCCTTCGGCGATCACCCGCAGGCCGAGCGAGCGGGCCAGCGCAATCACCGCGGTGACGACTGCCGAGCTCTGCTCGGTGACCCCCAGTTCGCGCACGAACGAGCGGTCGATCTTGACTTCGCTGATCGGCAGGCTGGTCAGGTAGGCCAGCGACGAATAACCGGTGCCGAAGTCGTCGATCGAGATCTCGACGCCGAGCTGGTTCAACTGCAGCAGCGCCGGGATCACCACCTGCAGGTCCTTCATCAGGCCGGTCTCGGTGATCTCCAGCTCCAGCGTGCGGTGCGGGATGCCGTTGTCGGCCGCGGCCTGGCGGATGGTCTGCACCAGGTCGGCGCGCTCGAACACGCGGCTGGGCAGGTTCACCGCCAGCGACAGGTCGAGCCCGGCCTCGTCGCGCCATTGGCGCACCTGGCGCGCCGCCTCGCGCAGCGCCCAGTCGCTCATCGGCAGGATCAGGCCGGTCTCCTCGGCGAGCGGGATGAACTCCGAGGGCGCCACCAGCTCGCCGTTGCGCTGCCAGCGCATCAGCGCCTCGGCACCGACGATGCGGTTCGAGCGCAGGTCGATCTTGGGCTGGTAGTGCAGCACCAGCTCGCCGCGTTCCACCGCCTTGTGCAAGGCGCTTTCCAGCGCCAGCCGCTCGCGCCCCTTGCCGGCCAGGTGCGGCTGGTAGGCCTGCATGCCGTTGCGGCCCGCGCCCTTGACGCTGTACATCGCCACGTCGGCGTTGCGCAGCAGGTCGACCACCGTGGTGCCGTCGCGCGGGAACACCGCGACGCCGACGCTGGCGGTGACGAAGTACTCGTTGCCGCCCAGCACCACCGGCTCGCGCATCGCCTCGAGCATGCGCTGCGCGACCTGCTCGGCATCGCGCTCGCCTTCGAGCTCGGGCAGCAGCGCGACGAACTCGTCGCCGCCCAGCCGCCCCACCGCCTCGAGCTGGCGCGGCGAGCGCAGCATCGTCGTGTCCACCGCCAGCTCGGCCAGTTCGGCCAACTGGTCGCTGTGCCGCACGCACGAGCGCAGCCGCCGGCCGCATTCGACCAGCAGCTCGTCGCCAACGCCGTGGCCGAGCGTGTCGTTGATCACCTTGAAACGGTCGAGGTCGATCAGCAGCAGCGCGCAGCTGTGCCCCTGGCGGCGCGCCTGGTCGAGCGCCCGCTCGGCCCGCCAGATCAGCTGGCGGCGGTTCGGCAACCCGGTGAGCGAATCGAAGTTCGCCAGGTGCTTGATCTTGTCCTCGATCAGGCGGCGGTCGGTGACGTCCTGCACGATGCCGCTCTAGCCGGCCACGTGGCCGGCCTCGTTGAACTCGGGCTCGGCCTCAAGGTGCAGCACCCGCTGACGCCCATCGGCCAGCACCACCGAGACGTCGGTGTCCAGCACCGTGCTGTACTTGACCACCTGGCGCAGCAGGCTGAGCGCGGCCTCGCGCTGCACCGGATCGACGAGGCGCAGCAGGTTGCGCAGTCCGAAGCGCGCCTGCGGGCGCTGGCCGATCACCCGCATCGCCTCCGGCGACATCAGCAGCCCGTGCGAGGCCCGCCAGTCGAAGCTGCCCATGCGCGCGAGGTCCTGCGCGCGGGCCAGCTTGCTGCGGCTCTTGGCCAGCTCCAGGCTGGTGCGGGCACTGCGCAGCAGGTAGCGCAGACGGCCGGCCAGCAGGCTCCACTGGTGCGTCTTGACGAAGAAGTCGGTCGCGCCGGCCTGGTAGGCGCGTTCGATCGACGCCTCGTCGTCCAGACCGGTGAGCATCAGCACCGGCACCATCTCGAAGCCCGGCATGCGGCGCAGCCGGCGGCAGACGGTGAAGCCGTCGAGGCCGGGCATCACCGCATCGAGCACGACGATGTCGGGCGGCCCGTCCGCCAGCGCCTGCAGGGCGGCCTCGCCGCTGCTCGCCTCGCGCACGATGAAACCGCGGTCGGCCAGTGCCGCCGCGGTCAGCACCAGGCTCACCTCGTCGTCGTCGACCAGCAGCACCTGCGCGGCCGACAGATCCTGCGCCACGGCGTTCGGGCTCATGGCGCGCTCCTCGCGGCGACGGTCACGACACCGCGGCCGGGCCGGCGGCACGGCGCTGCACGAGCCAGGCCTGGGCCTGGCGCATCTCGTCCTGCAGCCGGCCGAGCGAGGCCTCGAGCGCGGACAGCCCGTCGCCCGCCCGCAGTCGGGTGTCCAGCTGCGTGCTCAACTGCGCCAGGCGCACCGCGCCGACGCTTGCCGATGATGATTTCAAGGTGTGTACCACGTGCCCCACACTGCCCGCATCGCGGTCCGCCAGCGCTGCGTCCAGTTGCACGAGCAACCGGTCCAGCGAGGTCTCGAAGGCTCGGCAGACTCTTTCGAACAACCGATTCTGCCCGGCGGGATCGAGGCCATGCAGCCGCCCGAGGACGGCCGGATCCAGGATGGGCAATCCGTCACCGTTTTGCGGTCCGCCGGCCGAGGGCGCGTCGGCCGCAGGCGACGGCAGCACCGCGAAGGCTTCGTCGATCGGCGCGAATTCGCTCTGCCAGGCTTCGCCGCGACAGGCGAGCAGGATCTTCAACAGGTCGGACTGCCGGTAGGGCTTGGACAGGTAGCCGTCGAACCCCAGCGTCAGCAGGCGCGCCTCGTCGCCCTTCAGCGCCGCGGCGGTGACCGCGATCACCGGCACGCGGGTACCGGTGGCCCACGTCTCGCCGAGCCCCGGCCCCTTGCGCAGGGCGCGCAGGGCCTCAATGCCGTCCATGCCCGGCATCTGGATGTCCATCAGCACCACGTCGAAGCGGCGCGCGGCCAGCGCGGTCAACCCCTCGGTGGCCGACGAGGCCAGCGTCACGCCGCAGCCCAGGCGCACCAGCATCTGGCTCATCACCTCCTGGTTGACCGCGTTGTCCTCGACCACCAGCACATCGCTGTCGACCTGCGGCGCCGGGAGGGCGTGCGCGTCCTGGCGTGTCAGGCCGAGCAGCGCCTGCCGCAAGTCGCCCTTGCGCACCGGCTTCTGCACGAAGCGGCGGTAGCCGGCGAGCCGCGCGGCGCGCAGGTCCTCCGGTGCGCTCATCGACGACAGCAGCACCAGCTTCATGCCGGGCTGCAGGTGCTCGGCCATCACGGTGCGGGCGAAGCCGATGCCGTCCAGCCCCGGCATGCGCCAGTCGACCAGCGCGATGTCCACGCCCTCCTCCGCATGGCGGCGCGCCCGCAGCAGCTCCAACGCCTGGCGGCCGTCGTGGGCCACCAGCACCTCCAGGCCCCACTCGCTCAGCATGCCCTCCAGCACCTGCCGCGTCGTCGGATGGTCCTCCACCAGCAGCACGCGCAGGCGCGGCATCTCGGCGGCGTCGCGCTGCACCGGTGCCGCGAGGACGACCTCGTCCACGAGCAGCGTGAAACGGAACACCGAGCCCTGGCCCGGCCGGCTGTCGACGGTGATGCCGCCGCCCATCAGCTCCACCAGCTGGCGCGAGATCGCCAGGCCCAGGCCGGTGCCGCCATAGCGCCGCGCGGTGCCGCCGCCATGCGCCTGGCTGAAGACGGTGAACAGGCGCGGCTGGTCTTCCGGCGCGATGCCGATGCCGGTGTCGCGCACGCTGAACGCCAGCTGCAGCCGCTGCGACGCAGCGCCCGGCAGCCGCGTGCATGACAGCTCGACGTTGACCTCGCCGCGCTCGGTGAACTTCACCGCGTTGGCGACCAGGTTGGTCAGCACCTGGCGCAGCCGCAGCGGGTCGGCCAGCACCCGGTCGGGCACGCCGGCAGCCTCGCGGAAGCCCAGTTCCAGGCCTTTGATGTGGGCCCGCGGCGCCAGCAGCTCCAGCGTGTCCTCCACCAGCGTGCGCAGGCTCAGCTCGGTGAGCGACAGCTCGAGCCGGCCGGCCTCGATCTTGGCCACGTCGAGCACGTCGTTGATGATCTCGAGCAGGTTCTCGGCCGAGCGGTACACGGCCTGCGCGAAACGCCGCTGCTTCTCGCCCAGCCGCGTGCCCAGCAGCAGCTCGGTCATGCCGAGGATGCCGTTCATCGGCGTGCGGATCTCGTGGCTCATCGTCGCCATGAACTGGCTCTTGGCCAGGCTGGCGGCTTCGGCGGCGTCGCGGGCGGCCTGCAGCTGGCGCTCGCGCTCGTGTTCATCGGTGACATCGTCGACCAGGCCGACCACCAGCATCCTGCCATCGGCCTGGCGCGGCTGCGTGCGCTGGCGCAACCAGCGCACCCCGCGCGACGGATGGTGGATGCGCAGACGGCTGTCGGTGCCCTGCAGCTGCGCCTCGCGCTGTCGCACCAGGTCGAGCAGCCCATGGTCCTCGGGCACCACCCGCTGCGCCAGCGCCGCGGCGGACAGCGGCAAGCCCGACAATCCGAAGATGTCCAGCACCCGCGAGCTGGCATACACCAGCTCGCCGCGCTGCGGGTCGAGCACGAACACGCCTTCGTCGATCGACTCGACCAGTTCGTGGAAGCGTGTCTGCGATTCGACCAGGCTGCGCTCGGCTTCACGCCGGTCGGTGAGGTCGCGCCACTGGCACACCAGCCAGCGCGGTTCGCCCTCGGCATCGCGCACGGCGACGTGGCGGGCGTTGAACTGCCGTGCTCCTTCGGCGCGGGCCCAGCCGAAGTCGTGTTCGACGGCGGTGTCGCGGGCCAGCGCCTCCTGCAGGTGCGGCAGCAATGCCGCGCTCGCCGCTTCGCCGAGCAGCGCGGCGAGCGGCTGGCCGAGCGCGCGGTCGCGCTGCAGCCCGAGCTCCACCTCGGCGTGCCGGTTCACCGCCTGCACGCACAGGCTGCGCGCGTCGAGCAGCAGCACGCTGATGGGCAGCGTCTCGCTGAGCGCCCCGAGCAGCAGCGGCTCGTCGAACGCATCGTGCCGGCGCCGCTGCTGCCAGCGCTGCGCCAGCGTGCGGGCCGCCGACACCAACACCGGCAGCCACGCCTCGACACCCCCGACCACGTCGTGCCATTCGATCAGCGCCTGCGGCGCCGCCTCGCCCGGCAGCACCACGGGCAGCACCACGACCCGTCGCACCGTGGGCGCGCGCCACGGCCAGGCCGCCGCACCGGGCGCGGTTTCGCCGAGCTGCACGCTGCCATGCCAGACCGCGCGCCGCAGCGGGTCGTCGGTCGAGCGCACCGGCCGCGGCGGCGCTTCGCCCACCGCGGCGCAGGCGCCGAGGTCGAGGCAGGCCGGCCCGGCGGCTTCGTCCACGGCCTGCAGCAGCGTGCCGCCTGCGCGCGTGGCCACCGGCAGCAGCGTGGCCGCCGCCTGCGCGCCCATCGCCTCGCCGAGCAGGCGCCGCACGCAGGCCAGCGCCGCGCCGTCGTCGGGCGCCGCGGCCACCGCCTCGTGCAGCCGCAGCGCGGTGTCGAGCACCGCGACGCTGACGACGCTGCGGGCACCAGTGGACGGATCGGCCAGCAGCGTCGACGGGAAGACACTCTCCTTCTCGGCCGCCCGTGCGCGCCTGCGGAACCAGTGCGAAGGCAGGGGCAGCGACGAAAAGTGCAACGGCAGGCGGGGCTTCAAGGCGGGGGACCGGGGTCGGGCCGGGCACGGGACCGGCGCCGGTCCGCCAGCATAGTGCCGGCCCGGCGGCGGCCGGCCCCGGCCGCCCGCGCGGTGCGGCGAAGCGCGCAATTTGCCCGCCCCGGCAGCGAGAAATCGGCCCGCGGACGGGGGGATCGCCGGACCGTGCGCCCCCGCTTCCTACAATCTTTCGCATGCCTTCCCGCACGGGCTCGACGCCTGCCGATACCGCTGCCGACAGGCCCGTCGCCGTCGTCCCGCCACGCCCCTCCCCCGCCCTGTCCCGCCAGCGCCTGGTCGCGGCGATGCTGGGCGCGCTCGCGCTCACCGGCCTGGTCTTCGCCGCGTCGCACCTGGCCGGCCATTGGCGGCTCGGCCCGCTCTTGGCGCTCGCCCTGGCGATCGGTTGCGCGCTGCTGTGGGCCTGGGCCTGGCCGGCGATGTTGGCGCCGGCCGCGACGGCCGGTGGCGCCACGCTGCCGCAGCCGGGCGCCGCAGCGGCCGCGCTCGCCGCCGATCCGGGCGCTCCCACCGTGCTGCTGCAGCGCGTGGGCGAGCGCTGGCAGATCGTCGACGCCAACCCGGCGGCCCAGGCCACCGGGCTGCCCGCAGCGGGCACCGCGGCGGCCGACTGGCTCGCCGGCACCGACCCGGCGCTGCGCGCGCACAGCGCCGCGCAGGCCGACATGGCCGAGACCGAATCGTTCGCCTACACCGTCTCGCACGACCTGCGCGCCCCGATCCGCGTGATCGAGGGCTTCACCCGCATCGTGCGCGAGGACTACGGCCAGGTGCTCGACCGCATCGGCAACGATCACCTCGACCGCGTGCTCGGCGCCGCCGCGCGCATGAACAGCATGATCGACGCGATGCTGGCGCTGGCCCGGCTGTCCAGCCAGCCGCTGGCGCGCCAGCGGGTCGACCTGTCGCGGGCCGCGCAGTACGTGCTCGACGACCTGCAGAAGCACACGCCCCAGCGCCGGGTGGAGACCCGCGTGATGCCCGGCCTCGAGGTCGAAGGCGACCCGACGCTGCTGCGCCTGGTGCTGGAGAACCTGCTCGGCAACGCCTTCAAGTACAGCTCCCGGCGCGACATCGCCCACATCGAGTTCGGCGCGGAGCCGAAGAACGGCACGCGGGTGTATTACGTCAGCGACGACGGCGCAGGCTTCGACATGCGCTTCGCCGACCGCCTCTTCGGCGCCTTCCAGCGGCTGCACAGTGCCAGCGAATTCCAGGGCACCGGGGTGGGCCTGGCGTCGGTGCGGCGCATCGTGCGCCGCCATGGCGGCGAGATCTGGGCCGAGGCCGAGGTGGACAAGGGCGCCACCTTCTACTTCACGCTGGGCTGAGCGCGGGCGCACTTTGCTGTGGGAGCGGCTCCAGCCGCGATCGGTGACGAGCCGAAAATCGCGGCTGAAGCCGCTCCCACAAGGAAACAGGGGGCCGGTTCAGAGGGCGAGCTGCTCCACCGCGCCGATCACCGCGGCACTGGCCGCCTCGATCGAGCGGCCGTCCTGCCGCGCCATGCGCTCGAGTCGCTCGAACGCCGCGGTGCGTGACAGCGAGAAGCGGTGCATCACGATGCCCACCGCGATCGCCACCACATGGCCGAGCGCATCGGTGCGCGGAGCCGGCGCAGCCACAGGCGCCGCGGGGGCATGCAGGGCGGGCGCCGGCGCCGCGGCCTGGCCCGCCCGGGCGCTGGCCTGCGCGAACGCGGCCTGCACGGTGGGCACGATCTGGCCGATGTCCAGCGGCTTGGTCAGGTAGGCCAACGCGCCCAGGGCGCGGATCTGCGCCAGCGTCGCCTCGTCGGAGAACGCCGAGAGGAACATGAACGGGATGCGCAGCTGGTCGCGCAGGTAGGTCGCGACATCGAAGCCGCTCATGCCCTGCATGCGGATGTCCAGCAGCGCCAGGGCCGGGCGCTGTTCGCGCGCCAGCAGGATGGCATCGTCGCCGTTGTCCGCATCGACCACGTCGAAGCCGGCCTGCGTCAGTCCGTGCACCAGCGTGGCCAGCACCAGGCGGTCGTCGTCGACCACCAGGATCTTCGCGGAAGGGGAAGGTTCGGACACGTTCATCGTCGTATGAGCAGGCCGCTCATTGTGCCTGCTGGCCCGGCACCACCACCGGCGGCGCGATCGACACGGTGGCCACCACCTGCTCGCCGCGCTGCTCCATCGCCAGCGACGCGTGCCGGCGCGGCAGCAGCGCGCGCACCAGGCCGAGGCCGGAAACGGTCTGCGGCCGGTGGTCGATGCGGAAGCCCGCCGGCAACCCGCCGTCGTTGGCGATCTGCACCAGCACGCCCTGCGCATCGGCGCGCACCGTCATCTGCACCGCGGCCGACGACGGGCAGTGCTTGACCGCGTTGGTCAGCAGCTCGTTGAGCGTCAGCGCGATCGGGATCGATTCGTTCTCCGGCAGGGCCCAGTGGCCGGCATGGTCGCCTTCGGCACGGAACGTGATCGTGTGGCCGAAGGTGCGCTGCACCGACTGCGCGATCGCCCCGGCGACGCTGGCCGCGTTGAGCGGCCCGCCGGTGCCGACCTGCAGCCCGTAGACCTGCGCGATGGCCTGCACCTGCCCGATCACCTCGGCCATCACCGGCTGCACCTCGGGCCGGCGCTGGCCGATCTGCTGCATCAGGCCGGCCACGCCCTGCAGGTTGTTCTTGATGCGGTGGTGCACTTCCTGCACCAGCATCTCGCGCTGCGCGATCGCGGCCTGCAGCTCGGCGCGCTGCGCGGCGCGCTGGTCGGTCACGTTGGAGGCCACCATCAGCAACTGCGCCGGCCGGCCGTCCGCCTGGCGCAGCGGCAGGAACTGCGCCTCCCACACCTGCTCGCCACTGGGCGACGGCACGCTGTACTCGCGGGTGGTGGTGACCCCTTCGGGCGACGTCAGGGCGAGCCGCATGTCGGCGCGCACCGCAGCGGCCAGCGCCGCCGGGTAGAGCTCCTCGGGCACCCGGCCGCCGGGCAGTTCGTGCAGCGGGCCGATCAGGCCTTCGCTGAACGACAGCGCCGCGCGGTTGACCTGCTGCACGCCCAGCGTCACCGCATCCCACACCGTGATCGCCATCGGCGCGGCCTCGATGATGCGCTGCAGCGAGGCGCGCGCCTCGGCCACCCGTGCCTCGGCCTGACGGCGCTGCTCGATGTCCAGCAGCGCGAAGGTCAGCTCGCGCGAGCCGTCCACGCCCAGCGTGCCCACCGCATTGCCGACCACCCAGAAGGTCCGGCCGTCGCGCGCCTTGACGCGGCATTCGAACTTCACGGCCTCGCCGTCGCGCAGGTCGCCCAGCATCTCGGCGCTGCGCGAGAACGGGTGGTAGTCGTCGTCGGTGGCCACCTCGGCCACCGGTTGGCCGAGGAAGTCGCCGAGGTCGCCGCCGAACATGCGGCGCGCCGAGCGGTTCAGCCACGAGACGAGGCCGCGCTCGTCCACCGTGACGATGCCCACCAGCACCGAGTCGAGCACGGCGCGGGTGCGGTCGGCCTGCTGGCCGAGCACCTGCGCCATGCGCGAACGTTCGCTGGCCAGTTCGGCCAGCTCGGCCTGCTGGAGTTTCAGCCGCGTGATCTCGGACAGCACCGCGATGGCCTGCGGTGCGTCGTCGCCCGGTGCCGAGCGGCGCAGCGTCAGCGCGTACCAGTGGGTTTCGCCGGCATCGCCGCGCACCTCCAGCTCGGCCTCGACCCGGCCGCCCTGCTCGAGCGAACGCGCCAGCGATGCGCCATCGGGCAGGCCGCGGGTGCGCGAGGCCAGCAGGGTGCGCAGGTCCGAGCCCACGCCGGCCCCGGCCGGCAGCCGCAGCATGCGTTCGAAGCGCCGGTTGCAGTGCATCAGCGTGAAGCCGCGCAGCGACGCGATGCCGGCCGGCGAACTCTCGAGGATGCTGCTGAGCTGCGCCAGCACCTGCTCGGCACGCTCCTGCGCGCGGTGCTGTTCGGTGATGTCCAGCGTCACCACCGAGGTGGTCGGCCGGCCCGACGCGAGCTGGCCCGGTTCGATGCGCGTCAGCAGCCAGCGCAGGCCCATCTCGGGGTGCTGGATCGCATAGCGGGCTTCGCTGCGCTCGCCCTGCTTCAGCGCACGCTGCAGCCGTTCGTATTCGGGCAACGAGGCCGCGGTCACCAGCTCGCGGCGGATCGACTGCAGCGCCGTGCTGCCCGGGCCCCCGCCGCCCGCACCGCCCGCGCTCGACGCGGCACTCTCCACCGCACCGAAGCTCGCGACACCGATGCCGGCGGTGTCGACCAGCGCCCCGAGCTGCTGGCGTGCGAGATCGCGCTCTTCCTCGGCGGTGCGGTCCTCGAGCATGCACATGTAGCGGCGCTGGCCCTGCCGCACCTCGTAGCAGCGCAGCAGCGAACGCACCCAGCGGCGGGTGCCGTCCGGCAGCGTCAGCGGGCCTTCGGCGCTGACCCAGGCGCCGCCCGGTTCGAGCGAGGCGTCGAGCCCCTCGCTGCCGCGCCAGCCGAGCAGCGCCTTGACCTGTTCGGAGGCCTCGCGCAGCTCGATCAGCGCCCCGCCGACCACGGTTTCGAACGCGACGTTGCTGCGCAGCACCAGCCCGTGCGCATCGAACAGCGCCATGCCGAACGGGCTGAGGTCGAACCACTGCCCGAGCTCGCGCGAGGACCGCTCGGCCAGCTCGCGCGCGGCGTGTTCGGCGGTGGTCTCGTGCATCAGGCTCAGCACCAGCCGGCGGCCGTCCTGCGTCAGCGTGAGGTAGCGGGCCGCCCGCACCCAGCGCACCTGGCCGTGGCGGTCGATCAGCCGCTGCTCAACCAGCGCCGGCACATCGGGGTCTGCCGGCGAGCGGCCGAGCCGCAACCGGTCGGCCTGCGTCGCGACGCGGTCCTCCGGCGGCTGCAGGTCGATCGGGTCGACACCCACCAGCTGCTCGCGGGCACGGCCGGTCAGTTCGGCATAGGCCTCGTTGGCATCGATGAGGCGGTGGTGCTCGTCCTGCAGGCAGGCGGGGAACGGCGAGCCCCACAGCATGGTGTGCAGTTCGCGCAGCACGTCGTCGGGCGCCGGCAACCGCGGCATCGGCGGGCGTGGGGTGTCCGGGCCGGCCGGCAGCACCAGCGCCCAGCGGCGCGCCCCCAGCGCCACCAGCTTCGGTGCCGCGCCGTTCACCGGTGGCGCGCCTTCCTCGCCGGCGAGCGCGCCGAGCAACCAGGCCCGCGCAGGCGCGTCGAGCAGGCGGTCGATCGGGTTGGCGGCCGGCAGTGCCCCGGCGGCCTCCTGCAGCGCCAGCAGCCGCAACGCGGCGCGATTCGCGTACTGCACCCGCGCCCCGCCATCGATGATCAGCACCGGGTCGCTCAACGCGTCCCACAGCGCAGTGTGGGACGACAGCGGATCGGGGGAGTCGGTGGGCAGCGCGCTCATCGGATCTGGAAAAGCTGCCGCAGTGTACGCAGCCGGTCCGGCGCGCCGCTGCCGGGAGCGAGAACTAAGTCCCGGTCAGACCAGCTTGATGGCGTTGCCGAGCGCGTGCAGGAGTGCCTTGTTGACCTGGCGGACCGACAGCGCGGTTTCGTCCATCAGCTCGCGGATCTCCAGGCCGGCACCGCCCTCGAGGCCGCGCACCAGGCGGATCATCGGCTCCAGCGGCCCGCTCTCCTCGGCCAGCGCCTCGTAGACCACGTCCGGCACCGGGATCTTCTTCAGCAGCTCCGAGAACGGCTCCTGGAACATGCGGTCCAGCAGCGAGAACACGCCGCAGATGAACAGCTCGCTGCGCGCCGACTCGAGCGCCCCGGCCGGCGCCAGCGCTTCCATCAGCAGGCCGCGACGCACCGCGGCGAACATCACCGGCCGCAGGTTGGGATCGCTCGACGCGGTGACCAGCAGCAGCGCCAGCCAGCGCTTGAGGCGCTGGTAGCCGAGCAGCATCACCGCGTGCGTGAACGAGGTGACCTCGGTGCGCAGGCCGAAGATCGGCGAGTTGATGTAGCGCATCAGCTTGTAGGCCAGCGTCGGGTCGCGCTTCAGCGTGGCCTCGAGCTTGTCGAGCGACTCTTCCTCGTCGACCTGGTTGATCAGGTCGACGGTGGCCGAGAGATCGGGCCGCGTGGCCGAACTCTTGTGCGTCTGCCGGCTGACGACCTCGTCGATCGGCCAGCCCACCACCGCCACGGCACCCCGCTTGAACGCGGCCTCCATCTCGGCGACGGTGCGCACGCCGTCCTGCATGAAGTTCAGCGAGCGCTTGACGCCGGGCGGCAGCGGCTCGGGCATGCGGCGCTCGTCGGCGACATCGATGATCGAGTAGCGGAAGCAGTTCAGCACGTCGGGCGCGAGCGGCCGGTCGGGGCGGCCCATCAGCAGCAGCACGTTGCCGTTGCGCGCCAGCTGGCGCAGCGGCTCGGCCAGCAGCGGATCGGCGGCCATGAACTTTGGCACCTCGATCATCACGTTGGGCGTCGGCTTGACGCCCAGCAGGTCGATCAGCAGGCTTTCGTTGCGCACCGACAGCGACACCTGCGCACCATCGGCCGGCCACACCTCGCTGACCGCCTCCAGCAGTTCGCCCACCGGCAGCGCCTCGCCGGGATTCATCGGGAAGACGGTGAGCCGCGTCGCCAGCGGGTTGCGCTGGCGGTCGATGATCGGGCAGTAGCTCAGGGTGACCTGGCCGAGGATCGGAGCATCCATGGAGGGAAAGACGTCGGACGGCGGGGTCGGGTCAGTTGTTCAGGTACTGGAACAGCGAGAGTCGTTGCACCATCGAATACGCCTGCATCGCGGCCTGGTAGCTGGTCTGCTTGTTCGAGAACTCGGACACCGCCTGGACCATGTCCAGGTCCTCGGCGTTCGAGCGGGTGGTCTGCGCTGTCAGGATTCTCCCACTGGTGCGACTCTCCACCGAATCGAGCCGGTTCATGGTTTCGCCAACCATGGCACGCGCCGACTGAAACTTTCCGAGCGCCTGGTCCATGTCGCGGATGCCGCTGTTGACGGCCTGCGACACCTGCCCGGCCGAGGCGTTCGGGTCCTCCAGCGCGGCCAGCGCACGGTCGAGCGAATTGAAGACGTTGCCGCTCGGGCTCGACGGGGCCAGCGAGAAGCTGTCGCCATCGGCCGGCTTGCCGGTGACGGCGAACGACATGCCGTCGATCTGGATCGCCTGCCCGCTCTTGTACGGCACGTTGCTGAGCGCCGTGCCCGCCCCGCCCTGCGTGACGCTGTAGGTGGTGTTGCCGGCGGCGTCGACGACGAACTGCACGTCGTAGCTGCTGCCGGTCAGGGCCGAGGGGTCGGTGACCGTGCCGGCCGAGATCCAGCCGCTGCCGGTGTTGGCGGCCGCGGCCGAGGTGTCGAACACGCCGTTGCCGGTGGGCACCTGCATCCACACCGTGTTGCCGTCCACGTTGAGCGGCAGGTACTCGTCGTTCGAGGCGGTCGGCTGGCCGCCGCCCGCGCTGCTGGTCACCGCCGGGTTGCCCGAACCGTCCACACCGTCGTGGAACGGCGTCGCGGCGGCGCCCTGGCCGCCGAACAGGTAGCCGCCGTTGCCGTCGGTCTGGTTCGCCACCGACAGCAGCTGCGCGCGGATCTGCCGCAGCTGGGTGGCGAGCGCCTGCCGCTCCGAGGCGGTGTAGGTCGCATTGCCGGCCTTCACCAGCGTCTCGCGGGCGGTCTGCGTCAGGTCGACCGCGTCGCCGAGCGCGCTCTCGGTGAGCGTCATCGCGTTGCGGCTGGCATCGATGGAGCGCTGCAGCGCGGTGCCGCGCGACTCCTCGCTGAGCGCGCGCTCGGCGCGCGCGATCGCGGCCGGATCGTCGCTCGGCTTGGACACGCGCTTGCCACTGGTCATCTGCTCCTGTGCCTGCGTCAGCTCGCTCTGGCGCCGCTGCAGGTCGTCGATGCCGCTGCTGTAGGTGTAGGCCGTCGAGACTCTCATCGCTCACTCTCCGCGTGTCGTCGGTGGTCCATCAGCTGCCCAGCGTCAACAGCGTGTCGAACACCTTCTGCGCCACCGAGAGGATCTTGGCGGCGGCCTGGTAGCCCTGCTGGTACTGGATCAGCTTCGACGCCTCTTCGTCGAGGTTGACCCCGGTGCTCGCCGTCAGTTGCTGCTTGATGTTGTCGGCGGTGGCGGCGGACGTGCTGGCCGAGGCCTGCGCGCTCTGCACCCGGGCGCCGATGTTCGAGAGCATGCTCGCGAACGCATCGGTGAAGGTGCTGTTGCCCACCAGCGTCTGGGTGGCCAGCGAGGCGAAGGCCAGCGCGTTGCCGTTGCTGGTCTTCACGTCCACGGTCTTGTTCAGCGCGAAGGTGTCGCCCACCGCCGGGGCGCCCTTCAGCGTCAGCTCGATGCCGTCGTAGGTGATCGCCCGCGCGGCGCTCCAGGTGCCGGTGGTCAGCACCGTGCCGGTGCTGTCGCGCAGTTCGTAGTCGCCTGCCGCCGAGGTGAACACCAGCGACATGTCCTGGTACGGGCCGCTGGGCGGCGACTTGATCGTCAGCTCGCCGATGGCGCCGGTGCCGGTGTTGGTGGGCGTGGCCACGGCGGTCAGCGGGTTCGCCGCCGCCACGCTGCGCGGGTCGCTCTGGTTGATCTCGATCAGGCCGGCGGCGGTGCTCACCGGCTTGAGCAGGTACTTGTCGCCCGCCTGCGGCGGCGTGGCGCCGAAGTCGATCCGGAAGCCGTCGACGGTGCTGCCGTCGGTGAGGCCGGTGGTCACCATGCCGTCGCTCAGCCGCGTCAGCTTGTAGGTGCCGGGCACGGCCGCATCCTCGCGCAGCTCGTAGTCGCTGGGCTGCAGCGCGCTGCGGTCGGTCACCGTCAGGGACACGCCACCCACGTAGTTGCCGGCGGCGTCCTTCGCGTTTCCGGCCGCCGGCATTGCCATCGTCGGCTCGGTGGTGCTGGTGCCGAACTTGAACACCGCCCCGCCGCTGTTGCCGCTCAGGTCGAGGCCCAGGCTCTGGCGTTCGTTGACGGCCCCGCCGATCACCGTGGCCAGCTGGCCCAGCTGCGCGCGCATCGCCGACAGGTCGTCGCGCTGGAAGCGCAGCGTCGCGGCGATCGAGCCGCCACCGAGCGCGTCCGGATCGAGGTTGCGCGTCTCGCCGGCCACCTGGATCGACAACTGCACCTTCGCGCCGTCGTACGGGTCGGGCGTGGCCTGCAGCGGGTACGACGCGTTGCCCAGCACCAGGCTCTGGCCGCCGGCGACGAACAGGTTGATCGCGCCGTCGTCCTGCGACAGGCGCGTCACCTCGACGTACTGGCTGATCTGCGAGATCAGCTGGTCGCGCTGGTCCAGCAGGTCGTTCGGCTCGTGGCCGGTGCCGCGGAAGTTGGCGATCTTGTCGTTCAGCGAGGCGACCTGCTGGGCCAGGCCGTTGACGGTTTCGGCGCTCGACTTGACCTCGTCGTAGACCGACTTCTGCAGCGATTCGATCTGGTCGCTGGTGCTGCGGAACAGGCTGGCCAGGTCTTGCGCACGCGACAGCACCACCTGGCGCGCCGACAGGTCGCCGGGCGCCGAAGACAGGTCCGAGAACGCGTTCAGCAGTTGCGTGGTGGCATAGCCGATGCCGCTCTTGCCGGTGCCGAAGGCGTCCTGCAGCTGGCTCAGCAACGTGGCGCTGGCCTGGTCGGCCGACGCGGCGGAGCCGGTGTGCGCCGCCAGGTCGGTGAGGTAGCTGTTGACCGCCCGGTTCACGGTCTCGACGCTGACGCCGCGGCCGATGAAGCCGGCACCGCTGTAGACGCCGCTGGTGGTGGTCAGCGCGACGTCCTGGCGCGAATAGCCCTCGACGCCGGCGTTGGAGATGTTGTGCGAGGCCGTCTGCAGTTGCGACATCGACGCGAGCAGCGCCCGCGTGCCCTCGTTCATCAGTGCACTCGAACTCATCGCATGCTCACGTGGTCAGGCGCTGCAGGCGCAGCGTGGTATTGATGACGCGGCCGAGCTTGTCGGCGTATTGCGGGTCGGTGGCGTAGCCGGCCTTCTGCAGGTTCTGCGCGAAGGCCTTGGCGTCGCCACGCGACTGCATCACGCCGGCATAGCGGCTGTTGTTGCCGATCAGGTTGGCGTAGTCCCGGAACGACTCCTCGGCCGACGCGTAGGCGCGGAAACGCGCCTTGACCTTGACCGCGCGGCCGTCGATCACCTCGGTGGTGGTCGCGGTGACGGTGGGGCCGTTCCAGTTGGCGCCCGCCTTGATGCCGAACAGGTTGTTCGACTCGCGGCCCTGGTCGTCCTTGATGTTGCGCTTGCCCCAGCCGGTCTCGTGCGCGGCCTGGCCGAGCATGAAGGCGGCCGGGATGCCCGATTCGGCGGCCACGCGTTCGGCCGCGGCGGTGTGGGCCTGCACGAAGTCCTGCGCCTTGCCTGCGGCCGCGGCCGGCGCGCCGGCGGCGGTGGCCGGCAGCGGTGCCGCAGCAGCGGCCTGGAGCTTCACCGGCCGGGCCTTGCCCTGCGGCGCCTGCACCTGGGTCGGATCGGCATCGCTGTTGGGCGAGCTCAGGCGTTCGAGCTGGCGCGCGATCGCATCGGCCAGCCCGCCCGGCAAGCCGGAGAGCTTGGTGGCGTACTGCGAATCGAGCATGCCGGTGGCCATCTCGCTGCCCTGGTTGTCGAGCATGCCGCTGGCCATGGTGCTGTCGCGCATGCTCTTCATGAGCTGCTGCATGAACAGCGCCTCGAACTGCTTGGCCGCCTCCTTGATCGACCCCTTCGGATCGGTGTTCGCGGCCAGGCGCAGCCGGTCCAGCCCGGCCGTGCCGGTGGCCAGCGTGTCGCTCGACGCGGAGTTGATCGGGAGGGCGGACTGCATCACGGCGGTCTCAGATGATCTCGAGCTCCGCCTGCAGCGCGCCGGCAGTCTTCATCGCCTGCAGGATGGCCATCAGGTCGGCCGGCGTCGCGCCCAGCGTGTTGAGGGCCTTCACGACATCGGTGAGCTTGGTGCCGGCCGGCAGGTTGATCAGCGAACCGGGGGTCTGCTCGACCTTGATGTCGGTCTTCTCGGTCACCACGGTCTCGCCCTTCGAGAACGGCGCGGGCTGGCTGATCACCGGCGTGCTGTTGATGGTCACCGACAGGTTGCCGTGCGCCACGGCGCAGGGGCCCAGCTGCACGGCCTGGTTCATCACGATCGAGCCGGTGCGGGCATTGATGACCACGCGGGCGGCCGGCGCCGCCTTGTCGACGTTGAGGTTCTCGATGTCGGCGAGGAAGTTGACGCGGTCGTCGGGCGTGCCGCCCACGCGCACGCGCACCGCCCGGCCGTTCAGCGCCTGCGCGGTGCCCGGGCCGAACTTGGCGTTGATCACGCGCGCCACTTCGCGCGCGGTGCCGAAATCGTCGGAGGACAGGTCCAGCTGCAGCGAGTCGCCCTGCGCCAGCGGCGTGGGCACGCTGCGCTCGACGGTGGCGCCCTCGGGGATGCGGCCGGCCGAGAGGTGGTTGATCTGCACCTTGCTGCCGCCCGCCGAGGCCCCGGCCCCGCCGACCAGCAGGTTGCCCTGCGCGAGCGCGTACACCTGGCCGTCGGCGCCACGCAGCGGCGTGGCGATCAGCGTGCCGCCGCGCAGGCTCTTGGCGTTGCCAATCGACGAAACGACGATGTCGATCTGCTGGCCCGGCTGCGCGAACGGCGGCAGGCTGGCCGTCACCATCACCGCGGCCACGTTGCGCAGCTGCATGTTGGTGCCGGCGGGCACGGTGATGCCCATCTGCTGCAGCATCGCCTGCAGGCTCTGGGTGGTGAACGGGGCCTGGGTGGTCTGGTCGCCGGTGCCGTCGAGGCCGACGACCAGCCCGTAGCCGACCAGCTGGTTGCTGCGCACGCCCTGCACCGAGGCGATTTCCTTCAGCCGCGCCGCCTGGGCGTCGCGCGGCCAACCGACGACGGCACACGCCAGCACGAAGGCCAGCACCAGGCCGGCACGCATCAGCTTTTCTTGCAAGTCCATCGCGGTTCCCGAAGTCAAGTACTACGGGAACCAGTGTCCGCCGAACTTAAATGGGCGAAAGACTCAAAAAGAAGCGCCCGAGCCAACCTATTTGTTGCGCGTCGCCGACCTGGCCGCGGCCGCGCTGCTCGACCCGCACGTTGGCGATCTGCGCGCTGGCCACCTGGTTGCCCGGCTGGATGGAGCGGGGATCGACCTGGCCGGAGAAACGCAGCACGTCGGCGTTGTGGTTCACGCCGATCTGCTTCTCGCCCGAGATGATCAGGTGGCCGTTCGGCAGCACCTCGACGACGGTGGCGGTGATGACGCCGCTGAAGTCGTTGCTGTTCTGCGTGCCGCCCTTGCCGTCGAACTTGTTCGCGCTGGTGCCGCCCACGTCGAGCTTGCTCAGCAGGTTCGACTTCAGGAACGGGAAGCCGGTGACCCCGCCGGAGACACTGCCGGTCTTCTCGACCGAACTGGTCGAACTCGCCGTGGCGGTGACCTTCTCGACGATCTGCACCGTCACGACGTCGCCCACCAGCCGCGCGCGGTGGTCTTCGAACAGCGGGCGGTACTGCGCGCCCTGGTAGATCGAGCCGTTGGAGACCTCGGCCACCGGCGGCGCCACCGGCCGCACCGAGGTGGGCTGGACCACCTCGACCTTCGGGTCGGTGGGCAGCATGCTGGCGCAGCCGCTGCACAGCAGCAGCGCGGCAGCGCCGAGGAGGGAGAAGGATCTTGTCATCGTCGCCACCGTTACAGCTGAGTGAGGCGTTGGAGCATCTGGTCGGCGGTCTGGATGGCCTTCGAGTTCAGCTCGTAGGCACGCTGGGTCTGGATCATCGAGACCAGCTCCTCGACCACGTTGACGTTCGACGACTCAGTGAACCCCTGCGCCAGCTGGCCCAGCCCGCTCGAGCCGGGCGTGCCGGCGATCGGCGTGCCGGACGATGCGGTCTCGAAGTACAGGTTCTGGCCGCGGGCCTCGAGGCCGGCGGGGTTCTGGAAGGTGGCGACCTGGATCTGGCCCAGCGTCTGCGGCGCTGTCTGGCCGGGCACCGTGACCGAGACGGTGCCATCGGCGCCCACCGTCACCGTCTGCGCGTTCGCCGGCACGGTGATGCCGGGCTGCACCGGGTAGCCGTTGTTGGTGACCAGCTGGCCGGTGTTGCTGACCTGGAAGGTGCCGTCGCGGGTGTAGCCCACGGTGCCGTCGGGCATCTGGATCTGGAAGAAGCCCTGGCCCTTGATGGCCATGTCGTAGGTGTTGCCGGTCTGCGTCAGCGTGCCCTGGCTGTACTGCCGCGACGTGGCCACGGTGCGCACGCCCAGGCCGACCTGCAGGCCGGTGGGCAGCTGCGTCTGCTCGGAGCTGTTGGCGCCGCTCTGGCGCAGCGTCTGGTACATGAGGTCCTCGAACACCGCGTGCGACTTCTTGTAGCCGGTGGTCGCGGTGTTGGCGAGGTTGTTCGAGGTGACGTCCAGCTGGGTCTGCTGGGCTTCCATGCCGGTCTTGGCGATCCAGAGAGCGCGCATCATGGTGGGGATCCTTTCGGTACGACGTCAGCGGATGTCGGATCAGCCGTTGATGGAGAGCAGCTGGGCGGCCTGCTGATCGCTCTTCTCGGCGGTCTGCATCAGTTTCATCTGGCTCTCGAACTGGCGGGCGGCGGCGATCATCTGCACCATCGTCTCGACGGCGCTGACGTTCGAGCCTTCGAGCGAGCCGTCCTGCAGGCGGGCGGCGGGGTCGGCCGGCAGGTCGCCGGCGGTGCTGCGGAACAGGCTGTCCTCGCCGCGCTGCAGCGGCTCCTGCGGCGTCACCATCTTCAGCCGTCCCACCGTGGTGATGCGGCCGTTGCCCTGGCGCGCGCTGATCGTGCCGTCCTGGCCGATCTCGAGCTCGCTGTTGGCCGGCACCTGGATCGGACCGCCATCGCCCAACACGGTGCGGCCGGTCTTGGTGACCAGCGTGCCCTGCGCATCGACATCGAGCGCGCCGAAGCGGGTGTAGGCCTCGGTGCCGTCGGGGGCCTGCACCGCCAGCCACGCGTTGCCCTTCATCGCGACGTCCAGGCCGCGGCCGGTCGACGTGATCGGGCCCGCCTCGGCGTTGTAGCCGGTGGTGGTCTCGAGCGCGTACACCCGGGTGGACGAACCATCGCCTCGCAGCGGCACGGCGCGCGCGGTCTGCAGTTCGGCGCGGAAGCCGGTGGTCGACACGTTGGCCAGGTTGGTGGCCAGCACGTCCTGCCGCTGCATGGTCGCCTTCGCGCCCGACATCGACAGGTAGATCATGCGGTCCATCAGGGGCTCCCTTCAGTGGCGGATCAGCGCAGCGAGACCAGCGTCTGCAGCACGGCGTCCTGCGTCTTGATGGTCTGCGCGTTGGCCTGGTAGATGCGCTGCGCGGTGATCATGTTGACCAGCTCGCCGGTCAGGTCGACGTTCGACTCTTCCAACGCGCCGGACTTCAGCGCGCCCATCGTGCCGCTGGTCGGCGTGCCCACCACCGGGTCGCCCGAGGAGTAGGTCGCCGCCCAGGCGTTGCCGCCCATCGCCTGCAGGCCCTGCGGATTGCGGAAGTTCGCCAGCTCCACCTGCCCGGCCGACTTGGTGGTGCCGTTGGTGTAGCGCGCGGTGATGATGCCGTTCTCGCCGATCTGCAGGCTCGACAGTTCCCCCGGCGCGTAGCCGTCCTGCGTCAGGTTGGTGACGCTGAACGAGCTGCCGTACTGCGTGGCATGCGTCAGGTCCAGCTGCACGCCGGTGATGGCCTCGTGCGTGCCGTCGGCGGCCACCGGGATGTCGATCGAGATCGGTGCGATCGGGGCCGTGGGCGCGGCGCCGCTGGTCGGGAACGTGACCTGCGTCACCGGCGTCGGGTTGCCCGCGCCGTCGTCGCTGATCGAGGTGCCGTTGGCGGTGACGTAGACGTCCCACTGGTCGTTGGCGGTCTTCTTGAAGTAGTACGTCATCGACACCGACTGGCCCTTCACGTCGTACAGCGTCTGCGACGTGGCCTTGGTGTAGGTGGTGGCGTCGTTGAAGTTGATCGCGGTGGTGGTGGCCGTGGCACGCGAGTCGAGGTTCACCTCCATCTGCACCGAGTCGGTCTCCTTCGGGGCGATGCCGCTGGTGGGCAGCTGCAGCGGCGAGGCCGCGCGCGGGATGATCACGCCCTGCGAGTCGGCCGCGTAGCCGAGCAGCTGCTGGCCCTGGTTGTTGACGATGTAGCCGGTGTTGTCGACCTTGAACTGGCCGTTGCGCGAATAGAGCACCGCGCCGGACGGGTCCTTCATCTGGAAGAAGCCCGAACCGTTGATCGCCACGTCCAGCGAGTTCTCGGTGGAGCTGATGGTGCCCTGCGAGAACTGCTGCGTCACCGCGGCCAGCGTCACGCCGATGCCGATGTTGCTGGTGCCGCCGGCCGCGCCGAGCGCACCGGCGTAGATGTCGGCGAACTCCGCGCGCGAGGCCTTCGCGCCGTAGGTGCTCGCGTTGGCGATGTTGTTGCCGATCACCTCCAGGCTCTTGCTGGTGGTGTTCAGACCGGAGAGGCCTTGCTGGAAGTTCATCGTCGTGTCCTGGTGGGATCGATCAGGAGAAGGCCTTCACCGCGGTGTAGGCGACCGTGCTGCCGTTCTGCAGCTCGAGGTTCAGGGTGTTGCCGCTGGTGTTGACCGCCTTCACCTTGTCGGCGACCAGCGTGGTGGCGGTCACGGCATTGCTGCCCAGCGTGGCCTTGACGCGGAAGGTCAGGCCGTCGGTATTGGTCACGCCTTCCGGCGGGGTCCAGCTGAAGCCGTGCTGGCCGGTGCTCTGGGCGCCGAGGTCGAGGGTGTCGACCACGCGCCCGGCCGAGGACAGCACCTCGACCTTCACGCTGTCGGCCGCGCCGTCGAGTTCGAAGCCGGCCGCGGCCTGGCCTTCGGTGACCTTCAGGTCCTTGCCTTCGACCAGCACGCTGCGGCCGACCAGGTTGGCGCCCTGCACCGCCTGCAGCGACATGAACTGCGAGGACATGTCCTGGATCGAGGTGTTCACCTTCTCCAGGCCCGACACCGTGCTGATCTGCGCCATCTGGCTGGTCATCTGCGCGTTGTCCATCGGGTTCAGCGGGTCCTGGTTCTGCAGCTGCGTGACCAGCAGCTTCAGGAACCGGTCGGTGCTCGCATCGCTCGCCTTCGACGACGACGTCGTGCCGTTGAGCTTCGAGTAGGCATCGGCCGCGGCGGTCGCGGTGTTGTTGGTGGCGGAGGTGGTGGTCATGTCGGTTCAGTGCCTCGGTCAGCGCAGCGCAGCCATCACGACTGGCCCATCTGCAGGGTCTTGAGCAGCAGCGACTTCGCGGTGTTCATCACCTCGACGTTGTTCTGGTACGAGCGCGAGGCGGAGATCATGTTCACCATCTCCTCGACCGGATTGACGTTGCTGTAGGTGACGTAGCCGTCGGCGTCGGCGGCGGGGTTCTTCGGGTCGAGCACGCGGCGCCCGGGGGTCTGGTCCTCGAACACGTTCGACACCTTGACGCCGCGCGTCTCGTTGTCGCCCATCGCGACCGACTGGAACTGCACCTGGCGCGCCTTGTAGCTCTGCCCGTCGGGGCCGGCCACCGTGTCGGCATTGGCCAGGTTCGACGCCACGGTGTTGAGCCGCTGGCTCTGCGCGCTGATGGCGCTGCCGGAGACGTTGAAGATCTTGAGCATCGACATGGCAGTTCTCCTTCAGCCGTTCACTGGCCCTTGATCGCGTCGAGCATCGTGCGCACGCTGCCGTTCAGGAAACGCAGGGTCGCTTCGTACTTCACCGAGTTGTCGACGAAGTTCGCCCGCTCGCGGTCCATGTCGACGGTGTTGCCGTCCAGGTTCGACTGCGCCGGCTGGGCGTACAGCAGCGAGCGGTCGCTGCCGTCTTCGCCCAGCGCGACGGGAAAGTGCGCGTTCGACGTGGTCGAGAGGGTCGCCACGCCGCGCCGGTACAGGTCCACCGTGGTCGTGCCGTTGCCCAGGCCGTTCGCCGCCACCGGCAAGCGATGGCCGCCGGCGGTGGCCATCGGACCGGCGCCGCTGCCGGCGGTGGCCTGGCGCAGCGTGGTCGCGAAGTCCATGTCGCGGGCGACGAAGCCCGGCGTGTCGGCGTTGGCGATGTTGCTGGCGAGCAGGCGCTGCCGCTCGGCCCGCAGGGTCAGGGCCTGGCCTTGGAAATCGAGCGTGTCGGTCAGTCGGTTCAACATCGTTACACCTTCCTGGGGTACGGTCCCCCGGTGTGCTGCCGATTCTTGGGCCGACACCCGTCCGACATGAGCGCGAAAAGCGGGGCGAGGACCGGCCATCTCCGGCCATGCCAGCGCCCTCGCCCCGGTAGAGTGCCGTGCCATGGACAAATGGGCTTCTTGGATCAGCACCGCCACGGCCGCCGCCCTCGGCGCCGTGTGGGTCGCGCTCGTGCTCGCCATCTGGATGATGCCGGCCCAGGCGGCGAGCGCGGTTGCCCCGGCCCCCGCGCCCTGGCCGAAGGACCCCGCCGACCAGGCGCAGCTGCCTGCCGCCTGGCGCGAGCGCATCGACCGCCTGGTGCGCGACAGCACCGAACTGCCGCCGAAGGCCCGCATCGAAGTCGCCGTCGGCGCGCCGTCGCCGCTACTGAAGCTGGCGCCCTGCAACACCATCGACGCCTCGCTGCCGGCCCCGCCGCGACGCTTCGGCAACGGCGGCCGCGTCACGGTGCGCTGCACCGACGGCGCCCGCTGGAGCCTCTACCTGCCGCTGACGGTGAAGGTGCACGCCCCGGCGGTGGTGCTGGCGCAGACCCTGCCGCCCGGCACCGAACTGACCGCCGCGCACCTGAAGATGGCCGAGGTCGACATCGCCGCGTCGCCCTCGCCGACCTTCGACCAGTTCGACGGCGTGATCGGCCGCCGGCTGATGACCGGCATGGCCGCCGGCAGCGAGGTGCGCGCGAGCGACCTGCGCGTGCGCCAGTGGTTCGCCGCCGGCGACCCGGTCACGCTGGTGGCCGCCGGCCAGGGTTTTGCCGTCGAGGGCGAAGGCGAAGCCATGGCGCCCGGGGTGGAAGGCCAGCCGGTGCGCGTGCGCACCCCGTCGGGGCGCATCGTGCTCGGCACGCCCACCGGCGAGCGGCGTGTGGAGGTGCCACTTTGAGCGTCGTCACTGCAAAACCCGTCCCCGGATCGGCATTGCGCCGAAGGCGACGGCCGCCTGAAACGTCTCGTTACTCCCGTGACTGCGGGTTCCCCCTGGTGGTCGAGGCTGTCCGACCTCAAGTCAGCGCGCTCGCCATCCGATACCTCCCACGAGGGCGAGGCCCTGGGCGCACAATCCGAAGCGTGGTTCGATGCGTCAACGTCTCGAACCGTGCGGCCGTTTGGCCACAAGGAGCACATGTATGAAGATCGGTAACACTCCCGGCGCCGCCGGTGTCGGGGCGCTGAACGGCGCCACCGCCGGCACCCGCGACACCCCTGCCAAGGGCTCGACCGGCACCGCCGCCGCGGGCGACAGCTCGACGGTCACGTTGTCTTCGGCAGCCAACGCGCTGTTCGACGGCAGCGTGGAAGGCAGTTTCGACCAGGAAAAGGTCGACCGGATCCGCCAGTCCATCGCCGACGGCACCTACACCGTCAACCATGGCGCGATCGCCGACAAGCTGATCGCCAACGCCCAGGAACTGCTGGGCAAGGTCTCGAACCGCTGATCTCGTGATGTTCCAGTCGATCCGCCCCGCGCCCGCCGTGGCCCCCGAGGAGCTCTCGGCGTTGCTCGGCCGCGTGGAAGACAGCCTGCAGGCCCTCAGTGCGGCCGCCCATGCACGCGACCCGGACCAGGTGGCCCTGCACGCCCAGGAAGTGCACCGCGCCCTCGCGCCGGTGGTCGATGCCTTCGGTGCCGCCGCGCGCCAGGGACGCCTGCCGGCGGCACTGCGCCAGCGGCTGGTGCGGGTCGGCCGCGAAGTGGCCGGCCAGCGCATGGCCATGGCCACGCAGCAGCAGGCGCTCGACCGCGCCCTCGCGCTGCTGATGCCTCACGACGCGAACGCCACCGCCAACGCGGCCTACCGCGTGTTCTGACGGCGGGCCGTACCGCGCGACGGCCGCTCAGGCCCGCCGGCTCGGTTCCTTCTCGGATTCCGGCGTGTCGATCGGCACGAACTCGTGGCTGCCCAGCGACTGCGGCCGGTCCTGCGCGGCACCGACGCTGGCCAGCACCAACTCCCGGACCAGGTTTTCGTCCAGCGGCTGGCCGTTGCGCCAGCGCAGCTGCCGCATGCCGCGGCCCACGCCTTCGAGCTCCTCGAACCGGGGCGCCAGCAGTGCGCCGTTGAAGAACTGCAGGTGCACGTGGTGCCGGTGCAGGCTGATGGCCATCAGGTTGCGGCCCCGCAGCATGAAGGTGAGGTTGCCCCACTTCACCGATTGTTCGAGCACCGGCGCAGCGGCCAGCACGGCGCGCTGCACCGCGCGCACGGCCTCCGCCTGCTCGGGCTGCAACGTATCGAAAAAAGCGGCCACGAGGGCGCTCGGTCGGACCAGATGACGCATGACATGCTCCGCCGGTCCCCGACTGTCCGGACCGGCTTCAGGTAGAGCCCTTGTGAACGCGTCCCCGGCAGGTGCCGAGGGCCGCGCCCCCCTCATCGTTGTTTGTGCGATCCATCGGCTGGGCCGAAGTTCATTGAAGATGCGCTCACAGCTGCGACGCCGAGAAGGTGTCGCAGGACTTCACCGAGCCGGATTCGGCCCCTTTCCTGAACCACGCCACGCGCTGCGCACTGGTGCCGTGGGTGAAGGCATCCGGCTGCACCGTGCGGCCGGCCTGCTGCTGCAGCCGGTCGTCGCCGATCTGCGAGGCGGCGTTCAGCGCCTCCTCCAGATCGCCCTGCTCCAGCCACTGTTTGGATTGTTGTGACCGCTGTGCCCACACGCCGGCGAAACAGTCGGCCTGCAGCTCGACCTTCACCGACAGCGCGTTCATGCGGCGCTCGCTCAGCTGGCCGCGCATGCCATCAACCTTCGCGGTGACGCCGAGCAGGTTTTGCACGTGGTGCCCGACCTCGTGCGCCACCACATAGGCCTGCGCAAAATCGCCCGGTGAGCCGAGCTGCTGTCGCATCGTGTCGAAGAAGCCGAGGTCCAGGTAGACCTTCTGGTCGCCGGGGCAGTAGAACGGCCCCATCGCCGCGCTGCCACGCCCGCACGCGGTGGGGTAGCTGCCCCGGTAGACCACCAGCTTGGGTTCCTGGTAGGTGCGGCCGTTCTCGCGGAACACCTCGCCCCAGATGTCTTCGGTGTCGGCCAGCACCACGCTGACGAATTGCAGCGACGGATCGTTGCCGGCCGCCGCCGGCGCACGGGCGGGCGCCGGCTCGCTCTGCTCCACCGGCCCGCCCCCGCTCAGCATGCTGAGCAGCGTCAGCGGGTTCACGCCCAGCAGCCAGCCCGCGACGAGCGCCACGGCGATGGTGCCGAGGCCGAGCGAGCCGCCGCCCAGGCGCAAGCCGCCACCGCCGCCGCCCGCTCCGCGGGCGTCCTCGACGTTGTCGCTCTGCCGTTGTCCTTCCCAGCGCATGTGGATGTTTCGTGTGTTCGGGCCATGCTAGCGCAGGACCCAGGCCGGCCCTGTAGGCCTGTTCCCACGATGCACCCGCGGCGCAGGCCCGCGGACAGTCGGACGATGGCTCAGGTCTTCGGCAGCGTGACGCCCGTCTGGCCCTGGTACTTGCCGCCGCGGTCGCGGTAGCTGGTCTCGCACACCTCGTCGCTCTCGAAGAACAGCACCTGCGCGCAGCCCTCTCCCGCGTAGATCTTGGCCGGCAGCGGCGTGGTGTTGCTGAACTCCAGCGTCACGAAACCTTCCCACTCGGGTTCGAACGGCGTGACGTTGACGATGATGCCGCACCGCGCATAGGTGCTCTTGCCCAGGCACACGGTGAGCACGCTGCGCGGGATGCGGAAGTACTCCACCGTGCGCGCCAGCGCGAAACTGTTGGGCGGGATGATGCAGACATCGCCCTTGAAGTCGACGAAGCTCTTCTCATCGAAGTTCTTCGGGTCGACCACCGTGGAGTGCACGTTGGTGAAGATCTTGAACTCGTCGGCGCAACGGATGTCGTAGCCGTAGCTCGAGGTGCCGTAGCTGACGATCTTGTGGCCGTCCGGCGCGTAGCGGACCTGGCCGGGTTCGAACGGCTCGATCATGCCGTGCTGCTCGGCCATGCGGCGGATCCACTTGTCGCTCTTGATGCTCATGTCCGGTCCTCTGTCTGGGGCCGGGATTCTACGGGTGCCGTGTCAGGCCGCCGGCGTCAGCGCGGCGCGGTGCTTCTCGACCGCCTCGCGCACCAGCGGCAGCAGGCCGGCGCCGCCTTCGTCCAGATGCGCCAGCAGGCCGCGGCGCATGCGCGGCTCCCAGAACTTGTGGATGTGCGAGGCGATGCCTTCGAGCGCTTCGTCGTGGTCCGGCATGGACTCGAAGAACTGGCCGATGCGGTTGGCCAGGTTGACCAGGGTGTCGTGCTGGGTGGCGTGGGTGAGGGTCATGTCTCGAGGGGTCTTGCTTCGTGGTAGACGGTGGCACGGTCGCCGCGGGCAAAGCCGACCAGGCTCAGGTTCGCCTGTTCGGCCACCCGCACGGCCAGCGCGGTGGGCGCGGAGATCGCGGCGAGCAGGCCGATGCCCGCGGTGGCGGTCTTGTGCACCATCTCGTAGCTCGCGCGGCTGGTGACCGCGACGAAGCCGGTGCGGGGATCGTTGCCGGCCTTCGCGAGGTGGCCGACCAGTTTGTCGAGCGCGTTGTGGCGGCCGACGTCCTCGCGCAGCACGAGCACCTCGCCATCGAGCGCGCACCAGGCCGCGGCGTGGGTCGCGCCGGTGGTCTGTTGCAGGCCCTGGCGGGTGCCGAGCTCGGCCATCGCGCGCTGCACCGCGGCAGGATCGACCGCGAGGCCGGCCACCGCGCGTTTCACCGGCCGCACGGCGTCCGCCAGCCGCTCGGCACCGCAGACGCCGCAGCCGGTGCGGCCGGCCAGCGTGCGGCGGTGTTCCTTCAGCCGCTGGAAGGTGCGCAGCGTGATGCGCAGGTCGAGCGTGATGCCCGACGCGCCCTCGATCTCCGCCTCGACCGGCTCGCAATCGAGCAGGTCGTCGGCGTGGTCGAGGATGCCTTCGCTGAGCGAGAAGCCGAGCGCGAAGTCCTCGAGGTCCAGCGGCGAGGCCAGCATCACGGCATGCGAGATGCCGTTGTAGACCATCGCCACCGGCACCTCGTCCGCCACCCATTCCTGCGAGGCGGACGCCGTGCCGCCGCGCAGCACCGTCGCGTCGAGCTGGACGGCACCCGCAGGCGTGGCGGCTTGGCGTTCTTCGGGCTTCATCGGCGCATCGTAGCGCTCGCGCGCCACGGCCTTACTTGCCGACCACCTCCGCCGCCGGCTGTTCGCCGCGCAGCAGCGCGAGCTGGGTCTCGCTGAAGCGCTCGTAGTCCTGCTGCCACTTCGACAGCGGGATGTCGCGCCCGGCCTGGCTCACCTTGCTCACCTGCACCGCGGTCACCTTGTACTCGGGGCAGTTGGTGGCCCAGTCGGAGCTGTCGGTGGTGATCACGTTCGCGCCCGACTCGGGGAAGTGGAAGGTGGTGTAGACCACGCCCGGCTGCATGCGGTCGGTCACCCGGGCGCGCAGCACCGTCTGGCCGGCGCGGCTCTCGATGCCCACCCAGTCGCCCTCGCGGATGCCGCGTTCCTCGGCATCGTGCGGGTGCAGCTCGAGGCGGTCCTCGTCGTGCCACCGGTTGTTCGGCGTGCGCCGCGTCTGTGCGCCGACGTTGTACTGGCTGAGGATCCGGCCGGTGGTCAGGATCAGCGGGAACTTGCGCGTCACCTTCTCTTCGGTGGGCACATACTGCGTGATGACGAAGCGGCCCTGCCCGCGCACGAACTTGTCGACGTGCATGATCGACGTGCCGGCTTCGTCGGTGTCGTCGTTGCACGGCCACTGCACGCTGCCCAGGCGGTCGATCTTGTCGTAGCTCACGCCCGCGAAGGTGGGCGTCAGCGCGGCGATCTCGGCCATGATCTCCTCTGGGTGCGAGTAGCTCATCGGGTAGCCCAGCGCGTTCGAGAGCTTCACCGTCACTTCCCAGTCGGCCAGGCCGGCCAGCGGCGGCATCACCTGCCGCACGCGGCTGATACGGCGCTCGGCGTTGGTGAAGGTGCCGTCCTTCTCGAGGAACGACGAGCCCGGCAGGAAGACGTGCGCGAACTTCGCGGTTTCGTTCAGGAAGATGTCCTGCACGACGATGCATTCCATCGACGTCAGCGCGGCCGACACGTGCTGCGTGTTGGGGTCGCTCTGCGCGATGTCCTCGCCCTCGCAGTACAGCGCCTTGAACGAGCCCTCGATCGCGGCCTCGAACATGTTCGGGATGCGCAGGCCCGGCTCGGCGTTCAGCGTCACGCCCCAGGCCGCCTCGAACTGGCTGCGCGTGGTGGTGTCGGAGATGTGGCGGTAGCCCGGCAGCTCGTGCGGGAAGCTGCCCATGTCGCACGAGCCCTGCACGTTGTTCTGGCCGCGCAGCGGGTTCACGCCCACGCCTTCGCGGCCGACGTTGCCGGTGGCCATCGCCAGGTTGGCGATGCCCATCACCATGGTGGAGCCCTGCGCGTGCTCGGTGACGCCCAGGCCGTAGTAGATCGCGGCGTTGCCGCCGGTGGCGTACAGGCGGGCGGCCGCACGCACCTGCTCGGCCGGCACGCCCGTCGCCGCTTCCAGCGCCTCGGGCGAGTTCTCCGGCTTCGCCGCGAAATCACGCCACTGCTGGTAGCTCCTGGGGTCGCAGCGCTCGGCCACGTACTGCTCGTCCACCAGGCCCTCGGTCACGACCACGTGCGCCAGCGCGCTGATGATCGCCACGTTGGTGCCGGGCTTGAGCTGCAGGTGGTGGTCGGCCTTGACGTGGGCGGTGTTGACCAGGTCGATCTGGCGCGGGTCGACGACGATCAGCTTCGCGCCCTCGCGCAGCCGCTTCTTCATGCGCGAGCCGAACACCGGGTGCGCTTCGCTCGGGTTGGCGCCGATCACCATGATCACGTCGGAGTGCTCGACCGACTTGAAGGTCTGCGTGCCGGCCGAGGTGCCGTAGGTCTGGCCCAGGCCGTAGCCGGTGGGCGAGTGGCAGACACGCGCGCAGGTGTCGACGTTGTTGTTGCCGAAGGCCGCACGGATCAGCTTCTGCACCAGGTACGATTCTTCGTTGGTGCAGCGGCTGGACGTGATGCCGCCCACCGAATCGCGGCCGTACTTGGCCTGGATGCGCTTGAACTCGCTGGCGGCGTAGCCGATCGCCTCGTCCCAGCTCACTTCCTGCCACGGATCCGAGATGTTCTTGCGGATCATCGGCGTCGTGATGCGGTCCTTGTGGGTGGCATAGCCCCACGCGAAGCGGCCCTTGATGCAGCTGTGGCCCTCGTTGGCCTTGCCGTCCTTCCACGGGGTCATGCGCACGACCTCGTTGCCCTTCATCTCGGCCTTGAAGGCGCAACCCACGCCGCAGTAGGCGCAGGTGGTGATGACGCTGTGCTCGGGCTGGCCCCTCTCGATGACAGACTTCTCCTGCAGCGTCGCGGTCGGGCAGGCCTGCACGCAGGCGCCGCAGCTGACGCACTCGCTGTCCATGAACGCCTCGTCCATGCCGGCCGACACGCGCGACTCGAAGCCACGGCCGCTGATGGTCAGCGCGAAGGTGCCCTGCGTCTCCTCGCAGGCGCGCACGCAGCGGTTGCAGACGATGCACTTGCTCGGGTCATAGGTGAAGTACGGGTTCGACTCGTCCTTCTGCATGCCGAGGTGGTGCGCGCCGCTGACGCCGGCCACTTCCTGCGCGCCGACACCGTAGCGCACGTTGCGCAGGCCGACCACGCCGGCCATGTCCTGCAGCTCGCAGTCGCCGTTGGCCGCGCAGGTCAGGCAGTCCAGCGGGTGGTCGGAGATGTACAGCTCCATCACGCCCTTGCGCAGCTCCTGCAGCTTCGGGCTCTGGGTGCGCACCTTCATGCCGGCCTCGGCCGGCGTGGTGCACGACGCGGGGTAGCCGCGGCGGCCGTCGATCTCGACCAGGCACAGCCGGCACGAGCCGAACGGCTCGAGGCTGTCGGTGGCGCACAGCTTGGGCACCTGCACGCCGGCGTCGACCGCCGCGCGCATCAGCGAGGTGCCGGCCGGCACGGTGACGTCGACGCCGTCGATCTGCAGCGTGACCTGGACGTCGCTCTCGCTCTTCGGCGTGCCGTAGTCGACTTCGTGGATCTTGATGACCGGGTGGTTCTTCGACATGCGAATCTCCTTAGGCGGCCGAACGGCCATCGGCCTCGAGGCCGAAGTCTTCGGGGTAGTGCTTCAGCGCGGACAGCACCGGATACGGCGTCATGCCGCCCATCGCGCACAGGCTGCCGGCGAGCATCGTGTCGCACAGGTCGCGCAGCAGCGTGACCTGCTGCTCGCGCACCGTCGGGTTGTGGTGGTTGGCGACGATGCGGTCGATCACCTCGACGCCACGCGTGGAGCCGATGCGGCACGGCGTGCACTTGCCGCAGCTTTCCACCGCGCAGAACTCCATCGCGTAGCGCGCCAGCTTGGCGAGGTCGGCGCGGTCGTCGTGCACCACCAGGCCGCCGTGGCCGACCACCGCGCCCATCGCGGCGTAGGCCTCGTAGTCGAGCGGCGTGTCCCACTGCGACTCGGGCAGGTAGGTACCGAGCGGACCGCCCACCTGCACGGTCTTGACCGGCCGGCCGGTGGCGCTGCCGCCGCCATAGTCGAACACCAGCTCGCGCAGCGTGACGCCGAACGCCAGTTCGACCAGGCCGCCGTGCCGGACGTTGCCGGCGATCTGGAACGGCAGCGTGCCGGTGGAACGCCCCATGCCGAAGTTCTTGTAGAAGTCGGCCCCGCGCGCCAGGATGGTCGGCGCGGCCGAGAACGTCAGCACGTTGTTGATGATGGTGGGCTGGCCGAACAGGCCTTTCAGCGCCGGGATCGGCGGCTTCGCGCGCACGATGCCGCGCTTGCCCTCGATGCTCTCCAGCATCGCGGTCTCTTCGCCGCAGACGTACGAGCCGGCGCCCAGCCGCGCCTCAAGGTGGAAGCGCCGACCGCTGCCGAGGATGTCGTCGCCGAGGAACCCCGCCGCGGTGGCGCGGCGGATCGCTTCTTCGAACACCTGGAACGCCCGAGGGTATTCGGAGCGGATGTACACGTAGCCCTGGGTCGCGCCGGCAGACATCGCGGCGATCGTCATGCCTTCGATCAGCAGGTACGGGTCACCCTCGAGCACCATGCGGTCGGCGAAGGTGCCGGAGTCGCCTTCGTCGGCATTGCACACCACGTATTTCTGTTCTGCCGCCGCCTGCGCGACGGTGCGCCACTTGATGCCGGCCGGGAAGGCGGCGCCGCCGCGACCGCGCAGGCCGGCATCGAGCACCTGCTGCCAGATCGCGTCGGGCTTCAGCGCCAGCGCGGCGCGCAGGCCGGCCCAGCCGCCGTGCAGGTGGTAGTCCTGCAGCGACAGCGGATCGGTGATGCCGGCACGCGCGAAGGTCAGGCGCTGCTGCCGGGCGAGGTACGGCAGCTCCTCGACCAGGCCGACGCTGGTGGGATGCGCCTGGCCCTGCAGGAAGCCGGCGGTGAACAGGTCGGGCACATGCGCGACCTCGACCGCGCCGTAGCCCACGCGGCCGCGCTCGGTCTGCACCTCGACCAGCGGCTCGAGCCAGAACAGGCCGCGCGAGCTGGTGCGCACCAGCTCGATCGCGACGCCGCGCGCGGCGGCTTCGGCAGCGATGGCGGCGGCCACCTCGTCGGCACCCACGGCCAGCGCAGCGCTGTCGGTCGGGACGAAGACCTTCACGATGGCGTCGCTCATTGCGCAGCCTCCTTCGCGATCAGCGCGTCGAACTTCTCCGGCGTGACCCGCGCATGCAGCTTGTCGCCGATCATCATCGACGGCGACGAGGCGCACAGGCCCAGGCAGTACACCGGCTCCAGCGTGAAACGGCCGTCGGGCGACGTGCCGTGCGCGCCGCAGCCCAGGTGCTGCTCGGCGTGCGCCATCAGCGCATCGGCGCCCATCGACTGGCAGGCCTCGGCGCGGCACACCTGCACGACACACTGGCCGGCCGGTTCGGTGCGGAAGTGGTGGTAGTAGCTGACCACGCCGTGCACCTCGGCACGCGACAGGTTCAGCGCCTCGGCGATCACCGGCAGCGCCGCCTGCGGCACATGGCCGAGCTGGTGCTGCACGTCGTGCAGGATCGGCAACAGCGCGCCAGGGCGGCCCTGGTGGGCGGCCAGCACGGCGCGGACGGTGGCCAACAGCGGACCGGCCGTGGACTCGGGTGCGTTCATCGAGGGTGTCTCCGGGTTCGTGCGCACAGGCGCAGTCCGACGCTATGCGCCGGATCCCCTCACTATCGACACCGCCCCGAGCGCTGTCCAATTGAATCTGGACACCCCGAGATTCACCGAGCGAATGAAGGGCTTTCCTCTGTGGGACGCAGATCTGGCTCAGTCCGCCGCCAGGGCGCCGCTGTGGCGGTCCAGTTCGATCTGCCAGTCGGCCTCGGCCGCGCAGTCGAGTGCGACGCTCACCGCGCGCGACGGCGGCGCGCTGCCCGAGGACAGCCAGCCCACCTCGGTGTGCACCTCGGGGGCCACCAGCGGGTGTGCCTGCAGCCCGGCCTGCTCGCGCGCCGTGCCCACCAGCGCCCCCGGCAGCACCGCCGCCAGGCCGGCGTCGGCCTGCACCGCCAGCAGCAGCGCCAGCACCGAGTTGGTCTCCATCGCCGGCTCGACCTGGGCCCCGGCGTCGCGCAGCGCCTGCTCGACCACGGCGCGGTTGTGCATCTCGGGCGTCAGCAGCACCAGCGAGCGCCGGGCCGCCTCGCGCCACGGCAGCGGCGCGCCGAAGCGCAGGCGCTGCCGCCCGCCGGCGCGGCGCAGCAGGAAGTAGTGCTCGCGGTACTGCGGCAGCACGCGCAGCTTGTGCTCGGCCACCTCGGCGCGCCCGGTGAAACCCAGCCCGAGGTCGATCGCCAGGCTGTCCAGCCCGGCCTCGATCTCCTGCGAGCTCATCGAGCGCAGCACCGGCCGCAAGCCGGGGTGCGCGGCGTGCAGGCGCGCCGCAAAGCGCGTCGCCACCGGAATGGCGCTCGGTACCACGCCGATCTTCAGCTGTCCGCGCGGCGCGCCGGCGAGGCTGGCCAGGTCCTGTCGCATCGACTCGGAGCCGTGCAGCAGCCGGTGCGCATGCGCCAGCACCACCTCGCCCTCGGTGGTCAGGCCCTCGTACTGGCGCGAGCGCCGCACCAGCGCCACGCCGAGCTCGCTCTCGAGGGCGCGCAGCGCGTTGGACAGCGCCGGCTGCGTGATGTGGCAGGCCTGCGCGGCCCGCCCGAAGTGGCGATGCTGGTCGAGCGCCGCGAGGTAGCGCAGCGCTTCCAGCAAGTTCATCGCGGCCACGCGCGTCAGCCCCGCACGGTCAGGTGTTCTTGCTGATCGTGATGGTGGGGAACTTGGACGAGTAGTCCTTCGCCTTCTCGGCGATCTGCGCCGCGATCTTGCGCGCGATGGCGCGGTACTGCGCCGCCTCGGCGCTGTCCGGCTCGGACACCACCGTGGGCCGGCCGGCGTCGGTCTGCTCGCGGATCGACAGCTTCAGCGGCAGGCCGCCGAGGTACGGGATGCCGTGCTGCGCCGCCATCTTCTGGCCGCCCTCGGCGCCGAAGATGTGCTCGACGTGGCCGCAGTTCGTGCAGGTGTGCACCGCCATGTTCTCGACCACGCCGAGGATGGGCACCTGCACCTTCTCGAACATCGCCAGGCCCTTGCGGGCGTCCAGCAGCGCGATGTCCTGCGGCGTGGTGACGATCACGGCGCCGGTCACCGGCACCCGCTGCGACAGCGTCAGCTGGATGTCGCCGGTACCGGGCGGCATGTCGACGACCAGGTAGTCGAGGTCCTGCCAGTGGGTCTGGCGCAGCAGCTGCTCCAGCGCCTGCGTGGCCATCGGGCCGCGCCAGATCATCGCCTGGCCCTCGTTGACCAGGAAGCCGATCGACATGACCTGCAGGCCGTGGGCACGCATCGGCGCCATCGTCTTGCCGTCGTCGCTCTGCGGCTGGCCGGAGACCCCCAGCATCATCGGCTGGCTCGGGCCGTAGATGTCGGCGTCGAGGATGCCGACGTTGGCGCCTTCGGCCGCCAGCGCCAGCGCCAGGTTCACCGCGGTGGTGCTCTTGCCGACGCCGCCCTTGCCGGAGGCGACCGCGATGATGTTCTTGACACCGGGCAGCAGTTGCACGCCGCGCTGCACCGCATGCGCGATGACCTCGCTGCGCACGCTGACGTCGACCGATGCCACGCCCGGCAGCGCGCGCACCGCAGCGCCGATGTCCTCCGCCAGCGCGGCGTGCTGGCTGCGTGCGGGGTAGCCCAGCGTCAGCGTCAGCGCGACGTTGCCGCCGTCGATGCGCACGCCGCTCAGCTGCCGAGCGGTGTACGCATGGCCGGTCAGCGGATCCCGCAGCGCGGTCACGGCGTTCAGAACGGAGGCTTCGTCGAGGGCAGGCATGGGAGACAACGGAAAGCGGAGTCGGAACCGGCGAGTCTAGCCCAGGGGGTGCGCCGTTGCCGGGGCAAGGTGCTCCCCCGGGCAGGCCCCGCCCCCTAGAATGCCCCGCTCCCGCCTTCTCCCAGAACCCGAGGCCCGCATGCCCCGCCAGCTGTTCGTCACCACCGCCCTGCCCTACGCCAACGGCCACTTCCACATCGGGCACATCATGGAGTACATCCAGGCCGACATCTGGGTGCGCTACCAGCGGATGACCGGCAGCGCGGTGCACTTCGTCGGCGCCGACGACGCCCACGGCGCGCCGATCATGATCGCCGCCGAGAAGGCGGGCAAGACGCCGCAGCAGTTCGTCGGCGAGATCGCCGCCGGCCGCCAGCAGTACCTCGACGGCTTCCACATCGCCTTCGACAACTGGCACTCCACCGACGGCCCGGAGAACCACCAGCTCGCGCAGGACATCTACTGCGGCCTGCGCAAGCAGGGCCTGATCGCCGAGCGCACCATCGAGCAGTTCTTCGACCCGGTGAAGTCGATGTTCCTGCCCGACCGCTACATCAAGGGCGAGTGCCCGAAGTGCGGCGCGAAGGACCAGTACGGCGATTCCTGCGAGGTCTGCGGCGCCGTCTACGCGCCCACCGAGCTGAAGAACCCGTATTCCACGCTGACCGGCGCGACGCCGGTGATGAAGTCGAGCGCGCACTACTTCTTCCAGCTGTCGTCGCAGCGCTGCAAGGACTTCCTCGAGGAATGGACGCAGACCCCGGGCCGCCTGCAGCCCGAGGTGCTGAACAAGATCCGCGAGTGGTTCGCGGTCGACGAGGACGGCCACGGCGGCCTGGCCGACTGGGACATCAGCCGCGATGCACCCTACTTCGGCATCCGCATCCCCGACACCGAGGACAAGTACTTCTACGTCTGGCTCGACGCGCCGGTGGGCTACCTGGCCTCGCTGAAGAACTGGTTCGACAAGGGCGGGCCGAAGGCCCGCGGCGAGACCCGCAGCTACGACGAGTTCGTGGCCGACCCGGCGGTGGAGCAGGTGCACTTCATCGGCAAGGACATCACCTACTTCCACACGCTGTTCTGGCCCGCGATGCTGCACTTCAGCGGTCGCAAGACACCCAACCACATCTTCGTGCACGGCTTCCTCACCGTGAACAACGGCGAGAAGATGAGCAAGAGCCGCGGCACCGGGCTCGACCCGCTGAAGTACCTGTCGCTCGGCATGAACGCCGAGTGGCTGCGCTACTACTTCGCCGCCAAGCTGAACGGCCACGTGGAAGACGTCGACTTCAACCGCGACGACTTCACCGCCCGCGTCAACAGCGACCTGGTGGGCAAGTACATCAACATCGCCTCGCGTGCCGCCGGCTTCCTGGCCAAGCGCTTCGAGGGCCGGCTGTCGGGCGACCTGGGGGTCGAGGGCAACAGCCTGCTGGAGACGCTGCGGTCCCAGCGCGGCGCGATCGGGGAGCTCTACGAAACCCGCGAGTACGGCAAGGCGCTGCGCGAGATCATGACGCTGGCCGACCGGGTCAACGAATACGTCGACGCCCACAAGCCCTGGGAGCTGGCCAAGCAGACCGGCCAGGACCCGGTGCTGCAGGATGTCTGCAGCGTCTGCATCGAGGCCTTCCGCGTGCTGACGGTGTACCTGAAGCCGGTGCTGCCGGCGCTGGCCGCGCAGGTCGAGGCCTTCCTGCGGGTGGACCCGCTGGTGTTCGAAGACGCCGACCGCGCGCTCGGCGCCCACACCATCGGCGCCTACCAGCACCTGATGCAGCGGGTCGACCCGAAGCTGCTGGACGCGCTGTTCGAGCCGGCGAAGGTCGAACTGCCGCCACCCGGCGGCGAGCCGCTGGCCGACGAGATCAAGATCGACGACTTCACCAAGGTCGACCTGCGCGTCGCGCTGATCGTCAACGCCGAACAGGTCGAGGGCTCGGACAAGCTGCTGCGGCTCACGCTGGACGTCGGCGAAGGCCGCCACCGCAACGTCTTCAGCGGCATCAAGAGCGCCTACCGGCCCGAAGACCTGGTGGGCAAGCTGACGGTGCTGGTGGCCAACCTGGCGCCGCGCAAGATGAAGTTCGGCGTCAGCGAAGGCATGGTGCTGGCCGCCAGCCACGCCGACGAAAAGGCCCAGCCGGGCATCTTCGTGCTGAGCCCGTTCCCGGGCGCCGCACCGGGCATGCGCATCCGCTGACCGGTTCCGGTGCGCGCGGGGCACCCCGCGCACCGGTTTGTGACATCTGCACTTTGGCCGGCGAAAAAGGCCAGGGTTCACCCTCGGTTCTTGGTGGATGCGGTTCGGCATCGCCATGAAACCATCCTCGGAAAAGGGGTGCACAACGCCGTGCGCTCCACCGACCGAGCGAGGCCCTGATGCAACCTTCCGATGCCGACCTGCAGGTCGACACGTACCTGCCGTACATGCGCGATGTCGTGCGCTGCGAGGAGTCCCTTCGTGAGTTGAATCTCACGTGGCGCATGATCGAAGCCAGCGCCAAGATCAACTGTCCGCAGGAAGCCCGCAGCATCCTGCCGATGATGACGGCCACGCGCGTGGGCTTCGAAAACCTGGAGAAGGACCTGGTCGCGAGCCTGGTCGGAGAGCGTGTCGCCCATGTCCTCGACGAGGTGGGCACGAAGGCCAGCCACATCGTCAACATCATCGTGCGCAACCTGTACGAGCGCACCGCCGATGTCGGCTTTTTGGCCACCGACCGCGAGCTGTGCGACTTCGTCGCGGGCGTGCAGCCCGACCGCGACCGCGTCACGCGCCGCCTGCGTGCCTATCGCGACAAGTACACCGTCTACAACGACATCCTGCTGCTCGACCCGGACGGCAACGTGCTGGCGCAGATCGACGAGGAGTCGCCGGTCGAGGGCAGCCGAGACCCGCTGCTGGCGCAGACGCTGGCCGCCGAGCAGTACGTCGAGACCTTCCGGGCCACCGACCTGCGCCCCGGCGAACGCTGCGCGCTGATCTACTCGCGCCGCATGCAGGGGGCCGACGGCCGCGTCGTCGGCGTGCTGTGCCTGTCGTTCGACTTCACCGCGGAGATGGCCGGCATCTTCCGCTCGCGCCGCGATGGCGAGGACCGCGCGGTGATGCTGCTGCTCGACGGCGACCAGCAGGTCATCGCCAGCGCCGACGAACAATGGGTGCCGGTGGGCACGACGGTGCCCGTGCACCACGGCGAAGGGGCGCGGCTGGTGATGCACTCGGGCCGCGAGTACCTGGTGCGCACCTACCGCGCCGAGGCCTACCAGGGCTACCCGGGCCCGGCCGGCTGGCAGGGTTCGGTGATGATTCCCATCGACGTGGCCTTCACCGGCCGGCGCAGCCGGGCGCTGCAGTCGCTCGACCCGGCCATCGCCGCCGGGCTGCTGACCCACGCCCGCAGCTTCTGCCCGCCGCTCTACCAGATCGTCACCGCGGCGCAGTCCATCCGCCGTGTGGTCTGGAACGGCCAGGTGATGACCGCCAGCCAGCGGCGCGACCTGCACAAGCTGAAGTCCATCCTCGAGCAGGTCAGCGACACCGGGGCGCGCACCAACGCGCTGTTCTCCGAATCGATCCGCGACCTGTACGACACCGTGCTGGGGTCGACGCAGCGCCGCAGCGAGTTCACCGCGCGCCTGCTGGTCGACCTGCTCGACCGCAACCTCTACGAACGCAGCGACGACTGCCGCTGGTGGGCCCTCACGCCGCTGCTGCGCCAGGCGCTGGCCGACGGCACCGCGGCACACGACCCGGCCTCGCTCGACGGGCTGCTCGAAGACATCCACCACCTCTACACGGTCTACACCCGCCTGGTGGTCTACGACCTCGAGGGCCGCATCGTCGCCGGCACCGCGCTGAAGCGCGACGACGGCAGCAGCCTGCGCGGCGAAACGATCGAGGCCGATGACCTGCAGGCCGTGCTCGCGCTGCGCGATGCGCAGGCCTACCACGTGAGCCCGTTCCGCGCCGGCGTGCTGTCGCAAGGCCAGCCGACCTACGTCTACCATGCGGCCATCCGTGACCCGGCGGACGACACCCGGGTCGTGGGTGGCATCGGCATCGCCTTCGACGCGACGCGCGAGTTTCCCGCGATGCTCGCCGGCGGCCTGGTGAATCACCAGGAAGGCGGCGCCCTCTTCGTGAACCGCAGCGGTCGCGTGATCGGCAGCACCGATGCCAACCGTCCGGTGGGCTACACGGTCGCACTGCCCGCCGACATGCTGCAGGTACCGGCCGGGCAGAGCTGCTCGCGCATCCTGGTGCACCGCGGCCAGTACATGGTCGTGGCCTGTTCGGCCAACAGCGGCTACCGCGAGTTCAAGGTGAGCGACGGTTATCGTGACGATGTACTGGCCGTGGTGTTCGGCCCCCTCGGCGCGGAGCAGACGGGCCGCACCACCGCCGAGGACGCAGCAGCGCTGCAGATCGAACCGGACGACGATCTCCAGGCCGGCGAGGAGTACGCCACCTTCTTCCTCAACGGGCAACTGCACGCACTGCCGGCCGCTCACGTGCTGCAGGCCTCCCCCGGCAGCGAAATCGTGCCGGTCAGCCTGGAGCGCACCGCCGGCCGGCTGGGCACGCTGCCGCTGCGCCACAACGGCCAGACCGACCGGTACGTGTGGGTGCACGATCTCATGGGCATGGCCACCGGCAGCCTGACGGCCCGTCCGGCCGATCACCAGGTGATCGTGGTGCGGCACCGCGGCCGCGAACTGGGGTTGCTCGTGGACAGCCTGCACGGCGTGCCGGAGTTCTCGGCGCGCGACATCGTCGAGCTGCCCCCGGATGCTGCCACCCGGGGCGCCGCGGTGCGCCGGTTGATCAAGGCCAACCGCGGCACCCTGCTGATTCCCGTGCTCGACCTCGACGCGCTGTGGCCTGCGCCCGCCCTGGCGGATGACGAAGCGGTCGACGAGACGGCGGCCCCAGCCTAATCCGCGGTGCCGATGCCCGCGCGCACGTCGCGCCACAGCGGCGGCAGCGCCGTGGCCGCGAGCAGCAGCGCCAGCGGCACGGTGGCGGCGAAGCCAGCGCGTTTGAACGCCACCGCGCCGACCACCCCACCGGCGAAGAACAGGCCCAGGATCATGGCGTGGATCCGCAGCCGGCCGTGGTCGGCCCGCACCGCGGGCAGGGCCGGTCCATCGGCACGCCGGTTCCAATAGAAAAGCCTGCCCAGTTCGATGCCCAGGTCGGTGACCACGCCGGTCATGTGCGTGGTGCGGATCTGCGCGCGTGAGATCTTGGTGACCATCGCGTTCTGCAACCCCATCACGTAGCACAGCAAGAGCACGGTGGACGGCACGAACACGTCGACCAGCAGTTCGAGGTTGGCGCCGAGCAGGCCAAACACCAGCAGCAGCAGCGCTTCGAGCATCAAGGGCGCCGCGAAGGTCCCTTGCAGGTCGCGGCGACGCGCCCAGTTGACCATCACCGACGTCGTGGCGGCGCCGAACACGAAGGCCGTGAGCGCGGAGAGCCCCGCCAGCGCCAGCGCCGTGTGGCCGAGCACCACGTCGTCGGCGATCGCCGAGATGATGCCGGTCATGTGCGACGTGTAGCGCTGCACCGCCAGGAACCCGCCCGCGTTGACCGCGCCCGCGACGAAGGCCAGCAGCCCGCCCAGCCGCTGGTTCGCGGTGTGCGTACGCACGGGGTGGGTCAGGCTGTCTAGGAGGGGGACCGGCATTGACCCTCACATTAACATGGGTCCTCTGCACGCCTCCGCGAGCGGTCCGGAACCCAGGGCGCCGTGCCGTGCCGTAATAAACTATGGGCTCGTACGCCGATCTGCCTCTGACCATGCCGCTGTTCTGGAAACCCTACAAGTCCGACGTCACCCAGTTCCTCGACTCGCTGAAGCAGCGCGACCCGAAGCTCGAGGAACGCCAGCGCCAGGGCCGCGCCCTGTTGTGGGACCGCCAGATCGACCGCAGCGCCCAGGCCGAGTTCGGCGCCGCGCAGGTGCCGCAGCAACCCTACGTCTACCAGACGCAGGCCGACTGAAACAAGGTGTCGCAGGACCACGCCGCCACGCGGTGTTGTCCTACGAGTCCTACACCAGATGACGGGGTGACGCCCCCGACCACTGGCGGTGCAATGAGCGCTCCTTCACGCCTGGAGAGAGCCCATGCGCCCGACACTCCTGGCCGCTGCCGCGGCCCTCTCGCTCACCGCGCTGCCCGCCTTCGCGGCGGTGGACAGCTTCGAGTTCAACCTGCCCGCGGTGGGGCTCGGCGCGGTCAACCCGCCCTACCCCAACGTGGCCACGCTGACGTTGAGCGACATCGCCGGCGGCGTGCAGTTCACCCTCACGCCGAACGCGAGCTCCTCGGGCTTCGAAGGGGATCCCAACACCGAGTTCGTCGAGCGCCTGACGCTGGCCTTCACGGGATCGGCACCGATCACGTTCGCCAACGTGTCGGGCGCCGCGCTGCAGAGCGTCAGCTTCAGTGCCAATCCCGCCCTGGACGCCGGCTACAGCTCGCAGGCCCAGGCAATAGCCTTCGACTGGTACTCGACGCCGGCCAACGGCGGACTGCGCTTCGACGTCACCGAGACCAGCACCTGGAACGTGTTCGGCACCGGCGTCAACGTGGCCTCTTTCTCCAACACCTTCGCGACGGCGAACAACAAGCCCTCGCCCACCCACGGGGTGATCTCGGTGACCGGCTACGACCTCGAGGTGCAGCGGCCGACGCCGTCGAACTGGGTCGATTCGGTGAGCGCGGTGCCCGAGCCGGAGGTGTACGCCTCGATGATCGCCGGCGTGGCACTGCTCGGCGCGCTGGCACGCCGGCGGCGGTCCGGCAGTTGAGCCGGCGGCGGTCCGGCAGTTGAGCCGGCGGCGGGCGGGCCCGGCGCCGCGGGCGCCGATAATCCCGCCCCATGGACACTGAAGCGCCGACCAGCACCCCCGACGTCGTCGACGGCGTCGCGGTGGCCACCCTGTATGGCGAGCCGCTGTTCCAGCTGCCGACCGACCTGTACATCCCGCCCGAAGCCCTCGAGGTGTTCCTCGAGGCCTTCCAGGGGCCGCTGGACCTGCTGCTCTACCTGATCCGGCGGCAGAACTTCAACATCCTCGACATCCCGATGGCGGATGTCACCCGCCAGTACCTCGACTACGTCGAGCAGATCCGCGGCCACAACCTCGAGCTGGCCTCGGAGTACCTGCTGATGGCGGCGATGCTCATCGAGATCAAGTCGCGCATGCTGCTGCCGGCGCGGCGCACCGACGATGGCAGCGAACCCGAGGACCCGCGCGCCGAGCTGGTGCGGCGCCTGCTCGAATACGAGCAGATGAAGCTGGCGGCACTGCAGCTGGACACGCTGCCGCTGATCGGGCGCGACTTCCTGCGGGTGCAGGTCGCGGTGGAGCAGTCGTTGCACGTGCGCCAGCCCGACGTGCACGTCGACGAGCTGCGCGCCGCCTGGGCCGACATCCTCAAGCGCGCCAAGCTGACGCAGCACCACACGATCACCCGCGAGGAGCTGTCGGTGCGCGAGCACATGAGCCTGGTGATCCGCAGGCTGCAGGGGCAGCGCTTCCTGGCGTTCGAGGAGCTGTTCGAGCTGCAGCGCGGCCCGCAGGTGCTGGTCGTCACCTTCATCGCGATGCTCGAGCTGTCGCGCGAACGGCTGATCGAGCTGACGCAGGCGGAGGCGTTCGCGCCGATCTACGTGCGGCTGGCGTACGAGGCCACCTGAGGGTCCGCGCGGGGCCGTGATGGGCCCCACAACTTGATACAAGTCCCCGCATCGCGCCCGGATATCCTGTCGTTCCCACGAGCGCCACAGAGCCGCGGCAGATTTCCAGATGAATCCGGAGCGCGTCCCCGCCTCTCGCCCCCACGAGCTGCCGCTCCCCCGCCCCGGCCTCTGGGCCCGTTGCGGTGACTGGGCGCTGCGCCACCCCTGGTGGCTGGTTGGCCTGCTCATCGTCACCCTCACGGCCGCCCCGCCCACCCCGCTGCAACGGCTCGACCTGCTGGCGTTCGACGCGCTGGCCGGCGACGTGCTGAAGTGGCTGCCGGTGCGCGGCGCCAAACTCCCCGGCGCGGCGCCGGCCGACGATGTCGTCGTCGCGATCGACGACGCCAGCCTGCGCAGCATCGGCCGCTGGCCTTGGAGCCGGCGCCAGCATGCCCAGCTGATCGACCGCCTGCGCGAAGCCGGCGCCGCGGTGATCGTCTACGACGTGCCGTTCACCGAACCCGCGACCGACCCGCAGGACGACGAGGTGCTCGCCCGTGCGCTGGTGCGGCACCACCACGTGATCCTGCCGGTGCAAGGCGCGATCCGCTCCGGCCTGGCCGGCCAGGCGGTGCTGGAGCCGACTGCACCGCTGGCCCAGGCCGCCGCGGCGCTCGCCCATGGCGACCTGCCGGTGGACGCCGACGGCCGCGTGCGGCGGTTCCACCTCGGCGCCCGATCGGCGATGCAGCGCTGGGATTCGATGCCGCGCGCGGCCTGGCGGCTGCAGCGCGGCGAGCGCCTGCCCACCGCGGAAGGCCCGCTGAGCACCCGCGACCAGGAGATCGCGCAGGCCCGCGCGCCGTGGTCGCTCGAGGAAGAAGCCCTGCCGGTGGGCGACCCGCCCGCGCCGCGGCAGCTGTCGGCGGCGCAGGTGCTGAACGACCGGCGCGCCGCGGCACCGCTGGCCGGCAGCACGGTGTGGGTCGGCCTCACGGCCAGCGGCCTCGCCGAGCCGGCGATGCCGGCGCAAGCCGACCGGCCGGCCCCCCGTGTGGCCTGGCTGGCGCGCGCCCACCAGGCGCTCGAGCGCGGGGCGCTGGTGCGCGCCAGCAGCCTGGGCGAACGCCTCGCGGCGGCGCTGGCGCCGCTGCTGGTGGCGCTGCTGGTGGTGCGCAGCCAGCCCGGCGGCCGCTGGCATGGCGGACGCCTGCTCGGCCTGGCGGCGCTGCCGGTGGCGGTCTCGCTGGTCGGGCTGACGCTGTCGCAGATGTGGCTGCCCCCGGGCGCCGCGGTGCTCGGCTGGTTGCTCGGCTACGGCCTGCTGCGCACCGCCCACCTGCGCGACACCCGCGACGACCTGCAGCGCACCCGCGGCCATGCCGCGGCCACGCTACGGGCGATCTCCGACGGCGTCATCACCGTCGATGCCGACCACCGCGTGCTCTACATGAACCCGGTGGCGTGGCGCTTCGCGCACAACACCTCGCCGGTGGACACGCCGAGCGGCGCCGGGCTGTCGCTGACGCAGCTGATGCGCCTGTCGGACGACGACCACCGGCGGCTGGCGCAGGCCATCGACAGCAGCCTGGCGCAGCACACCGTCGTGCCGCTGCCGCAGCCCCTGCAGGTGCAGACGCTCACCGGCCTGCGGCTGGTGCGGCTGACCGTCTCGCCGGTGGTCGACGCCCCGGCCGATGCCGCCCCCGAAAGCGCCGCCGCGACCCGGCTGGACGGCGCCGTGCTGGTGCTCAACGACGTGACCGACAGCGTGCGCGCCGCCGAACGCCTGCACCACGAGGCCACCCACGACACCCTCACCGGCCTGCCCAACCGGGTGACGCTGACGGCGCAGTTCGAGGCCGCGCTGGCGCAGGCGCGCGAACGCGGAGAACAGCTGGCGCTGCTGTTCATCGACATCGACCGCCTCAAGCGCATCAACGACGGCCTCGGCCACCAGCAGGGCGATGCGGTGATCCGCCGCATCGCCGACCGCCTGCGCGCGGCCTGCCCGGCCGGCAGCGTGGTGGCCCGCTGGGGGGGCGACGAGTTCGTCGTGCTGGCCCCGGACCGCGGCGACCGCCGCGACGCCGACCGCACCGCGCAGGACCTGATCCACGCCGTGAACGCCGGCATCGAGCTGGCGGACATGCAGGTGCACTGCAGCTGCAGCATCGGCGTCGCGCTCGCTCCCGAGCAGGGCCATGACCTCGACCTGCTGCTGACGCATGCCGACGCCGCGTTGCGCCGTGCCAAGCTGCACGGTGGCGGCCGCCACCTGCACGCCACCCCGGCCGCCTCGCGCCAGCCCGACGCTCCCGGCTGGACCCGCGATGCCCTGGCGGTCGAAAACCGGCTGCGCCGCGCGCTGGCCGAGGGCGCGCTCGAGCTGCACTACCAGCCGCAGCTGGACGTCGCCAGCGCCGAGCCGGTGGGCTTCGAGGCGCTGCTGCGCTGGCGCCAACTGGACGGCCAGCTCTGGAGCCCGGCACAGTTCCTCGACGTCGCCGAGGAGTCCGGACTGATCCTCGAGATCGGCACCTGGGTGGTCCGCGAGGCCACGCAGCAGCTGGCGCGCTGGGGCCGCCTCGGCGTGCCGCTGGTGCCGGTGTCGGTCAACGTCTCGGCGCGGCAGTGCCTGGATCGCAAGCTGGTCCAGGTGGTCTCGGAGGCGCTGAGCGCCGAGGGCATCCCGGCGTCGCTGCTGAAACTGGAGGTCACCGAGACCACCGCGATGACCGACGTCGAACAGGTGCGGCACCTGCTGCACGAGCTGCGGGCGCTGGGCGTCGGGGTCGCGGTGGACGACTTCGGCACCGGCTACTCGTCGCTGGCGCACCTGCAGCGCCTGCCGATCGACCAGATCAAGATCGACCAGAGTTTCGTGCGCGACATCGCCAACGACCACCAGGGCGCGGCGATCGTGCGCGCCACCATCGCACTGGCGCACGAGCTGGGCGTGCCGGTGGTGGCCGAGGGCGTCGAGGACGAAACGCAGCTCACCTTCCTGACGCTGCACCGCTGCGACATCGTGCAGGGCTACTACTACGCCCGGCCGATGTCCGGCGACGCCGCCGCGCGGTTCATGCTCGACGCGCAGCGCGCCGCCGGCGCGAACACACAGCCGATGTTGGCGCTGAATTGAACCCCTCTCTGCTCTTGTAGGAGCGGCTTCAGCCGCGGTTCCGGCCACAGCACAAGCCCCTCGCGGCTGAAGCCGCTCCTACAAGCAAGCGCCTCAGGTCGCCGGGATCACCTCGCCATGGCGCGTCAGCAGCCGGCGGGTCGGGTGCTGTTCCCAGCCGAGCAGGAAGGCGCCCACCGCAGCGGCCGGCATCGGCCGGGCGACGAAGTAGCCCTGCACCGCCTTGCAGCCCAGCGCCTGCAGCGCCAGCAGCTCCGGCGGTGTCTCGACGCCCTCGGCCACGGTGTCCATGTTCAGCGCGCCGGCGATGTCGAGCATCGCCTTCACGATCGCGCGGGCGTCCTGCCCGTCGACCATCTCGCGCACGAACGAGCGGTCGATCTTCAGCTTGTCGAACGGGAAGCGGCGCAGGTACGCCATCGACGAATAGCCGGTGCCGAAGTCGTCCAGCGCGATGCGGGCGCCCAGGCCGCGCATGCCGTGCAGCTGCGACAGCGTGGCCTGCGTCTCGTTCAGCAGCACCGATTCGGTGACCTCGAACTCCAGCCGCCGTGGCGACAGCCCCGAGCGCTGCAGCGCCTGGTTGATGGTGCCGTGCAGGTCCTGCGACATGATCTGCAGCGGCGACAGGTTCACCGCGACGCGCAGGCTGCGCGGCCACGACTGCGCCTCGATGCAGGCCTTCTCGATGACCCAGCGGCCGATGTCGCCGATCAGGCCGGCATCCTCGGCCACCGGGATGAAGTCGGCCGGCGACACCTGGCCCAGGTCCGGGTGGCGCCAGCGCAGCAGCGCCTCGAAGCCGACGATGTCGGCGGTCTGCAGGTCCATCTGCGGCTGGAAGTCGAGCGACAGCTCGTCGCGCTTCAGCGCCTCGCGCAGTGCGCGTTCGATCGACAGCCGGTGCAGCACCCGCGAGCCCATCTCGGGCAGGTAGAAGCGGTACTGGCCGCGGCCCGCGGCCTTGGCGGCATACAGCGCCAGGTCGGCGTGTTTCATCACGACGTCGGACTCGTGGCCGTCGCGCGGCATCAGCACGATGCCCAGGCTGGCGCCGATCGGCACCGTCGCGCCGCCCACCTCGCAGGGCACCCGCAATGCAGCGAGGATGCGTGAGGCGATCTGCGCTGCGTCGTCGGCCGACTGCAGGCCGTCGAAGATCATGCCGAACTCGTCGCCGCCGATGCGGGCCAGCAGGTCCTGCGGGCGCAGCACCTCGGAGACCCGCTGGGCGACGCCCTTCAGCAGCTCGTCGCCGATGTCGTGGCCGAGTGCGTCGTTGACGGTCTTGAAGCCGTCCAGGTCCATGTACATCACCGTGCACGGCGACTGGTTGGCGACCATCTGGCCGAGGCGGATCTGGAAGCTGTGGCGGTTGTGCAACCCGGTGACCGCGTCCTTGAACGCCAGCGTGGTGACGCGCTGGGCGGCCTCGCGTTCGCGCGTCACGTTCGACGCGACGCCGCGCCAGCCGGAGGGCCGGCCGTTGGCATCGGTCAGCGGCGTGGCCGCCAGCTGCACCCAGCCGCTGCGGTCGTTGCCGGTGCGGAATGGCACCACCAGCCCGTGGAACGGCTGGCCCATCGCCATCGACAGGCTGAGCGATTCGCTGGCCATCGACAGGTCGAGCGCGGTCCACTCCAGGTGGGTGTCGTTGTTGTTGGTGTCGAAGAGGTCGGTGAGCCGCTGGCCGATCAGCGCCTGGGGCGTGACGCCGAGCATGTCGGCCAGCCGCGGCGAGGCGTGCAGCAGGCGGCCGCGGTCGTCGGACTCCCACAGCGCGTCGCTGGCATGGGCCTCGAAATCATGCAGCAGCAGGCCGACCAGGTCGCGCTGCCGCTCGGCCGCCGCCTCGGCCATCAGCCGGGCGCGGAACGACTGGGCGGTGGAATGCACGCTCAGCACCACCAGTCCGACGTAGATCAGAAGCATCGCCGACAGCAGCGGCACGGCGGGCAGGTCCGAGCGCCACAGGCCGACCAGGCCGCCCACGCCCATGATCGACGGGAACACCATGCCCGCTCGCGGGATCGATGCCAGCGCAAAGCCGCCGGCGCAGACCATGCCGATGGTCACACAGCCGACCAGGCCGGTCTCGGTGCCCACCGCCACCGGCAGGAACATCGCCGGCGCCAACGCCCACAGCACGGACAACCCGGCCGCATGCACCACCGCGCGGCGCTCGGCACGGTGCGAGGCGAACCGGGGGGCGCGGCCCTGTCGGCCGCGCCACCAGGCCCGCATGCCGGTGCCCATCAGCAGCGCGATCAGCAGCGCCCAGACGACGATGAACGGCTGCAGGCCGGAGCGCCAGAACACGTGGCCGAGCACCGCGACGTTCATCAGGTTGGTGAACGCGGTGATCGGCGTGAGCTGCAGCACGGTCTGCAGCTGCTGGGCCCGGAAACGGCCCAGCTGCTCCTCGTCGACCGGCGAGTTCACTCCGCCCGGGGCAGTGTGTCCCAGGCCATGGTCGAACTTCATCACGGACTCGATGGCGAATCTCAATCGCGGCTCCTCTAGCGCACCCCGCAGTGTGCGCAGGCCGCCACGCGGCGAAGCCCGAAAAAACGCCCCCGAACCGCCCGTCCTCTCGTCTAAAGCTCGCCCGACGCCCGGGCGGGCTCAACCGAACACCGTGCCGAGGTCGACGCTGCCGGCGCGCCCGAGGCTCCGCCCCGCCCCTGCCAGCCAGCCCTGGGCGCGCGCCCGGCCGAGCTGCTGCAGCCGCTGCAGGAAGGCCTGGTGCGGCAGCAGCTTGGTCTGCGCCGGCAGGTGCGCGAGGTCGTCCTGCGCGTCGATCAGGTGCCAGCGCAGCCGCGACAGCCGGCGGTCCAGCGAGCCGGGCCGCAGCCAGGGCAGCCAGGCGCGCTGCGCCCGGGCGGTGGCCTCGCCGATCAGCCGCGCCTCGCGCAGGAAACTGGCGTTGAACGCCACCTCGGCGGCCCGCTCGCGGATCGCCTCGGCGCTGGTCGGCAACTCAGGGTGGCGCATCGCGCTCAGCATCACGATCAGCACGTCGCGCGGGCCATCCTCGTCGACCAGCGGGAACAGCGCCGGGTTCGCCGCATAGCCGCCGTCCCAGTACGGCTCGCCGTCGATCACCACCGCCTGCTGCAGCGTGGGCAGGCAGGCACTGGCCAGCGCGACCTCCACCGACAGCTCGTGCGCCTCGAACAGCCGCAGCCGCCCGGTCAGCGCGTGCGTGGCGGCCAGGTGCAGCCGCAGCGGGCAGTCGCGGCGCAGCCGCTCGAAATCGAGGTGCGCGAGCAGCAGGTCGCGCAGCGGGTTCAGGCCGAGCGGGTTGAGCTGGTACGGCGACAGGAACTGGCTCCACTGCAGCAGCACGCGCGCGGCCGGCGTCCAGGTGGGCAGGCCGTCCAGCGTCGACTGGCCGGGACCGACCACCCACTGCGTGAACCATTCCAGCGGCACCCGTTCGCCCAGCGCCTGCCAGAAACCAGCCAGCGCGGCACGGGCGCCGTCGGCCCCGCCGTCGCGCCAGCCCTGCGCCAGCAGCAGCGCGTTCAGCGAGCCGGCGCTGGCGCCGCTGGCGGCACGCGGTTCGATGGCGTTGGCTTAGAGCAGCGCGTCGAGCACGCCCCAGGTGTAGGCGCCATGGGCACCGCCGCCCTGCAGGGCCAAACTGAGGGGGATCGCATCAGGCATCCCTAGAATCCTAGGATGTCGTCAATGCCCTTCGATGACGCTGCGGCTTCGGCCGGCGGCGTCGCGCCCCGCCTGCTGGCGGGCCTGAACCCGGAACAGCACGCCGCCGTCACCCTGCCCGCGCAGCCGGCGCTGATCCTCGCCGGTGCCGGCTCGGGCAAGACCCGCGTGCTCACCACCCGCATCGCCTGGCTGATGCAGACCGGCCAGGTCTCGCCCGGGGGCGTGATGGCCGTGACCTTCACCAACAAGGCCGCCAAGGAAATGCTGACGCGGCTGTCGGCCATGCTGCCGGTGAACGTGCGCGGCATGTGGATCGGCACCTTCCATGGCCTGTGCAACCGTTTCCTGCGCTCGCACTGGAAACTCGCGAACCTGCCGCAGAGCTTCCAGATCCTCGACACCGGCGACCAGCTCAGCGCGGTCAAGCGCGTGATCAAGGGCATGAACCTCGACGAGGAACGCTTCGTGCCGAAGCAGGTGACCTGGTTCATCGCCGGCGAGAAGGAAGACGGCCGCCGCCCGCCCGACGTGGAAGTGCGCGACGCGCAGACCCGCACGCTGGCCGAGATCTACCAGGCCTACGAGGACCAGTGCCAGCGCGAGGGCGTGGTCGACTTCGCCGAGCTGATGCTGCGCAGCTACGAGCTGATGCGCGACAACGCGGCGCTGCGCGAGCACTACCAGCACCGTTTCCGCCACATCCTGGTGGACGAGTTCCAGGACACCAACCGGCTGCAGTACGCCTGGCTGAAGATGTTCGCCGGCGCGCCGGGCAGCGGCGCCGGCGCGATCTTCGCGGTGGGCGACGACGACCAGAGCATCTACGCGTTCCGCGGCGCGCAGGTCGGCAACATGGCCGACTTCGAGCGCGAGTACCACGTGCAGAAGGTCATCAAGCTGGAGCAGAACTACCGCAGCTTCGGCAACATCCTCGACGCCGCCAACGAGCTGATCAGCCGCAACGCCCGCCGCCTGGGCAAGAACCTGCGCACCGAGGCCGGCCCCGGCGAACCGGTGCGCGTCTACGAGGCCACCAGCGACTTCGCCGAGGCGCAGTGGCTGCTCGAAGAGATCGGCCAGCTGCACCGCGGCGGCCTCTCGCGCAGCGAGATCGCGCTCCTCTACCGCAGCAACGCGCAGTCGCGGGTGCTGGAATCGGCGCTGTTCAACGCCGGCATCCCGTACCGCGTCTACGGTGGCCTGCGCTTCTTCGAGCGCGCCGAAGTCAAGCACGCGCTGGCCTACCTGCGCCTGATCGAGAACCCGAACGACGACACCAGCTACCTGCGGGTGGTGAACTTCCCGGCGCGGGGCATCGGCGCACGCACCGTCGAGCAGCTGCAGGACGCGGCGCGGCAGTCCGGCCGCAGCCTGTGGCAGAGCGTCGCGGCGGTGAGCGGCGCGGCCGGCAGCAAGCTGGCCGGCTTCAACGCGCTGGTGGAGGCCATGCGCGAGGCCACGCAGGGCCTGACGCTGCGCGAGATCATCGAGCACATGCTGCACCACTCGGGCCTGCTCGACTTCTACCGCACCGAGAAGGAAGGCACCGACCGCATCGAGAACCTGGAAGAACTGGTCACCGCCGCGGAGGCCTTCGTCACGCAGGAAGGCTTCGGCAAGGACGCGGTGGCGCTGCCGATGGACGAGACCAGCCCGGGCACCATCGCCGACGGCTTCCCCGCCGCGGTGGGCAAGGTCGAGCTGACGCCGGACGCCGACACCGGCGAGATCCTGTCGCCGCTGGTGGCCTTCCTGACCCACGCCGCGCTCGAGGCCGGCGACAACCAGGCCCAGGCCGGCCAGGAGGCGGTGCAGCTGATGACGGTGCACGCGGCCAAGGGGCTGGAGTTCGACGCCGTGTTCATCACCGGCCTCGAGGAAGGCCTGTTCCCGAACGAACGCGCGCTGTCGGACCACGATGGACTCGAGGAGGAACGCCGGCTGATGTACGTCGCGATCACGCGCGCGCGCCAGCGGCTCTACCTGAGCTTCAGCCAGACGCGCATGCTGCACGGCCAGACGCGCTACAACATCAAGAGCCGCTTCTTCGACGAGCTGCCCGAGGCCTGCCTGAAGTGGATCACGCCGCGCAACCAGGGCTTCGGCTCGGGCTTCGCCCGCGAATACCAGCAGGCCTGGCAGCGGGGCAGCGGCATGGGGGGCATGGTGGGCGCCGGGCGTACCACGGGCTGGCAGCCGCCCGCGCCGCCGGACATCCCCTCCGCCGCCAAGGCGCCGAAGACCACCCATGGCCTGCGCCAGGGCCAAAGCGTCTTCCACACCAAGTTCGGCGAGGGCGTGATCCTGACGCTCGAAGGCAGCGGCGAGGACGCGCGGGCGCAGGTCAACTTCGGCCGCCACGGCGCCAAGTGGCTGGCGCTGAGCGTGGCCAAGCTGACGCCGATCGAATAGCGTCACCCCTCCCTCTCCTTGTGGAATCCTGTAGGAGCGGCTTCAGCCGCGATTCGCGCCCTGCCACCAGCCCTCGCGGCTGAAGCCGCTCCCACAGGAGAAAAACCCGCCTGCCGCCCATGCGCTACCGCCGCATCGACCTGAACCTCGTCGCCGCGCTCGACGTGCTGCTCGCCGAGCGCAGCGTCAGCCGTGCCGCCGAGGCGCTGAACCTGAGCCAGTCGGCCGTCAGCGGCATCCTGGCGCGGCTGCGCGAGTATTTCGACGACCCGCTGCTGGTGCCGGTGGGCCGCCACCTGCAGCTCACGCCGCTGGCGCAGAGCCTGTGCGGCCCGGCGCGCGAGGCGATGGCGGGCATCGACCGGCTGATCGAGACCCGGCCCAGCTTCGATCCCGCCAGCGCCGACCGCACGGTGCGCATCGCCGCGTCGGACTACGTCGTCACCGCCTACCTGGCCGACGCGCTGGAGCGCATCGCCGCGCTGGCGCCACGACTGCGTTTCCAGCTCCAGCCCACGCTGCAGATCGGCCCGCAGGGCAACGTGATGCTCGACGCGATGGACCACGACTTCGTCGTGCTGCCGGCCCACCTGTGCGACCCCGAGCACCCGCAGGCGCCGCTGTTCGACGACAGCTACACCGTGATCGCCTGGCGCGAGCACCGCAGCCTCGGCGACACGCTGGGCTTCGACGAGTACTGCGCGCTCGGCCACGTGATCTTCCAGAACCCGCACGCCGGCACCGGCCTGCCCTGGTTCGACCAGTGGTACCTGAACCAGCACGGCGCCACGCGCCGCATCGAGGTCACCGCCGCGTCGTTCAACCTGCTGGCGCCGCTGGTGGTGGGCACGCAGCGCATCGCCACCGTGCAGACGCGGCTGGCGCAGCGCGTGGCGCAGTCGCTGCCGCTGCGCTGCCTGCCGCTGCCGATCGAGGCGCCGCGGCTCACCGAGGTGCTGCAGTGGCACCGCCACCGCGCCGACGACCCGGCGCTGGCCTGGCTGCGCGACCAGCTGCTGCAGCGGTGAGAGCACCGCCGGCCCATCGGGCTGGCCGATGCCCGCCATCGAGACAAGCACGGGCAGCCGCAGCGACGCGGCGGTAGATTGCCGGCAACGTCCACCCCGCCGCCACGCCCCATGCCCCGCCGCTTCGTCGACCTGTCCATCTACCTCGAAAACGACGTGCTCTCCGATCCGCCGCCGCTGGCGCCGAAGATCGAGTACCAGAAGCACCAGGACACGCTGCCCGAGTTCATCCAGATGATCCCGGGCACCACCGCCGCCGACTACCCCGACGGCGAAGCCGCCGCGGCCGAATGGGTGCGCCTGACCACGCACAGCGGCACGCACCTCGATGCGCCGTACCACTTCCACTCGACGATGGACGCCAAGCTGGGCGAGAAGAAGCCGTCGATCACGATCGACCAGGTGCCGCTGGAATGGTGCTTCCAGCCCGGCGTGAAGCTCGACTTCCGCCACCTGCCCGACGGCCATGTCGTCAGCGCCGCCGAGGTGGAGGCCGAACTGGAGCGCATCGGCCACGTGCTGCGGCCGCTGGAGATCGTCGTCGTCAACACCCGCGCCGGCTCGCGCTACGGCCACAACGACTTCGTCAGCGCCGGCTGCGGCATGGGCTACGAGGCGACGATGTACCTGCTCGAACGCGGCGTGCGGCTCACCGGCACCGACGCCTGGAGCTGGGATGCACCGTTCAGCTACACCGCGAAGAAGATCGCCGAGACCGGCGACAAGTCGCTGATCTGGGAAGGCCACAAGGCCGGCCGCGACATCGGCTACTGCCACCTCGAAAAGATGCACAACCTGGAAGCGCTGCCGGCCGACGGGTTCTACATCAGCTGCTTCCCGCACAAGATCCGCGCCGCCTCGGCCGGCTGGACGCGGGCGGTGGCGATCTTCGACGACGCGCTGGTCTGATCTTGTGGGAGCGGCTTCAGCCCCGATTCGTGCCGGGCAACGAGCCCATCGCGGCTGAAGCCGCTCCTACAACATCCCCTGACGGCGGACCCAGCAGGAAATTACCGCCAGGCCCGGCCACCGCATCGGCGGGTGCGCTCTCGTCCTTCAGCGCCACCCCGCTGAGCCCGCGCGTGCGCGCGGCGTCGAGCAGCCAGGCGGCCCGCCGCGCGGCTTCGGCCGGCGGCAGGCCCTCGGGCCGCACGTTCGAGATGCAGTTGCGCTCGGCATCGTGGCGGCCGACCCGCGGCGCCCAGGTCAGGTAGAGCCCGAGGCTGTCGGGCGAGCTGAGGCCGGGGCGTTCGCCGATCAGCACCAGCACGCAGCGTGCGCCCAGGCGCTCGCCGATCTCGTCGCCGATGGCGACGCGGCCCTGCTGGACGATGACGACGGGCGCGAGGCACCAGCCGGTGAGCTGCGGCAACAGCGCGGCCAGGAACGGCACCGCCTGCCGCTCGACCGCCAGCGCCGAAAGACCATCCGCCACCACCAACGCGAGGTCGAAGCGTTCCCCCTCTCCCCTCTGGGGAGAGGGTTGGGGTGAGGGGCCAGCGGCGGTGGCGGACCGACACGGCCGCGCCCTCACCCCGGCCCTCTCCCAGAGGGAGAGGGAGGAAGCCTTGCCCAGGCGACGCCCCAGGTCGGGCCGCTGCAGGTAAGTCTGCCGGTCCGGTGCAGCGCTCTGCACGCCCACAGTCTGCAGGCCCAACGCCTCGATCGCCTTCGCCAACGCCTCCACCTCCAATGGCCGGTGCACCGCGTCGCGCGCCTGCGCATGGGCCAGTTGAAAGTCCAGGTGCGCCGCGGTCGGCTGGCTGATGCCGCTGCGGCCGAGCGCGATGCGCGCGGGCGTCAGGCGGCGCAGCGCCGCCCACGGGTTGGGCGTGACCGGCGATGTCATGCCGACGCCCCGCCGATCAGCGCCTGGAACGGCGCCGGCAGCGCGTCCACCGGCCGGCCGTCCTCGAACAGGTGCATGCGCGCCAGCCAGCGTTCGAACTCCGGCGCCGGCTTCAGGCCCAGCACCTGGCGCGCGTACAGCGCGTCGTGGAACGAGGTGGTCTGGTAGTTCAGCATCACATCGTCCGACCCCGGGATGCCCATGATGAAGCTGCAACCGGCCACGCCCAGCAGCGTCAGCAGCGTGTCCATGTCGTTCTGGTCGGCCTCGGCGTGGTTGGTGTAGCAGATGTCGCAGCCCATCGGCAGGCCGAGCAGCTTGGCGCAGCAGTGGTCCTCCAGCCCGGCGCGCACGATCTGGCGGCCGTCGTACAGGTACTCCGGGCCGATGAAACCGACCACGCTGTTCACCAGCAGCGGCTCGAAATGGCGTGCCACCGCATACGCGCGGGTCTCGATCGTCTGCTGGTCGCAGCCGTGGTGCGCGCCGGCCGAGAGCGCACTGCCCTGCCCGGTCTCGAAGTACATGACGTTGGCGCCGCGTTGGCCATCGTCGAACAACGCACCGCGCTGCAGCGACAGCGCCGCCTCGCGGGCCTCGCGCAACAGCGCCAGGTCGATGCCGAAGCTGCGGTTCGTGCCCTCGGTGCCGCCGATCGACTGGAACACCAGGTCCACCGGCGCGCCGCGTTCGATGGCCTGCAGCGTGTTGGTCACATGGGTCAGCACGCAGGACTGCGTCGGGATCTCGTGGCGCTGGATCACCGCGTCGAGCATCTCCAGCAGCCGCATCACCTGCGGCACGTTGTCGCCGGCGGGGTTGATGCCGATCACCGCGTCGCCGCTGCCGTACAGCAGGCCGTCGAGCACGCTGGCGGCGATGCCGGCGGGGTCGTCGGTGGGATGGTTGGGCTGCAGCCGCGTCGACAGCCGCCCGGGCAGCCCGATCGTGCCGCGAAAGCGCGTCTGCACGCGGCACTTGCGGGCCACGAGGATCAGGTCCTGGTGGCGCATCAGCTTCGACACCGCGGCCACCATCTCGGGCGTCAGGCCCGGGGCCAGCGCGGCGAGCGTGGCGCCGTCGGCCGCATCGGAAAGCAGCCAGTCGCGCAAGCCGCCGACCGTCAGCGCCGCCACCGGCGCGAACGCGGCGGCGTCGTGGGTATCGACGATCAGCCGCGTCACCTCGTCGGCCTCGTACGGCACCACCGCCTCGTGCAGGAAGTGCGCCAGCGGCACGTCGGCCAGCGCGCGCTGCGCGGCCACGCGCTCCTCGGCGCAGGCAGCTGCCACGCCGGCCAGCCGGTCGCCCGAGCGCTCCGGCGAGGCCCGCGCCAGCAGCGTGGCGAGGTCGTCGAAGCGGTACGTCGTGACGCCGAGGGCATGGCGGTAGGCGGTCATCCGACCACTCTACCGCCGCTTCACGACCGTGGCGTCAGACGAAGCCGAGGTTGGTGGCGCCGAAGTTGTGCAGGTTCGGCAGCACCGCCTGCAGCGTGCCGTCGCCGGCCCCGAACCAGCGCAGCAGCGTGGCCGCGTACTGGTCCACCGACGTGGTCGGGATCCAGCGGCCCTGGCGTTCCCAGGTCTGCACGCCGACGTCGTCCGGCCCGGCGAGCTCCAGCTGCGGATACGTGCCGTAGGTGCGGCCGCCCTGCACCGCCCCGCCCATCACCAGGTGGTGGTTGCCCCAGGCATGGTCGGTGCCGAGGCTGGCGTTCGGCGCGAAGGTGCGGCCGAAGTCGCTCTGCGTGAAGGTGGTGACCTGCGGACCGAGGCCGAGTTTGTTCAAGGCGGTCTGGAACGCGGCCAACGCGGTGCCGAGCTGGCCCAGCAGCGCGGCATGCGTGCCGGCGGTGGCGTCGCTGCCGGACACCTGGCCGCCATGCGTGTCGAAGCCGCCCATCTGCACGAAGAAGATCTGCCGGTTGCCCTGCACGGTGGCGTTGCCGACCACCAGCTTGGCGACCTGGTAGAGCTGCTCGGCCACCTTGCTGGTCAGCTCGCCGTCCGAGATCAGGCTGGCGAACGCGGCGTCGATCGCCGCATTGGCGGCGGCGCCGGGCGCGGACTTCACCAGGTCGCCGAGCCGCGCGGCCTTCTCGAAGGCATCGCGGTGCATCACCGCGGCGGCGTCGACCAGGCGGTTGTCGAGCGCCGTGGCCTCGCCGGCATAGAGCGCGTCCAGCGCGTTCTTGCGTGCCGCGCGCGGCGCCCACGAGGCCACCGCGGCCGCGTCCATCTCGTACGCGCCGAAGGTGCCCCCCGGTGCCGGCAGCACCAGCGGCGCACTGAGGGCCGAGAGCCCGAAGCGGCCGTTGCCGGCCAGCGAGATCACCGGGTTGACGGTGCCCAGCGCCTCGCTGGCGCGGCCGCCCCAGCCGGTGCGCGCCTGTGCATCGGTGGTGCCGCTCTCCCACAGCGTCTGCTGGTGCGAGTGCGAGAACAGGCTGTCGGGCAGGTCCGGCGCACCGGTGGCGGCGCGGTACTCGGCCTTGGTCAGCGGCCGGTACAGCGGGCCGACGTTGAACACCGGCGCCAGCTGCCCCGCGCCCCACACCGGCTGCAGCGCGGCCATCGCCGGGTGCAGGCCGAAGTTCGAGCTGCCCAGCGGCACGAGGCTCGCCTGCGGCAGCGCCAGCGCGCCGCGCACCGCGGCGTACTGGCCGTAGCGGGTGGCATCGGTGGGCACGACCATGTTCATGCCGTCGTTGCCGCCGTACAGGAACACGCAGACCAGCGCGCGGTAGTCGGCCGCGTAGGCCGGCCGGGCCGCCAGCATCAGGTTGGCCAGCGAGCCGGTGCCCAGCGCTGCGGCAGCGCCGGCGAGCCAGCGGCGGCGCGCAGGATTGAAGGGGAGCGTCATGTCAGTCGTCCTTGGCCCCGAACGCGACCACCCAGCCCCGGCACGGATCCGGCTCCGCCGGTCCGTAGACGGAGCCCCCTTGGGGGGTACCGAGCGATCGCGAGGTTGGGGGCTTCATTTCTGCACCTGGTAATGCGGGGATGCGAACACGAGGTAGGCCGCCTGGCGCACGCGGTTGGCGCGCCAGTTGTTGCGGTCGGTGTTGGCGTTGTAGACGTTGACGGCGTCGATGACCTTGCCGCGCGCCGAGGTGGGCAGCGGCGCGCCGAGCGCGCGCACGGCCATCGCGTCCACCAGCGTGGCGGCGTCGTCGGCCTTCGCGGTCCAGCCGGACAGGTCGACCTGCGTGCCCAGCGGCTCGGGCACGCTGCTGTTGGCGGCGACGGTGCCGTTCCAGAACAGCAGGTAGTGCAGGTAGTTGAGCCGGCCGAGCAGCGTGCTGGCGTTGTGCAGCGCGAAGGTCGGCGCCTGCAGGCCGCTGCCGCCCGGCAGCGGGTAGTCGGGCGGGAAGTAGCTGAACACGCTGGGCGGCTTGAACACGTGCTGGTTCATCGCGCCGCCCCACCACCACGACAGCGATTCGCCGTCGGTGACGCCGTCGAGCGCACGCAGCACGCCGGTCATGAACAGCACCGGCTCGCGCAACTTGCCGAACGAGGCCGCCTGCGTGGCCGAGCGGGCCTCGTCGTCCAGCAGCACCGCGGCCACGGTGGCGGCCAGGTCGCCGCGCGTGCCGCTGCCGATCGCGCCGCCGGGTGCCTGGAACTGGCCCGCCGCGAACGCCGCGGCCACGCGGCCCACGTAGCCCGCCGAGGGGTTGCTCGTCACCAGGTGCTGGATCAACTGCTTGCCGATGAAGGGCGGCATGTTCGGGTGCGACACCAGGCTGGCGATCACCGTGTCGAGCGCCTGCTCGGTGCCGTGGCTGGCCGGCAGCGAGAAGCCGGCGAGCAGCGTGCGGGCCTCGGTGTCGTGGCGCGCCGGCGCGGGCACCATGTCGCCGCCGTAGAAGCGGCAGTTCGTGCCGCTGCCGCAGCCCCACGCGGTGGCGCCACCCGACGGGTAGGTCCAGCCGGTCAGCGCGTAGGCGTACTGCCGCACGGTGGTGTTGTCGTACACCGGCTGGCAGCGCCCGCCCTGCAGCGAACCGTCCGCGTTGAGCAGGCAGGTGCCGAGCGAGAACAGCTGCAGCAGCTCGCGCGCGAAGTTCTCGTTCGGTGCGGACTTGTGGTTGTTGGCGTTGTTCAGGTAGTCGCCCATCACCGGCGACTTGGCCACCGCCTTCAGCAGCGTGCCGTAGTTCCCGAAGGCGTTGTCGAGGAACAGCTGGTGGTAGCGGCGCAGCCCGTAGGTGCCGTTCACCTCGAGGTCGGACACCACCAGCACCTGCGACAGCGCGAAGGCCACGCGCTGGCGCAGCTGGTCGGGCTGGCCGAGGGCGTTGCGGTAGAAGTCCCACAGCAGCGGCTCGGCCGAGAAGTTGTCGCGCCAGCAGGTGCCGCCCTTGGCGTCGCAGTAGCCGCCGCTGCCGGTCCATTGGTGCACGTCGGCGCCGCCGCCGCGGCTGTAGCGCGAACCGCTGGTCACGAATTGCGCGCGGATCCAGGCCTCCGGGCCCTGCGCCGCGATGGCCTGCACCAGCGCCGGCGACGGGCCGAAGCTGGCCTGGTGCGCCAGGCGCGTGGCCTGCAGCGTCGAGGTGGTGGTGTCGCCGGTGCTGCCGCTGGTGGGCGAGACGGCCTGGGTCTGCGGCGTCGACGTGATGGCGGACGGCGACGAGCCGCCTCCACCGCCGCCGCAGGCTGCGATCGCGAGAACAACCGCCGCGCCGGCGACGCTGCGCAGGACACGGCTCAGGGATCGGAGGGGAGAAGACATGGGACGGGCCGCTGGTGACCGTCCGGTTTATCGGTGCCCCGCCCGGCACGCTGAAGGGCGCAAGGTGCTACGGGTGCAAGCAGCCGTAACCCGCCGGCGGCCGGACGCGTCACGCCGGCGTCACCCGGCTGTCACGGCGGCTTCATGTTGCTTGACGAGCATGCGGGCCTCTCACAGCCGTAGCCAGAAGCCTCCGACATGAACAAACCCCTCGACCGCTCCGTGATGCCCGCCGCCGCCTTCCGCGAGGAAGACGACTGCAACACCTCCCCGAATCCCACGTTCGAATCGGTGCTGGAGGCTCGCCTGGGCCGCCGCTCGATGCTGCGCAGCGCCTTCGGCAGCGCCGCCGCCGCGGTGTTCGGCAGCGTCAGCCTGGCCGCCTGCGGCAGCGACGACGACGACACGCCGGCCGCCGCCCCGGCCCCGGCGCCGTCCACCGGCTCGGGCAGCACGACGGTCACGTCGCTGGCCTTCGCCGCGGTCGGCAAGACGCTGGCCGACAGCATCAGCGTGCCGAGCGGCTACACCGCCACCGTGCTGTACCGCTGCGGCGACCCGCTGACCAGCCTGGTCCCGGCCTTCGCCAACGACGGCACCGACGGCCAGTTCGACCTGCGCGCCGGCGACTGCCACGACGGCATCGAGTATTTCGGCCTCAACGCCGCCGGCACCGGCCCGGACGCCAGCAACAGCGACCGCGGCCTGCTGGGCATGAACCACGAGTACCAGAACAACCTGTTCCTGTTCCCCAACGGCCCGACCGCGAACCCGCGCCCGGCCGCCGAGGTCGACAAGGAAGTGGCCGTGCACGGCCTGTCCATCGTGGAAGTGCGCCGCGCCAACAACGCCATCAGCTACGTCAAGGACTCGGCCTACAACCGCCGCATCACCGCCGCCACGGCGATGGTGCTCTCCGGCCCGGCCGCGGCCGACGACCTGATGGTCACCCCCTACTCGCCCGCCGGCACCGCTACCCGCGGCACGCAGAACAACTGCGGCACCGGCACCACGCCGTGGGGCACGCTGCTGACCTGCGAAGAGAACTGGATCGGCTACTTCACCCGCTCGAGCACCGACGACACCGCCCGCGGCGGTGCCACCGCGAAGAGCGTCGTCTCGCTGAAGCGCTATGGCCTCGCCGCAGGCGCCGCCAGCCGCTACGGCTGGGAGACCGGTGGCAGCACCGACCTCTACAACCGCTGGAACGCCAGCCAGACCGGCGCGACCGCGACCGACGACTACCGCAACATCACCAACACGTTCGGCTGGGTGGTCGAGATCGACCCGTACGACCGCACGCAGAGCATCAAGAAGCGCACCGCGCTGGGCCGCTTCGCGCACGAGGCCGCCGCCTACCTGACTCCGCAGGAAGGCAAGCCGCTGGCGTTCTACATGGGCGACGACTCGCGCGGCGAGTACATCTACAAGTTCGTCTCGAACGCCAACTGGAGCGCCGCCGACGCGACGCCGACCAACCGCATCACCACCGGCGACAAGTACCTCGACAGCGGCAAGCTGTACGTGGCCAAGTTCAACGCCGACGGCACCGGCCAGTGGCTGCTGCTGGACATCGGCGTCGCCGCGATCGCCGGCTACGCCACCTACACCTTCGCCGACCAGGCCGACGTGCTGGTCAACGCCCGCCTGGCCGCCGACGCGGTGGGCGCGACCAAGATGGACCGCCCCGAGTGGAGCACGGTGAACCCGGCCACCGACGACATCTACTTCACGCTGACCAACAACAGCAACCGCACCGCGGCCACCACCGACGCGGCCAACCCGCGCGTCTACAACGACACCAAGGGCGCGTCGACCGACCAGCGCGGCAACGTCAACGGCCACATCATCCGGGTCGCCGAAGCCGGCCGCAACCCGGCCGCGACGACGTTCACGTGGGACATCTACCTGTTCGGGGCGCAATCGGATGCGGCGGCCAACGTCAACCTGTCCGGCCTGACCGCCGACCAGGACTTCTCGAGCCCGGACGGCATGCGCTTCACGAAGTCGACCGGCCTGGCCTGGGTCGAGACCGACGACGGCGCGTACACCGACGTCACCAACTGCATGCTGCTGGCCAGCGTGGCCGGCAGTGTCGGCGACGGCGGCGCCACCACGGTGAACAACACGCTGGTCACCAGCGGCGTCACCACCACCAGCAGCGTGACCACCTACAAGGGCCGCAACCCGAGCGCCACGCAGCTCAAGCGGTTCCTGGTCGGCCCGTCGGGGGCCGAAGTGACCGGCATCTGCGAGACGCCGGACGGCAAGGCGCTGTTCATCAACATCCAGCACCCGGGCGAGGACACCGCCACCGGCGCCATCGCCACGCCGGCCAGCTACCAGAGCCACTGGCCCGATGGCGGCACCGCGCGCCCGCGCTCGGCGACCGTCGTGATCACCAAGAACGACGGCGGCCGGATCGGCACCTGAGCAGCGTCAGAAGCGGAATCCGCCCACGGGCGGGTCCGCCCTCGTGGCCGGGGCCGGTGCCGGTGCCCGGGCCGCTGCAGGGGCCCCTTCGGGGGCCTTCGTCGTTGCCGGCGGCGGCGCCTTCAACGCCGCTGCGGCCGGGGCCTGCCAGCTCGGCGGCAGCGCGCTGGCGGCCGGGTAGCCCGCCGCATCGAGCGTGGCGCGCCATTCGCTGGCCTCGAAGCCGAGCAACTGCTGCTGCCCGACCCGCAGCACCGGCAGGCTGGCGGTGCCTTCGCGGCGCTGCAGTTCGGCGGCCCCGCCGTCGGGCTCGACGCGCCATTCGCGGAACGGTACGCCGCGCTGCTGCAGGGCCAGCCGCCCGAGGTCGCAGGGCGCGCAGCCCGGCGCGGTGTACAGCGTCACCGGGTAGCGCTGCGCGCGCTGGCGCAACGTGAACGGCAGGCCCTCCAGCCAGTCCTCCTCCGGCGCGACGGCCGCACCGGCACCGCCCAGCGGGCGCACCGAGCGGGCATCGGCCGGCGGCCGGTCGGTGTAGGTGACGCGCCCGTCGGGCCCGGTCACCTTGTACGGCACGCCCTGCGCCGCCGCCGGCCCGGCCGTCAGCAGCAGTGCAAAGGCCCAGGGGATCGACGAGCAGCGGGTTGCACGCACAATGTCCATCGCCGCATCGTAGTCCGGAATTCCCGCGCCCCTGTGGGACCCGGCCTACGCCCGCCTCGGCCCGAGGCCGATGGTGGGAACACCGCGGCGCTGGAACAGTCGGCAGCACGCCCGATCCCCTGACGATGCCCGAGACCGGATCCGCCACACGCCATCACCCGCACCGCCGCCGCCAGACCTGGGGCCAGGCGATGCGCTGGGTGGGCCGCCAGTGGCACCAGCGGGTGTGGGTGGCCGGGCTGATCGAACCGCTGCGCTTCACCGGCGAGCTGGTGATCACCGCTGTACAGGCCGTGGCCGGCGGCTGGCAGGTGCGTCGCGCCGACCTGCTGCGCATCGTCGCCGACAGCAGCGCCGGCGCGCTGCCCATCGTCGTCATCGTCAACGCACTGGTCGGCGCGATCCTGGCGTTCGTCGGCGCGGTGCAGCTGGTGCAGTTCGGCGCCGGCATCTTCGTCGCCGACCTGGTGAGCATCGCCGTCGCACGCGAGATGGCCGCCGTCATCACGGCGGTGGTGATGGCCGGGCGCACCGGCGCGGCCTTCGCCGCCGAGCTGGCGACGATGCAGGTCAACGAAGAGGTCGACGCGCTGAAGGTGCTCGGCCTCGACCCGGTGGGCTACCTCGCGCTGCCGCGGGTGCTGAGCCTGATGTGGCTGCTGCCGCTGCTGTACCTGTTCGGCACGATGGCCGGCGTGTTCGGCGGCGTCGCGGTGGGCGCGGGCATGCTGTCGCTGTCGCCGGTGGCCTACCTCGACCGCGCCGCCAACGCGATGGACTGGCGCCACCTGTGGCTCGGGCTGTCCAAATCGGTCGTCTTCGGCGGCCTGCTGGCCTGGGCCGGCTGCTACCAGGGACTGCGCGCGCAGCGCGATGCCGCAGGCGTCGGCCTGGCCACGACGCGGGCGGTGGTGGGCAGCATCGTCGGCGTGATCGTGGTCGACGCGGTGTTCGCCGTGTGCGCGAACGCGCTGGGGGTGTGACCGCCATGGAGAGGACGCCACACACCACACCGGTGATCAAGGTCAAAGGGCTGACGATGCGCTTCGGCGACCGGCTGATCCAGGAGCACATCGACCTCAGCCTCGAGCCCGGCGAGATCTTCGCGGTGATGGGCGGCAGCGGCAGCGGCAAGAGCACGCTGCTGAAGCACCTGGTCGGGCTGCTGCCACCGGCCGGCGGGCGCGTGCTCTACGGCGATGCGCAGGGTGGGCAAGGCGGCGTCACCGACTACTGGGCCAGCGACGAGGCGACCCGCCAGCAGCTGCGCCGGCGCGTCGGCATGCTGTTCCAGAGCGCGGCGCTGTGGACCTCGATGGACGTGCTCGACAACGTCTGCCTGCCGCTGAGCCTGCAGCCCGAGAAGCCCTCGCTGGCCGACCAGCAGGCCCGCGCGATGGAGGTGCTGCAGTGGGTCGGCCTGGCCGATGCGGCCAGGCGCATGCCCTCGCAGCTGTCGGGGGGCATGAAGAAGCGCGTCGGCCTGGCGCGTGCCATCGTCGCCGAGCCGGCCATCCTGTTTCTCGACGAACCCTCGGCCGGCCTCGACCCGATCGCCAGCCGGCGGCTGGACGAGCTGATCCTCGACATCCGCGAGCGCACCGGCGCGGCCATGCTGCTGGTGAGCCACGAGCTGCCCAGCCTGATGGACCTGGCCGACGACGGCATCTTCTTCGATGCCGACAGCAAGCGGCCGATCGCGCACGGGGCCCCGAAGGACCTCTGCGACCATGCCCATCCGACGGTGCGGGCCTTCATGCGCCGTGAAAGCCTGCCCACCCCCGCCGCCGCATGAAACGACACGCCCTGCTCATCGGCTCCTTCATCGCCGCGGCCGTCGTGCTGGTCGTGGCCGGCATCCTCTGGCTCAGCGGCGGCCGCTTCTTCGAGCGCCACGACGAGGCGGTGGTCTACTTCCCCGGCGGCGTGCGCGGCCTGTACGTCGGCGCGCCGGTCACCTTCCGCGGCGTGCCGGTGGGCGAGGTGCAGTCGATCGGCGTCGAGATGGACCCGAAGACGCTGCGCACGCGCATCCCGGTGCAGCTGACGCTGCGGCCCGACGCGATCCGCCTGCAGGACCCGGACGCCAGCCCGCCGTCGCTGCCGCAGCTCGTGCAGCAGGGCTTGCGGGCGCGGCTGGTGGCGCAGAGCCTGGTCACCGGGCAGAAGCTCGTCGACCTCGATTTCCTGCCCGGCACGCAGGGCCACCTCGCCGCCGGCGGCGGCTCGCGCAAGCGGCCCGAGATCCCGACCGCCCGCAACCAGTTCGATGCCCTGATCGACCAGGCCGCCGACCTGCCGGTGCGCGACATCGTCGCCGAGATGCGGGCCGCCGTCGGCACGCTGCAGCAGACGCTGGCCACCGCCAACCAGCTGCTGGCCAGCAGCCAGGGCGAGGTGAAGGCCACCAGCGACGCCGCCCGGCAGATGCTCGCCGTCAGCCAGAAGGCGGTGCAGGAGGTGCAGCGCAACACCACCGCGACGCTGGCCTCGCTGCAGCAGCTGTCCGAACAGGCTCGCCAGACCGTGGCCGCCACCCAGCCCGAGCTCGCCGCCACGCTCGGCAGCGCGCGCCAGGCCGCAGCCGCCGCCGAAACCGCCTTGCGCGAAGTGCAGGACGTGGCCGCGCCCGGCGGCGCGGTGCGGGCCGACCTCGAAACGTCGCTGCGCGACCTCTCCGCCGCCGCCCGCAGCCTGCGCGACTGGAGCGAGCTGGTCTCCGAACGCCCCAACGCGGTGATCTTCGGCCGCGAACGCCCATGATGAAACGCCTCCGTCCCCTGCTGCCGGCCGCGCTGGCGCTGCTGCTCGCCGCCTGTGCGGCGCCCAACCCGCAGGTCACGCTGCTGACGCTGCCGCCGCGCCTGGACACGCCGCCCCCGGCGCCGCTGGACCCCGCACGCGTGCTGCAGGTCGGCCGCCTCGCGATCCCCGAGTACCTGAGCGCGCGCAGCGCGCGCTACCGCGCCGACGACAGCAGCCTGACGCCGTGGCCGTCCACCGTGTGGGCCGAGCGGCTGGAGATCTCGCTGACACGCGACCTCGCCGCGGCGCTGCGCGCGCGGCTGCCCGGCTGGCAGGTCTGCGAAGAACATTGCCCGGCCCCGCCAAGCCATCGCCTGTCGCTCGACCTGCCGGTGCTGGAACACGTGCGCAGCCGTGGCGAACTGCAGGCGCAGGCGCGCTGGTCGTGGCAGCCCAGCGCCCGCGGCGCCACCGCCGTGGCCGGCCAGCGCAGCGGCCTGGTGCGCGGGCTGGCCGACACGCCGCAGGCCGGCGCCACTGCGATGGCGAACTGGATGGACACGCTGGCCGGTGCGATCGCCGAGCAGTTGCAGCCCCGCTGACCTGGCCGCGGTCTTTCCCCTTGTAGGAGCGGCTTCAGCCGCGATTCGCGCCCGACCACGAGCCCATCGCGGCTGAAGCCGCTCCTACAGGAAAACGGCGTGGATTAGCATGCCGCCATGTCCCTGCCCGACTTCCTCCTCCCGCTGCCCGACGACGTCTGGGCGATCGACACCGGCTTCGAACGCCCGCGCTTCGATGCGGCCTACCTGCTGGTCTCGAACGGCCGCGCCGCCTTCGTCGACACCGGCCACAACGCCGCGGTGCCGCGCCTCCTGCAGGCGCTCGACGCCCTCGGCCTGTCACGCGACGCGGTCGACTGGGTGATCCCCACGCATGTGCACCTCGACCATGCCGGCGGGGTCGGCCAGCTGGTCGCCCAGCTGCCGCAGGCTCGGGTGCTGAGCCACCCGCGCGGCGCCCGCCATCTCGTCGACCCGAGCGCGCTGGTGGCCGGTGCCCGTGCGGTGTATGGCGACGAGGTCGTCGCGCAGACCTACGGCGAGCTGCTGCCGGTGCCGGCCGAGCGCCTGGTGCAAAGCACCGACGACATGAGCCTCGACTGGGCCGGCCGCCCGCTGCGCCTGATCGACACTCCCGGCCACGCCCGCCACCACCACGCCGTGTGGGACGAGCGCAGCCGCGGCTGGTTCACCGGCGACACCTTCGGCATCTCGTACCCGGAGTTCACCGGGCCGCAAGGGCCGTTCATGTTCGTCAGCTGCACGCCGGTGCAGTTCGACCCGCCGGCGATGCGCGCGTCGATCGACCGCATGCTGGCCGCGCAACCCGCCTGCCTCTACCCCACCCACTTCAACCGGCAGGACGACCCGCCGGCGCTGGCGCGCCAGCTGTTCGCGCAGCTCGACGAGATCGAACGCGCGGCGGACGTCCTGCGCCGCGACACCGCGTCCGGCAGCCCCGAACGCGACACTGCCCTGCGGCGCGTGATGACCGCGGTGCTGCTGGGCGGCGCCCGCCGCGCCGGCTCGCCGCTGCCGGACGAGGCGGCGCTGGCGCTGCTGGCGCTGGACATCGAGCTCAACGCCCAGGGCCTGGGCGTCTGGCTTGACCGCTGAGCGGGCTCAGGCGCGGGTGAGCTGCGCCCTCGCCTTGCCGGCCTCGCGTGCCACGCGGCGCGCATCGGTGGTGGTGGCCCGCAGGCGGCGCAGCAGCCAGGGCAGCGGGTCGTGGGCCGGCGGGCGTTCGGGCAGCACCGACATCGGCGGCTCGCCCGGGGCCTCGTCGGGCACCTGGGCCCGCACCAGCGCGTCGCGCAGGTCGTTCAGCGCGGCGGCGATCGCGGCGTGGCCTTCGGGGCGGTCGAGTTCGGCGCCGCGGCGTGCCAGCAGCGAGCGCAGCGCCGACAGGTGGGCCATCGTCTGCTGCGCATGGTCGAGCAGGTTCGACAGCTCCTGCACCGGCAGCCGCACGTGGCTGGGTTCGACCCGGCTGCGCTGCACCGCGGCGGCCAGCACCGCCAGCGCGTCGTAGGCGTTGCGGCGTGCCAGCCGCTGTGGCGTGGTGACCTCGGTGCCGAGCGTCAGCGCGTGGTGGGCGTATTCGTACAGCGTCTGCAGCACGCGCTGGATGGCATTGGGCACCGAGCGGCGTTCCCACGAGGGCAGCACGTAGCTGAACGCCAGCGCCAGCACCGCGCCGAGCACGGTGTCGAGCAGCCGCTCGCCCACCGCGAAGCCGCCGCCGTGCGCCAGCTGCGCCTGCAGCAGCGCCATCACGGTGGCCGCGGTGGCGGTCACCCAGTAGCGCACCATCACGAACGCATGGGCCACGGCCACCGCGGCGAGGAACACCACCGAGTAGACCCACACCGCGTGCACCTGCGCCAGGCCGAGCACGCAGAGGCAGCCCAGCACGGTGCCCAGCACCCGCGCATTGCGGCGCGACAGCGTCTGCTCGAGGTTGCCGCGCAGCACCACCGCGACACTCAACACCAGCCAGTGCGGGTGCGCGTTCCACGGCAGCATGCGGCCGATGAGGTAGGCCACGCTGAGCGCCAGCGCCGAGCGCACGGCATGGCGCAGCACCGGGGACGACATGCGGCGGTGCCGCAGCAGCGCGCGCAACGGCCAGCCTTCGGGTGCGACAAAAAGCTGCAGCTCCTCGGGCTTCAGCGGCAGCACCGCCTCGCCGCCATGGCGCAGCTGCCGCACGCGGCGCACGTCGTCGGCCAGCAGGCGCAGGCGGTCGGTCAGCGGCTCCAGCAGCGGGCGGCGGTGGTCGTCTGGGGCCAGCGGGTGCTGGCTCATCACATGCGCCACGATGCTCTCGCCGCGCAGCAGCACGCCGGCCGGTTCTTCGTCGACCAGGCCCCAGGCCAGTTCGCGCAGCGCCATCGCGAGGCATTCGCGCAGCCAGCGGCCGGCCTCGTCGTGACCGAGCAGGTCGAGGTCGAGGCGGCTGGCCATCATCGTGTCGCGCAGGTCGATCAGGCGCAGCAACACCGCGGCCTGGCGGCGGCCGACCGGGCTGTCGACATCGGGGAACAGCAGGTCGCGGGCGGCCTGCAGCCGGGCCGCCAGTTGCGCCTCGACGCCGATCAGGTCGGACAGCGCCTGCTCGACCGCGCCGCGCTCGAGCACCCGCGCCCGCGAACGCAGCAGCGCCGCCGTGGCCTCGACGGCCTGCTCCAGGGCCCGGCGCCGGTACACCGGCTGCAGCGCCCAGGCGCTCGCCATGGCCCAGCCGAGGTACAGCAGCATGCCGACCGCGCTCCAGCCGAGCTGCTCGATCGGCGGCATCTCGTCGCTGCGCGGGTGGCCGAGCGCGAAGATCAACGCCAGCACCGGCGCGAACGACATCGGTCCGGCGCGCTGCCCCCACACCTGCGACATCGCCGCGATGAACGCGACGCTGGCGACGCCGGCCGCCATCGGCCAGCCGCGCGGCACGAACAGGCCCACCGCGGTGGAGAACAGCGCCAGCAACAGCGCCCCGAGCACCGCCCGGCCGACGCGGCGCGGCGTGCCGGGCGTGTCGGCCAGGCTGCAGGCGGTGGCGCCGCTGCTGAGCAGCATGGCGGCGTCCGGGTCGATCAGGTGGCCGATGCCGAGCACCAGCGCCACGCCGACGGCCACGGCGGCGCCGTTGACGAGGTAGATCGGAGGTTGCAGCAGCGTGTTCTTGTTCATGTCGTCGGAACGTCAGTCATCGCCGTCCTGCCAAGGCGTGCGGGTCGCGGCGAGCCGGTGCAGCGCCGCGTCGGCGGCCGCCACCGCGTGGTCCTGCCGGGCCGTCAGCCAGCCTACCGCGAACCAGGCGCGCGGGTTGTGCGCCGCGAGGTCACGGTACAGCGGCAGCGCGGTCGCGATGTCGTTGCAGTCGCCGAGCGCCGCCTGCACCGCGGCCAGCCGGCGCAGGTAGCGGCGCAGGCGCCTGGGCCGCAGCCACTCGGCGCAGAACTCGGCCGCGTAGCGCAGCCGCTTGGCGCGCTTGCGCAGGCGGTGGCGTGCGGCATCGTCCTGTACCGCAGGGTGGCGCGCAGCGGTCTCGAGGCGATGGTGCCAGCGCTGCAGCCGGCGCAGCGCCAAGGGGCGCGCCGGCTGCGCCAGCACCGGCTCGGGCGACAGCGCGAAGGCCTGCAACGCCAGCCAGAGCCGGGTGGCCGAGGGCTCGCGCAGCAGGGCCTGCGGCGCCTCGCCCTCGGCTGGCGGCAGCGCCGCGAGCGGCGCGCCGGCGGCCTGCAGCGGTGCCTCGAACGCCTCGGCCAGCGCGGCGCGGTCGCGTGCGCTGCCGAGCCGGCGGAACAGCTCCGCCAGCGCCTCGGTCCACGCCGGGTCGACCTCCGGCTGACCGGCACCGAAGAACCGCAATGCGGTGCGCAGCCGGCGCAGGCCGACGCGCAGCTGGTGCACGTGTTCGTCGTCGTACCGCCCGTCGGCCACCTCGGCGGCGTTGGCCTGGACCTGCTGCAGGCAGTGGGCGATCACGGTGCGCAGCGCCCCGCCGGCGGACAGGTCGCGCGGCAGCGACAGCCGCCCGGCGCGCCGGGCCGGCACCTGGCGCTGGCCGCTGGCGAGCCGCTCGCCGCGCTCGGCCTTGCTGCGCACGTCGAGCCACAGGCCGTGGCGGTCGATCCAGCGGCCGGCCTCGGCCACCAGGTCGGCCGGCTCGCCGGCCAGCAGCTCCAGCTCCAGCTCGCACACCGGCCAGCGGGCGTCGCCGGCGGCGATGTGGCCTTCGTCGAAGGCCAGCTCGATGCGGGCACCGCCAGCCACGATCTCACGGTGGCGGCGTTCGATGTCGGTGCGGTAGCGGGCCGCCAGGACCTCGTCGCCGAGCACGGCGAAGAGCCGCTCGCCGGCCGGCGTGCCGGCATGGCGCTGCGGGTCGATCGCCGGCTCGGCGTCGCCCTCGCCGAGGTCGACGTTGTGCTCCAGCCGCGCCATCTCGTGCGCGCCGGCGGCCTTCAGCGTCTGCACCCAGCGCGGGCCTTCGCGGCGCAGCCGCAGCGCGATGCGGTGCCGCGCCAGCAGGCGGCCGGGGGTGTCCACATACACTGCCTGCAGGCGGGTGCGCTGCAGGCCCTCGGTGCCGAGCGCGGCCAGCACGCCGTCTCGGGCGGCCGGCGCCATCTCGAGCTTGATCTCGATTTCGGTCTGGGATGTCATCTTGGAAAGCACACGTTGCCGGCACTGTAGCGGCGTGCGCGCGCGAGAGGAGTTCGAGCATGTCCGATCCGCGCTGCCAGGTCCAGCTGAGCGACCCGCACCGGTGCACCACCCGCCGTTCCGCACCGACCTGGCCGGCATGGACGCGCTGCGGCTGCACGCCGGTGCCGACGCCCCGCGGTGCAGTGCCGCTTCGGCGGCACGGGGACGACGAGGCTCAGGTGGTGAGCCATGTCGCGACCACCGTGGCCACTGCGGGCCCTTTTGACTTCGAATAAGGGCGCGGGGCTTTGTGGGAGCGGCTTCAGCCGCGATTCGAGCACTGCCACCCATCGCGGCTGAAGCCGCTCCCACAAAAGAAATGAAGGGCCACCTTCCCTCAGACCACCTTGCGCTCGGCCAGCGGCGGCGGCACCCATTGGTACAGCCACGTCTCGGTGAGCGGCTGGCCCTTGCTGGCGAGGTACAGGCGCACCGTGATCGGATCGGTCTTGTCGTCGGGCACGAGGTCGAACATCGCGCGCCAGCCGCGCACCGCGTGCAGCGGCCGCGCCGAGGTGATCTCGGTCCGGCCGCGCGACACGCTGATCACCGGTTCCACCTTGGCGTCGCCGTCGAGCAGGCCGAGGTCGCCGCCGGCGAAGTCGACCGCGAAGCGCCACGAGAAGTACGGCCGCTTCTGCCCCACCACGCCGCCCAGGCCGGTGCGCGTGGCCACGCACTGCGCCAGCGACGGCTGCGCCTGCGGCCGCGCGCCCCAGTAGAGACGGTAGCCCATCAACAGCTCTTCGCCGGGCTGCACCGGGCGCTTGGGGTTCCAGAACGCGACGATGTTGTCGAAGGTCTCGTCCACCGTCGGGATCTCGATCAGCTGCACCGAGCCCGGCCCCCAGTTGCCCTTGGGCTCGACCCACAGCGACGGGCGTTTCTCGTAGAACACGCCGTCGTCCTGGTAGTGGTCGAACTCGCGGTCGCGCTGCAGCAGGCCGAAGCCGCGCGGGCTGTCGTCGGCGAAGGCGTTGAACTGCAGGTGCGCCGGGTTGGTGAGCGGGCGCCAGATCCACTCGCCATTGCCGGTCCACAGCTGCAGGCCGTCGGAGTCGTGGATCTCGGGCCGCCAGTCGTTGGCCATGCGGCGGTCGTTCTCGCCGTACTGGAACATGCTGGTGCACGGCGCGATGCCCAGCCGCTCGATCGGCTTGCGCGGGTACAGCGCGGCATCGATGTCCATCGACAGCGTGTCGCCGGGCGTGATCGCGAAGCGGTAGGCGCCGGTGGTGCTGGGCGAGTCGAGCAGGCCGTAGACCACCACGGTGTTCGACGTGGCCGACGGCTTCTCGAGGTAGTACGCGACGAAGTCCGGAAACTCCTCGGGCCGGCCCAGGCCGGTGTCGATCGCCAGGCCGCGGGCCGACAGGCCGTACTGACGGTCGCCGCCCACCGCACGGAAGTAGCTCGCGCCGAGGAAGGCGGCGATGTCGTTCTTCGGCGCGGTGTGGAAGTTCAGCCGGAAACCCGCGAAGCCCAGGTCGGCGTGCAGCTTGCCGGGACGCACGCCGCTCTTGCCGTAGTCGAACATCGCCGGGTCGTAGGCGAGCTCCTGGGCGCGGCCGTCGGCCACCTCGAACATGCGCACCGGGCGCTTGAAGAACAGGCCGAGGTGGAAGAACTGCGCCTGGAAGCGCAGCTTCTCGTCGCCCCACAGGGCATGGTCGGTCCGGAAGCGCAGCGCCTGGTACTGGTCCCAGTTCAGGTTGGCGATGTCGTCGGGCAGCTTGTCCGACGGCACCTTGTACGGGGCCGCGGCCAGCGTGCGGGCCTGCCCCTTCAGCGCGGCGTAGTCGAAGTTCTGTGGTTTGCCGAGGGGTTTGAGGCCCAGCGCGTGGGCCAGCGTCCCCAGTGACGACAGCGAGGCCAAAGCCCCGGCCGCCAGCAGGTTGCGTCGCTGCATCGGATCCTTCGGGTTGTCCTGGATGGCCCTATTCTGGCCGGGCCCGTGAAAAACGCCCGCAACGAAGGGTTTCAGGTGAAGGACACGCAGTGCACCGGTGGAAGGTGCGCCGACAGACACGACCACCGGTCGCCGCCGTCGTCGCTGGTCCACAGCCCGCCGGTGGTGGAGCCGAAGGCCAGCCGCTCGCCGCTGCCATCGACCGCCAGGGCGTGGCGATAGACCAGGTCGTACGCCGGCGGGGGCGGCAGGCCGGTGTCGAGCGCGGTGAAGCTGCGGCCGCCGTCGCGCGTGCGGGTCACCACCAGCCGGCCATCGACCGGCACCCGATACTGGTCCTTCACCGCCGGCACGAACCACGCGGTGTCCGCATCCTGCGGATGCACCGCGACCGCAAAGCCGAAACACGAGGGCTGCGCGGTGTCGATCTCGAGCCACTGCCTTGCGCCATCGGTGGAGCGGAAGATGCCGTTGTGGTGCTGGACCCAGAGCACGTCGGGCGCGGCCGCGCAGACGACCATGCGGTGCGGGTCCTGGGTGTTCTGCGCGCCTGCCAGTTCGGGTGGCAGGTAGTCGGCGCGCAAGCCCTGGGCGGTCAGGTCCCATGACGCACCGCCGTCACGGCTTTGCCAGATGCCGCCGCACGAGATCGCGACGGTCAGGTGCCGGGCATCGCGCGGATCGACGCAGATCGAGTGCAGGCCGGCGTCGTCGTAGCCGCCGCCCATCCACTCGCGGCGCTCGGGGCGGTCCCACAGCGCGCTGACGAGCTGCCAGGTGGCGCCATGGTCGGCCGAACGGAACAGGCCAGCCGGGATGCAACCGGCCCACAGCACGCCGGGTTCGTCGGCACCGCCGGCGGCGAGGCACCAGACCTGGTCGAGCGTCGCGGCCTTCGCTTCGCCCTCTCCCTGGCCCTCAGCCGCAGGCGGAAACGCCGGCTCGCCGAGCGCCTGCCAGGTCGCGCCGCGGTCAGTCGAGCGGTGCAGCTTCACGCCGAAGTGGCCGAGCCGTAGCGCGACCGTCCAGCTGCCGTCGCGCGGGTCGGCCAGCACCGCGCTGACCGGCTCGCCGAGGAAACGGGGCGGCACGTCGAGCCGCCAGCCGGCCCCGCCGGGCCGCGCGGTGAACAGGCCCTTGCGGGTGCCGATCAACAGGGTGTCGTCGCCGTCCATGCCGCGTCCTTTCCGAAGGCTGCCTCAACCGCCGGTCAACGCCTGCAGCACGTACACCGTGCTGTCGGGCGCCAGCGGCTGCGCGAGCGTACGCCGCTCCGACACCCGCAGGCCATCGACGAAGACCATGACATGCTTGCGCAGCGCACCGTGTTCATCGAGCACGTAGGAGCGCGCCGCCGGATGCAGCGCGAACACCGCCTCGAGCGCCTCGCGCAGCGTGCCGGCGGCCACCTCGGCATCGGCGCTCGGCAGGTGCCGCAGCAGGTGGGCGGTGAAACGCACCTGCGGCATCGGCGCGCTCAGACGTCGAGCGTGTAGACCAGTGCGGCGGCGCGTTCGGCGCGGCTGTGGCCGCCGAGCACCGGGTCCCATTCGCTGCCTTCGGCGCCCTGCTGCGGCACCAGGCCCTGGGTCATCACGCTGACCTCCTCGGTCGGGTCGAACTCGGCCACCCGCCGGCGCTCGGCCGTGTACATGTGCGCCTCGCTGGCGCCGCCGGATTCGATGATGACCAGGTACCGGGCCGGGGTCTGCATGGGCTCTCCTGCGATGACGACGATGCAGGCAGTGTGCGCGCAGCCCCAAAGCCTTGCAATGTGGAACACTTCCGCCGATGAAGACCTACCGTATCGAAGTGCAGCGCCTGATCTCGATGGTGCACGACAAGGGCCTGATCGACCTCAAGCTCGACGCGCTGGTGCTGCCCACCGCGCCGAAGGGCGACCAGGCCCCGTCGACCGTGCTGAGCCTGTCCGAGAAGGACGCGCGCGCGCTGCTGCTGCTGCTGAAGAGCCAGTTCGCCGAATTGGAGAAGAAGAACAAGGGCCGCAGCCAGCGCTGAACCGTGTTCTTTGCATGGTGCTGTGGGAGCGGCTTCAGCCGCGATTCGCATCACTCCACGAGCCCATCGCGGCTGAAGCCGCTCCCACAGAGGACACGGTCGGATCGATCAGCGGCACCAGGTCGCTGTCGCTGCGGTCGTACGGGATCTGGTTGACGGTGGCCTCGAGCTCGAGCCACTCGCGTGCATAGGCCGGCAGCGGCGGCGGCACCACCTGCTCGCCGTACATCCGCTCGAACTCGCGCCAGATGCGCGCGGCGGTGAGCAGGCCGCGGCCCTTGCGCGCCGCCCCGCCCTTCACGAGACCGCGTGCCGCGACGGCGCCCTTGTCGTTCAGGAACGCGAACGCGAACACGTGCCAATGGGCGTTGCAGCCCAGGTAGCGCAGCTGCAGCCGGTACTTCGCGAACGGCGTCAGCGACTGGCGGAAGCTGATCAGCGCACCGCCCTCGATGATGTGCCCGCCCAGGTGCCGCACCACGCCCATGAAGCGCGTGCGCACCAGCAGGTGCACGATCGCCAGGTCGAGGATGGTCATGAACCGGCCGTTGTTCATGTGGCGGTTCAGGTCCAGGTCGTTCGGCAGCACGCGCAGTTCGAGCTCGCCGGGATCGAGCATGTTCAGCGGCGGCTGGAAGCGCGCGCGCAGGTACACCCAGAACAACCGCAGGTACAGGTTCATGCGCGGTCGCCCCGGCCGCGCTGCTGCGCGTTCAGCGATTCACCCAGCACCTGTGTCACCACGCCCAGCCGGGCCAGCACGGCGATGGTCCACCAGCCGGGGTCGGGTTCGCGCCAGCCGCGGCCGAAGCGGGCGTGGGTCGGCGCGTGGTGGTGGTTGTTGTGCCAGCACTCGCCGAACGTGATCCAGCACAGCCACGCGTTGTTGGTGCTGTCGTCGGGCGTGTCGTGCGGGCGCGTGCCGAAGCGGTGGCACACCGAGTTGATGGCCCAGATCATCTGCGTGGCCACCACCATGCGGACCACGCCGCCGAAGAAGAAGCCGACGAGGGCGCCGTCGGCGTTGCCGCTCCACAGCAGGCCGAGCAGCGCCGGCAGCGCGTACGACGCCAGCAGGCACAGGTGGTACAGCGCATTGACGCGGCGGATCAGCGGATCGGCCAGCAGGTCCGGCACGTAGCGCGTCTGCATCGGCACGGCGTGGTCGGTGGCCCAGCGGAAGTGGCTGTGCCAGAACGCCTGCCAGCGCGAGGTGCCCGTCGCATGCGCGCGCAGCGACGGCGAGTGCGGGTCGCCCGGCAGGTCGGCGAAGCTGTGGTGGCGTCGGTGCAGCGCGGTCCAGTACAGCACCGGTCCTTGGCCGGCCATCTGGCCGGCCGCGGCCATCAGCACCCGCAGCCACGGCGCGGCGCGGAACGAGCGGTGCGCAAAATGCCGGTGGAAGCCGACCGAGATGCCCAGGCAGCCGACCAGCGCGCCCATCAGCATGAACGACGCCACCGCCAGGCCGACATCGATGCGCGCCGGCAGGTACCACGGCCCGAGCAACAGCAGCACCAGCGGCAGCCCCACGGCGAGCCGCGCATGCACGCGCTGCGCCCGGCGCATGCCCGGCGTGTGCAGCACGTGCCGGGTCGGATCGGCCAGCGGGGTGCTCATGAAGAAGCCGCCTCCAGCACCAGCGCGACGTTGACGCCGCCGAACGCGAACGAGTTGGTCATGCCCAGCCGCGCGCCGCCGCGGGGCAGCGCCAGCGGCGCGTCGAACACGTTCAGCTCGGACAGCTCGGGGGCCAGCGGATGGCTGTGCGGGTTGCCCGGCAGCTGCCCGGCGCGCAGCGCCTCCAGCGTGACGATGGCCTCGAGCGCGCCGGCCGCACCGATCAGGTGGCCGTGGTGCGCCTTCGTCGAGCTCACCGGCAGCCCCGGGTGGGCATGGCCGAAGACGTCGAGGATCGCGCGGCCTTCGCTCAGGTCGCCGGCCACGGTGGCGGTGCCGTGCGCGTTCAGGTAGGCGATGTCGCGGGCGGCGACGCCGGCATGTTCGAGCGAGCGCCGCATCGCCTCGGCCTGCGCGGCGGTGTCGGGTTGCGAGATGTGCGCCGCATCGGTGGTGTGGCCCCAGCCCCGCACCCAGCCCAGCACCTCGGCGCCGCGCGCCCGGGCGCTGTCGTCGGCCTCGAGCACCAGGCAGGCCGCGCCCTCGCCCATCGCGAAGCCGTGGCGCTGCTGCGAGAACGGCCGGCAGCTCTGCTCGGGGTGCTCGGCTTCGGCTTCGCAGACGGCCTGGCTCATCTGCCAGGCGCGCCGCGTGGCCGGGCGCATCATGCTTTCAGCCCCGCCGACCAGCACCGCGGCGGCCTCGCCGCTGGCGATCAGCCGGCAGCCCTGCACGATGGCCAGCGCGGACGACGCACAGGCCACGGTCAGCGACGTCGACGGCCCGCGCACGCCGAGGTGGTGGGCCACGTGGAACGCCGGCGCGCTCGGCATCGCATATGGCACCGTCGTCGGGCGCACGCGTCGCTTGGCGTGGGTGATGAGGTCCTGGTAGGCCTCATCGAGCGTGCCGAGCCCGCCCATGCTGCAGCCCCAGACCAGCGGCATCGCGCCGCGTGCCAGCGCCCCGGCGCCCTCGGCCTGCGCCAGCGCCTGCTGGGCACTGGCGATGCTGAAGAGGCTGCAGCGGTCGATGCCACGCACCAGGTGGGGCGCGATGCCGGGCAGCGCCACGTCGTCGGGCGCGACACCGCAGGCCATCGACGAGAGGCCGTACTCCGGCGTCGCGGCCAGCGCCTGGATCGACGAACGGTTCGCCCACAGCGCGGCCATCACGGCCGGCACGTCGGCACCGCTGGGGCACACCGTGCCCAGCCCGGTGATCGCGATGCGCATCAGGCGGTGGCGGTGGACTTCTGCTGGACGATGTAGGCGGCCAGGTCGTTGATCGTGCGCAGGCCGGGCAGCACCTTCTCGCGATCGGACAGCTCGACGCCGAACGAGTCCTCGACCTCGAAGATGAATTCGGCAAAACCGAGCGAGTCGACGCCCTGGCTGTCGAGCGGCTCCCCGCGCTCCACGGCCGAGGGGTCCTTGCCCATCGTGAGGGCAGCGAGTTCGGCGATCTTCTGGGCGACGGAATCGAGGGTAAGTACAGCCATGTGCGAGCCTTCTGTGAAGTCTGTCACGGCATTTATACCCAAAAAAACCGGGGTCCGAGAACGGAAATGCAAGAAACGCCGCGCGGCGGCACCGCGCCGGCGGCCTTGCCCGGCAGTCAACCCGTCAATAGACGGTCGGGGGAGCGTCCAGTTCGCGCGGGCGGCTGCTGGCGCGCCACAACGGCGCCAGCGGCCCGATCACCGGCGTGTCCTGCGGGCGGCCCAGCAGGTAGCCCTGGAAGGCATCGACGCCCATCGACAGCAGGTGGGCCGCCTGCGCCTGCGTCTCGACCCCTTCGGCGATCACCAGCAGGCCGAAGCGCCGCGCCATCAGAATGGTGCCCTCGATGATGGCGCACGACGGCCCGTCGAGCACCTGCACGAAGCTGCGGTCGATCTTGACCGCGTCGAGCGGGAACTCGCGCAGGCGCGACAGCGACGAGTAGCCGGTGCCGAAGTCGTCGACGTCGATCTGCACGCCCATCGCGTGCAACTGGAGCAGCGCCTGCAGGGCCGGCGCCGAGTTCTGCTCGGCGAACACCGATTCGGTCACTTCCAGCGTCAGCCGCTGCGCCGGCAGCCCGGTGGTGCGCAGCGCCTCGGCGACGACCAGCACGAAGTCGCTGCGCAGCAGCTGCCGCACCGACACGTTGACCGCCACCTTCGGCGCCGGCGAACCGCCCCAGCCGATGGCGTCGGCACAGGCGCGGCGCAGCACCCAGACGCCGATCTCGACGATGCGGTCCGATTCCTCGGCGATGGGGATGAACTCGTCGGGTGTCACCGCCCCGATGCCCGGCGCGTTCCAGCGCAGCAGGCCCTCGAGCGCGATGACCCGGCCGGTCTGGGCGTCGACGATGGGCTGGTAGACCAGCCGCAGGCTGCCGTCGTGGGTGGCGCTGCGCAGCGCCAGGTTGATCTCGAGGCGGCGGCGCTGCGTCGCCGACATCGCATGGTGGAACTGCACCAGCCGGTCGCGGCCCTGCCGCTTGGCTTCGGCGGCGGCCAGGTCGGCGGCGCGGATCAGCTCGGCGGTCGAAGGCGCCTGGTCAGGGTAGAGGGCCAGGCCGATGCTGACGCCCAGGTTCAGGCGCTCGCCGCGGATTTCGATCGGACGGTCCAGGCAGAGCTGCAGTTCGGCGGCGGTGTGCTCGGCGCGGGCCGCCACGTCACCCTCCCCGCCCACCACGACGATGAACTCGTCACCGCCCCAGCGCCCGAACACCGCACCGGCCGGGATGCAGGCGGCGAAGCGACGGGCGATCTCGGCCAGCACCAGGTCGCCGACGTCGTGGCCGATGCCGTCGTTGATCTGCTTGAAGCGGTCGAGGTCGAGGAACAGCACGGCCAGCGTGGTGCGGCGCACCGACGAGGAGGCGCTGGCCTGGCGCTCGAGCAGCCGGTCCAGGCCCTGCACGATGCCGCGCCGGTTGAACAGGCCCGTCAGCGCATCGCGGTGGGCCATCTCGCGCAGGTCGGCGGTGCGCTGCGCGACACGGTCCTCGAGGCGAAGGTTCATCGCCTGCACCTCGGCGTTCTTCACCTGCAGGTGGGTCACCAGGTCGAGGTTGCGTTCCTGCAGTTCGAGCGAGCGCAGCAGCAGCCGGTGGTTGTTGCGGTGCCCGACCAGCATCACGCCGAGGAACACCACCCCGAGGCTGCCGAGCATGTAGTGCGGCGTGGGCAGCAGCACGAGCTGCACGCAGGCGGGCAGCAGGACCTCGGCGATGTACAGCGCGCCGGCCCAGCGCAGCGGCGCCAACACCCCGGTGGCACCACCGGCCATCGCCGACAGCACGATGGTCATCGTGTACTGGCCTTCGACGTCCTGGGCCGGCAGCCCGAACCAGGCCAGCACCCCCCACATCGCCCCGGCGAGCAGCAGGCCGCCCTCCTGCAGCCGGCGCGCGCGGCGCACCTCGCGCGGGCGCGCGCGGGCACGCTGCTGCCACGGACGGGCGACGGTGTTGCCGATCAGCCGCAGCGCGGACAGCAGCACCACCGCGGCGAGCCAAGCCCCGAGCCAGGGCGAGCGGTCGTTGCCCATCTCCACGGCCAGGCCGATCGAGGCGACGAAGTTGACGAACAGGCTGGCGGGGACGTTGCCGGTGTAGTGCTTCAGCAGCTCGACGTCGCGGCGGCAACGCAGGCGCAGCGCCTGGCGAGCGGCGGCTGCGGAAGTCGTTGCGTGCGGCGGAGCAAACGGCATGGAAGAGGGGAAAACAGACCCCTCTGGCGTATCGGCACGGCCGCGTCCATCTGAAGGGCCGCTGATCATGCCCCGGTCTTGCGCCGGCGCCATTGCTGCGCACCCTTCCCGTCTGGGGCGGGTGCGTCAAATGTGAGCGATGCACGGCCGCATACCGGAGTGCGGTATGCGGCCGGCGCCGCTCAGGCCGGACGCGGGCGCGTCAGCGCTTCTGCGGCGGCAGGTCGGTGCAGCTGCCGTGGGCCACTTCGGCGGCCATGCCGATGCTCTCGCCCAGCGTCGGGTGCGGGTGGATGGTCTTGCCGATGTCCACTTCGTCCGCGCCCATTTCGATGGCCAGCGCGATCTCGCCGATCATGTCGCCGGCGTGGGTGCCGACGATGCCGCCGCCGACGATGCGGTGCGTCTCGGCGTCGAACAGCAGCTTGGTGAAGCCCTCGTCTCGGCCGTTCGCGATGGCGCGGCCCGAGGCCGTCCACGGGAACAGGCCCTTCTTGACCTTCACGCCCTGCGCCTTGGCCTGGTCCTCGGTCAGGCCCACCCAGGCCACCTCGGGGTCGGTGTAGGCCA